>Ga0335072_10008459_pt1 | contig 14916 bp, 15 predicted proteins | sample Lox_Sample_21_FD_206725 | JGI IMG/M metagenome (GOLD analysis project Ga0335072, IMG submission 206725) | Soil microbial communities from Loxahatchee National Wildlife Refuge, Florida, United States - Lox_Sample_2.1 | ecosystem: Environmental > Terrestrial > Soil > Wetlands | place: USA... | reverse complement strand
CTAGAAGAGTTGCGTGCCAATCAAGAAAAAGGGCCGCGAGTATGGCTACGGCCAGTATAACCATAATGCTTATCTGTTTGGGAAAAACTGACCTGAGTGCTGTATCTTCAAACACCAAACCGCTATGGTGCGTATACTGTCGTCCCTTGTAGATAATATCCGGCTCAAAAGTATCAAATCTTTGACCTCGACTTGTACTAGGGCTTGATTCTGCCATGCGTTTTCCTTAAGCAACCTAAGCGTCTGTTAAAAACAATGTAGCAAAGGCCAGGTGCTTTAGCAAATAATAGTCACCTTATGTCAAAAAGCTTACGTTACTGCGTAAGTCGTCATCATTCACGAAAGCCTCAACCACCATGCACTCCGACTGGCGTACGACATTACTCCGCGAAACACTAGACGTACGATATACAGTCCTTGTGCAGACTCTACTTAAAATAGATATATGTGAAGTCGCTACCGTCAACCCACATCTCGCTGTAATGTCCATGTAGGTCATAGTTATATTGACTGACATAGACCATAGTACCGCTAACTTTTTGGACCCACATGGCATGACCGTAGTAGCCACGCATAGAGATAGCAACCGAGTTAACTTGCGGTACCGATCCGGTCGGTATGCCAGCCCGACGAGCATCCCCAGGCCACTGATTCGCATTACCGACGCCACCCCAATACGGCATAGAGCCATATGTTTGGTAGACCTTCCATGCTGCATAGCTCACACATTCACGGTTATACATCCCCCAGCTATCTAATGTGCTGTCTTGCGGAATATCATCCCACTTGGCTGGATAACCACCATGGTTCGGATCACCAGCTATTACCGCTCCATCCAAAGCCTGGTTAGCTGCTAACTGAGCTGCCTGCAGACTGGCAATTTCTTGTTGCTGTGCTGCCGTAAGACGAGCGAGTGCATTGGCAGATGTCTCAGCACTAATAACTGGCACTGGCTTACCGCTTGCAGGCTGGATGAGATCGCTCACAGCGTGGCCATTGAACATGGGACCTACAATCTTGCCAGGCAGATGGATTGTGAACATAATGCCGCTGCCGACTCCGTGAGCAGCGAATGCAACACTCTCCACAGTACTACCTACCGCAGCCGTACTACCGTGGGCAATGACTTTACCGCCTCGGGCCGTTGTAGTTGTCACGGACCGACAAGATACATACAGAGTGTGGCCAGTCGAGAACATCCATTGCTGCATATCGTCAAGCAACGCTGAGCCTTCGACGGTTACCACGTCCGGGCTATCAGATGCAGACGCATCGATTGAACTACTAGGTGGATGAGCCAGTACAGTATTAGAGCCGATAGTGGTTACAAGCGCAGAAATTAGCATTAAGAAGGCTATAACTAGTATAGTCGCAAACAGAAACCGCAATTTGTAGAAGTATAAACTCGTCTGGTGATACATCCGCTCCTCACTTCCGTCACCAATACGTTTAGAGATTATACACTCGATTTGTTAACTATGCATTACTAATGCATAGTATGAATGTTCACTGAAGCATCTCGCTGGTTCGTTTGGCAATCGAGCGAATGCTTATAGCTGACTTGCTTTACGCAAGCGGTACTGAGATACGATGGTAGCCGTGATAACAAATCCAAGATACGCAAGTCCACTCAGACACGACTGCAGGATTGGCGAATGCATACGCCAGACTAAATAACTACCACTCGCAAATGTAGCGGCGGTCAAAACATATGTGGCACGCAGTTTACCGTGAGAAGGTAGGATAAGACCGTAGGTCGCCTGAACTAAACCGGCTAGTGCGATCAGGACATGGATAATAATAAGCATGAATATAGTATACCAATTTAGTCTGTGTAATTCAGCAAAGGATGGACCACAGGTACAGACCGTGGCCCATCCTAACAGGATTACAACTTATAACAACTCGAACTCACCCGCTTTCACGCCCTGCGTAAATGCCTGCCACTCGGCGTGTGTAAAACTAACCATACGACCATCAACCGTATTCTTCACTACTACCTCATCTGAGTCTTTAGCAGCTACAGCAACACATGTGCCCCCGTCACAGAAACTACTAGTACGAAACATTTCCGTTAACGCTACGGTTTGCTTGTGTCTAGCCCCGTCATATTCGCTCTTATACATCTCTACCACTCCTTTAGTTTGCACGATATAGCCAACGTTAGCAGACATAATGATATGTTGAATATTGAATATGCAAAATTGCGTAATATACAATGGTCATCGGTGCATAGAATATTCACGAAGGCAGCATAAGTGGCTACAGATTTTCAAGTTGGTTTAGCGATTCGTACATTACGGCAGGAGCATCAGCTTACGGGCGAGCAACTGGGGAGAATGGTTGGCATGAGTCAAGCAAAGATATCCCGTATTGAGACTGGGGCTATCGGTGCAGCAAGATCTACAGATATTGAAGCTATACTAAATATTCTTAATGCCTCACAGACCATTCGACAACAGTTTGCCCTTATATCCGAGAGAGGAGATTCGGTACAAATACACCGCTTCGCAACACTCCAATTTCGATTCGAACAAACGTATCGACGAGAGCAGGAGAGTAAAAGTATACGAATGTATGTAGTAGGTGGTATACCCGCTCTATTGCAGACACTCGCATACCGACGAGAACTCCTACAGCAGCTACTAGCTGCTAAAGATCTTGCGAGAGCGCTTAAAACCATTACCCGGCGACAAGATTTACTTTTTGAACCGAGTAGACGTTTTCATTTCATCATGCCCGAGACGGTTCTCTACACACGTATTGCACACAAAGCTGTTCAATATGCCCAATTAGACCGCATCGGGAGATTACTTGACCTACATACTGTCGCTATCGGCATAGTGCCCATGGAAACTGGTCTAAGCCCTCTGGATAACTGTACTTTTGGTCTATACGATGACCGTTTTCTGATGCGAGCCATAACAGACGGCGAGATATACACAGAAGACCCAACAATCATAGCCGCACACCATCGTCTATTCTCTGAGCTAGAACGTAAAGCCGACTACGGACACGCCGCGCAGACACTCATTGAGAAAGCGCAGCGTTATTTCGGTCAGACTGTAGTACAACCCTAAGTACGCAAGTTTTGCCACATACATACAAGGACAACCGGGCTAACCCTCATCGGCGGCGGCCTCACCTGTCGCTGCCGGTAGATACGGACCGAGAACCCCCATTTGGTGGTCATTGAGTTGTGCTGGATCAAGCGGCCGCGCTTCGACAGCTTCCTTGACCTGCCCATCACAGTACGTAGACGGTTCCCATGTATCTGCGGGTAGGTCGCGGCTAGCACACGTAAGGCTATTAGCTATTGCTTGTCCGGCACCCCATGTCCCGACAACCGCCATCCGTGCTAAACGCGTCACTGGACCAAGCCCGGAAACGTCTCGTTGCGTTTCAACGGCTCGTAATACGTTTAGAGGACATCTTGCATCACACTGACTAGATAATTCCATAGTTACATCTACCTCTATGGAGATGCTATACCAGAATAGGAGACAGTGTCAAGCATGCACAAAAAACGAGCAGGGTAGTTAAAGAGAAACCAAACATCCCGCGCGCCCACTTTTTTGGCTCCTGTAAGCGAAATCCCTTGATGCCTAACCAAAGCCAGTAGAGTCCCATGACACCAACCACTACTGCGAATATTCTACCGGTATGGCCGATCGCCGCCAGCCAAAAAATTGCGGCAATATATAACAGTGTAAACACCAGCATCCATGCTTGGGTGTTCCGAACTCCGTAGCGAACAGGCCAGATTGGCAAGTTACCTGCCCGGTAATCATTCCGTCTAAAAATACCAATCGCGTAAAAATGGACCATCTGCCAAAAGACCATAACGAGTGACAATACCAACGCGATCATGTTAAAGTGACCCGTTATCGCAGTGTAGCCTGCCGCAAGTGGTAAGGCACCTGCTGGCGTACCAGCTAGCGTACTAAGCGGTGTCGTACGCTTAGTCCATGCATATAGCACTACATAGTCAAAATATGCGAGTACGCCGAGTAGGGCTGTGAGCACATTTACCCACACCGCTAGGATGCCGAGGCCCACAATGCCGAAAATGGCTGCCAAGAGCACCAGAACCTGCACAGATATTATCCCGGACGCGCTTGCGCGTTTTTTGGTCCGCGGCATCGTGGCATCGAGTCGTCTATCTGTAATGTTATTAGCCAAACACCCTGACATCACAAGCAAACTCGTGCCTGCAATGGTAGCGAGTGTCACCGCCCAACTCACATGCCACCGAGTGGCAAATAGAAGCCCGGCCGCGGTCATCATGATATTGAAAAATGCACGCTCGGGCTTGATCGCCTCCGCGTAGCCTTTAAGCATTACAGGCTATCCTGCGATTGGAGATACTGGTTAACCTGCTGTGGCGTCATGCGGGTATTTAGATTATTCATTACCCATAAACTACCGACGACTAGTATGAGTACCACGCCGAGCATAAAACCAGCCGCCAGTAGACGCCAGCGCTCCTCACGTACGTGTAAGAATAGCACCATCTGTACAACAAACTGCGTAACGGCGAGTAACGCCAAAAGTATTTCTAATAAGCCTTTGCCGCTACCATGCGTGGCCAGTAGATATGCGCAAACGGTTAGCGCTACCGAACTTAAGAACCCTCCAAGATACTTGCCGTATGTGAGTGATCGTTCGTGCTCCGCCACTACAGCTTTCATATGCCAATGCTCCCATACAGGTATACAATCGTAAAGATAAATATCCAGATAACGTCCAGAAAATGCCAGAATAAGCTAAACAATGTAAGCCGTTTGCGGACACCCTCTGTGAGCCCACGCTTCCAGACATATCCAAATAATACCGCAAGCCAGAGTAGCCCAAACGTAATATGGGTACCGTGCGTCCCAACAAGTGTAAAGTAGCTGCTTAAAAAGCCACTACGTCGCCAGCTGTTACCATCGTGTATCAGACCTGCAAATTCGTGTAGTTCAAGGCCTAGAAATAAGGCACCCAACGCAAACGTCACCGCAAGCCAAAACAGTACCTCACGCTTAGCACGTCGCTGGGCTGCAAGCATAGCGAGACCGCACGTAAAGCTACTCGTAAGCAGTGCAAACGTCTCTACTAACACGTACGGCAAGCGGAATAGCTGGCGGCCGCTCGGTCCACCAAACGTATTGCCGTGCAATACAGCGTAGACTGCAAATAGACTCGCGAATAACACACAGTCGGTCATTAAGTATACCCAGAAGCCAATAACCGTCTTTTGGGTCGCCTCGTGCTCACGCTGTAGCTCCAGAGCAACTTCTTCGTTCATGCCTGCAACGCCTCATATTCCTTGAGTTTGTGAGCTCGCTCGCGGTCAAGTCGCTCAACCTCACGAGCTGTCAGCACATATTCGGGATCATCGTTCATACTACGCACGATCAATGTCACGATAATAGCTATCAAGGCGAGCGGTGTAGCCCAAAACATGTGCCACACAATCGTAAACCCGAACACGAACGCCGATGCGCCGATGACCACACTCAAGCCACTATTCTTAGGCAACACGATATCTTCGTACTCCTTTTTGCCGTGTCGCTTTGATTGTTTGTCTGCCCAGAACTGATCGCGCATGCTAACTACAGGTTGCTTAGTAAAGCTATAAAATGGAGCAGGCGATGGGATCGACCATTCTAGCGTACGTCCGTTCCACGGATCACCCGTTAGGTCATGGTTGTAGTCACGCCGCCATATACTCACCGCAAGCATCACAACTTGCGCGAATACACCAAGTCCAATAAGTACCACACCGAACCCAGCCACGATGAAGAGTGGTTGCCAGCCCAGGGAGGCGCTGTAATGATCAAGCCGTCGGGTTGCACCCATCAAGCCTAAGATATAAAGAGGCGTAAAGGCGACCACAAAGCCAACACTCCAGAACCAGAAGGATATCCTGCTCAATCCCTCATGTAAACGAAACCCGAAGATCTTCGGAAACCAATAGGTTAGTCCGGCAAAGAAACCGAACACTACACCACCGACGATCATCATATGGAAGTGAGCAACCAAGAACAAACTATTGTGTACTTGGTAGTCAATCGCCGGAATGCTCATCATCACACCCGCCACGCCGCCAATAGTGAATATCACTACAAACGCCATAAAGTAAAGCATAGGTGATTTAAAGCTGATGCGGCCACGGTACATCGTAAACAACCAGTTGAAAATCTTAACACCTGTTGGCACCGCAATAACTGCCGTCATAATACCAAAGAACGCATTAACATTCGCACCAGCACCCATAGTAAAGAAGTGGTGAAGCCAGACAGTGAAACTTAGGACCACAATTGCCCAGATAGCCCACACCATACTCGTGTAGCCAAACAACGCCTTGCGACTATATGTCGCCACCACTTCACTCCAGATACCGAACGCTGGTAGTGCTAATATGTACACTTCGGGGTGCCCCCACGCCCAAATCAGGTTTACATACATCATTGCATTACCGCCCCCACCAGCCGTAAAGAAATGCGTACCAATTAGTCTATCAAGAGCTAGCAGCGTGAGTGTTACCGTAAGAATCGGGAAAGCGAATGCAACTAATGACATCGAGCCCATCACCGCCCAGACAAACATTGGCATCTTCTTGAATGACATACCCGGAGCACGCATCTTCAAGATAGTCGTCAAGAAGTTTATGCCGGACAGTAAGCTGCCGATACCGCTAATCTGCAATGACCAAATCCAATAGTCGACACCTGTATTTGGACTGTATTTGAGTTCGGAGAGCGGTGGGTAGGCTAGCCAGCCAGCTGTCGAGAAATCCCCGATAACCAGGCTGGCCATGACGAGCGCAAAGCCAGAAAAGAATAACCAAAAGCTTGTGGCGTTCATAAATGGAAAGGCTACGTCGCGTGCACCGATCTGTAGCGGTAGTATCAGGTTGATAATACCGAACATCAGACCCATCGCCGCGAAGAAGATCATGATGGTCCCATGTGCCGTCACCACTTGCTGAAAATGATTTGAGCTAAGAAAGCCTTGATTGCTGCCCGCTGCAACAGCCTGCTGACCACGCATCATCGCCGCATCCGCTCCGCCACGTAGAAGCGCCGTTATTGCTACGATCACGTACATTACGCCAATCTTCTTCGGGTCCTGCGTCGTAAGCCACTCTTTCCAAAGCCACTTCCAACGATGCAGGTAGGTGATGAGTCCGACTACAAACAGCAGGCCAAACACCACCATGAGTGCACCGCCTGCCCATATCGGGTTAGTTGGCAACGCGTTCCAGCCGAGTCGACCAAGTAACGCAAATGCTACAATACTACCCATCACAGACCCACCCCCGCATTCACAGTATCCACACTATCACCCCCGTTAATCGGAACCATGTATCTCATAAGTATCGTATCATACAGATTCGGATCAACCGTACCGTAATAGCGTATTCCAGGAGCTGGCATAACGCCCGGCTTTGCGAGTGTCGAATACGAGGCCTCGGTCAACTTATTGGCATCAACCTGCATCGCATTAATTGATTTTGCGTAAAATTGTGGCTCAACGGCGACAGCCGTAAATGTCTGGTCAGCGAAACCATCGCCAGATATATTGGCCGCCAGCCCATGATAGCTACCTGGTTTAGCGGCTTCTAGATTAAGTTTGGTAACCATGCCAGGCATAGCATACATTTGTCCACCAAGCTGCGGTACCCAAAAACTCGTCATTACTGTATCGGAGGTCAAATCGAACTCTACTGGTGTACCTACTGGAACATACGCAACGTTAACGCTTGCCACATGCTGCTCAGGGTAGATGAATAGCCACTTCCAATCGAGTGCTACGACCTGAATATGCTCAGTATTAGCACTCAGAGGTTTAAACGGATCAAGCGCATAGCTACTGCGCCACGTCACTACTCCGATAATCGTGATTATAATGGCTGGCGTCAGCCACCAGACGGCCTCCAGCTTGCCACTGCCTTCAAGTTTTGGGTCATAGCGACCGCGTGGGTTACTTTCGCGGTAGCGCCAGGCAAATAACCCAAGTATCGTAAATACAGGAATAACCACAATTGCCGATATAGAAACGGCAAAGATCATGAGATTACGTTCTTTCTCGCCAATCGGGCCTGCCGGTTGCAATACCGCTATAGTGTGCCCGTGTAAGTACCACGCCGCCAGTAGAATAACGACTACGAATAGCGTGAGTATCGCCAGTATCTTTCTGTGTTTCCCCATAGTTTGTTGATAACGTAAAACTCTACTTGTGCTTATTGTAGCATGTTAGCGCCGTCTACCAGCGGTTTCGTCCAATGAACTCAACCAACTCACCCCTAGCCGTACAAGGGTGTTATGCTATAGATATGAAGTCACCTCTCCAACAGCCACTCCCGCCGCCTGTAGCTTAGGCAACCTCAGACTCTAAAGCACTTACATTGCATAAGGCATACGCCTTGGAGGATTTTTATGATTCACTCAACAAAAATTGGTGTAATCGTTCGTGACACCTTGCAAGACTGGCAGAAGTTAAACGTTACGGCATTCTTGTCATCCGGTGTCGCGTACGCAAACCCTGATTGTAGAGGAGACGTGTATAAAGATGCGTCGGGACAAGCGTATCACTCGCTCTTTTTGCAGCCTGTATTTGTGTATATTGCGAGTACCGAACACCTACAACGAACGCTCGCTCGTGCAATAAGCCGAGATATAACCGTGGCAGTATATGATGCAGGCATGTTCGCTACTGATAACGATACGGACAATCGCCTTATAGTCGCATCAAAGCAGCCTGAAGAACTTGATTTGGCCGGCATCGCTTTCCGAGCCGAATCTAAGACGTTCGATAAGATCATTAATGGTCTAAAGTTTCACCCGTAGCATGACGTACTAGGCACCTAGGAAAGATGGGGGACGCTAATTCTTACCCCCACGATACTGCCAGTGCCACGGTTCGGCGCGCATGCCGAACTCATTACCCTCAATCCAAGACTCAAAAAAGTCGAACTTATGTGCATGCTGGCGCAGCCAGGCGTACTCGACCGTATCTTTAAAATCTTCCGGATGGTCATCTGACGGCGAACCATCGATATTCTTAAAATCAATGGCGGCTTTGCTGGCAATAGTATGCTGTGAATAGTTAGGCGGCGATGCTTGGCGAATAGTTTGCGCGATATCGCCGCCATAATTATTCGTAAGCCAATTAATAAATACAACGACTTGATACGCGGGTGATCGATAGCAGGCTAGTATGAGTAATCTCCGATCCGGATGATCAACCATAAACGCCTCATTCATACGCATGTAGGCTACATAAACGTGGCGAGGTGCGTATTTGTCATCCAAAGTTTTTCGCTCGCCACGCTCTATGTACTCCTGACCACTTATCTGTATAAGATCGTTCGGCACCGGTTCTAGCGCGCCAGTGTATGGAGTCTTTATACCGTAATCGAGTGGTTTTAAGGTAACAATTTTATCAACGATGGCTTGCTGTTCGTCCGTTAAACCAGAGTTTAATGCTTCGAATGTAACAACAGGTGTTAGTATGCCTCGCTCCTTGAGAGAGCTAAATACTGTAGCAAAGGTCCGTAGCACTGATTTGTCAAAAGATCGTATGGGACTACTCATAGTTTCGATTATACAAGCAGGCCGGTACCTATCAATGAGATAATTTTCACACAGAGATGATTTTTTGTAATATATATTATGTACTACAGGTGGAAGGTACTACCTATGGAAACAGCTACCACAAACCCAAACCAAGCTCCGCTGTCGCCAGAACTCACCTTAGCCCACGAGCTCGAGGCGTTAGTCAAGGAGTATGATCTTGACCCAACTCTCGCTGATTTGTTCGCCGCAGACGGGGACACGATTTACCAGTACGAAGGTATTGAGTCAGATTTCCCCGAGTACCTTGCGGAGCTCAAATTGGAGAGTGTCCGCGAGCTACGAGAAATGCTTGACTTGACTTATGGTGATGGCGCAGAAGAAGAGCCTCAGCCTGGAAATCGTGAAGCCCGTCGAACTCGACAGTCGCCTGACTATGCACGTAGGACGGGCGGCATCGCTATGGGCAGCATGCTTGCCACTGATGAGGGACAAGACTGGGCGCAAAGAGTCGAAGAGGGTGCGAGAGACGGCCTTGGTATGAGTAGGCTTGCTACTGCACTGGGCACTGCAAATAATCTGAACTACGGGTACTATCCAGACTACTGTGCCAATCCCATGTACGAATACCAATACAACATATTGTTCGGACATATGGGCTTCGATCCTGCAGACTTCGGCGCTGAGCCTGCGATCAGAGGCCTAACCACACGCCTCGATGAAATGGGAGTATTAGACCTCTCAAAAGAAATGCTCGATACTCGAGTTGAAAGGTATGCTGCCACAATGCAGATCGAAGCCGCGAGGATATTTCTCATCGGACTTAGTAACATGACAACGCTGAGGGCGGGTACTGTTGCGAAACAGACTCGTTGGTTAGCCGCACGCTATAAAGATGTACTACTCGTCGACGACTACGACCTAAAAATAGAAATGATGAACGACATGGCCAAAATATACCGAGGTTTCGCCCTACGTGAGGTCCACACCGACGTAAAGTACTTTATGGAACTAATGGCCCGTTCGTCGGCGCGTATAGCGACGAGTCTCGCTGAAGCACTCGATGGCTTTAAGGTCGCCTACGAGGGTCTTGATTTTGAGCTACACCCACTGTTGCAGACTGAGGACACTTCTGAAAAGATCGTCGTATCAAAGAAAGCAAAAGCCTCCACCGATGTTGTGGAAGCGGAATCTGATACAGATGACGCACTATTAAAGGAACTCGACAGGGAACTCGCAAACATCCGCATCCGCCTAGAGAAGCTGGCGAAAGCCTGGCGCATGAACAGCCATGAACGACGCAGCCGTGGCGTCATGACTATGTACCGTGAGCTTGTGGGTGGCTTTAGAAATTTTGTAGGCCAACAACTACTTAAGCCTATGAATAAAAAAGCCGCTCAGGCATACGTCGATATCGCCGTCCACTTGTATGATCTTGGTGAAGGAGATGAAGCGCGTCAGCTTCTCTTCAAGGCCCTGCTTGAGCAGGCTGCCCTTAAGGATGACATCGAACTGTGTGATATGTATGCCCGTGAGCTAGGCGTCAGTATCACTTGGCCACCTACTCCTATTCCGCCCATCCAAGAAGTAGTACGAGAAGCTACCGAGAACTGGGCTGTATTCCGACAGTTAGTACTTAAAACTTGGCCAGGACAAGGAGGGGTGACTGTCTTAGTAAGGCTTGAGCAGCTCCTTTTTAATACACCACAGGCCGTAAAAGATGACCAGCCAACCCAGGCGGCAGTTCGAGAGCAACTTGAGGTAGCAGAGCTTTTAGATATGCTAGTGCTGCCGCCGGATGCGACGAGAGAGGACCTTACACGTGCACTAGAGAGCGCTCACGTCGAAAGGTTGCCGATGAGTGTTTTTGAGTGGCAGCGTCTAGAAAATCTTGTTACGTTACGCGAGGAGTTTGGTGGTCAAATATACCGCACGAAAGATCGAGAAAAGTGGGGAAGTGGCGAACCAGATACCGTAGCTGAAGATGAACCGCAAGAGGAGCTCGAGCCTGAAGTGAGAGTAAAATCAGGCCGCAGAAAGAAAACGAAATCCATTGAGCAAGACAAATCTTTCTGGGTACTTATCTTTCGCTTTGAGGGAGACGCATTCGTGATTGCAGAGTCGGCCTTCAGTGATCATGCCACATTCGTCATTTGCGACCGGCTTGTCGAAAGTACAGCACTACAGGTGCTTGGCGTCGGACGACGAGAAGCACCTTCGCACGGAGCCCACCGAGTCGTCCATGCTGGTAAACTCCCCCATAGACAACGGGTTCAGGACAAGGTCCTGGCACTACACAACACGCATAGCACATAGTACGTTCTTGCTAGCACGGAGGTAATTGGCTTCAAAAAAGTGTTAATCTTGCGACCACTAAGCGCGTCTTTGTACTGCTTGGCGCACTGTCCGAATAGTTAACATGCCAAATGCTGCATTTGTAAGCGTCTCAGCAACAAAAAGTACATGAAGTATTCCAAATAGTGTCAGTAGTCCTAAGACAAAACCAACAAGCTCTATTACCAATAACACGTTCTGCGAACGATCACGGGCAAACACATAACCAAACCAGATTGTAGCCGCCGTCTCGAACAGGAAAAGAGTTATGCCCGAAACAATATGGATAAGATCTAGCAAACCATTCACTTGGTACAGATAGGTTGACTCTAATACGAATAAATACAGCCATCCGGCCAATTGCAAGATACATTGAAGTCCACGGCGATGCACTATACCGATTGGCAAAACGCGTGCCGCTTGCAGCGTCAACACTCCACACAAACCAAATGCCAGCGTATACAGTACGATCGTCTCGTTATATACCCCGTAATTACTAAACCCTCCCTCATCAGACTCAAATAAAAAGTGAGGCATAAGTGCGCAGCACAGTATAGCAAAGATCCAAAGGCTAGCTTGAGCGGTCATGAGCAGACGAGTACTTGAGTGCATATCTGTGCCTTATATTACCGTAGTAGCCAGGGATCTATCCACCAGTCCAGCGACGTATTGTACCGGCAAGCTTCTTTAGAGTACTCTGCTTTCTCGCGGGAAAAGCTATAACCTGGCCTGAGGGCGCCTCGCGGGCGACGGTTTGTGCATTACTCACTGGGACGTCCGCACGTGGCAATGCTTCGCTTTGAGGACCAGCCTGTGGACCGCTCCGATCACGGCCAAACAGCGGTAAAACCTCCGCGGCCTGCCCGCCGCCGGAAGACGATGCGGCACCATCCGCAGCACTCCTCGTAGGTACTAATTGCACTGGAACATCTCGCCGATCTCTCAATACTTGATCACGATGGTATGCCTCGTAAGCTCGTGCATCTCGCGACTGAAGTCCACCCTCAGGCAGAACAGCGTCTACCGGGTAGAAAACGTCCTGCCGAGTTGTGCCATTCGGACCGGGGCGAGTTACTACGGCAACAGTTTGTACAAGTGCCTGTTCTCGATCTGCCTGATCAAGGCGAGGGCGCTGTCGCCAAGCTGCGATATTCTCTTCAAGATGACCAGGTGGAGGAAGCTGTATATGAACACCCTGGTCGGCTATAGTATGGTGGCCCGTGAGGGGCTGACCAGGCTCCTGAGCCCTCCTAGTACTAGCTACGTCGAGTTCCGACATAACACCTTGATCTTGATGCCACGTTTGGAGTGCGGCCGAATTAGCAGCGGTCTGCAATGATAATGCCGAATCTGGTACTTCTTGACCCACCACGTGCACCCGTGCGACCAGAAATTCACCCGCTGCCGATACAAACATTGCGCCGCTTTGCCCGTAAGGAAAGCCGTGGTTGATCTCGCCACTTATTCCCGACTTACGTAGCTCAGCGTTACCCTTATCCCTAACCCGTTGTCTGGACTCATCAGCTTTAGCTACTCTTACGCGCATACTATCATGCCAATCGTCATTGGTTTCCAGACCTTCTTGGATATCACTACATGCTTGTGCCAGTGCTCTGGAACCCAAGTCTGACCGTACTACTTCAGCTGTCGAGTTACTAGCGGCTAGATCTGAGTTGAGTGAGCTATCATCATACCCAGATACAGCAGCTTGGTCTAACCCTTCACCCATATTTGTGCTTGGTCCTCTACTACTTTACCTCTTATGCTATCACGACTTTCCCGTAGGGGCTAACTGGGGCTAGCTTTTGGGACCTCAGTCACAATAATAGTCGTAGTTTAATAATAGCGCTTACCCAATCAATGCCTGCCCAGCCTAAAAGTGCTCCCGGATATGTGAATAGCTATAGCCCCAATCAGCATCGGACTTTTTATGCGGATTAAAGATGTTATCAGGATCAAAGGTGCTCTTAATCTCACGAAAGAGCCCTACGATCTGCTTACCAAATTGAGCTTCAAGCCAGGGTCCACGTACCAAACCATCATTATGTTCGCCACTTAGAGAGCCCTCGTAGCGCAGAACGAGATTATTAACCTCTTTCTGACTTGGTTCGATTTTCTTACGTTCTTTAGGATCCTCTATCTTCATAAGTGGAATGACATGGAAGTTGCCATCACCCATATGGCCCGCGATTGTAGCAAACAGTTTGTACTTCTTAATAATCTTCTGGAGCTGTGGCAAAAACACGACAAGATGATCAGGCGGCACAATAAAGTCATCAATATATGGAGCAGTGTGCTTGTCCTTAACCTTGCTACGCAGTAATTGGAAGCTGTAGCGACGCATAATCCAGAACTTCTCGCTCTTACCTTCAGTAGGATCTTCCTCAAAGCCGTTGATTTCGTAGCGAGCTCGCAAGTGCTTAAGATCGCGGTGCAGGGCCCTGACTTTGTCTCGCACTTCATCCTCAGCCTCACCATTAAACTCGACCATTAAGATAAGCTTAGGGACACCGCGTAGTAACTGAAATCCGTCGGGAATAAGTGTAATCAGCAGATGAATGAAGCGCTTAACTCCCAGCAGTTTAAGAAAACTCGGCATGAAACGAATGCTCAGCCAAAGCGTCTGATCATCGAAACTTTCGAACGTGGCTGGCTTGTGCTCAAGCACCTTTGGTATTAACTCGCCCAGGTCATTGATATTGCGCATGAACAGTACCAGTAAGCCTGAGTGCGGACGGTGGGGAACAAGACGGTATTTTATGTCAGTGACAAACCCAAGCGTCCCTTCTGAACCAACGATCAGCTTCGTCAAGTCAAACACACCAGTCTCACGATCCCACACTTCCCATAGTGTATAGCCCATACTATTCTTACTGACATGTGGCTTAGCGGCCTTGATATCGTCATAGTACTCTTCGCACAAATCATAGACTCGTTTATAAATCCTACCCTCGTAGTCCTTTTGGGCGAGTTTCTTCTGAAGCGCCTCACCCTTAAGGGGTTTGACTACGTATTCATT
>Ga0335072_10008457_pt1 | contig 14917 bp, 13 predicted proteins | sample Lox_Sample_21_FD_206725 | JGI IMG/M metagenome (GOLD analysis project Ga0335072, IMG submission 206725) | Soil microbial communities from Loxahatchee National Wildlife Refuge, Florida, United States - Lox_Sample_2.1 | ecosystem: Environmental > Terrestrial > Soil > Wetlands | place: USA... | reverse complement strand
CCGGTGTCCATCTTGCCCCACTCTTTGCCGAAGGGGTCGGCGAAGTTGAACTGATCTTCGATGGCGACGAACTGCATGGGCGGCGGCGCGTACATCTGGATGGTCCGGATCTCGGGCGAGAGGCCGATGATGTCGACGCCGTAGTGCGCCGCAGGGTCGATGACTTTCACCGTGACGGCGCCGTTCTGCCAGTCGAGGTGGCTCCAGTTGTCGTCGTAGAAGTTTTTGCCGAGCGGGACGCCGCCGGGTGCGCGAAGGTCATACTGCGTGCCATCGACGGGCTTGAGTTTGCCGGTGGGGAAGACGTTGTCGTAGTTATCGACAAGCGCCATCTGAGAGCCGGGAATGTGGATGCGGACCTGGGAGCGGTCGCCCGAGGGCAGGTTGAAGTAAGGATGCCAGCCGATGGCGATGGGCTCGGATTCGCCGCCGACGTTGTGCGCGACGACAATCGCGTCTACTGCTTCAGCGGTGAGGCGGATAGTCATGTCGAGGTCGGTCTTGGAGAGCCAGTGGCCGTTAAAGTTACCGGCATGAATGACGCCGGTGACTTCCTGCCCGCCCGGTATGTTGCGGACGTGGATGTCATCAGTCTTGGCTTTGAGGATGAGGCCGTGCATGGCGTGGCGCTCGGCGCCGGGATTCTTGCCAATGTTGTTGGCCGGAAGGGTAATGGTGTGGCCTTCCCACGAGGTGGTGAGGGTTTTGCCGTCGGACGAAAGTTTGCCGCGGATGCGATTGGGATAGGGCACGAGGAAGGCGGCGCCGAGGCGGTAGCCGAGATCGCCGTTGGCGTCGTCATCCACATCGAGCATCTGCTTGGCCTTGGCGAGGTCGGGCGAGGCGAGCACGTTGACGCTGCCTTTGCCGGGGAAGTTGGCGGTGATCTGAATCAACTCCATGCCGCGGCCGGGTGCAAGGGTGACACTGGTGAACTCGGGGTGAGATTTGCTGACGGCGGTGCGGGTGAGGGTGACCAGCTTCTGGCCGCCGATCTCGGTGACGGATTGCGCAGGACTGCTCATGACACAGAGGCTCCCGACCAGAACCGGCAGGGTGCAGGCAAGAGCAGAACGTTTGCGAATAAGAGGCTTCATCTTGGTCCATCCCTGAAGGTGCTTTGAGATTTCCGGAGCGGTTCTTCGGGCGAAGGTGCATTCTGTGCGCCGAGAAAGCGTATTCCGGAGGCGGCCTCATTCTACGACAGTGGGCCGGGGTACGGCGGGTCTTGAGTGCATGTGAACAGAAGAAACAGATTTTCTAGAGCGCAGGGAGAATGGCGCCGGCGCAGGCGCCGAAGCCGATACGGGGCAGTCCGGGAACCTGCGCAAAGGCGCGGAAGGTGATGGTGTCTCCGTCGGCGAGGAAAGTGCGAGTCTCGCCGGTGGGCAGCGTGAGCGGCTCGGGGCGCGTGCGCATCTCGAGCAGGCAGCCTTCGGATCCGGCCTCGGGGCCAGAGACGGTACCGGTAGCGAGCAGATCGCCAGGCTGCAGGTTGCATCCATTGCTGGTGTGATGGGCGATGAGCTGTGCCGGCGACCAGTAGAGATGGCGCAGATTGCCGGTACTGAGGCGGACGGGGGCAATGCCCGCGGCGCGCATTTGCTGCGACTGGAGGAAAACCTCGAGAGTGAGGTTGATCGCGTCATGATCAGCGGTTGGACTGGAGAGATGCGGCAGCGGTGCGGGGTCGCCCATCAGGCGCGATTCGACAGGAACGCGGAAGGGCGCGAGAGCTTCAAGGGGCACGATCCACGGAGAGATGGATGTGGCGAAGTTCTTAGCGAGGAATGGACCAAGGGGCTGATACTCCCACGACTGGATGTCGCGGGCGGACCAGTCATTGAGCAGGCAGAGGCCGAAGATGTGGTCGTTGGCGCGATCGATGGAAATCGGCTGACCGAGCGCATTACCAGAGCCGGCAAAGATGCCGACTTCGAGTTCGTAGTCCAGTAATTTGGTTGGGCCGTACGCGGGCGGGGCGGCGGAATCGGGGCGCGTCTGGCCTGCGGGCCGGCGAATGGGCGTTCCGCTGACGACGATGGATGAGGCGCGGCCGTGATAACCGATGGGGACATATTTGTAGTTGGGCAGCAGAGGATTGTCGGGGCGAAAGAGCCTGCCAACGCGTGTGGCGTGGTGGATGGAGGCGTAGAAGTCGGTGTAGTCGCCGATGCGCGCAGGCAGCATCATCTCCGCGTCACGCATGGGGACAAGCAGCGGCTCGACGCGGGCGCGGTGCGTGGCTGCCTGTTTGTCGTGGAGGAGAAGCGTAACCCGGGCGCGCAAGGCCGACCACGCAGCGGGGGTGAGCGCCATCAGATCATTGAGTGACGACGCCGCGCAGGCGGCGACGAGGTCGTGCGGGAGATCGGCGAAGAGGCCTGCGGTTGCGCAGGCGTGGAGATCGAGGATGGATTCTCCGATGGCGATACCGATATGGGTCTGCCCGCGATGACGAAAGACGCCGTAAGGCAGGTTCTGGATCGGGAAGTCCGTCGCGGGATCATTGGCGGAGGCGAGCCAGCTGGTCTTCACAGGAGGAGCCATCCCAGGGCCTCCAGGTCACTGAGGGGTTCGGTGAACGAGCAGGAACCGATGCTGATGAGACAGTTTTCACGCGCAGCGCGGAGCTGATCAGAGGTGAAGATGTGCATGCGCCAGCGAAGGGTGTCGGCGGAGAATGCGAAGGCCGCGCGGTTCCGTTCGTCGAGGGCGAGTGTTGCGTCAGCGGCGGAGGCGCCGGAGTGGAGCAGAGCGACCGCGCAGAGCAGATTGATGAAGCCGTGCATCAGGCCCGAGGGGCTGCCAGGCAGATAGGTGAACGGATGGCATGAGCGCAGAGGGTGATGCAGTCCGGCGGTGGCTTTGAAGGGGATACGGCAAGCGATAAGGCTCTCAAGCAGTCCGGTGACGGCGGATGGGGAGGGGAAGGCTTCTGCGACGAGGCCGCCCACGCGGATCTTGGCGCGGGCGCCGCTGTCGGCGATGGCGGAGAGCATGTCGTTCGACGTACCGGCAGGAACTTCGAAGTACGTCGTGATTGCAGGAGGCATACTGCGGGCGAGCCGCTCGACCTGTGCAGGGTAGCCGGCTTTGATCTCGATGGACTCGATCTGCAGGCCTTGATCGAAGAGCTGTGCGAGTGAAGCTGGGTCGAACTCGGGCGGCGCGACCAGGCTTACCCGAACTGTCTGTTGGGCGGTGCCCAGTGCGTCGAGCAGGTCGGGGATGCGTGGGAGATCAACGACAAAACGACCGAGAGCCACGGCGTGGCGGCCGCGTGCGTAGAGGCGATAGTTGGTGAGAGCGTCGCGCACGTCAAGACCGGCAGGCGGAAAGAGCCCGGCGTAGTCGAATAGATCGCTGAGAAGCGTCTCGAGCGCGTTGGCCTGCTGGATCACCTGGATTTGGCTTTCGTTTTGAAATGCTTCTTGAGCGGCTGCCAGCACTCGAAGTACTCGTGCTGCAGGATGCTGGTTTTCATGGCGAACTCCGTGGGGCGCACGACGAGTTGCGTCTCAAACATGAAGGCGAGCGTGTCGGACAGATACTGCGGCTTCAGTTCTGCATTGGTGGCGCGCTCGAAGGTCTCAGCGTCAGGGCCGTGGCCGGCCATGCAATTGTGCAGACTGGCGCCGCCAGGGACGAAGCCCTCAGCCTTCGCGTCGTAGGCGCCGGTAACGAGACCCATGAACTCATTCATCATGTTGCGGTGGAACCAGGGTGGGCGGAAGGTGTGTTCAGCGACCATCCAGCGCGGCGGAAAGATGGCGAAGTCGCAGTTGGCGGTGCCGGGGATGGGGGAGGGCGAACTGAGTACCGTGTAGATGGAAGGATCAGGGTGGTCGAACGACACGGTGTTGATGCAATTGAAGCGCGCAAGGTCGTATTTGCAGGGCGTGTAGTTGCCATGCCACGCGACGACGTCGAGCGGCGAGTGATCGATAACGGCTGACCAGAGGCGGCCGAGAAACTTTGCCGTGATGCGGAAGTCGCCTTCGCGATCTTCAAAGGCTGCGACAGGCGCGAGGAAGTCGCGGGCGTTGGCGAGACCGTTGGCGCCGATGGCGCCGAGTTCGGGCAAGCGAAAGGGCAGGCCGTAGTTTTCGCAGATGTAGCCGCGGGCGTGCTTCTCTGCGAGCACGACGCGGAACTTGACGCCGCGGGGGATGACGCAGATTTCGCCGGGCGCGACGTGGAGGATGCCGAGTTCGGTGTGGAAGCGCAGTGGGCCGAGCTGTGGAACGATGAGCAGTTCGCCGTCGGCGGTGTAGAAGAAACGATCGGTCATCGACGCATTCGCGGCGTAAAGATGGATGGCGAGGCCGGTTTGCATTGCCGGATCGCCATTGCCGCCGAGGGTGACGATGCCGTCGACAAAATCAGTAGGCTCGGAAGGAATGGGCAAGGGGTCCCAGCGTAATTGGTTCGGCGTTGTCGAGGTCTCGGTGAACGGGCCGCTGCGGATCAGACGGGCGGGGATCTCTTCGTAGGGACGGTGCGTGACGGAAGGGCGGATGCGGTAGGTCCAGGTCCGGCGGTTGACGGCGCGCGGTGCTGCGAACGGCGTGCCGCTGAACTGCTCAGTGTAGAGGCCGAGAGGATGCTTCTGCGGCGCGTTCTGGCCGACAGGGAGAGCCCCGTCGATGGCCTCAGTGGCGAACTCGTTGCCGAATCCGGATTGGTAGCGAAGGACCTCAGTCATCGTATGTGACCCTCAGAGTTTGCCGCGGCGGGCACGGCGCTCGGCCTGATGCATGGCTTCGTAGATCTGATCGAAGCTCTCGACGGCGAAGAGCAGCTTGTGCAGCTCATCCACTTTAACCGGTGTGTCGAGTACTTCGTCGAGAGAAAAGTCGTGAATGGCGCAGTGGCCGCCGATCACGTTCATGCATTCACCGTGAGAGCTGATGAGACCACTGCCGTAGACCTTGATTGCGCCATGCTGGCGGATGACGCCGAACTCGACGGTGTACCAGAAGAGGCGGCCGAGACGTTCAAGCACCCGTGTGTTGGAGATGCCCGCGCAGACGCGGCCGTAGTGCTCGAGAAAGTCGGCGAAGACGGTGTGCGCGTGCATGGGCACGTGGCCGAAGACGTCGTGAAAAATGTCGGGCTCAGGCGTGTATTCGAGTGACTCGCGACTGCGCAGCCACGTGGTGGTGGGGAAGCGGCGCGAAGCCAGCATCTCAAAGAAGGCGGGCGCAGGCAGAAAGCCGCTGACCGGCGTCGCGTTCCATCCGGTGCGTGGCTCGAGGCGCGCGCTGATGGTGCCGAGGTGGGGCAGGCAATCGCGTTGCAATCCGATGATCTCGAAGCCGTCGAGGTACTCCTGGGCGGCGTGCATTTCGAGTTCGGGCAGAACGCGCTCCACAAGCTCGGCCCAGATGGCGTGCTGCTCGGCGGTGTAGGCGGAGTAGTCCTGGCGGATGATGTACTGCGTGGCGGCAGACGCGGTAGCGGTGGTCATGGCGTGGCTCCTTTGGCGTTACAGATTGCCGCGGGCCTGCTGCTCGCGTTCGATGGCTTCAAAGAGCGCCTTGAAATTGCCCTTGCCGAAGCTGCGGCTGCCGTGGCGCTGAATGATCTCGTAGAAGAGTGTGGGACGATCTTCGACGGGACGGGTGAATATCTGGAGCATGTAACCCTCGTCATCACGATCGACGAGGATGCCGAGATGTTCCAGTTCATCGATGGGCTCGTCGATCCTGCCGACGCGATCCTGCAGTTCTGTGTAGTAGGTGTGAGGCACCCGGAGGAACTCAACGCCCTGTTCCTGCAAGCGCTTGACAGTATGGAGAATGTCGTTGGTGGCGAGCGCGATGTGCTGAACGCCAGGACCGGGGAAGAAGTCAAGATACTCTTCGACCTGCGACTTGCGCTTGCCTTCGGCGGGCTCGTTGATGGGGAATTTGATAAAGCCGTTGGCGTTGGCCATCACCTTCGACATCAGCGCGGAGTATTCAGTCGAGATGTCTTTGTCGTCGAAGTGCTGGTAGAGCGAGAAGCCCATGACGTTGGAGTAGAAGTTGACCCACTCATCCATCTCGTGCCAACCCACGTTGCCCACGATGTGATCGACGTGGAGCAGACCAGTGGGGCGGGCGACAGGATCACTTTCGACGGCGCGGAAGCCGGGAAGGAAGGGCCCGGAGTAGTTGTGGCGCTCGACAAAGGTGTGGATGGTGTCGCCATAGGCGCGGATGCTGGAAAGAACGACGTCGCCGTATTCATCGGAGAGCACCGTGGGCTCGGCCAAGCTGACTGCGCCGCGGCGTGTGGTCTCGCTCCAGGCGTGGCGTGCGTCGTCGACCCAGAGGGCGATGGAGCGGACAGCATCGCCGTGGCGGTGGAGATGCTCGGCGATGGGGTGATAACTGCGCAGAGGCGTGGTGAGCACGAAGCGGATCTTGCCCTGTTGCAGGACGTACGAGGCGCGATCGCGCTGGCCGGTCTCGGGCCCGGCGTAGGCGACCAGCGACATGCCGAACGCAGTCCTGTAGAAATGGGCTGCCTGACGGGCATTGCCAACGTAGAACTCGATATGATCCGTGCCCTTGAGAGGCAGAAAATCACGAGGGCTACTTGCGGCGTCGGCGGTGCGTGACGCATTAGCAGTGGAGACAGGGTGGGACAGAGTGCTCATGCCAGGACCTCCTGCGCCGGAGTCTGTGGGAAGACAGGGAAGTGCTTCACCGGCGATACGTTCGGCAACGGCAAAAAGGATAGGCCCGCAGCACAGTGCAGTGAAGACGTATCGCAAAGAAAAAAGCTTGCATTGCTTAATATTCATAAGCAAAATAACCAATGCACTTAAGGAGATTAGGCAAATGGCTCACAGGATGGCTCCTAATGTGGTCGAGCTGGATGCAACGGCATGGCGGATTCTGGAGGCGTTGCAGCAGAATGCACGGCTCTCGTTTGCCGAGCTGGGACGCAAGGTGGGCCTCTCGACGCCGGCAGCCGCGGAGCGTGTTCGCCGGCTGGAGGAGGCGGGGATCATCACCGGCTATCATGTGGCGGTCGATGTGGCGAAGCTGGGTTTACCAATTCGCGTGCTGGTGCGACTGACAATTCACGGCGGCGACCTGCAGGTGAGCCGTACGGTCACGGCGATCAAAGAGATGACTGAAGTGAGCCGCTGCCATCGCATTACAGGTGCTGAGTCGTTTGTCATCGAAGCCGACGTGGTGTCGATACGGCACCTCGAGGTGCTGATCGACAGACTCTCGGCGCTGGGCGCGACGTCAACATCGACGGTGCTGTCCTCGCCGGTGCAGCGGCGCGAGTATCACGCGGGACAAATTGAGGTATTCAATCAGTACAGCTAGGACGGCGGGCGGGGTGTTGCCGACCTGGGGTTCGCGCCCGGTTTATGATGCCTGCATATGCACCCGGGAGTGAAGCACTTCGCCAATTGGACAGTGGAGATCGGCATAAAGCCGGCGGCAATTGCTGGCTTCTTCGTCCTTGTGGCGCTGCTCTGGACGTTTCCCCTGCAGCACGTGATTGCCTATCCATTCGTGTTTCTGTTTTTTGGCGCCATCATGGGCAGTGCGTGGTTTGGCGGGATGATCGCGGGGCTGCTGTCCATTGCGATGTCGTATGTACTGGTGGTGTTTTTTTTCATCCCGCCGCTGTATTCCTTCACTATTGCCAAGGACTCGCGGAGTTTCGTCGCTGCATTTGTAGTCTGTGCGATCGCAATCACGGTGGTGAGTTCTGCCCGCAAACGGATCGAGGTCACCGTGCGGATGGCGCGCGATGAGCTGGAGGACCGTGTGCGCATGCGCACGGCGGAGCTGGAGCGCTCGAACCTGGAGATACTGGAGCGCGAACGGCAGCTGCGCCTGCTGACCGAAGCGATTCCGCAGCAGATCTGGGCAGCCGATGCCGGCGGAACCATCGAATATTGCAATCGCGACCTGGTGGATCACGTGGGAAGGCGCGAGGGAGAGCTGCTGGGAGAAGCATTCTTCGGTGTTGTGCATTCAGAGGATGCGGCGTTGTTTCGGCACGAATGGGAAGCCGCACGCCTTGCTGGCGGGCCATTTGAGGTGAAGGCGCGTATTCGCGGTGGAAACGGCGATTATCGCTGGTTCCTCATTCGAGGAATTCCGCAGCGTGCGAGCAGCGGTGAGATTCTGCGCTGGTATGGCGTGCATATCGACATCGAGGAACAGCAGCGCACGCAGCAGCGTTTGCTGATGGCCCATGAGGACATGTCACGCTTCGGCCGTACGATGAGCATGGCGGAGATGGCGGCGTCGATCGCCCATGAGCTGAATCAGCCGCTGACCGCGCTGGTGACACATGCCGCTGCCTGCCGGCGGTGGCTTGGAGCGGAGCCGGCAAACCTGCCGCGGGCGGTGGCCGCAGCCGACCGGATTGAACAGGAAAGCACACGCGCTGCGAAAGTGGTGAGCCGGGTGCGGTCCCTTTTCAGCAAGGCGGATGTGGTGCGCGAGGCCTCCGACCTGAACGAGATGATCCTCGAGCTGGTGGGGCTGCTGCGCGAAGACGCGATAAGGCGCGGAGTGTCAGTCAAGCTGCAACTTGCAGACGGGTTGCCAAGGGTGAGTGTCGATCCCGTGCAGATCCAGCAGGTGCTGCTGAATCTCGCAATCAACGGCATGGAGGCAATGGCGGAGATCGACGGCGAAAAAGTGCTCGAGATGCGCACGGAGGTGTTAAATGCCAAAGAGATTGCCGCGTCTGTGAAGGACTGCGGCCCTGGATTCAGCGAGCAGGTGAAGCGCAGAATGTTTGAAGCGTTTTTCACGACCAAGGCGACGGGCACAGGGATGGGGCTTGCCATCTGCCGAAGCATTGTCGAGTCGCATGATGGGCGCATCAGAGCCGAGCACACTGAGGCGGGAACAGTGTTGCAGTTTGTTTTGCCGGTGAGCCAGTGACAACTCGGAATCGCGAAACGACCGAGCGTGTATTCATCGTCGATGACGATGAGGCGATCTGCACGGCATTGTGCGATCTGCTGGAGTCGGCGGGACTGTCGACCCAAACCTTTGGATCTGCGGAGCAATTTCTCGCAGCGTGGCGGCCGCAGATGGCAGGCTGTCTGCTGCTGGACGTGCGGCTGCCCGGAATGAGCGGGATGGAACTGCAAGGGCGGATGTTGGAGCAGGGCCTTGCGCTTCCGTTGATCATCATGACCGCGCATGGCGACATGCCGATGGTGAAAAAAACCCTAAAGGCCGGAGCCGTGGAATTCCTGATCAAGCCATTCTCAGACGGCGAATTGCTGGCTGCAGTCGAAGAAGCATTCGCGCGCGATCGAGAGCGGCGCGAGGTCGGCGACCTGGTACAGCGTGTGCAGGCAAGGTTTGCAACGCTGACGGAGCGCGAGCGCGAGGTGATGGAATTGGTGACGTCGGGGCTGACAAACAAGGAGATCGCGGAGAAGCTCTTTCTAAGCGTCGTCACCATCAAACTGCATCGCGGGCAGGTAATGCGCAAAATGGGAGCGGCATCGCTGGCCGATCTGGTGAAGATGGCCGAGCGGGCCGCGCCATCGAGGGGTCCGACTTCGCCGCAATGAGCCTCTTCTGCTGTGTATATAAAGAACTGATAAGGAAGCGCATGAGGAACCCATGAAGAAGGGGAAAACTATACCAAGGGATAGTTGTATTGAAAGTTCGGTGAACCTAGTCTTCTATCCATACCGGCAAGGGTTCAGGTCTGATGCAGAGCGAATGCTTCCGCTTCATTGCTCTTGACCGGTGCTTGTGAGTGAAAGCCGCCAAATCGAAGACGGCCACCCACGCAGAGTCAGAATCTTCAAAAAGCGAACCATAAGCACCCAAAACGCCAGCCGGCATGAGCGATCTGCCGGGACAGCCAAGCTCTATCTGTGAAGAGGTACCGTGGCTACTCAGGCTCTCCTGATCGAAATCCTTCTTGCAGGATTCTTTGCTATCGCCTGCTTTCGCGCCAGGGCCGAAGCGCCCACCATGCAGAGCCTGGCGCCGCAGCGCATCTTTGCCCTCACAGACAGACTGGAACGGCTGCGCCGATCGAGATGGCAATGGTTTGCCATGGTGCTGGTGTTGGTCGTGGTTCGGCTGCAGATCCGGGCGCCGATGACGGCGGAGTTGACAGTGATCGCACAGTTTCTGATTTTTCTTGCGTTGCCTACTTATAAGCCAGCGCATGGCATGTTAGGTCGTCGATGACGGAGCTCATCGAAGCCGGAGACTTTCTTGAGCGCGCACGCCGCCGCCTCCGCTATGGAACGCTCTCGCGTGAGCCGCTACGGCTGCTGCGGTTGGTATGGAAAGAGGCGACAGTGGAGTGTGACTGGCTGATGCGACCGGCGGATCCGTGGGACAACTCGCTGCCAAAGCGCATCGCTGATGAGCATCAGACGCTACAGGCCCTGCGAGATGCCCTGAGTTTGCGCGACCTGGTCTTTGCATCGTTTGCCGATGTGGAGCGGGCAGACCTGCGGATGTTTCGCGAGGAAGGCGAAAACCGCTTCGAATTGATGATGACGGGAACCGTGAGCCGATCGAATGAAGTGATGCAGAGAGTCCCTTCGGTGGCGATGCGCGCCAAGCTCTGCGGGTTTCACTTCACGCTTGCTGGAGGCGTGCTGGAGAGCATGCGGTCAGTATCGATGAGTTGCAGCTGAATTTTGTCGTGACGACGTGCCGCGTCCCCACAGCGGCGAGTGCAGTAAAACCGGCGGCCTCAGCGGTTCATGGGGCGGCCGAAACCCGCGGTGCGGGGCTCATACAGATCCCAAAAAGCGTTTCAAGGAGGAAATGAATGGCGGCAACAAAATCTCAGGGCAGTGCATTCACGCTGTTTATGGGGGGCATAACCGCAGCAGCCGCAGGAGTGGCGTTTTTCTCGACAGGCATGGGAAAACTAGCGCTGGTTCTGGGCGTAGTTGTCCTGGCTGTAGCCTTCTTCCGGTTTCTGAAGATTAAGCCGGAAGAGGGCGAAGTGGCGGAGGGGGCGCAACCGGCTGTGCTGAGGCTTGCGGGCCTCGCGGCTGGATTTGGCGGCTGGATCGTAGTGCTTTTCGGCCTTCATCTGACAGCCAGTGTCTCTGGCCGGATGGTAACCACCCTGATCGGATTCGCAATCTCGCTGGTTGGCGTGCTAGTCCTGCTGCCCGCGGCTGCAAACAAGAACGCAATCTGGAAGGCCTGATGACAGACTTCCCAACTCCCTCGGCGACGCATACCACCACCAAGGAGCTGAACTTCATGAGATTAGTACGTATTCCACTGCTTCTTTGCGCCCTGGCATTCACGCTGGCGGCGGGCGCGGGGTTGACAGCCCGCGCGGACGCACCACCATCGGCGACAGCAACAGAACTGAAAGATGCGGCAGGGAAAGCGCCGACAACGGCAACCCTGGCTCAGGGAGATCCGGGCGGCACACTGACGGGCACGATCAATGATGTACCGGTGGCCGACAGCAAGACCGGCCTCACGCTCGGCGACGTGGCCAATCAGGTGGGCCAGAACAAAATCGGCGTCAACTTCACGTGGACGCTGATCACCGGCTTCCTGGTTATGTTCATGCAGGCCGGATTCGCGATGGTTGAAGCTGGACTATGCCGCGTGAAGAACGCAAACCACACCTACATGATGAATTTCTTCGTGTACGGCTGCGGATTATTTGCGTACTGGATCATAGGCTTTGCGATTCAGATGGGCGGCGCAGCCGGCAACGGCAACCTGGGCGGACTGCAACCGCTGGCGAGCGAACACCTGCTCAATCTGTTCGGCACCAACTGGGGCATCTTCGGGCAGAGCGGCATGTTCCTCGCGGGCCACACGTATGACGTGGGCGTGATGGTCATCTTCCTCTTCCAGATGGTCTTCATGGATACGGCGTTGACGATCGTCACCGGCGCATGCGCCGAGCGGTGGAAGTTCCTGACCTTCGCTGTTTCGTCGGTGCTGATGGGCGCGTTCACGTACCCGCTCTTTGCAAACTGGGCGTGGGGTGGCGGCTGGCTTTCGCAGCTCGGCGTCAACATGGGTCTGGGCAAAGGCTACTGCGATTTCGCGGGCTCGGGTGTGGTGCACGCCGTGGGCGGAGTGACGGCGCTGGCCTGCGCGCTGATTATTGGACCGCGCATCGGCAAGTTCAACCGCGACGGTTCGGCCAACGCAATCATCGGCCATGACATCTCGGCAGTTCTGATCGGATGCTTCATTCTCGCCTTCGGCTGGTTCGGATTCAACCCCGGCAGCACTCTGGGTGCTTCGGCGGCCGGTTGTCTGCGCATCGGCTCGGTTGCAGTGAATACGATGCTCGCAGGTTGCACCGGAACCTTCGGGGCCATCCTTTATATGTGGGTACTGAAGGGCAAGCCGGATGCATCGATGAGCGGCAACGGTCTGCTGGCAGGGCTTGTGGCCATTACGGCGCCCAGCGGATTTGTGAATCCAACAGGCAGCGCGATCATCGGTTTCATCGCCGGAGTACTGGTTTGCCTGAGCGTCTCATTTGTCGAGAACACACTGAAGGTCGACGATCCGGTCGGCGCGATTTCGGTGCACGGCGCCTGCGGCCTGTGGGGTGTTCTTTCTGTCGGCTTGTTTGCTGACGGCACAAGCAATTACGGCGGCGCTTGGAATGGCGTAACAGGCTCGGTCACAGGACTTTTCTACGGCGACGCGAGCCAGCTGGTGGCACAGCTCGTGGGCATCTCCACGCTAGTTGGCTTCGTCTTCGGCTTCAGCTATGCGCTGAACTGGGTGCTCGATATCTTCCTTGGCCAGCGCGTCTCGGCGGAGTCGGAGGTCGCAGGCCTGGATCTGCCAGAGATGGGGCAGATCGGTTATCCGGAGTTCGTGTTCGCTCCGGAACCGGAGGTGCTGAGGACTGCCGGCGCCGCAGCGGTGGCATAACTCTCACGCGCGGCTGCGCTGAATCAAAATACATTCAGAGGCAGCCGCAATCATAAGTTTGCCGATGGCATTCTCCTGGAGCAGCAAGGCAGATAATGCCTGAGCCTTGCTGTTCCCCCTTTTTTCGAAAGATTTGGAGTAGACGATGATGCAAAATACACGGAGTCTGACGCCTGACGGCATGCCGCTTTCAATGCCTGTGGCGACGCAGCAAATTGCGCTCACACTGCCAGCAGAGCTTGGACAGGGAACACAGAAATCTCTCGAACGGATGTTTCGCGACCCACGTATTCTCGAAGCGGATGAACGTGCCGACCTGATTGCGCGGTTGCGCCAGGCGTGTGAGCTTGCGCCGCAGGTCCCGGAGGCTCGCGTTCTGCTGGGCATGGCGCTTTGTGTGGATCTTCAGGCGCAGGAGGCTCTGGAAGAGTTGCGCTCGGCCACGTCGATGGCGCCAGACTGCTTCATTGCACGGCTCAAACTTGGTGAGTTGTTGATGAGGCTGCGCATCTGCGATCAGGCCGCCGAAGAGACTCACCGCGCAGCTCAGCTTGCGTCAAATCCTGTGCAGTCCGAGCTTGCGCGCAAGCAGGCCGCAACCATTCGTACAATGCAACGAGAGGGAATTGAGCGCGGCGGTTACGGCGGCCTTCTCTCCCGCGTCCGCAAACTCCGCAGGAATTCAAAACAACAGAGCATTGAGCCGATTCTTGTAGCTTCCAAGTAGGAGAGGATGCCTGCAACCCTGCAACTGGCACTGCTGATCGCAATCCTTCTTCCAGCAGGGAAGATTGTTGCGTCCATAAGTACGCGCTTCGGCATTCCGGCTATTCTAGGCGAGTTGCTCGTCGGCGTTATCGCGGGACCGGGCTGCCTGAATATGCTGCACATGCGTCTGTTCACCGGCACACCGGCAGCAGACGCATTTATGCTGCTGGCGCAGATCGGGGGCCTGGTGCTGATGTTTATCGCCGGCCTCGAGACAGACATTGACCGCATGCGCGAAGCCAGCGTTACTGCGTTTCTGGTGGCGCTGTCGGGCGTGATCTGGCCCTTCTTTCTTGGAGCGGGCGCTGCGCACCTTCTCGGGCTTTCCTGGAGTACATCGTTCTTTCTCGGCGGCGCGCTAACGGCTACCAGTGTGTCAATCTCCGCTCGCACTTTGATGGATGCAGGCAAGATGACAACGCCGGAAGCTTCGGTGATCCTGGGAGCTGCTGTCATCGACGATGTGATGGGCTTGTTTGTGCTGGCTTTTCTTGCGGCTTCTTGCAGCAGCACGACCGATTCGTTTGGCGTTGCGCCGATGCTGTCGCAGTTTCTGCAGCGTCACTATCCGGTAGCGGCGCAACATCCGCTTCTGGTGCAGATGACGCTCATCGCGGTCTGCGTGGGCGTGTTCTTTGTGGCTGCGTACGGCGCAGCCCAGCGCTGGGTTGATCCACTGATGCGCGTCTTCCGCAAACTTGATGCGAACGAAGCGGTGACGAGCTGCGTGCTGGCCCTGGTGCTGCTCTACGCCGTAAGCGCCGAATGGCTTGGAAGCGTTGCTGGGATCACCGGAGCGTATCTGCTGGGATACGTGTTTGCTGGCGCGAAGCTGAAGACTCTAATCGAGCGCACCTTTTACGCGATCGGGCACGGACTTCTGATTCCGCTCTTCTTTGTGTCAATCGGGCTATCGAGCAACTTCCGTGCACTTGGCGGTCACTGGCTTCTGCTGGCGGTCATTTTTATTGTCGCCATCATCAGCAAGCTGATCGGATGCGGCATGGCTGCGCTGGGCATGGGGATGGGCCCGGTACGCAGCTTCAGAATTGGCTGCGGCATGATTTCGCGCGGTGAGGTAGGCCTGATCGTTACTGCGATGGGTGCGAGCACAGGCATATTTAAAGACCCCGAAGTTGCAGTGATGGTGACGGTCGTGCTGCTGACGACGCTGATCACGCCTCTGTTGATGCGGGGCGCATTTCAATTAAAGTGTGCCGAAGACGACGATGACAGCGGGCATGCCGAGGATG
>Ga0335072_10008455_pt1 | contig 14918 bp, 14 predicted proteins | sample Lox_Sample_21_FD_206725 | JGI IMG/M metagenome (GOLD analysis project Ga0335072, IMG submission 206725) | Soil microbial communities from Loxahatchee National Wildlife Refuge, Florida, United States - Lox_Sample_2.1 | ecosystem: Environmental > Terrestrial > Soil > Wetlands | place: USA... | reverse complement strand
ACGCGTTGGGTAATACCGTGGCCGCGGCCGTGATGCATCCGTTGAGGTCGCGAACGGTCGCCGCACGATGGCGACGAGCCGGCGGCCGATGTTCTCGCGGTGCACTCCCACAGCGGCTGCGGTGCCGCAACCACCTCCTGTTCGGTGATCAGAACCTCGGTGGATGACACCTCAAACCAGGGTGCAGCCGAGGGTGGTCGGGGCATGGGCTCGTCGACGGCATCGGCTGTGGTGGCGGGTGCCGCTAATGAATCCGACATTTCATTCATCTCCTTTGCCGTATCGCATCGTTGGCCGGCGGAACCGGCCTTGGTGCAAGCACCCTACGGTCGGCGATCACCCACAGGCACGAGTAACGGACTACCTATTTCTGTGCCTCACCACCGCGGTGAACCAGGTACGAATCGAACCTCGCGCGGCGCCCAAGCTGGCCATCCTCAAGTGGCGCCTGGGGCGCACGACCGCCACCGACCGCTGGCAGCCCGTGCTCGCCCGGTACGTCGACGTCGCGGAGCGCCGCGTACGGGGCCTCGGTGGCGACCCCGACCATATCCCGCCGTCGCCGCTGGGTTACTCGACGCTCGCGCAGCCCACTCCCTCGCATGAGAACAAACACATACGCAAGGTTTGCGGGCTGCGCTGCAACCGTTTCGGCGGCTTCGAAGGCTTCGACTTACGCACCCTCGACGGCGCCGAACACCGCTTCCACGCCCGCGAGCGGCGCATCGAAGCCCTGGTCAAGCAGGCCTGGATGGAACGCCACCTCATCGTCGTCATCGTCAGCGCGGCTGCCACTCACTGGCCCGCCGAGTTCATCCTGCTTCAGGACTAGAGGGCGGCGGCAGCCACCATATGAAGGAGCGTTCGCAGTTTCGGCTGCCCCTTTGACTGCGAACACATGCTTTCGAGTATCCGGGGGGAGATCGCCGAGGTCTTCGACGCGCTGCACACCACGGTGTCTCGGCTGCTCGGGCTCTCGTTCGATGCATTGACCACCCCGGAACGCTTGCGGCTGCTGGGGTAACTCGAACAGGAGACTCGCCGGCTACCGGTCCCAGGGCACGCCCTGATCAACCAGGTACGCCAGCAGGCGACCCCAACCGAGCTCGGCGGCAAGCTCTCCCACGCGCTGGCCGATCGGCTGCGCATCACCGGTGGAGAAGCCGCCCGCCGCATCCATGAAGCCCAAGACCTCGGTGCGCGGCGCCCTCACCGGCGAACCACTGCCACCGCTGCTGGCCGGCACCGCCGCTGGGCAACGCGCCGGGGATCTCGGCGATGATCCGCGGCTTCCTGCACAAGCTGCCCGGCTGGGTCGAGGGATAAACCCGCGAGCGCGCCCGGGCGCACCTCGCCACACTCGGGGCGCAGTTTCGCCCCGAACAGCTGGGCAAGGCGGCCGACAGGCTCACCGACTGCCTCAACCTCGACGACAACTTCACCGATATCGATCGGGCTCGCCGGCGTGGCCTCATCTTGGGTAGCAAGAGGCCGACGGCATGTCGGCGCTGCGAGGCTGGCTTACCCCCCGAGGCGCGCGCCGGGCTGGAGGCGGTGTTGGCCAAGTTGGCCGCCGCCGCATGGCCAACCCCGACGAGCAAACCCCCACTGTGGAGGGGGCGCCGAGCGAAGAGGCGATCCAGCGCGACACCCGCAGCACCGGCCCAGCGTAATCACGACGGCTTGAATGCCGCACTGCGCGCGGTGTTTGGCCTCCGGGAAACTGGGTGTGGACAACGGGCTGCCGACCACCATTATCGTCACCACCACGCTGCGCGAACTGGAATCCGGTGCTGGACGGGCGGTCACCGGCGGCGGGTTTGTTGCCAAATCGAAACGATGTTCCGGTCAGTCCGTTACCGGCAAACCCACCGGGTCGACCGGGTCGACCACCCAGCGCGTCTTGCGGTACCACGAATACCCCGGGGCGGCCGCATAGCCGCAGGCGGCCACGCACAACAAAACCCAGGTGATTATGCTCGGATAGCCGGGGATTACCCGCGAAACCAGAATAGACGCGCAACACCCGGAGTCGATACTGATGGCGGTGATATAGATGTTGGCGGTGACGGTGGAGCGGGGGTCGCGGCGCACCACCCGCAGCAGCCGCAACAGGTTAACGAGAAGATAGCCCGCCGCCGCGCACAGCGCCGCCCAGTAGAGGCTCATCCAGCCCGTCACCGGCGCCTGGAACAGATCCGGGTAGTGCTCCTTGAGGGTGCCGACAATGAACAGCCCGACCAGCAGCGGCAACATGATCGCCATGGGTATTTCCAGGTGTCGGCGCAGGAATCGTTCCGGCTCGTCAAGAGTGATCCGATATACCAGCGTGTGGAAAAGTGCGGTGAGCCCGGCCAGATACACCAGGTGGCCCAGAAGATCCTCAAGATTCCACAACCCGGTCACGGCGTGGATGGGCGTGGACACTGCGAGGGACAGCGCGGGACCCATCAGGAGAACGCAGAGAAACATTGACGCCGCGACGATGCTGCCGCCCAGCTCGAACCGGTGACCCCACGCGCGGCGCCGCACCCATAGGCAGCAGCCGGTGATCGCGACGGTGGCGACGGTGATGACGGTGACCATGCCCGAACAGATACCTAGAGGGCGGGGACCTCGGTGCGCGGTGCGGCGTCACGCAACCGCGTCGTTACCCCTTTGTGGATCCTCGTTACCCCAAAATTGGGCTCCGACCCCACAAAATCACTCACCGCCTCGGGGCTCACCAGGTCGAAGCGGGTCAACAGTTCGATGGGGTTTAAGTTGAAGTACCCGGCCACCCGCAGGAGGTTGTCGGCGGTGATAAGCCGTCTCTGTCCTTGCGCCCTGCGGTAGCCCGACCGGCTCAGACCGAACGCGGCATGAATTTCCGCTGCTCGCAGCTGGCGGCCCACCAGGAACATGATGACCACCGCCGGGTCCTTCTCGGTGTCCTTCATGGCGGGTGACGATAGCGCCCAGACCGGCCCCTGGCAACGTCAAAATTTGACGTTTGACCAATATCCTTCACTGTGGTGTACTTCCGGACCATAAACCGGCACTGTCGGACACATTGAGGTAGGGATGCTAGCGGCCCCTCATCACCATTACCCCTGGGCTGCATCGCCGGGTCGCTGTTGGATCCGACCGGTCACCTGGACCTGTCGCTGGGAAGTGGCGGCCACCCTCAATATCGCGCTGCACGGCTCGCCCCGGTGCTGATGAACCCGCTGGCCTCGGAAACCGTCAGTCAGGTGCAGCACCACCTGACCGGTCGGTGGAACCTGGAAGACTATCTCGGCCACGACGCCTACATCGTGCACGGCAACGGCCTGCAGGTTTGAGGGCTCAACGATGACCGAGACAGGGCACAAGACCGTGCCGTCGAAGCGGTGGCCGATGGTGTTCCGCGGCGATGAGTTCCGCCAGGCGTTGGCGCTGCTTGACGACGGCGCGGAGGGTCGGGGCGTGGCGTTGGTGGGTGAGAGCGGAGTCGGCAAGTCGACCCTGGCTCGCTCTCTTGCCGAGACCTTACGGTCGAACGGGCGGACGGTGCGATTCGTGCTGGGCACCCAGACCGGTCGCGGGGTCCCGCTGGGGGCGTTCTATCGGTCGGTGACTGTCGTCGACACAGCCCATGAACCCGCCCTAATGCTGGCTGCCGCACACCGAACGCTGGACCAGGACGAGAACCTGGTCATCGTCGTAGACGATGCCCAGTTGCTTGATCCGCTGTCGGCGACATTGGTCCACCAACTCGCTGTCAGCGGCAGTACCCGATTGATCGTGGTGGTCCGCTCGGGTGAGGCGGTGCCCGACGCGGTGATGGCGCTATGGAAAGAACAGTTGCTGCTGCGCCTGAACATCAAGGCGTTCACCCGGGCGCAAACCGCGGAACTCGCCCGCGGCGTGCTCGGCGGCGCAGTCGACAACTCGCTCACCGACGAGTTGTATCACCGAAGTGCGGGCAACCTACTGTTGCTTCGCGGCCTGCTGGGCGCCGGTCCGGAAAGCGGTGTGCTCGTGCGGACCGAGACCGGTTGGCGGCTACGCGGTCCGCTGCGTGCAGACGACGAAATCTGCGAGCTGCTGGAGTTTCGGCTGCGGTCGTTGGCGCCCGAGGAACTAGAGGTAATCGAGGTGCTTGCTACCGCGGAAGTGCTGGACTGGGACGTCCTTCGGGCAATGTGCGACGCCGATGCGGTCGCACGCCTGGAGCGCCGGGGATTGATCCAGCTCGTCCCCGACGGGTCACAGCTGGTGGTGCGGCTGAACCATCCCATCATCGGTGAAGCGGCAATTCGCCGCGCCGGAGTGGTGCGGACACGTCAACTCAATAGCCTTCTTGCACAACAACTCTCGCAACAGGCGCGGTGCTCCGCGTCGCCGGACGAGCGCAGCCAGATCCGGCTGGCCCAGTTCATGATGCGTAGCGATCTGCCACAGGATCTGGACGTGATCATTCACGCGGCGGCGAGCGCGGTCGCCATGTCGAACATCGTTGCCGGCGAGGAGCTGGCCCGCTTTGCGTTCGACCGCGGCGGTGGCTTGCCGGGAGCAATCGTGCTTGCTGAGGCCATTAGTTGGCAGGGGCGCGGCGAGGAGGCCGAGGCCCTGCTGAGAGCCTTCGAGCCCGACGCTGCCGACGAGTTGCTGACCGTGCGGTGGGGCTGTCTGCGCGCGGCAAATCTTTTCTGGGGCTGCGGACAAGTCGATGAGGCGTGGGTGGTGCTCGCTGCTGTAAAGGACCGCGTCGATTCCAAGATCACGCTCGGTTTGGTCAAGGCCATGGAGGTGTCGTTCGCGTTCTTCTCCAACGACTTGCCGAGGGCGATCGCGATGGGGTTGGCCGTATGCGAGTCGGAGATACCGCCGCCGGCGATGGTGTGGGCGGCCATGTCGACCTCTTGGGCGTTAGCGAAGTCCGGGCGTTTCTCAGAGTGTCATCGAATTGCCGATGCGGGTTTTCGGGCGGCTACGTTCGGTGAGTCGGGGCCCCAACGGTTCGCGATCGCGCTGGCTGAGGTCATGGCACTGACGGCCGTCGGTAATCTGCCCGCGACTGATCGAGTGCGGGAACGCTATGCGGCCCCGGCCACCGGTGTGCGCGAGGCGGAGGCAATCATGAACGCGGTCCGGGGACTGATCGACCTCGCCCGCGGCGCGCTGGGTTCGGCTTGCGAGGCGTTACGCGATGCGGTGTCGGCGATGTCGGCGGGTTTTCCGTCCGGCTGGTTGATGCTGGTCTCAGCATGGTTGGCGCAAGCCGAAGCCGGCCATGGGAATCGCGACGCAGCGGCCACCGCGCTGAAGCGTTCCGAGGACGCCAACGGGCCGCAAGTCGCGGTGTTCCTGCCCGAACTCGAGCTCGCCCGCGCCTGGGTGAGGGCATCCCTTGGCGAGAGGACGTCCGCGCAGAGGCACGCGATACGTGCCGCGCGGATCGCACGACAATCCGGGATGTTCGCCGTCGAGATGCGCGCGCTGCACACCGCGGTTCGGTTCGGCGATCGTTCGCACGCGTCCAGGCTGGGTGAGCTCGCCAGTAGGTTGAAAACTTCGATGTCGGAGGCGGTCGCTGCGCATGCTCGCGGCCTGGCCAACCACGACGGCGACCTGCTGGACGCCACGGCGGATCGGTTCGCGTATATCGGGTCGCTGGCACTTGCCGCTGATGCGGCAGCCCAGGCTGCGCGCGAGCACGCTCGCAGCGGCCACCGCCGCAAGGAGCTAGAGTCGTCGGCCCGGGCGCGCTGGCTGGCCAGTCAGGGTGGACTTCGGACACCAGCAGTCGATGCCGCGGCGCAGCCGCTGCCCATCACCGACCGTGAACGCGAGATAGCGATGCTGGTCGCGGCTGGTTTGTCGAATCGTCAGATCGCCGATCGGCTGTCTGTGTCAGTGCGGACCGTCGGCGGACACCTTTATCGCATGTTCGACAAGCTCGGCATTGAACGCCGTGACCAGCTCGTCCACTTACTCAGAACGGCTCGGTGCGGGACCTAAGTCGATGTCACGATGTCGCGACGCATGGTGTCGGCTGTTGTGTACTTTCCTTTACACCGCCGAGCAGTTGGCCGCCAACCCCATGCAGCTGGTCGGCCGGCCCAAATTGGCCAAACCGCTCCCCAAGGCCCTCCCCCGCACCGCTGTCGAAGCGCTGCTGGAGACTGTCGCGCAAGACCAGGACTCCCAGCGCCAAACCGACTGGGCCGAGCGCGATCTGGCGATCATCCTCACCGCACTGCTGGCGGGCCTGCGCGCCGAGGAACTCCGTCAAGCCGACATCGGCGATATCCGCAGCACCGACGACGGCGCCGCCATCATCCGCGTCAAAGGTAAAGGCGGCAAGGAGCGCAGCGTGCCCATCGAGGCCAAACTGCTATCGGTAATCAAGGCATACCTTGATAGTCGTGCAACCCGGTTCCGCGGTGCAAAAAAGCGCACAGCGGATGTTGCGGGCTCGGCTTTATCGCGATGGCCCTCGCGGTCCCCGTTATTCGTTGGCCGCGACAGCGAACGCATCACCCGGGGAACATTGCAATCACGCATCAAGCGGGCCTTCAAACGCGCCGGCCCCGATGCCCAACCCGTTCCCGGAGCCTTGGTGCACGGTCTGCGTCACACCTACCCCACCGAACTCGCCGGCTCCGAAGTTAGCGTCAACACCCTGATGAAGCTGCTCGGTCACGAATCGATCACGACGTCGCAGCGCTACGTCACAGCTGCGGGCACCGAAACCCGAAGTGCCGCGGCGGAACCCGTTGTACGCACTAATTCCCGACAGGGCCGAATATAGATAGTCGCAGCCTGGCCGGGCAGATCATTCCCCGCTTTAGTTCAATCCCAATTACGCGCGAGCTGAAGGCGACCGCCCGAACCCGTCCCGCCGCCGCCGATCACCGCAGCACTCACTGAATGACATCAATACGCCACGGTGAGGTTCTCTTTTAAGGCCAATGAACGCCAATCATGCTGTCCCCCGGCATCTTCAGCGTCAGATCATAAATATTCGCTACCATCCATGAACTGTTCTCGACGGCTCAGCCTCAGCCTGCTCCGGTTGTCGACGTTACCGATTAAGGGCGCTTGACAGGTCTCAATGGGTTCCCTAGCTGAGGCGTACGGTGAAGCGGTAGGCGTAGTAGGAATGTTTCTCGTTCAAGACGTACTCGGCTTCATACGTCGCGACACCCCGCCTGACTAACGCTTCGATCGTCTTACGCTCCCGACCGCCTAGCACGACCGTGCCTTCATGCTGTAGACGCTCCAATAGGTCTTGTTGACTATGCGTTAGCTCGGGCATCGCTGCGACAACTTGAGGGCTCTCGGCACAAACCGTGTGATACCAACCGGCGGCAGGCTTAACTTTCGATGCTGGCTCAGCGAGGCTTGGCCGCGGAGTACTCCCACCGCTGCGTCTCTGGCGGTACGACCACGACCTCCTGCTTATGCCGCTCGGGTAGCTTTCAGGTTCGCGCGCAGGAATGGTCATTGAATCGATGGCAGCCATGATTTGTCCCTCGGTCATGGCCCACCGACTCCCTCGTCTCAGTCCGGCGAAGGTACCGTTGGCCAAGCGTGCCCGAAGCCAGTCACCCGACACTCGGAGGGCCCTCGCCGCCTCTGCCAGCGTGTAGATGTGTGGGATGGGGATCCGTCGTCATCGCTCTCGACCACCCCTCCCTGTAGGTGTGGGCACGTCTGGGTGTTTGTCGGCAAACTTCTGGTGGTCGTCACGCCGACGCAGAGCGTCGTGCCACATCTTTGTAGTGGAGCTGCCGGGAATCGAACCCGCCGCTCTACCAGGGCTTTTACCATGTGAACTGCCGGTTCGTTCCGTTTGCGTCCGGTTCGTTCCCGTTCGTTACCTGCGGTTTCGCTTTCGTGCCTTGACGGCGTCAAGAGCGGTCACCTACCGCACCAACTGACCCACTTCATTAGCGATCGTGGCCGCCCGTCCCTCCCGCAGTAGACGGCGATCTCCAGGCCTGCGGCGCATCAAACCCGACGCGCGGCGGCGATGTGCCCTGCGGCTCTTCGTGCTAGGCGCGCTCAACCTCCGCCAGCCGAGGTCGATCCTCAACGTTTTAGGGCAGATGCCTCATGTGCCGCCTTCGGTGTGCGGTGGACGATTACTGCGTCGAGAATTTCGAACATCGCACGCGTAAGCCGCTTTCTGAATCGGCGGCTTCCCCGTGAAATAGCTTGGGAGGCAGTTATGTTCACTCTCGAAGAGTTGGCCACGATTCCGCTCTTTTCGACGCTTGGGGAAAAAGAACTGGAGTACCTTGCTGGCGCGGTGGAGGACATCCACCTCATCAAAGGGGAGTACGTAGACCACGAGGGCCAAAGCCGGTCCCTGGCCATCGTCGTCGAAGGCAAGACCGAGCTGACAAAGCTGGTGGACGGAGTTGAGGAGGTGATTGGCGTCCGGCTTCCGGGCGAAGTCGGAGGCGAGATCCCGATGATCCTCGGTACTCCGTTGCCGGCCAGCATGCGAGCCATCGAGCCTTCGCGCGTACTGAAAATGACAGTCGAGGTGTTCCACACGCTTGCCGCCATGGCCCCCCAGGTCTCCGAAACGGTCGGTGCCGCCGCGTTGAAGCGCATGGAGATGCTCAGAAACGCCGCTGCGCACCCACGCGAACCCGCACTGTTCGTCATCGGCCCGCGCGTCGATCCACAAGTCCACGGCTGCGACAGCTTCCTCCATCGCAATCAGATTCCTTACCATCGCCTAGACCCGGACGATCCTGCAGCTCGCGCCCTCACCGGAGGCAAAGCTGCCGCCTATCCGGTGGTGGTAGTGCGCGACGGCCGCCGGCTGATTGACCCGACGATGCGTGCCGTTGCCATTGTCGCTGGACTCACGGTCGCGCCCGGCAGGGCGCACTACGACGTATTGATCGTGGGCGGCGGGCCGGCGGGTCTGACGGCGGCGGTCCACAGCGCATCTGAGGGGCTGCAGACGGGGCTAATCGAGTCCTTCGCCCCCGGCGGACAAGCCGGTACCTCAACCCGGATCGAGAACTACACCGGGTTTCCATTCGGCGTTTCCGGTGACGAACTCGCAAGCCGGGCGCTGCAACAGGCGAAGCGGCTGGGCGCTGAGATCGTCGTCACGCGTCGGGTAGAACACATCGACGCCTCTGACCTGACCGTCACGCTGGATGGAGGCGACGTCCTCCGAACGAAGTCGATCGTGCTCGCTATGGGCGTGGAGTGGCGACGCATCGAGGTCGATTCGATCGATCGATTCGTCGGCTCGGGCGTTTACTACGGCGCGGCACGCAGCGATGCCGGTCTGGCGCAGGGAAACGATGTTTATCTGATCGGTGCTGGCAATTCCGCTGGCCAAGCCGCCGTCTTCTTCGCCAACCACGCCCGATCGGTCACGCTCCTCGTACGGGGCGAATCGCTCGCGGCAAGCATGTCTCACTACCTCATCGAGCAAATTGCAACAAAAGCGAACATTCGGGTGGAAACGCGATCAGAGGTTGTCGCGGTGCACGGAGACGAGCAACTTGAGGCGATCGAAGTCATCGATCGAGAGACCGGCGCGACATCCCGACGGGAGGCGACGGTGCTATTCGTTCTCATCGGTGCCGAAGCGGCGACTGCTTGGCTCCCCCCGGAGATCTCCCGCGACGAGCACGGCTTCGTGTTGACGGGGACCGACGCGGTGAAGGCGGGACAATGGAAGGCCGACCGCGAGCCCTTCGCTCTTGAAACAAGCGCCCCAGGGATTTTCGCGGTCGGCGATATTCGCTCAGGATCAGTCAAGCGCGTGGCGGCATCCGTAGGCGAAGGCGGCATGGCGATTTCCCACGTGCATCGCTACCTCCAGCTCCCCCGCTAGCCGCGGCTGCGTATCCGGCTCGGCCGATTGCAGCGTAGCTTCGGCCACCAAGAAGGCCGCCAAACATTTCTCAGTGAAGCTGCCAGGAACGAATCCGTGAGTTGACCCGCAGAAGCCGTTGACCTGCGTAGTTGTCCGCGAAACTGCGGATGATTACGTCAAAGCGCCTCGTATCACGCCGGATTTGGTGGCGGCGCCAAAACACAGAGAGGGAAGATCACGTAGGACGGCCTGGTTTGCCAGGTGTAATTTTCCGAGTTTCGGTCAGTTTGCCGCCAGATATGCCCAGAAGGTGCTCAGCCAGGTCTGTCGTTTCTCAACGTGGGAGCGACGCTGTTGCCATAGGTTTATCAGGCATCGGGCTTTGTGACCAGGTCGAGAAGGGGGCGCGTTTCATGCCCTTCGGCGGAGCTGTGTCGCGGACTGAGGTTCTGGCGGCGTTGTCTTTGGCGGTCGACCTTGGGCTCGGGCAGCCGATGGATCACATGCTGCGCTCTGCGGCGATGGGCACGAGGCTTGCCGAGCAGCTTGGGCTCAGCGAGGGTGAGCGCGGGACTGTTTTCTACACGGGTCTGGTGATGTGGATCGGGTGTCACGCCGACTCACACGAGTACACGCGGTGGTTTGGCGATGACATCGCGACGCGACACGACAGCCACTTCATCGACTGGTCCGGCGCAGCATACCGGCGATTTCTCGTTGGCAACCTGGGCCGTGGGTCGACGTTGCCAAAGAGAGCCCAGTTGGCGGCCAGGCTGTTCTTGGATGCACGCGGGAATCTCGGCGCGTTGGTGCAGTCGCATTGCCTGTCGGCCGCGTTGCTCGCCGAGGAGATCGGCTTGGGCGCGGATGTATGCGAAGCCCTCCCCTACGCGTACGAACGATGGGACGGCAGCGGCCTTCCCACTGGCGCCGCCGGATCCCAGATCCCCGTGGCGATGCGGGTGGCGCAGCTTGCCGACATCGCCGAAGTACACCATCGCGCTTACGGCGCGGAAGCCGCGGTCGCGGAGGTTCGCCGCCGCAGCGGCAAACAGTTCGACCCGAATATCGTCGCGGTGTTCACCGCGACCGCCGACGACCTGCTGCGCGAGAACGAAGATGTGTGGTCGACTGCCGCCGCCTTGGCGCCGGATCCGGGGGAAGCACTGAGTGGTCCCGCGCTGGACCAGCTCCTGTGCGCGATGGGTGACTTCGTGGACCTGAAATGCCCGTTCACCCTCGGCCATTCCCGCGCCGTGGCCGAGCTGGCAGAGAACGCGGGGAAGTGTGCCGGGCTGGCGCAGGACGAGATCGACATTCTGCGCCGCGCCGGCTACGTTCACGATCTCGGTCGGATTGGTGTGTCTAACCGGGTATGGGAAAAACCGGGTGAATTAACCCACGCCGAACGCGAGCGTGTGCACCTACATCCGTATCTGACTGGCAGGATTTTGGCCCGAGTAGGCGGCCTGAAGGCCGTCCGGGAGGTCGCGGTAAACCACCACGAACGACAGGACGGGTCGGGTTATCCAAATGGTCTGCGGGCTGATGACCTGTCTTTTCGCGAGCGAGTGCTTGCCGCCTCCGAAAGCTATTGCGCCTCAATGGAGCCACGACCGTATCGCGATGCACTGGACGAGGCCGCCGCGGCCAGGCAACTACGAAGCGAAGCGGCCCGCGGCCGCCTGGACGGCGACGCGGTTGAAGCCGTGCTGGAGGCCGCGGGCCACCGGCCGTCGCACAAAGCCGCTAGACCAGGTGGGTTGACTCGGCGGGAGGCCGAAGTACTGCTGCACGTCGCACAAGGGCTATCCAATCGGGAAATCGCCTCAGCCCTTTGGATTTCCGAGAAGACCGTGCGCAATCACGTTGAGCACATCTACGCCAAGATCGGGGTCTCGAACCGGATCGGGGCCAGCTTGTACGCAACACGGCACGGCCTGACTGGCAGCGCACTCGACTAAGACGCGCGCCGGGTTTGGGGCGCATGCCTCAGCGAGGCACGCTGGATTTCCGGGAACAGGAAGAGCCGATCAAACTTCTTCATCCGGAAAATTTCTACCCTTCCCGGACACGGTGTGATCGTTCAACTCAAATCTCGAACGACGCAACCGTCTTGGTTTCTGCAGCGCGCTGCGAACGGTTGGGCAATTGGAATCGGTTATGCCCCCTGGGGATGGTGCGAAGGTTCCGGTCGGTCAACCCGACGACGGCGCGGGCCCGGCGGGGGCGGTCATCGTAGGGATGCGCCGGGCCGGGATCGGTGGTTCAGTACCCAGGCGGTTGCCAGCGTGAGGGCAACAGCGAAGGAGGCAAGCGCGATGAGGCTGGCGGCGGTGCCTCCGTGGAAAGTCGCGTGGTAGGCAGACATGGCGGGCAGCGTGGTGGTGTAACGGTCGAGCCCCAAGTCGCGACCCAATGCATCGAAGGCGTGGCGGTTGGACAGGACCAAACTCATCAGGCGTCCGGGCGTGGCCATCTGGTCGACGGGGACGATGGCGCCACCGAACAGAACCTGGGGGAAGCACAGCATCGGCAGGGCCAGGGCCGCCTGCGCGGCGTTGGACACGGCCGCCGAGGCGAAAAGGCCCAGGGCCAGTGCCGAGGTCGCTTCAATCACAATCGTCGCGAACAGCAAGGCGTACACGTCCCATCCGACGGCGGGAAGCCGGCCTAGCGCGCGCAGCACAACGAGCAACACCGCGCTCACTCCCGCCAGAACCGGAAGCAGCGCTGTAACTTTCGACGCCACGTAGGCGCCGACGCTGAGCCCGGCCAAGCGTTCGCGCCGAAAGACGGCCATCTCGCCGACGATCTGGAGCAGGCCGTACGTCAGGCCGAAGAAGAACCCATCAAACGCGATCCAGAACACGATCTGGGCCGGGCCGACGCCCCCAGCGCCACCCGGGTCGAACGCGCCACGCCTGAACAATGTCGCCATCATCGCCGTCACAAGCACCGGTGAGCCGAGCAGGATCGCAAGGGTCAGCCGATTGCGGGCGAGAACATCGACATTGCGTCGTGTCAGCAGCCACCATTGCCTGACCATCCCGATGCGCTTGACGTCGGACCGGGCGGCCGGGACGGACCGCTGAGTTGAGTCCGGCCGGGTTGTTGAGTTAACACGGCTTTCCGCGAATCGCTTCGCCCAGATCGCAGGAGTGTGCTCGCCGGCCAGGCGCTCGTACACCTCGGTGAGGTTTTCCACGCCGAAGTAGCGCCGCGCCGCCCCCGGGCTGCCAGTGAAGGCCAAGTGCCCGTCGCGAGCCAGGAAGACCACCCGGTCACACCGGTCGATGCCCGCCGGCTCATGCGTTGTGAGAACGATGGTGATTCCGCGTCGGCTGAGCCGTCGCAGCAGGCGCATCACGTCGGCCGCAGTCGAGGGATCGAGCCCGGAGGTGGGTTCGTCCAAGAAGAAAAGGGGTGGCCGGGTCAGTAGCTCCACGGCGATGCTGGCCCGCTTACGCTGACCACCGGACAGCGCACGCACCGGCACGTCGGCCCGATCAGCCAAGTCGAGGTCGTGCAGGGTCTCCCCCACGATCCGTTCCGCTTCAACCGCAGGTGTGCCCGCGGGGAGCCTTAGCAGCGCCGCATAGTGCAGCGTCCGGCGCAGGGGCATCTCGAGGTGAAGGATGTCGTCCTGGGGAACGTAGCCGATCGCGGAGCCGGCGCTGACGCGGGCTCGGCGAGCGAGGCCGTCGTGCCGAAGCTCCCCGCCGGACGGCGGTTGCAGTCCCGCGAGGATCTCTAGCAATGTGGTCTTCCCTGCGCCGCTGCCGCCGGCGATGGCGACCAATTCGCCGGGTTCCACTGAAAGCGAAAGTGTCCGCAGGATCTGCCGCGCACCGACGCGCCGGCTGACGTCGATTGCATCGACCCGCGCGCCGTTCGGCGTTTCAGCTTCGTGATCTGGTCGCTGATTACCGAGCGGCTCAATGACCGCTGGGTTGCATGTTGATTCGTTCATGGCCTGATCTCCGTGCTTCCTCGAATTACGTTTGCCATGAGCGATCATCGGTCCACGGCTCCAGCGATCGCATGAGGCGTTTGCCCCAAATCGCAAACCCGCGTCAGCCGCCGCCTGCACAGCCGCCTCGTGTCATAGTCACCCGTCGTCGCGGTCGACGTTGCTCGAATTCGCCTGCTAACCGAGGCGATTGTGGCCCGCTGAGCGACGCGACAGGGCGATTGCTCCGGGCCAGTGGAGCTGTCCCACAGCGGCAGGCGGTATGTGGTTCGTAATGGATTAGTCAATTCTGACTAGACGCCTGCTGGGCGAAATAAGGCAAATGCCCTATATACCACCATGACTGTGCGACGGAGACTTAGCCCATGAAGCGTTACTTGACCATCGGTTACGGCGCCGCCGCCTACTTGCTGTTCGTGGTGGCTTTCTTATATGCAATCGGTTTCGTCGGCAATCTCGTGGTGCCGCGAAGCGTCGATCACGGCATTACCGCATCGATCGGCGAGGCGGTCGTGGTCAACCTGGTGTTGTTGGGCCTCTTCGGCGTTCAGCACAGCGTCATGGCACGGCCGGGGTTCAAGCGGTGGTGGACACGAATCGTGCCGACTCCGATCGAGCGCAGCACGTATGTGGTGCTTGCCAGCGTTGTGCTGCTGGTCCTCTACTGGCAATGGCGAACGATGCCGGCGGTGATCTGGGACGTGCGAGAGCCGGCCGGGTGCCTGGTGGTGTGGTCCGCGTTCTGGCTCGGGTGGGCAATCGTGTTCGCGTCGACGTTCATGATCAATCATTTCGACCTTTTCGGCCTTCGGCAGGTGTACTTGGCTTGGCGCGGAAAGCCTTACACGGAACTCGATTTTCGCACTCATCTTTTTTATCGGCTGGTGCGTCACCCGCTCATGCTCGGCTTCATGATCGCATTCTGGGCGGCGCCGACAATGACAGCCGGGCACCTGCTCTTCTCCATCGCCACCACGGGGTACATCTTGCTCGCCATTCAGTTCGAGGAGCGTGACCTGGTCGCGACGCTAGGCAACCAATACCGCGACTACCGCAGCGGTACGTCCATGCTTGTGCCCCTGCCTCGCCGGCGAACCACCGAATCGGTTCGCCAGAACTAAT
>Ga0335072_10008454_pt1 | contig 14920 bp, 15 predicted proteins | sample Lox_Sample_21_FD_206725 | JGI IMG/M metagenome (GOLD analysis project Ga0335072, IMG submission 206725) | Soil microbial communities from Loxahatchee National Wildlife Refuge, Florida, United States - Lox_Sample_2.1 | ecosystem: Environmental > Terrestrial > Soil > Wetlands | place: USA... | reverse complement strand
CACCGCGGGCCGTCAGCGCCGATACGGCCGGACCGGTCCGACGACAGAACCCGCCTCGTGCCGCACCATGCTGGGCGTCTCGACCCCGAGAAAGTCCGCCTCTGCCGCCTCAGTCACCTGCTGCACGTGCAGGCCGCGCTGGGCGTCGAGTTCATTCGGCCCGCCCAGCCCGACAGCCTCTGCGAACTCGCGGTACACGGTGCCGAACGCTTCCTGCCCGGCCGCCGCCTGGCAATCGACCGCGGTGGCCCCGCCGCTGCCGAAAATCTCCACGTCGGCGCGCTGGCTGTCCTGTGGCGGTCGCACTCAGCGAGGCACCGCTGGTCTACACGCACAGGGGATACGCTCAAGGCCCGCCCGCGCGAGACTGGGACGAAACCGACCAGTTGTCCCAGGTGGCAGGAGCGTTGCGATCGTTCTGAATGCCGATCGGAAGTTCCCGAGCCGCAGCGGGTGATGTCTGCGGGGACCGCCGCTGTGCATGAAGCTGCCGGCCGGGCAGCCGATCACAGCGGTCATTGCCCTCCGTGTCGGCGGTGTCGCGCCGCTCGCCGCGGATCCGTCGCGGATGGAACAGTGGAACAGTGAACCACGTGTCAATGGCAGGAGGTGCAACCGGTGCTGCTCACCACCGCGCGGCCTAACCCGGTGCGATACGAGCCGGGTGAGCTGAGTGACAGTAACCTCGCCAGTCTGGTGTACCGGTATGGCCGGTGCGTTAGTTCCCGCATCGATCCCGACCAGTGGTTTCCCGTGGCCAATGACGTAGTAATGGCGCGAGAAGAGGCTGCCGATGCTATCGCCGTCTGTGTCGCATGCCCGGTACGCGCGGAGTGCCTGGAGTATTCCCTGCGCCATGGGTCTGATTTCGGCGTCTACGGAGTGTGGGGCGGGATGGTTGAAGGCGAACGCCGCTTGCTGCGGCGCAGGTGGCTGGGCGGCACCCAGGTCACGGAATACCTCAAGGCGCGCCAGTGACATGATCATGCCAACCACGCCGGGTCCGGAGGTTCAGGCGCGGTCAAGGCGGGCGAAACGCCGCACAAGGACCAGGGCGATGGACAGGGCGACTACGACGCCGGCGTTGACGCCCAGTTCGGTCATCGTGCGGACCAGTGGCGTCTGCTCGCCAGCCCGCGACAGCTCGGCCCCGACGGTGAGCATGTCCCTGGTCGCCGAGATGATACCGATCACGAGGAACGGCTGGAGCTGAAAGCCGCCTCCCTCCAGCCGCGCGCGCCGTCGGCGTGGCCCGGCCGCGGCGCATGATGGCGGCAAGGCTCCGCTCGTGGACGGCTCCGCTGTGGGGGATCGGCCAGCCAACGCGGAATTACGCAGCGGTCCGTGCTCTCAGCCAATCCACCGGCGGCTGGAAGCGCGGCTGTCAGGCGGCCAACCTGGAGGTCACGAATCCCTGCTGGTCTTTTCGTCCGTGCTCTCGTCCGGCACGATCGTGACCGGGCACCGGGCCTTGAGCAGGACGTATTGGCTGACCGTTCCGGGCACTACGGACCTGCCCGGGTGGGCGGCCAGCACGATGAGCTCCGCATGCACCTCGCGGGCCGCCTCGATGATCACGCGTCCGGCAAGCCCCGCCGAGACGCGCACCTTGGCCTGCTCGGCTTCATCACCGAGTTCATGGTCGACCGTGGCGCGCAGTTCCGCCTCGGCGGTGGCCTGCTCTTCCCCCTGGGTATGCATTGCGGCGCCCGGGAAGCCGCCCACCGGGCCGAGCGGCAGTTCATACGCGGACACCGCGACGAGGGACGCTTGCCGCCAGCGGGCTTCCTGTGCAGCGAGCCGCAGCGCCGCCTTGGAGGCCTCAGAGCTGTCCACTCCCACGATAACGGTCATGTTCGTCCACTCCTCTGCTTGCCGGAGCCAACTTCGGTGAGGGGTGGCGCGATCGCCTCCAGGGGCTTGCCCTCGGCACTGATCCCGAACATGGCCTCGACCACGCCGCCGATGATCATGATGCCGCCGCCGACCAGGTACCCGATGGCCAGGTTGGCGCGGTTGCTGCCGTTGCCGATCAGCGCGCCGTAGAAGGCCGGTCCCACGGCTCCGACGATCGTGGCCACCGCGAAGAAGACTGCGAGCGCTTCGGCCCTGATCTCGATCGGGAAGATCTCGCTGACCGTGAGGTAGCCGGCGCTCGCCCCGGCGGAGGCGAAGAAGAAGATGATGATCCAGATGAAGGTCTGCCCCGCGGCCGACAGGATCCCCGCGGCGAACAGCCAGGCGCTGAAGGCGAGCATGCCCCCGGATATCAGGTATGTGCCGGAGATCATCTTCTTGCGCCCGACACTGTCGAACAATTGGCCGAGCAGCAGCGGGCCGGCCAGGTTGCCGACCGCGAATGCGAGGCCGTACAGCGGGACCGCGTTGTTGCTGACGTGGTAGAACTTCGTGAGCACCAGCGCGTACGTGAAGAAGATCGCGTTGTACAGGAACGACTGCGTGGTCATCAGCGTCGCGCCTAGGATCGCCCGCTTGGGGTACTGGCGGAATGCCACCTGCAGCAGCGTGAGGTATCCGTAGCGTCTCTCGGGCACGATGGCGATGGCGGCGCTCTCCGGGACCGGGTCGAGATGCTGTCCGTCCCTGAGCGCGGCTTCCTCGATGCGGCGGACGGCCTCCTCGGCCTCCTGCACGCGACCGTGGGTGATGAGCCAGCGCGGGCTTTCCGGAAGATTGCGCCGGATGAAGATGATCACGAACGCCAGAGCCGGGCCGACCAGGAAGCAAATGCGCCATCCATAGGTCGTTGGCAGCGTGCTGAGCAGCAGGAACGTCGCGAACGTGCCGATGATCGCGCCGAGCCAGTAGGTGCCGTTGATCCACACGTCGGTGCGTCCCCGGTACCGCGCGGGCATCATCTCATCGATCGCCGAGTTGATGGCCGAGTACTCGCCGCCGATGCCCGTGCCGGCGATGATCCGGGTCGCGTAGAGGTAGACGATCCAGCCTGACCCCTTCGGGGTAAAAGCGGTCAGGGCGGTGCCGAACAGGTAGACCGCGAGGGTCCACGTGAACAGCTTGCGGCGCCCGAGCGTGTCGGACATCCGCCCGAACACCAGCGCCCCGATCACCTCGCCGACGAGGTAGAGGGTGCCGATCGAGGCGGCCTGCGCCGTGCTCAGGTCCAGCGTGTTGGGCTGGGTCAGTTTGCTGGTTACGGAGCTGGCGATCGTGATGGACAGGCCGTCGAGGACCCAGGCGGCGCCGAGCCCGACAACCAGGCGGGTATGGAAAGGCGTCCAGCGGACCCGGTCGAGCCGCGCCGGGATGGTACTGCGGATCGGCTGTTGCTCCCTCTCGCCGACGGCTGCCATCCGGAACCCCCCTCCCTTGAGTGGGCGGCCCTGCGGCATAGGGCCGCTCTATATTCCTGGGACGCTAGCCAGGTGCGGTGCGTTCGGCATCCCCCAACTGGTTAGCTCGGCTGCGCAACGAGGCGATGACACTGGCGGACGTCAGTGCGGCGACGCTTGGCCAGCATGCTCAGCGTCGGCCTGCTCGATACCCAGTTCCGCCACGAGCTCGGACCTCGCCTGCATCATCTGCTCGCGCGCGGCGGGATCGGCGACGGGGTACTTGGGGTGGACCGCGTGCAGCGCTCGTACGAGGATCGCCGCGGTTGCCAGGCGGCTGAACCATTTGTGATCGGCCGGCACTACGTACCACGGTGCCCACGTCGTGCTCGTCTGGCTCAGCATGATGTCGAAGGCCTGCTGGTACTCGTCCCAGTGGCGCCGCTCCCGCACATCACTGGGTGAGAACTTCCAGTTCTTGTCCGGATGGTCGATGCGCTTGAGGAACCGCTTGGCCTGCTCCCTCCTGGAGAGGTTCAGGATGACCTTGACGATGTGAATACCGTTGTCGGCCAGGTACCGTTCCCAGTCGTTGATCTCGCGGTAACGCCGTTCCCAGATTTTTCTCCCGGCACTGGGCATCCGTTCCGCGGCGAGCAGCTCGGGATGCACCCGGACGACGAGCACCTCCTCGTAGTGGGAGCGGTTGAAAATGCCGATCCGGCCCCGCCCGGGCAGAGCGCGCTGGTACCGCCAGAGGAAGTCGTGCTCCAGCTCCTCGGCGGAGGGCTGTTTGAAGGGGCGGACCTCGACCGCCTGCGGGTTGACACCGCTCATTACGTGCTTGATGGTGCTGTCCTTGCCGGACGCGTCGAGTCCCTGCAAGACCAGAAGCACGCCGTGCGTGTCCTGCGCGGCGAGCCGGTCCTGATACTCGGCGAGGAGATCCACGCCGTCGGCGAGCAGGGCGGCGGCTTGCTGGCGGGGCACCTGGCCGGTATAGCCCGGATCGTGGTCACGGCTTAGCCTGATCGTGCTGCCCGGAGGCACCATGAGCGGTCCGATGAGGTCGGTCATGAAACGAAGACGCTTGTCCATCCATCTACGATGCCGTGCCGGCGGCTGGGTGACACCAGGGACTAGCCGAATGAAGGATGCGCGCGCACCGACCGCCGGGGAAGCTAGGAAGCCGGTGAGCAGTGGGTGCCCGGTCCACGGCTTCGCGCGGGCCAGGCTGAGCAGTCCCCACGGGGAGGAGTACCCGATGAGCGCAAAGCCGACTGCGGCGGCTGCAGGCAAGATAGACGTCGGCGGCGACCTCACGGTGAACCGGCTGGGTTTTGGCGCCATGCGGATCACGGGCCCGGGGATCTGGGACGAGCCGCCAGACCGGAACCGCGCCAAGGCGGCGCTGCGGCGGGCCGTAGAGCTCGACGTCACCTTCATCGACACCGCCGACTCCTACGGGCCGGAGGTCAGTGAGCGGCTGATCGCCGAGACCCTGTACCCGTACCCCGACGAGCTCGTGATCGCCACCAAGGGCGGCCTGGTACGGCCGGGGCCGGGGCAATGGGAGCCGGACGGGCGTCCTGAGCACCTGCGCCGGGCGTGCGAGGGCAGCCTGGCCCGGCTGCGCCTGGACCGGATCGACCTGTACCAGTTCCACCGGCCGGACCCGAAGGTGCCCGTTGCGGAGTCGATCGGCGCGCTTGCCGAGCTGAAGGACGAGGGCAAGGTCCGTCACATCGGAGTGTCGAACTTCTCCGAGGATCAGCTGCGTGAAGCAGAGCGGGTGGTCCCGGTCGTGTCGGTACAGAACCGCTACAATGCCACCGACCGGACCTCCGAGGCGATGGTGGACCTGTGCGAACAGGCGATGCTGGTATTCCTGCCGTGGGCGCCGATCGTCGAGGCCGACGCCAGCCAGCCCATCCTCGACGCTGCCAGGCGCCATGGGGTGAGTCCGCGTCAGGTGGCGCTGGCCTGGCTGCTCGCGAGGTCGCCGCAGATCTTGCCGATTCCAGGCTCCGGTTCGCCGGAGCACGTCGAGCAGAACGTCGCGGCCGCGAGCATCGACCTGGACCCGGCGGAAATCCGCGCAATCACCAGGGCCGCAACAACTACCTAGTCTGAGGATGTGCCGTCCGCCGTCCCTGGCGAGCATGGGGACATGCCTAGGACGAGAGGACGGCGAGCATGACGGTAGCGACCGATCCGCACCTGAGCCTGGTCCAACCCGTGGTACCGCGGACGCCGGAGGGCTGCGAGGAGTGCCTGGTTCTCGGGTCCTCGTGGGTGCACCTGCGGCTGTGCCTGACCTGCGGGCACGTGGGCTGCTGCGATTCCTCGCCGCTTCGGCACGCGCGCGGGCACGCATTCGCGGTCGGGCACCCGATTGTCGCGTCGTTCGAGCCGGGCGAGTCCTGGCGCTGGTGCTATGTCGACGAAGCCTACGTCTAAGCATTCGCTGGCAGTGCCCGGGGACATCACGGAATCCCCTGACCTGCAGGGAGCGTATCCCCGGCTGAGCGATGCCCAGATCGCAGCGCTGACCGGTGACGGTGACCGCCGCGGTACTCAGCCGGGGGAGATCCTGTTCGGGGAAGGGGAGCGGGACTGCGACTTCTACGTCGTGCTGGCCGGACACGTGGCTTCTGTCGAGGGGCACGGGACGCACGAGGAGCGCATTATCAGTGTGCACGGCCGCGGCCGGTTCCTCGGCGAGCTCAGCCTGCTGACCGGCGAAGGGTCGTTCTACACTGCCATGGCGCTGGACCCGGGTGAGGTGCTCGCGGTACCCGTCGCCCGGCTCAGGGAGCTGATCGCCCGCGACCCGGCATTCGGCGACCTCGTCCTGCGCGCCTACCTGCTGCGCCGCTCCATTCTGATCGGCCTCGGCGTCGGCCTGCGGGTCGTCGGCTCGCGGTACTCACCGGACACCCGGCGGGTCCGCGACTTCGCGGCCAGGAACCGGATCCCCGTCCAGTGGCTCGACCTGGAGACCGACCCGGCCGCCGAGGCCATACTCACGCAGTTCGGCGTGACACCCGGCGACACCCCGATCGTGATCGTCTACGGGCGGCTGCTGCGCAACCCCGGCAACGCCGAACTGGCCGCCGCGATCGGACTCCCAGCTCCGAGCGCGCAGCAGGCCGGCTGCGACATGCTCGTGATCGGGGCAGGGCCGGCGGGCCTGTCCGCCGCCGTGTACGCCGCGTCAGAGGGCATGCAGGTGACCGCTCTCGACGGCGTGGCCACCGGAGGCCAGGCCGGAACCTCATCACGGATCGAGAACTACCTCGGATTCCCCTCGGGTATCTCCGGCGCCGAGCTCGCGGACCGGGCGGTGATCCAGGCGGAGAAGTTCGGCGCCAGGTTCGCGGTGCCGGCGGAGGCCACGGCCATCGCGCAAGACAGCGGCTATTACCGTGTCCACCTCGCCGACGGGAAGTCGCTGACGAGCACGTCGGTGGTCATCGCCACCGGTGCCCGGTACCGTCGGCTAGACGTGCCGCGCCTGGACTATTTCGAGAAGATGAGCGTCTACTACGCGGCATCGCAGGCTGAGGCGCTGCTGTGCCACGGGGATCCGGTCGCGATCGTGGGCGGCGGGAACTCGGCGGGGCAGGCGGCGGTCTTCCTTTCCGCGTACGCCACCTGCATCACGCTCATAGTCCGCGAGCACGACCTGGGCGTGCAGATGTCGCGCTACCTCATCGACCAGGTCGCGCGGCTCCCGAACGTCCAAGTCATGGTGGACAGCGAGGTACGGGAACTGCACGGCGACCAGGCGCTGGAGGCGATCACCGTCGCCGGCCGCCGTACCGGCACGCGGCGCGTCCTTCCGGCGCGCGCGCTCTTCGTCTTCATCGGGGCTGTACCGTGCACAGCCTGGCTGGGCGGCCTGGTTGACCTTGACGACCACGGATTCGTCCGGACCGGGGCCGGTGCGCTGGCCGCAGCCGGCGGTCCCGACGGAACGAGGCCCTTGCCGCTGGAGACCAATAGGCCTGGCGTCTTCGCGGTCGGCGATGTCCGTAGCGGCTCGGCCAAACGAGTCGCCGCGGCCGTCGGCGAAGGCGCGATGGCTATCCGGCTCGCCTTTGAAAGAACCCGGCCAGCATAGGTCACAGCGACAGGGAGGCATGCACATGAGCACAAGTTCGCGTCCTGACGCCAACGACGCGAGGAGGCAGCCATGCCAGTGATGGGGTTTACCAAGTTCGAGCGCTTCTTCCGGGCCGCGGGCGGCGTCAGCGTCGACCGGGACGATATCAAGCGCTACCTCGATTTCGTCAACGACGCAATTTATGACCTGCTGCTGATAGGGCAGGCCACCGCGAAGGCCAACGCCCGCGACATCATCGAGCCCTGGGACCTGCCGGTAACCAAGGGCTTGCAAGAGAGCAGGCACGCGTTCCGGCGCGTCGACGAGGAGATTGAGCTCGGGCCCATCCTCGAATCCCTCGCGGCCCGTCCGCCGCTCGACTACGCGCTCAGCGACGCGACGCAGGCGCGGCTTCCCGAGCTCTTCGGCGGCATCAGCGTGGCCCTAGCCAGGACATTCAAGCTCGTTGACGCCGACGTGAAAGCCGTGCACACCGAGGAATGGGAACGCGCGTTCAGCCTCTTCCGGCTGCTGATCTGAGCGCTTCTCGTCCCGCTGTTCCAGGACTACCAGGTTGAAGGATGTGCCCGTCTCCGACAACAGGAAGCGTAGTCAGCGACGGTATCCCGACAGTCACGTTCTCAGCCACAGGAGGAATCCAATGGCAATGCTCCCGGTCCGCCGCGGCGGACGGAACACCAACGCAATGGTCGTCAACCCTTCCCGCGAGTTCGAGGACATCTACGACCGGATGGGCCAGCTGATGAACTTCGCGTTCGGCCTGACGCCGGCCGTCCTGGCCGACATGCCCTGGGCCCCGCTCGCGGACCTGTCCGAGACCGACGACGCCTACGTGGTCAAGGCGGAACTGCCCGGCGTGAACAAGGACCAGGTGAACATCCAGCTGCAGGACCGGGAGATCGTCATCAGCGGCGAGGTTCCCGAGCCCGAGACGGGCGACGGCAAGGGCGACGGCACCCGCCGCCACCACGGCACGCGCCGCACCGGCCGGTTCGAGCTCCGGACCTACCTGCCCGGCGACGTCAACGCCGACGCGGTCGCCGCGCAGCTCTCCGACGGCATCCTGACGGTGACCATACCGAAGTCCGAGGCCGCCAAGCCGCGCAAGATCGAGATCACCGGCTGACACCGGCTTCCCGCGCGCTCCCGGTCTGGCCAGGACACCGGGAGCACGCGGGGCCAGGCCTTGAACAGTGTGGGTCCTTAGCAGGAGGCAGTGATGGCAGTTGCAGTTGGAATCGACCTAGGCACCACCAACTCTGTGATCGCGGCGACGGTGGACGGCCAGCCGACCGTGATACCGAACGCCGAGGGCTCGCGGACGACTCCCTCGGTGGTGGCCTTTACGCCGCAAGGCGAGCGCCTGGTGGGGCAGATCGCCCGGCGGCAGGCGATCCTTAACCCGAAGGGGACGATCTACTCCGCGAAGCGGTTCATCGGGCGGCGTTACGACGAGGTCGCCAGCGAGGTGAACGCTGTGTCGTTCGACGTGGTCCCCGGGCCGGACGAGGCCGTGCGGTTCAAGGTCCAGGGACGGCAGTACGCGCCGGAGGAAATCTCCGCGCTCGTGCTCCGCAAGCTCGCCGAGGACGCGTCGAAATTCCTTGGCGAGCGGGTCACCGAGGCGGTCATCACGGTGCCGGCGTACTTCAACGACGCGCAGCGCCAGGCGACCAGGGACGCCGGCCGCATCGCGGGCCTGGAGGTGCTCCGCATCATCAACGAGCCCACGGCGGCGGCGCTGGCCTACGGCCTGGACAAGAAGAGCAACGAGACGGTCCTGGTCTTCGACCTCGGCGGCGGAACCTTCGATGTGAGCGTCCTCGACATCGGCGAGGGCGTGGTCGAAGTACGGGCGACCGCGGGCGACACGCATCTGGGCGGGGACGACTTCGACCGGCGCATCGTCGACTACCTGGCCGACGAGTTCCAGCGCGGCAACGGCATCGACCTGCGGGCCGACCCGCAGGCCCTGCAGCGCCTCTTCGAGGCGGCTGAAAAGGCGAAAGTGGAGCTGTCCGCGGTTACCCAGACGACCATCAGCCTGCCGTTCATCACCGCTGACGCCTCTGGGCCCAAGCACCTCAACACGACGCTGATGCGCTCCACCTTCGAGGAGATCACCAGGGACCTGATCGAGCGCACGACGGGCCCCGTCCGGCAGGCGATGGCCGACGCCAAGCTGACGGACGTCGATATCGACGAGGTGATCCTGGTCGGCGGCGCCACCCGGACCCCTGCCGTGCAGAACCTCGTCCGCCGGCTGACCGGCGGCAAGGACCCCAACATGACCGTGAACCCGGACGAGGTGGTCGCCGTCGGCGCGGCCGTGCAGGCCGGCGTGCTCAAGGGCGAGGTCAGGGACGTGCTGCTGCTCGACGTGACACCGCTCTCGCTCGGCATCGAGACGCTCGGGGGGGTCATGACCAAGGTTATCGAGCGCAACACCACGATCCCGGCCCGCCGCACCGAGGTCTTCAGCACCGCCGAGGACAACCAGTCGGCGGTTGATGTCGTGGTCCTGCAGGGGGAGCGGGAACGGGCGGCGGACAACCGGGTGCTCGGCCGGTTCCGGCTGGAGAACATCCGGCCCGCACCGCGGGGCGTCCCGCAGATCGAGGTCACCTTCGACATCGACGCGAACGGGATCCTGAACGTCTCCGCCCGGGACAAGGACACCGGGACCGAGCAGCGCATCACGATCACCGAAACCTCCAACCTGGACCAGGCCGAGGTCGAGCGGATGATCGCCGACGCCGAGCGGCACCGTGACGAGGACCGGGGCCTGCGCGAGCTCACCGATGCCCGCAACGAGCTTGACGCCGCCAGCTACCAGGTTGAGCACCTGCTGGCCGAACGCGGGGAATCGCTCCCGGTGCACGTGAAGGCACGGGCGGAAAACGCGGCCTCCGATGCCAGGCAGGCGCTCAAGGAAGAGGCGTCACTCGACCGGCTCCGGACCCTGACCACCGAAATGCGGCAGGTCAACCAGGAACTCGCCGCGGCGGGTCCCGGCCCGCAGGCCGGCCCCGGCCCGCAAGCCGGTCCCGCCGGCGGCGGCAGTGACGATGACGTGATCGACGCCGAGTTCACGCCTACCGAGTGAGGCTGCCGGTGAACCAGACACCTGGAAACGGTACGGCTGGAGACGGCGGCGCGGGGCGTGGCCCGCACGCGGCCGCCCCGCCCGCCGGTTCGCAGGATGCCGCCAGCACCGAGGCCACGCGGCCGGAGGGCGCGGGCGCCGTCGACACGATCGCCTACCAGGCAGCCCGGATCGCCGAGCTTGAGGAGGCGCGCCTGCGCGCCCTGGCTGATCTCGACAACGTGCGCAAGCGTTGTGCCGCGCAGATCCACCGTGCCGAGGAGGAGGCCAGGGCCGCCGTGGCAAGGCAGTGGCTGCCCGTGATCGACAGCCTCGATCTCGCGCTCACGCACGCCACGGCCGACCCGGCCACCATTATCGACGGGGTCGAGGCGGTCCGGGAGCAGGCCCTCGGCGTGCTCTCCCGCCTGGGCTTCCCGCGCCGTGACGACCGCGGCGCCAGGTTCGACCCCACCCGGCACGAGGCGGTCGCGACCCGGTCCGACCCGGGCGCCGAGGCGGACATAGTCGCCGAGGTCGTCCGGCCGGGGTATGGCGAAGGAGACCACCAGCTGCGGCCCGCGCAGGTGGTGGTGGCCAGGCCGGGCTGATGGCAAGCCAGGACTTCTACCAGGTCCTAGGCGTGCCAAGGAACGCCGACCAGGACGAGATCCAGCGCGCCTACCGGAAGCTGGCCCGCACCTACCACCCGGACGTGAACTCCGACCCGGGGGCCGAGGACCGGTTCAAGGCGATCTCGGAGGCCTACGACGTCCTGTCCGACCCGCAGACACGGCGCCGCTACGACGCGTTCGGGGCCGATTTCCGTCAGGTTCCTGAGGACGTCGACCCAGATGAATGGCAGCGCAGCCGGGTCGGCGCCGGGGCTGGCCAGGCCCGCGGCGGCTTCCGGAGCGGCGGCTTCGGGAGCGGCGGGTCCAGCTTCAGTGGCGGCGACATAGACCTGGAGGATCTCCTAGGCGGCATCTTCGGCGGCCGGACGGGGCGGCGCTGGGGACCGATCCCCGGTGCCGACCAGGAGGCCGAGCTCGAGCTCACCGTCGAAGAGGCCTACCGGGGGACGCGGCGGACCGTCTCGCTGGCCGGCGACGGCACGCGCCGGTCTTTCGAGGTCACGGTGCCCGCCGGGGTAACGGACGGCCAGCGGATCCGGCTGGCCGGGCAGGGCGGTCGCGGCAGCGACGGGGCACGCAACGGCGACCTGTACCTCGTCGTGCGGATCATGCCGGATCCGAGATACCGCCTCGACGGGCGTGATCTCCGTGTTGAGCTGCGGCTCGCCCCCTGGGAAGCCGCGCTCGGCACGTCGGTCTCCGTCGACACCCCGGGCGGCGAGGTCAAGGTCAAGGTCCCCGCGGGCACCTCCAGCGGCAGGCAGATCCGCCTGCGCGGCCGCGGCCTCCCCAATCCGAAGGGCAAGGCCGGTGACCTGTTCGCGGAGGCCAGGATCATGGTGCCGCCGCGTCTGTCGCGCGCGGAGCGCCGCCTGTTCGAGGACCTGGCCGCCGAATCCGACTTCGACCCGAGGAGACAGCGGTGAATTGCGCCATGGTCCGCGCCGCGCGCCTCAGCCTTGAGGAGTTCGCCCTGCTGTCCGGCCTGCACCCGGATCTGATCCGCAGGCTCGTCGCCCTCGGGCTCATCGACGCCGATCGCGACACGGCGGGCCAGCTCTGGTTCTCCCGCGGTGAGCTCGCCTCGGTGGCGCGAGTGCAAAGGCTACGCGCGGGCTTCGCGCTCAACTACGCGGCCATCGGGCTCGTCACCGACCTGCTCGACCGGATCGCGGTACTCGAAGCGGCGCTGCGGGGGCAGGCCGCCCGACGCCCAGGAAGGTGACCATGGACCCGAACCGCCTGACGCAGAAATCGCAGGAGGCGCTGCACGATGCGCAGACGAAGGCGCTCCGTTTCGGGCACACCGAGGTAGACGGCGAGCACCTGCTCCTCGCGCTGCTCGACCAGCCTGAGGGAATCGCTACCCGGCTGCTCGCCCAGGCCGGCGCGGACCCCGACCGGCTGCGCACGGCGCTGGAAGCGGAGCTCGGCAGGCGTCCCCGGGTCACCGGCCCGGGCGTGAACCCCGGGGAGATCCGTGTCACGCAGCGGCTGGCCCGCCTGCTCGAAGCGGCCGAACAGGAGGCGGGCAGGCTCAAGGACGAGTACGTCTCGGTCGAGCATGTGCTCATGGCGCTGCTCGCCGAGGGGCCGGCCACCGCAGCCGGCCGGCTGCTCCAGCAGGAGGGCGTGACCAGGGACGGCTTCCTGCAGGCACTGACGACCATCCGCGGCAACCAGCGGGTCAGCTCCGCGATGCCGGAATCGGCCTACGAAGCCCTTGCCAAGTACGGCCGGGACCTAGTCGCCGAGGCGGCCACCGGCAAACTCGACCCGGTCATCGGCCGGGACGCCGAGATCAGGCGCGTCATCCAGATCCTGTCCAGGAAGACCAAGAACAATCCGGTCCTGATCGGCGATCCCGGCGTGGGCAAGACCGCCATCGTGGAGGGCCTGGCCCAGCGCATCACCCGCGGTGATGTCCCCGAGGGCCTGCGGGACAAGACGATCTTCAGCCTCGACATGGGCTCCCTGGTCGCCGGCGCCAAGTACCGCGGCGAGTTCGAGGAACGGCTCAAGGCCGTCCTCACGGAGGTCAGGGCCGCCGCCGGACGCATCCTGCTGTTCGTGGACGAGCTGCACACGGTGGTGGGCGCGGGCGCCGCCGAAGGAGCCATGGACGCGGGCAACATGCTCAAGCCGATGCTGGCCCGCGGTGAGCTGCACATGATCGGCGCGACGACGGTGGACGAGTACCGCAAGCGCATAGAGAAGGACGCGGCGCTCGAGCGCCGGTTCCAGCCGGTGATGGTCGACGAGCCGTCGGTGGAGGACGCCGTTTCCATCCTGCGCGGCCTGCGGGAACGGCTCGAGGTCTTCCACGGCGTGAAGATCGCCGACAGCGCCCTGGTGACCGCGGTCGTGCTCAGCCATCGGTATATCTCCGACCGGTTCCTGCCGGATAAGGCGATTGACCTGGTCGACGAGGCCTGCGCGGTGATCCGCACCGAGATCGACTCCATGCCGGCCGAACTGGACGAGCTCACCCGCCGGGTCATGCGCCTGGAGATCGAGGAAGCCGCGCTCGCCAAGGAGAACGACCAGGCGAGCAAGGCGCGCCTGGTCGACCTGCGCAGGGAACTAGCGGACCTGCGAGCGCAGGCCGACGCGCTGCGTGCGCAGTGGGAAGCCGAGCGCCATGCGCTGCGCCGGGTACAGGCGCTCCGCGAGGAGATGGAGCACGTGCGGCGCGACGCCGAGCAGGCCGAGCGCGAATATGACCTGACCACGGCGGCAGAACTGCGCCTCGGCAGGCTCCCTGAGCTGCAGCGGCGGCTCGAATCCGAGGAAGAGCGGCTCGCGGCCAAGCAGGGCGGCACGCGGTTGCTGCGCGAGACCGTGACCAGCGACGAGATCGCCGCGATCGTCTCCCGCTGGACGGGCATCCCGGTCAGCCGCCTGCAGGAAGGAGAACGGGAGAAAGTCCTGCGCCTGGACCAGATCCTGCACGAGCGGATCGTGGGTCAGGACGAGGCCGTCCGGCTGGTCGCCGACGCCATCATCCGGGCCAGGTCGGGTATCAAGGACCCGCGCCGGCCCATCGGGTCGTTCATTTTCCTCGGCCCCACCGGGGTGGGAAAGACCGAGCTGGCCAAAACGCTGGCGGCCGCCCTGTTCGACACCCAGGAGAACATGATCCGGATCGACATGAGCGAGTACCAGGAACGCCATACCGTCAGCCGCATGGTCGGCGCGCCGCCTGGATACGTCGGCTACGAGGAGGGCGGGCAGCTCACGGAGGCAGTCCGGCGCAAGCCGTACTCGGTGGTGCTGTTCGACGAAGTCGAGAAGGCCCACCCGGATGTGTTCAACACGCTGCTGCAGGTCCTGGACGACGGGCGGCTCACCGACGCGCAGGGCCGCACTGTCGACTTCCGCAACACCGTCATCATCATGACCTCCAACATCGGCTCGGAATACCTGGTGGGGGACGCGACTTCGGACGGCGAGATCAAGCCGGACGCCCGCGAACGCGTGCTGGCGGAGATGCGCCTGCACTTCCGGCCCGAGTTCCTGAACCGCCTCGACGACATCGTGCTGTTCAAGCCCCTGACCCAGACGGAGATCGAGCACATCGTCGACCTCATGCTCGATGACCTGCGGGCCCGGCTCGGCGAACGGCAGCTGAAGCTGCAGATTACCGACGACGCCCGGCGCTTCATCGCCCAGCAGGGCTACGACCCCGTCTACGGGGCGCGGCCGCTGCGCAGGTTCATCAGCCGCGAGGTCGAGACCCGGATCGGGCGCGCCCTGC
>Ga0335072_10008452_pt1 | contig 14926 bp, 11 predicted proteins | sample Lox_Sample_21_FD_206725 | JGI IMG/M metagenome (GOLD analysis project Ga0335072, IMG submission 206725) | Soil microbial communities from Loxahatchee National Wildlife Refuge, Florida, United States - Lox_Sample_2.1 | ecosystem: Environmental > Terrestrial > Soil > Wetlands | place: USA... | reverse complement strand
GGAGGAAGCGTTTCGTGTGCTTCGGCCGTCGTCCGACGGTCGTGGGCGCGCCAGAATCGTGGTTCAGGTCGCGTTCTGGGCCGGGCAGCTTACTGCGGTCCTGACCGCGATACGGGCGGCCGGCGAGGCCGTGGCGCTCAATCCGGCGATCAACGGATCAGCAGGAGCCGGAGTGCTCGAGGTGTCGGTTCCGGCCAGCGCGCCCGCCGACACAGTTGCTGATCTTGTCGCGGTGCTCCGGGCCGGTCTGGACGGCCTAGCCGACGGGCTGCCGCCGAGCCGTGCGAGCGCCGTAGTGCTGTGCGCGCCGCCGGCCGTCCGGGACAGCGTGGACATCTGGGGGCCGGTGCCGTCGCTGGCGCTCATGCGCGCGGTGAAGGATCAGTTCGATCCCGAGCACAGAATGGCTCCCGGCCGGTTCGCTGGAGGAATCTGATCATGGCAGACGACGGCATAGTGGAGCCGCTCGCCGACGAGGCGCCGGCCCGAAGCGCCCTGGATCCCGACGGATCGCTGCGCCGGCTCGCGGGCGACTGCGTGCACTGCGGTTTTTGTCTGCCAGCCTGCCCGACGTACCAGTTGTGGGGCGAGGAAATGGACTCGCCGCGCGGCCGGATCCACCTGATCACGCAGATCCTGGAGACCGGCCAGGGCAGCACCGCCAGTGCTGAGCATTTCGACCGGTGCCTCGGCTGCATGGCCTGCGTGACGGCCTGCCCGTCGGGTGTGCAATACGACCAGCTGATCGAGGCAGCCAGGACCTGGGGCGAGGACGGCAGGCCAGCGGCCGACGGCACAGGTGAGGCGATACCGGCCCCGCTGCCCGCCCGGTCGCTGCGGGATCGGGCCGTCCGGGCGGCCATATTCGCCACGTTCCCTTATGCGAGCCGCCTTCGCGCCGCCCTAAGGCCGCTCCGGGCTGCTCAGCGTGCTGGGCTGGACCAGCGGGCCGTGCGCAGCAAGGTCCTCGCCCGGCTGGCGCCCGAAGTCGCTGCCGCCATCGCCGTCGCTCCCACTGCGCACGCTTCCGCCAGAAGCCCTGTTTTCCCGGTGCGGATCCCGGCCAGGCGGGAGCGCCGGGCCGTGGTCGGCATGCTCACCGGGTGCGTGCAGCAGGTCCTGTTCCCTGCGGTGAACGCCGCGACCGCAAGGGTGCTGGCAGCCGAGGGCTGCGACGTCATCGTGCCGCGGTCGCAGGGCTGCTGTGGCGCGCTGTCGCTGCATGGCGGCCGCCGTGCCGAGGCCGCGGCGTTCGCGCGGCAGACAATCGAGACGTTCGAGCGGGCGGGCGTTGACGCGGTCATCGTGAACGCGGCCGGCTGCGGCTCGGCCATGAAGGAGTACGGGCACCTGCTCGCCGGAGAGCCCGGCTGGGCGGACCGGGCTGCCGCCTTCAGCGCGCGTGTGCGCGACTTCACCGAGTTCCTGGCGGAACTCGGGCCGGTGGCACCCCGCTGCGAACTGCCGATCACGGTTGCCTATCACGATGCCTGTCATCTGGCCCACGCACAGCGCATCACGGCCCAGCCGCGGGCCCTGTTGCGCGCCATTCCCGGCCTCGTCCTGACCGATATTGCCGACTCCGGTACCTGCTGCGGCTCGGCTGGAATCTACAACCTCGTGCAGCCGGCGGCAGCCGCCGAGCTTGGTCGCCGAAAAGCCCGTGCTGTCCAGGCGACCGGTGCTGACCTGCTTGTTTCCGCTAATCCTGGCTGTTCGCTGCAGATCGCTCAGGCGCTGTCGGCAGTCGGCCAGCCGATGCCGGTCGCGCACATCGCCGAGGTGCTTGACGCCTCAATTCAGGCCAGAACGCGCGAGGCATTGCTGCAGGGCGGCTGACGCGCCCGTTCGCTCAGTTCGGTGCACCGCTGTTTGCCGCACCGCTGTTTGCTGCACCGCTGTTTGCTGCGCCGCTGTTTGCTGCACTGCTGTTTGCTGCACTGCTGTTTGCTGCACTGCTGCGCTGCCGAACATAGTTCTTAACCAGCGGGCGGCTCGACCAGTACAGCCCGAGCCCGGCTGCCACGAGGGCTACCAGCAGCCAGATCCACAGGTCGGAGCCGTTCGCGGGGAAGACGATCCCGGAAGCGCCGGTGAAGAGTCCGCGGACGGACGAGCCAGCATGGAGGCCAGCGGGCAGCCTCCCGTAGTACCGGGCTGAAGACAGCACGACGTGACCGCCCGATACGAACTTGCCGTTCCAGGTGCAGGCCGACCGCGCGCAACTCTCGGAGGTCGCAACCCAGAATCCGCGGGTGCCGTCGTGCAGGCCAGCACGGATCGCGGGCAGCAGCCGGTCCCCGATCGCGACAAGCAGCACCGCTGATAGCCCGGCGACCACCAGTCGGCCTGGCATCCGGCTTCGCGGCCTGGGCAGCGCGCTCGGGTGAGCGCTCTGGCTGCGCTGGCTGCCAGAACCGCCCGGCATCGACCGGGGCTGACGGGAGTGCAGGCTCATGGCACGCGCTCTGCTAAGACGAACTCGCGAGCGCCGCCGGTGACAGGCCCGCCAGGAAGCTGCCCGCTAGCTCACCAGATGCAACGATTTCCGCCGGGCCGGCCAGAAGGCTAGCCCTGGCGCTCGGCGACACGCTCAGCGTGCCGCCAGGAACGTGCACGGTCCACGGCAGGCCCTCCTCGCGCTGCCACTCACCGGCGGACACGGCGGCCGCGACCGCTGCTGCGACGGCGCCGGTACCGCAGGACAGCGTCAGGCCCGAGCCGCGCTCATGGACGCGCATCTCGATCTCGTGGTCGCCGACTATGCGCACGACCTCAACGTTGGCGCCGCCGGTGAGCTCTGCGGGCGCCAGCACCGAAGGCGCGGTCAGATCCACGGCGGTGACCGGCTGGCTGATCATGCACGCCAGGTGCGGGTTGCCGACTGAGATAGCCAGCCCGGCCAGAAGCTGATCACCGGCCCGCACCTCGCCGGCGCTCAGGACGGCTGCACCTCCCATGTCGACGGTGAACTGGCCATCCGCCGCCACGCGCACGGTCCTCGTCCCGGACCTGGTCGCCACCGGCAGTTCGGGCCCGGCAGCCATTCCCTGATCGATCAGGAACTTCGCGAATACCCGGACGCCGTTGCCGCACATCTCCGCCATGCTGCCGTCGGCGTTGCGGTAGTCCATGAACCATTCGGCAGCCTGCGCCGCGTCCCCGGCAGACACCGCGACCCCGGCAGACACCGCGACCCCGGCAGACACCGCGGCCTCGGCAGGCCCCGCGGCCCCGGCAGATTCCGCGGCCGCGGCAGGCACCGCGGCCGTCCGCACCACCCGCAGTACCCCGTCCGCGCCGATGCCAAAATGCCGGTCGCAGATCCTCGCGACCAGCTCGGCCGACAGCTCCAGCTCACCGTCATAGTCGGGCAAGATCACAAAGTCATTGCCCGTGCCGTGTCCCTTGGCGAACCGCATAAGGACGATGCTAGCTACCGGTGGTTGCGGTCAGCGCCATCGGCGATCACCGTCAGCGCCCGGCTGGCCAGATCCGGCCCGGCCGAGAGCCATCTGACCCGCGGGTCCCGGCGGAACCACGATTCCTGGCGCCGAACGAACCGGCGCGTCGCCAGGGTCGTCTGCGCGGCGGCTGCCTCCTCCGTGCACTCACCCGCGAGGTAGCTGAGCACCTGGGCGTACCCGAGAGCCCGGCTCGCGGTCCGGCCCTCCCGCAGGCCGAGTAGCTCCAGCCGCCGTACCTCGTCGACGAGCCCGAGCTGCCACATCCGGCCGACCCGGTCGGCGATGCGCTGATCGAGCTCAGGGCGCGGCATCGCGACGCCAATCTGCACGACCGGATAGACCGGCTGGTAGTCCGGAAGCGTCGCGGTGAACGGGTGCCCGGACAACTCGATGACCTCCAGTGCCCGGACGATCCGCCGCCCGTTGCCGGGCAGGATCGCCGCCGCGGCCGCAGGATCTAGCTGAGCCAGGCGGGCATGCAGCGCGGCCGCCCCGACCTGGCTTAGTTCCGCCTCCAGGCTGGCCCGCAGCTGCGGATCGGTGCCAGGGAAGCGAAGGTTGTCGGTCGCTGCCCTGATATACAGGCCGGAGCCGCCAACGAGGACCGGTGACCGCCCGCGGCCGCGGATGCTGTCGATGGCCTCCCGCGCGAGTCGCTGATACTCCGACACACTCGCCGTCTCCGTCACGGGCCAGATGTCGAGCAGATGGTGCGGGATTCCGGCGCGCTCGGCCACAGTAAGCTTCGCCGTTCCGATGTCCATGCCCTGATATAGCTGCATCGAGTCGGCGTTCACTACCTCGCCGTCGAGCGTACGAGCTAGGGTCAGGGAGAGTTCGGACTTACCTGCGGCCGTCGGCCCCACGACCGCGATGACTGGCCGTAGCATTGCATCAGTCTGCCAGCGCAGGGTATGTCCCTGCCCACACGAGGTGGCCCGTGATCACCCGGTGCTTGGGGGAAATATGACGTACGCCGATGACCTCGACGCGCCCGTCGAGGAAGAAGAGTTCGACGAAGACGAACTCGACACCGACGACGAGTATGACGATGACGAGGACGACGAGTACGACTTCGATGACGAGGACGACCTCGACGACGACGACCTCGACGACGACGACCTTGACGGCGACGAATTTGGTGAGGAGGAGCCGGGCAGCTGAGGAGGCCGGGCACGCCAACTCGCCGACGCTGGCGGCGGCCCCGGCTGGTTATACGCCTCAGCCGGGCGGACGCCGGCTCGGCATGCCGAGCAGCACCGAGTCGCTCACCGCTGAAGCTCCGTTGCTGGCGCGTTCCGGCACCTGCTGGCTGGCGCGCCGAAGATCCCATGCGGCTCCGCCACGAGTGCGGCGCACGGTGTTCGGCGGGTTATCCGCGAGCAGGTAGTGCGGGGCCGCCCCCGTCACCACGGTGGTGATGACGTCGCCGGGGCGTGGGTTCTCCCCGGCCGGCGTGAAGTGCACGAGCCTGTTGTCACGTGCCCGACCGGACATCCGGTGAGTGGCGCTGTCCTTTCGGCCCTCGCCGTCGGCAACGAGTACCTCCACCGCCCGGCCCATCAGCTTCTGGTTCTCCTGCCACGACACCTCGGCGACCAGCGCAGCCAGCCGCTCGTACCGCTCGGCTACTGCCTCGGCCGGTACCTGGTCAGGCATGTCGGCCGCGGGCGTGCCCGGCCGGATCGAGTACTGGAAGGTGAAGGCGCCGGCGAACCTGGCCTGCCTGACCAGGTCCAGGGTGTCGGCGAAGTCGCGCTCGGTCTCGCCGGGAAAGCCGACGATGATGTCGGTGGTGATCGCGGCCTCGGGCATTGCCGACCGGACCCGATCGAGAATGGCCAGGTACTTCTCCCGCCGGTAGGCACGGCGCATCGCCCGCAGCACGGCGTCGGAGCCAGACTGCAAGGGCATATGCAGCTGCGGCATCACGTTCGGTGTGTTAGCCATCGCCTCGATGACGTCGTCGGTGAAGTCACGAGGGTGCGGCGAGGTAAACCTGACTCGCTCCAAGCCCGCCACGTTCCCGCAGGAACGAAGCAGTTTGGAGAACGCGAGCCTGTCGCCGAAGCCCACGCCATAGGAATTGACGTTCTGGCCCAGCAGGGTGATCTCCAGCACGCCGTCGGCAGCCAGGGCCTCGATCTCGGCGAGCACATCGCCGGGCCGCCGGTCCTCTTCCCGGCCGCGCAGGCTCGGGACGATGCAGAAGGTGCAGGTGTTGTTGCAGCCTACGGAGATCGCCACCCAGGCTGAATAGGGCGACTCCCGGCTTGCTGGCAGCACCGAGGGGAAGCGCTCCAGGGACTCGAGGATCTCGACCTGGGCCTCTTGCTGGACCCTGGCCCGTTCCAGCAGGACCGGCAGCGAACCGATGTTGTGAGTGCCGAAGACCACATCCACCCACGGCGCCCGTTCCGTGATGACGGCACGGTCCTTCTGGGCCAGGCACCCGCCGACGGCGATCTGCATGCCCGGATGGGAGTTCTTCACCGGCAGGAGGTGACCGAGGTTGCCGTAGAGCCGGTTGTCGGCGTTCTCGCGTACCGCGCACGTGTTGAACACGACCACGTCCGGGTCGGCCCCGGCAGCGGCGCGACGGTACCCTGCCGCCTCCAGCAGCCCGGCCAGCCGCTCGGAGTCGTGCATGTTCATCTGGCACCCGTAGGTGCGGATCTCGAAGCTTCGCTCCGCGGTAGCGCCAGCCATGCCCCCAAGGGTAGACGCCTGGCGGTCCAAGGGCGGCCAGCCGCAGCCCGCAGCTGGCGAGACGATCACGGGAGAGTCCTGGTTCGCCGCAACCCGGAGTCGTCCGGTAGGGCACCATATGCGTATGACAGACAGCGGTGACAAAGCCAAGGCCGACCCCGCCAGGGCGCCCGGCGCAGCAGCAGAACAAGGCAGTGCAGAGGTTGCGGTTCCCGCTGTCGCTTTCGGTGAATGGCCGTCACCCATAACGGCGGCGGCAGTCGCCAGTCGGTCCGTCATGGTCTCGTCGCCCACGGTCATCGGCGCCGACGTCTGGTGGCAGCAGGGGATACCAGCCGAGGGCGGCCGCACCACGGTCATGCATAACTCCGGTGGCACGCAGACGGCCTTGCTGGCCGCGCCCTGGAGTGCCAGGACGCGGGTGCATGAGTACGGCGGCCGGTCCTACCTGCCGATCCCCCGTGAAGCATTGGCTGGCCAAACAGGCAAGAAGGGCGCGACCGACCAGAAGGGCGGCAAGCGCAAAGCCGGCGAGGCCGCCGCGGGCGGCTATCAGATCCTGTTCGCCAACTACGCCGATCAGCGGCTGTACCTGACCGGACCGGATGGCGCGGAGCCCACCCCATTGACTCCCGAATCCGCCGCGGACCTCAGATATGCCGACTATGTCTTGTCCCCTGATCGCCGCGAGGTCTGGTGCGTGCAGGAACGGCACTCCGCCGGAAAGGTCACCCGCGCGATCGTGGCTGTGCCCCTGGACGGCTCTGCGGCCGATGGGCCTGAGGCCATCAGGACGCTGGCCGACGGCTTTGACTTCTTCGCCTTCCCCACTCCGTCACCGGACGGGAAGTGGCTGGCCTGGATCTGCTGGAACCACCCGCACATGCCATGGGACGGCACCGAGCTCCGGGTCGCTCCCATCGAGAAGGACGTGCCTGCGAAAGGCCGGCCGCTGATGGGCGGCCAGCGGGAGTCGGTGCTGGCTCCATTGTGGCGAGACAATTCGAGCCTCTACGTGGCTACCGACTGGCCAGGCTGGTGGAACGTCTACCAGGTCGGCCTGACTGGCGAGCCGCCACTGGCCCTCTTCCCGGCCGACGAGGAGTTCGCCGGGCCGCTCTGGCGACTCGGGGCGCGGCCGTTCGCCGTACTCGGCGATGGCCGGCTCGCGGTGGCACACGGCGCCGGGCCGGCCAGACTCGGAATCCTGGATCCGGAGTCGTTCGAGCTCAAGGACCTGGACACGCCGTTCGCCGAAGTCGCATTCGACTTGTCCGCGGACGGCGGATCGATTGCGGCTGTCGGCGGCGGGCCGACGACCTGGCCTGCTGTCGTCAGGGTGGACGCCGCCACGAGCCAGACCGAGGTGCTGACCGAGCTGGCGGAGCTACCCGACCAGCCCTACCTGCCAGTGCCGCAGGAAGTGGACTTCGAGGGGCCATATGGCCAGATCGTCCACGCGCTGCTGTATCAGCCGGCCAATCCGGATGTCACAGGCCCGGCCGGCGAGCGGCCGCCATTCGTAGTCCGGGTGCACGGCGGTCCGACCTCGCGCGCCACGGCCATTCTGGACCTGGCCAAGGCCTACTTGACCAGTCGCGGCATCGGGATCATCGACGTGAATTATGGCGGTTCGACCGGTTACGGCCGCCGGTATCGGGAGCGGTTGCGCCGCGAGTGGGGCGTCGTTGACGTGCAGGACGCGATCGCGGCGGCACGCTGGGTGGCGGAATCGGCCGGCGCCGACCCGGGCAGGCTGGCCATCTGCGGTGGATCAGCGGGGGGCTGGACCACGCTGGCAGCGGTCACCACCGGCACGAAGCGCGGCCGGGTGTTCAGCGCCGCCGTTTCCTACTTTGGCGTCTCCGACCTACGCGATTTCGCTGCCACGACGCACGATTTCGAGTCTCGCTACCTCGACAGCCTGATCGGCCCGCTGCCGGGCTTCGAGGTCACCTACACAGAGCGAGCCCCGGTCGGGCACGTGACGGCGGAAACCTGCCCCATCTTGCTGCTCCAGGGGCTGGACGACCCGGTCGTGCCGCCAGCGCAAGCCGAGAGCATCGCTGCCGACCTGGCGGCGCACGGGACCCCCTACGCCTACATCGCCTTCGAGGGCGAATCGCATGGCTTCCGGAAGGCGGAGACCGTCGCCGCCGCGCTTGAGGCTGAGCTGTCCTTCTACGGTCAGATCCTGGGCTTCAACCCGCCGGGAGTCCAGAAGATCGACGTCATGAGGCAGGCCTAAGGCAGGAACGAGGCCGTAACCGGCCGCTGGGCAACGGAACGACGCGGCTTGGAGACCCGCTGTGAACCAACCCGGCGCGCTCGCAAATCGAAGCTGGCGACGCCATACGTGCTGATCAATGTTGCGCACCGCCAGATAGCCTTGGCCGGGTGACGAGCGAGCATTCAGCCGGAGGCGACCCAGACGATCAATTGCTTGACCTCAGGGCCAGTATCGACAACCTCGACGCAGCTATCGTGCATTTGCTGGCGGAAAGATTCAAATGCACGCGGGAAGTCGGACGGTTGAAGGCCAAACACCACCTGCCCGCCAGCGACCCGCAACGTGAAGCTCATCAGATTGCACGACTCCGGCTCCTGGCTGAGGGAGCGGGGCTTGATCCGGCATTCGCCGAGACATTCCTCGCCTTCATCATTGACGAAGTCGTTCTGCACCACCGCACGCTTCAGGCGTCATCTACCGAATAGTCTGTCGGCCGGCTCCGCGTCCGGCTACGTCTGGCTCGGGCGACCGCTCGGACGTTTACCTGGCGAACTCGATGGCACGCGACTCGCGGATCACCGTCACGCGGATCTGACCCGGGTAGGTCAGCTCGTCCTCGACGCGCTTGGCTACGTCCCGGGCGATCACCTGAGCCTGGATGTCGTCGACGTCACCGGGCTTGACCATAACCCGCAGTTCCCGGCCCGCTTGCATGGCGAACACTCGCTCGACCCCGTCCTGCGCCAGCGCGATTTGCTCGAGTCGCTCCAGCCGCTTCACGTAGGCCTCGAGCGACTCGCGGCGGGCGCCGGGGCGGCTGCCGCTGATCGCGTCGGCCGCCTGGGTCAGAACGGCCTCGACGGTACGCACCTCGACCTCGTTGTGATGCGCCTCGATGGCGTGCACGACGTCCTCTGGCTCGCCATACTTGCGGGCGATCTCGGCCCCGATCAGAGCGTGGCTGCCCTGCACCTCGTGGGTGAGGGCCTTGCCGATGTCGTGCAGCAGCGCGCATCGCTTCATCAGCACCGGGTCCAGCCTGAGCTCGCTGGCCATCATCCCGGCAATGTGCGCCGACTCGATCAGGTGCTTGAGCACGTTCTGGCCATAAGAGGTGCGGTAGCGCAGCCGCCCGAGCAGATTGGTCAGCTCGGGGTGCATATCGGTGACGCCGACATCCACCAGCGCGTCTTCGCCCGCCCGCACGCAGAGCGCCTCAATCTCCGCCTTGCTGCGCTCGTGGGCCTCTTCGATCCGCTGCGGGTGGATCCGGCCGTCCAGAACGAGCCGCTCAAGTGTCAGCCGTCCAACCTCGCGCCGGACCGGATCGAAGCACGACAGCAGCACCGCCTCGGGAGTGTCGTCAATGATCAGATTCACCCCGGTCACCGACTCGAAGGCGCGGATGTTGCGGCCCTCCCGGCCGATGATCCGGCCCTTCATCTCGTCCCCCGGCAGGTGCAGGACCGAAACGACTGACTCACTGGTCTGCTCGCTGGCGATGCGCTGAATGGCGAGCGTGACGATCTTGCGCGCCCGCTTGTTGCCTTCCTTCTGCGCCTCGGCCTCGATCTCCCTGACGATGCGCGTGGCGTCCCGCTTTGCCTGGTTCTCAATGCCCGCCACCAACTCGGCCTTGGCCGCCTCGGCCGTCAGGCCGGCGATGCGCTCTAGCTCGGCCTGTCGCTCGGCATTGAGCCGGTCTAGTTCGGCCTTACGAGCGTCGAGATCGGCGGCGCGCTCATCGGCTCTCCTGGCGAGCTCGTCAACGCGCTGCTCACGTTCGCCCAGCCGGTCCTCACGCCGCTCGAAGTCCGCGCGCAGGCGCCGGGCCTCGTCCTTGGCTGCGCTGGCCTCGTCCTTGGCTGCGCTGGCCGCGGCGTCGGCCTCGCGCTTGACCTCCGTCGCTGCCACGGCGGCCGCTTCGGCCTTCCGGACGATCTCGGCCGCCTCGCGCTCGGCCCCGCTTTTCAGCTCGGCCGCGTATGCGTCAGCGTCCGCCCGCAGCCTTGCCGTATCCGCTTCAAGCAGGCTCGCGGTCTCGACCGGGGCGGCGGCTCCTGCATGCCCGGCTCCTGCATGCCCGGCTCCCGCGTGGCCGGCTCCCGCGTGGCCGGCTGCCGCGGGTACAGCGTCACCGGATAGTGCCTCGGTGGGAGCGGACCTGGGCGGGACGGCGGGAAGGCTGCTGCCCCTGCGGAGCACGATCACCAGCACGGCCAGGGCGCCTACCGCCGCCAGGCAGCCCACTATCACTAGTGCAAGCACAGCCCCGCTGGTACTCAAGACCCCGCCCCTTTCCGCCTGGCCCGCGCGCGTCGCTAGCCGATCGCAGGCAAACGAGCCTGCAGCGAGGGGTACCGCCCGGGCAGTGGCCGCCCGGCGTGCCGCAGCGTGCTCCGAAGAGCAGTCCTGCGAATCTCGGGACTGTGCAATCTCGGTATTGCCCAGCCCGATGCCGCGCAGCCTCCGACGCTGCACAGCCTCTGATGCCGCGAGCTAGCCCTCACCCGCCGGTGGGGGACGGATTCAACGCCAGGCCCGTTCGGCCTAACCGCCCGTTACCACCGGCCAGCGCGGACACCAGGCGCGATCGACCGCACCCGGCGGGCGCTAGCTCAGCGCCGCTGCCTCCTCCCCTCGGGCTCCACAGTCCGCCTTAGCCGGCATCCGCCGTGCCTAGCCGGTCCTAGCCCGTTCACTCGCTCGCCACTGTCAAGGCCCTCATGCGGCCTGGCCAGTGACTGCCGCATTTGTGCCGTTTGTATCTTTTTAAACGTCTTCACACGCCGAACTTGATTGCACGGAGCAGAAAACCTCGCTGCCGTGAGGCTAAGCGCTTATAACGATTTGAGCAAGCACATGCGGATGATCTTCGATAGAGCGTGCTACTTCGCTACGCCTCAGCAGCATCATCGCTGTCATCTGGCTCAGGCAGCACTTCAAGATCGAAGGGAACAGGGCCGTCTCCGGCCTCCTGCTCCAGCGCCTCGCGGATCACGCGATAGGCCAGCCCTGCCGGGTAGCCCTTGCGCGCAAGGACGCCGGTGAGCCGCCGCATCCGGGCCGCGAGCGGCATACCCGCAGTACCCTCCAGCCGCCGCCTGATCAGCTCGCGGGCCGTGGCGAGCTCCTGCTCGGGGTCAAGCTCGCTGAGCGCCGCCTGGATATCGTCCTGGGCCACGCCGCGCTGGCGGAGCTCGGCGCCGAGCGCCCGGCCTGCCAGCCCGCGGCCGTGGTGGCGTGACTCCACCCAGGCCCTGGCGAATGTGGCGTCGTCGATCAGCTTCACCTCGGTAAACCGGGCGAGCACCGCGGTCGCCGCCTCCTCCGGTACGCCCCGACGGCGCAGTGCTGCCGCCAGCTGCGCCTGCGTTCGCGGCGCGGCGGTCAGCATCCGCAGGCAGATCTGCCGGGCAATCGTTTCCGGGTCAGCGTCCGGCCCGGACTCTGGGTCGTGCTCAGCCCCGGCGGCCTGGCTCGCGCCTGCCAGGCCGCCGGTGCCTGCTGAGGACCGGGTTCTTGCCCGGGCGCTGCGCTGTCCCGGCACCGGGTGCCCTACTGGGAGCGCAGGTTCGTCACCGACGCCAGCCCCGGCGCCCCGCGGCCTGCACCCGTGCCGGCGGCCGCGCCAGCCTCAGCATCGACCTTGGGGCCGACGCCGAGCTTCTCCTTGATCTTCTTCTCAATCCCGTTGGCCAGGTCCGGGTTGTCGCGCAGGAAGTTCCTGGCGTTCTCCTTGCCCTGGCCGAGCTGGTCCCCGTCGTAGGTGTACCAGGCGCCGGACTTGCGCACGATGCCCTGCTCGACGCCGAGGTCGATGAGGCTGCCCTCGCGGCTAATCCCGTGCCCGTACAGGATGTCGAACTCCGCGACCTTGAACGGCGGACTGACCTTGTTCTTGACGACCTTTACGCGCGTCCTGTTTCCGACCGCATCCTGCCCGTCTTTCAGAGTCTCGATCCGGCGGATATCCAGTCGAATGGACGCGTAAAACTTAAGCGCCTTTCCGCCGGACGTCGTCTCGGGACTGTTGTGGACCATGACGCCGTCGACGAAGTAGTTATGGTTGCCCTCCACCTCGATGTCGAACCTGTTCCTGGACCGTGTACGGGGCTTGACATGAATGTCCAGGATCGGCGCGGGCTGCAGCCTCAGCTCGGGCTCGGCGAACTGCGGCAGCACGTCGAACCGTCCCCGGAACCGAGGCAGCAGCTTGTACTCCATGGAGGGATGCACGTACGGAGCGACGAGCTTCTGGAACTTCTCAGTCCCGGTCGTGCTGAAGACCAGCACGGCCTTCTGCCGAGTGCCCGCCGCCTTCAGCCTGACGTCCAGCCCACGGCTGTCCTTCAGGTACTGCGCAAGCCGCACGCGCGAACCAGGACTCATCGCCTCCACGCAGATTTCGATCCGGCCCGATCCGCCCTGGGTCCGCTCCTGCAAGCCCTTTGAGCGAAGCGTGAAGCTGCCATCGTCCATGTACCAGATCGCTAGCGCTAGTGGTGTCAGCGCCTTCAGGTAGTCCCAGCTCAGGTGTTTCTTACCATCGCCGAAATACATAGCATCATGCAGCTCGGCAAGCTCTGGCAGCGGTGTGAAGTCGGCGAACACTGCACCCTGAGCATTGACCGTCCGCGAGCACTCGATGTTGCCGAGCAGGGAAACCTTCCAGTCGAGGTACGCGGCTTGCGTCGCCCCATGTCCGAGCCGGAATCGAGTGCCAGACCTACCGTGGACGCTAGGTGACAGATTGCCGTCACCCATCAGAGAGCCGAGAACCACCTGCATCTGCTGGTCGCTCAGGCGGTGCGGCTCGGTGATGAGGAGCCGGTCTCCCGCAATCAACTCACCGGCCGGACGCCACCCGCCCGGCGTCCGGACCAGATGGTTCTCGGTGGCCGCAAACTGGGCCCTGCCATTGCCGCCAGACTTGGCCACGGTGAACTGCAGGAAGTAATCGGCCGGTCCATTGTTGAACCAGTTAACGATCTTGCGCGGGACGACCTGGCAGGTCACCGGGTCGTAGGACAGCACTTCTACGTCCATGCGCTGGTTAACAATCTTCCCGATCTTTTCCTGGGTGCCATCAGCTAGGGTAATTCGGGTACCGTAGGACATGCATCCGAACATGACCCCGATTTTTTCCCTAAGCTGATTAATGAAAATGGCTGTGGTCTTTGTTTGGTTTAGCGCGCCGGCAATCTTGCGCAGTGCCTGGGACATGAGCCGTGCTTGCAGGCCGACATGGCTGTCCCCCATCTCACCCTCGATCTCCGCCTTCGGCACCAGGGCGGCGACAGAGTCGATGACGATGATGTCGATGGCACCAGAGCGGATCAGCATGTCCGCGATCTCCAGCGCCTGCTCGCCGGTGTCCGGCTGAGAGACCAGCAACGCGTCGGTGTCGACGCCGAGCTTCTTGGCGTAATCCGGGTCGAGCGCGTGCTCGGCATCGATGATGGCGGCTATACCGCCCGCCTTCTGCGCATTTGCTATGGCATGGAGCGCCAAACTCGTCTTCCCGCTGCTCTCCGGTCCGTATATTTCGACGATCCGGCCCTTGGGAAAGCCGCCGACACCGAGCGCTACATCCAACGCGATAGACCCAGTCGGAATCACCTCGATCGGCGCCCGGGCGTCCTCGCCGAGTCGCATGATGGCACCCCGGCCGAACTGCCGCTCGATCTGCGCGAGCGCGGTCTCCAGGGACTTGTCCCTGTCACCGCCAACACCCTTGCCACTACCCGCCCTGTCGTTCGGTGCCATCTGAAGCTCCTGTGGGGAAGTGCCGGCTACACGCTCGCTTGCGCGTGGCCTGAGGTCTGCCTGCCGGCCCACCTGATGATCGGCCGAACAGCTTGTCGGTTACCTGCTGGCGGAGACGTTACGCGGCCCTTCTGACAATCACGGCGCACCGAGGACCGCAGCGCCTCATCCTTCTAGCCGTCGACAAGCAGGCGACCGCCAGTGGGTTAAATCTAGCGAACAACTGTTCGATCATGAAGCGGACACGCCGGCGCCGCACAGCCTGTCCTGACGTCGGCTGCGAGGCTGCTTCGACAACGATTGGGATTCTCAGCTGTATGTGCTGAGAATCCCATGCGATCAGCCAGAATCGCTGACAATCCCAATCGTTAGGCGTCTCGGCGCTCCTGCCGCCGGCGCCTGGTCAGTGACCGGCGATCTGACCACCGTCGATGTGCAGCGTCTCACCGGTGACATAGGGCGACGACTCAAGGAAAAGGACGCCGTCGACAATGTCGCTGACATGGCCGACGCGCCCGATGGGGGAAAGCTTGGCCTGCGCCTCATAGTCTTCGCCGGCATGCATGGGCGTCTGGATGACGCCTGGAGCGATGGCGTTGACCCTGATGCCGCGCGGAGCGTATTCGATCGCCAGTGACCTGGTGGCCGCGTCCACGCCGCCCTTGGTGAGTGCGGCCAGGACCGTCGGCTCTGCCGAGTTCGCGTAGTCGACCAAGGTCGTGGTGATGTTGACGACGTGCCCGCCGCCTTG
>Ga0335072_10008451_pt1 | contig 14927 bp, 11 predicted proteins | sample Lox_Sample_21_FD_206725 | JGI IMG/M metagenome (GOLD analysis project Ga0335072, IMG submission 206725) | Soil microbial communities from Loxahatchee National Wildlife Refuge, Florida, United States - Lox_Sample_2.1 | ecosystem: Environmental > Terrestrial > Soil > Wetlands | place: USA... | reverse complement strand
CTGACACCGCGTGGCGCTCCGACCGGCTACTCCGCGCGCGGGTGCTCAACCGGATGGCGGACCGGTTCGAGGAGAGGACCGAGGATCTCGTCGAACTGCTCGGGCTAGAGAACGGCAAGACGCACGACCAGGGCAGGCTCGAGGTAGCGTTCGCGCCAGAGACGCTGCGGTTCAACGCCGCGCTCGCGCTGACCGACACCGGGACCAACAGCCAGGTCAGCGAAGGCGAATTGAGCATGGTGGTCCGCCAGCCCGTAGGGGTGGCCGGCATCATCGCGCCGTGGAACTCGCCGGTGGCACTGGGCATCCGCTCGCTGGCGCCGGCCCTGGCGGCGGGCTGCACGGCCGTGATGAACCTGCCGCGGCAGACCGCCCAGGTGAACTCCCTGATCGCCGCGCTCGTCGGTGATACCCCCGGGCTTCCGCCCGGTGTGGCGAACACGATCACCGGCGGGCACGTCAGCGGCGACGTGCTGGTCCGCTCGCCTGACGTGCCGACGATCAGCTTCACCGGCAGCACCGCCACCGGCCGGGAAATCAGCGCCACGGCGTCGGACAAGCTCAAGCGGGTTGGCCTGGAACTTGGCGGGAAGACGCCGTTGATCTTGTTCGAGGACGCTGACCTTGACCGGGTGCTCCCGATCGTGGTCAGCGCGCTGATCGTCTTCTCCGGCCAGTTCTGCATGACCGGCAGCCGGCTCCTCGTGCACGAGCGCATCGCCGAGCGCGTCCGGGCCGAGCTCGCCCCCGCGCTGCGCGCCGTGAAGGTCGGTCCCGCTTCCGATCCCGCGAGTGAGATGGGCCCCCTTATCGACAAGCCGAACGTCGAGCGGATCGACAAGATCGTCCAGGATGCCATCAGCCAGGGCGCCACGGTCATCGTCCGCGGTGGCCCGGCCACCGACGGCCCGCTCGCCGCAGGCGCCTTCTACCGCCCGACCCTGCTGGAAGTCCGGGACAACTCAATGCCGATCGTCCAGAACGAGGTATTCGGTCCCGTCTTGACCATGCAGACGTTCGCCACCGAAGCCGAGGCGATCGCCCTGGCCAACGACTCACAGTACGGGCTTAGCGCGAGCGTCTTCTCGCGCGATGTCAACGTGTCGCTGCGCGTCGCGCTCGCACTTGAGTCAGGCTCGGTCTGGGTTAACGACTGGGCCAGGCTCCACGACCAGTTCGAGGAGGGCGGCTTCAAGGGCAGCGGCCTGGGTCGAATGCGCGGGTTCGCCGTCATCGACGACTTCATCGAGTACAAGCACATCCGCCTGCAGCCAGGCACCACCCCGCCAGCCTGAACGAAAGGAAGAAATGCGACGCCTGAGCGGACCCGGGAGCCGTCGACGGGCCTAACCCTGTGCCTGTCGCCGGAGATCAGGCTGTCTGGCTGTCTGGCTTGTCCCCGGCTTGCAGTGCCGCCCGCAGCTTGCTGAGCGTGCCGGTCAGCTGAGGCAGGGAGATGCCGGACAAGCCGGGCCGTAGCCGGTTCCTGAGCTCGTCATCAACCGCGGCCGTGAGCCGGGGCAGCAACTGATTGCCGATCGGCGTCAACTTGATGACGGAGGAGCGCCGGTCGTTCGGGTTGGCTTGCCTGACGCAAAATCTCGCCGCCTCTATCCGGTCGACGATCTTGCTCGTGCCGCCAACAGTGATGCTGAGCTCCTGCGCGATGTCTTGCACCCGGCACGAGGGGGTCCGTGATATCACGTGAAGGAACTCGAACACGGGTAGGGTGACATCGAAATCCCTGCGGAGCCTGCCCTCGACCGCGTTCCACAGCTCGGTTTCGAGCCGGACCAGCTCGCTGAACAGGGCGCGCAGGTCAGGGCCACCGTGGCCGGCGGCTTCCAGGGGCGGGCTTCCGGACGGCATGCCTTTCACATTAGCATATTCCGTAGAATATAACTTTGACGCGTTCTGGAAACTGACCGGGCCTGCGGGGTGTCAGGGCTTCTTCGCGGGGACCAGGGGCAATGTCACTTACCTCCGCTGTCACGAAATTCCCGTAGGGATCGCTGGCGCCTGAGGGCTGGACTGTCCCCGCCTGGGAAAGGGCCGCCGCCCGCTCCGCCGGCCGTCTTGACGCTCCGGCCGCGCCCGCCTGGCCCGGCAGGCCGGGCCACTGCTGCGCATGAGGCCGGTGCGCTGCATGTTTCGAAGACTTTTCTGGTTGTGAAGATAATGCCGCTACCAGGACAGCCCGGCGTGCAACGCATAGGTAAGCGGCATTGGGACCAGGGGCGCCCGGCGGCGGGTCCTCAGTTCACGAGGAAGTTCAGCAGGGCGGGGTTGACCTCTTCAGGGTGTGTCCAGCCGAGGTGGTGCGGCCCTCCCTCAACCGTGATCAGCCTGAGGTCTTTGACGAGGTCTGGGAGGCGGCTGGCGGTGGCCTCGATGGGCATGATCCGGTCTTCGGTGCCGTGCATCACGAGGATGGGCACGTCAATCGCGGACAGGTCGGCACGGAAGTCGCTGAGCCAGCTATCGACGCAAGCGTACATGGCATGGTGCGAGGCGTCCAACCAGTGGACGGTTCGCGACTTCTACCCCATTGACTACCTGCCCAGAGGGGTTCGGCTGACCGCCTATGGCGGGGGAGCGGCCGACCTGCCGCCGCGCCTGCTCCAGGGCTTCCTGGACAGCCTCGCCGCCGGGACCATCGCCCCGCCGATCGGGCGCGTCTACCACCTCGACCAGATCGTCGCGGCACACGCCGATATGGAGGCCAATAAGGTCAGCGGGAAGCTCGTCGTCGTGACCTGACCGTTTATGCGATGGCCTCGGCCGCCGGGCCGTGGCTGGCGGTCCGCAGGCGCGCGAGGGTCGCGCCGAACTGCCGCAACGTCCGCTCTGGCAAAACCCCGAACCAGCGCTCCAGTTCGTCCTCCAGTGCCTCCGCCGCCAGGGCAAGGACCCGCTCACCCTCAGGAGTCAGTTCGACCAGCGACGAGCGCCGGTCGCTGGGATTGGGCAGCCTGCGACAGTAGCCACTGGCCTCGATCCGGTCGACCAGCTTGCTTACCCCGCCCGGCGTGATCCCAAGCTCGGTGGCAATGTCGTAGACCCGGCAGTCAGGGACCCGGCCCATGACCGACATCGGCTCATAGCGCGTCAGCGGCAGGCTGAACTCGCTCTTCAGCCTCGCGTCGACCGCGTCCCATACCGCGATCTCCAGACGGACCAGGTCATGAAAAACTTGACTCAGGCCGGACACGGCGTGACCACCTCCATGTTCCCTCCTCGCCAAGCATTCCCTGTGCCGCCGAGGCCAATAAGCATTCCACAGAACTAGATACGTTATCATACACCTTGCCTGATGCTCTGGACATCGCAGGGCAAGCCTCTGGTGCTATGGCGCGAGGCCGACCGAGGGCGGCGTGCCCCGGAGGCCGAGGCTGAGGCATCGCCTGGTCCTTCTGGTCGGCGAGATCGCCGCGCCCGACTTCCTCGGGTCAGGCCGCCCCGTCTGGTGGGCGATCATATGCATTCCATATATCTATCTTCTGTGAAAGCATATGCTGGCCGGGGAACAAGGAGGTGGCTACGTGACGGCCAATGGCTGGGGGCGCCTGCGGGCGCGCGGCATGTGACGCACCGGCCGGAAGGGCCGGGCGATGTCGCGATCGAGGCCGTCCCGGGTCCCCTGCTTCCGGAGCGAGTGCCCAAGACCCTGAAGAGATCCTGGAAACAGCTCTCATGATGCAATTACAAGATTGAAAAAGACCGGGGGCTATAATGCCGACAAGCGTCAGTACCGGCTGTAATCGCAGCCGACACGGAATTGCGTAGGTACTCAAAATGTCAGCGGAACGGCTATTTGTCAACCGTGTCGATGAGAGGAATACCCTGGAGGACCTGATCAGCGCCGCGCGGCGAGGAGGCAGTGCGGCGCTCGTCGTCCATGGTGAGGTCGGGATGGGCAAGACGGCATTGCTTGACTACGCAGCGTCAGTGTCTAGCCTTCCGGTCGCTCGTATTTCGGGGATTGAAGCGGAACAGGCATTTGGCTTCGCTGCGCTGCACCGTCTGTTCCTGCCGTTCATCGACAAGATTCAGGTGCTTCCGCCACCGCAGCGGACGGCATTGGAGAACGCCTTCGGCCTGCTGGCCGAGAGTCCGCCCGACCTCTTCATGGTAGGGCTGGCCGCGCTGACCCTGCTGGCCGCGCAAAGCGAAAGCTCGGGCCTGCTGTGCATCATTGATGATGCGCAGTGGATTGACCTGGAATCGTTGCAGACCCTGGCATTCGTCGGCCGGCGCATACGTGCCGAGGGCATCGTCATCCTGTTCGGGCTGCGCACCCACCTGGGAGTGCCGCCCGACCTGTCCGGCATTGCGACCTTGGAAGTGGGCGGCCTGCCGTACGACGATGCGGTACGGCTGCTTGGACATGCGGCGGAGCGACCGTTGTCCGTGGCCGTGGCGCAGCGCATCGTCACGGGGACGAATGGGTGCCCGCTGGCGCTGTGGGAGCTCGGCAAGAACCTTGCGGAAGGCGGCATCAGCGATCGTGATCGAGTCCTGGAGCCCCTGACGATCAGCCATCGCCTCGAAGACCACTTCTTCCAGCAGGTGACTTCCCTTCCCGCCGAAACGCAGCTTCTGCTGCTCATCGCCGCAGTGGACACCACGGGCGACCGTGCCCTGGTCCGCACTGTCGGCCTGGCTCTCGGGTGCGGCATGGACGCCCAGGAGGAGGCGGAGCGCTTGCGGTTGCTGCTGCCCGGACCGCGGATTCGGTTCCGGCATCCGCTGATCCGCTCGGCTGTCTATGCCCGGACAGACTCAGAGCAGCGACGCGTCGTGCACCAGGCACTGGCGGAGGCCATGGACAAGGGCGCTTATCCCGACCTGTGGGGACGTCATGTGGCCCTGGGCGCGATCGGCCCGAGCGAGCGGCTGGCGACGGAGCTTGAGGCGATGTCAGAGCGAGCACGGGCGCGCGGCGGGTACTCGGCCCAGGCGGCCCTGCTGGCTCAGGCGGCCGACCTGAGCGAGTCAACCCAAGCGCGGTCGGCGCGCCTGCTAAGCGCGGCGACCGCCGCCGTTGGCGCGGGGATGCACAGCTACGCGACCGACCTGCTCGGTCAGGCGGAACCGCACCTCGCGGATGGCGCGGCCGCGGCTGAGGCCCAGCGGCTGCGCGGGCTGCTGTGGATCCAGCTCTTCCAGCCAGCTAAGGCTCCGGCCTCGCTCCTGGCGGCGGCGCGCGCCTTGCTCCCGCTGAGCAACGGGCGGGCGAGGGAGGTACTCCTGGAGGCGTTCGAGGCCTACACCATGTCCGCCGACTTCACCGAGGACATCACCTCGCACGACATCGCGTCGGCCGTGCAGGAGACACGTGCGGAGGGCGAGGCCAGCACCCTGGAAGACCACTTGCTCGACGGCTCGGCGGCATTGTTCACCAAGGGCCGAGTCGCTGCGTATGAGCACTACAGGGAACTAGGTCAGCTCCTGCGGGAGGGAAAGATCACGGACCAGATCCTGAAGCGAGGCACGTTCGGCGCCCTCGTCATGGACGAGATCTTCGACGACCAGGCCTTCGCGATGTGGGCCGAACGCGCTGACGGGTACGCCCGTAAAAGCGGCGCCCTGCTTGCCCTGTTGTTCAACCTCTTCTCGCTCGAGGAGGTTGACGTCCGGGCGGGCAGGCTCGGCGGGGCGGCCGGACGACAAGCCGAGGCCCTCGATCTTGCCGCCGCGGCCGGCTTGCCGGTCGACTACTTCAGCCACCTGGACTTCACCGTGTGGGCATGGTCAGGGGACGAGGATCGCACCCGATCGGCCACCGCCGCGGTGATCGCCATCAATACGGCGATCGGTTCAGCCCAGCCGGTGACTAACGCGCACCGCGCGCTCGCGACTCTGCATCTCGGAGCGGGACGCTACCGGGACGCCCTGCGGGAAACAGACTGGATACGCGCTCACCCGATGATTGGGATCGGCTCCCTCACCCTGCCGCTGGCGGTGGAGGCCGCCATCCGCGCGGGGGAGCAGCACAAGGCCCAGGACGCCTTCACGGAACTCGAGTCGCGAGCCAGGGCGAGCGGGACGCCATGGGCCTTGGGCCTGATGGCCCGCTCGGCAGCCCTGCTCACCGGTTCGGGAGAGGCAGAGGCGCTCTTCGAGCAGGCCATCGGGTTCCTCGCCCAGACGACGGTCGCCATCGACCTCGTCCACACGAGGCTCCTCTACGGCGAGTGGCTGCGCCGTGAGAAGCGAAAGGCAGACGCCCGCGCCCAGCTACAGGAGGCCTATGACCAGTTCACCGCCATAGGGGCGAAGGGCTTCGCCAAGAGGGCAGAGGCGGAACTGCTGGCAACGGGGGCGCGGATGCAGCCTCGCCCTGTCCGGCCGGGAACGGGCCTCACTCCGCAGGAGCGCCGGGTCGCGGAACTGGCTGCCCAGGGCCTCAAGAACATGGAAATCGCGTCTCAGCTGTTCATAAGCTCCGCGACGGTTGATTACCATCTCCACAAGGTGTACAGGAAGCTCCACGTCGGCTCGCGCGTCAGGCTAGCCAAGGTACTGGAGACCCAGGACCCCACTCACGACGCTGACTCGGGCGTCCCCTGATCCCGCTGGCGCGGGCGGAAGACTATGAGTTCTGTGGATTCGGCCTAGCGGTCAAAGCGGCATTGTCGTCTCAGGGAAAGACCGGCCGCTCGACCCGTTAGGAGGACCGTCATGGCACCTGGGGGCCGCCGTCCGACCGCGACCCAGCCGTCCGGCCTGGCCGGGCGGGGGATACGCGATGAGGAGCTCGCGGTGATCAGGAGGCTGGCCGGCAATGCCGGCCTGCTTGACCTGTCCGGTGACCCGGCTCTTCTCGGGATCGCGCGGCCCCTGCTGGCCGCTTGCGGCGGGCAATCGCCGTGGAGTGAGGAAGCCGGCCGCTTCATGGGGACCGAGGCGAGCGAGCACCGCGAACTGGTAGACATGCTCGCCAGGGACATGAGCAGCGAGGCCGATGCCTTGCTCCGGCACCACATCTCCCGGTCGGCGCCCGCGTCGGCGGCGGCCCGGCCGGGATCGGCCCCACGGGGTGCCTGACGTGGACGATCGCTCAAGCTGGAGCGACGGTGCGTCATCGGCAGCGCAAGCCAACGTCTTCGCTTTCATGCGGCACCGGGTGGATGTGCCGACGGCCTGCCGTTCGGCGTTGACCGACTCGCTCCGCACGCTGCGCCAATCCGACGATCCGGTTGTGGCGTTCGCTAGCCTGCCCGCGGCCTGCGTCCCGCACTTCGCCGACGGCTGCCAGGTCGAGCTATCAGACGGGACAGATCCGCTGTTCCGCTCGCCGTGCCCGGCGGCCGGGGACCGGATCCTGCTCACCCCTTTCCAGGTTCCGTCCAGGAGCGGCTACCCGCCGTATGCCGGGGTCGTCACGTACTCCTGGAACAGCCGAGCGCCGCGCGACAGCGACGCCATCATCGCTGACCTGATCGTCAATCACCTCATCGCCCTAGTCGACCACGAGCGCCTGATGGGGGCGGTAGCACGCGCGGAGGACCAGGCGGCGAGGCTGGCCCTGGAGGCCATCTCCGCTCGGACCATTAACGTGGCCACTGGCATCGTCATGCACCAGTACGGGCTTGCGCCCCAGGACGCTGAGGATCTCCTCAGGACATCCGCTCGGTCGGCCGGGTCGACCCTCGCGCAGGTGGTGGCCAGCGTCGTCTGCTCCAGGGAACTGGCTTCCCCTGCGGTGCATAACGACGGAACGGAATCCATGCACGCACGACCAGTTCCCCTGCGCCTGCTGTCACGGGACCGAGGCGTCCTCGGGCCGGGTCAGTGCTTAGGGTCGGGTGGCTGGTTCCGTAGCCACCAGGGCGGCTTTTCTTCGGGTGGCTGGGCGGGCGGCATGTCGTCGGGCGGCGGGCCCGGCCAGCCGGCCGTGTCCGGCCCGGGGCCGGCGGGAGGCTCGCCTGGCCTGCCGGGTGGCGGGAGCCGGACGACGCTGGCCGCGGAGAAGGTGACGATCGCCGGGTCGCATTCGACCGCGCGGATCGTGAGGGTGGCGCCGGTCCTGTCGGCCAGCAGCAGCGCGTACTCGGGGAGGTTCTGCAGGGTGGCCGGCTCCACGGCGTACTCGTAGACGCGCTGCCTGGTTGCCGTGTGACCCCAGTTCGCGCCATGGGCGGGCGGCTGACCGCCAGCGGATGCCTCGTGGAAGCCCGGCAGGCCGCCGTCCGGCCAGCCGGGGGCCCGCGCGTCGCTGGGGGAGTCGCCGGTGCCATAGGCCCCGCTCCGGCCGTAGGCCCTGGCCCGGGTACCGCCGTGGGTGGCGGTGTAGGACGACACGACGAACGAGTGCTGGCGGCCGAGGTGGGCGGCGGCCCGCTCGGCTTCGGCGTGATTGCCCAGCCGCATGAACGCGGTGGTGCCGCCGCCCGCCAGGGGGACGGCGGCATCGCGCAGGTGACGGAACAGCAGGGTGACTGGTACCTGGCGCGACTGGCAGGCGCTGGTGAGCTGCTCGGCGTGCTCGCGGGTAAGCTCGTCGGCTCCGGTGATGATGACGGCGGGCGGATTCTCCTTGGTGGTGGTGACCCGGACGGTGAGCCACTGGGCGATCAGCGTCGTGAGCACCTCGGTGGTCGTGGTGCGCGGCCCGGGGCTGATGGCCAGGCAGGTAAGGCGGGCCGGGCGGGCCGGCCATCCGGTGGCGGCGTAGGCGGCCAGCTCGCCCAGGACGGCGTCCAGCCGGACCAGGTTGGCCATGACCTGGTCGCGGTACCCCGCCGGGAACAGGGTCTTGGCGAGGAGCTCCTGCTCGGCCGGGCTGAGTACTCCTTCGGGGGCCGGGTAGCCGAGGGCGACGCGGACCGCGGCGGCTAGCCGTTGCGGGCTGACGTGGCTGCCCGCGAGCGCGCTAGCGAGCTGCCACAGCACGCGGGCGTCGACTGCCCGGTCGGTGCGGGCGTGCCCGGGGCCGCCGGAGTGCAGCGCCTCGGCGACGGCGTGGGCGAGCTGGGCCGGGGACAGGTCGGCGACCAGGCCGCAGCGGCCCAGGTCCTGGGGTAGTTGCCAGGTCGCTGCCTCGGTCCCGGCTCGCCGGGCCAGCGCCGTCAGCGTGCTGGCCGTGTCCTGCCCGGTCAAGTCGATGAGCAGCAACGGGCTATGGGCGAGCAGGGACGCGCCGTGCACGGCCACCAGCGCCTGCCAGCCGGCCGCGGTCCCGCCGAAGACGTCGGTGCGGCCGGCCGGGACGGTCAGGCTTCCCCACTCCGGCCGCCCGTCCAGGCGGGCGCGCTCAGCGTCCTGGTACCCGGCCGCGCGCTGGCTCCAGCCGTCCAGCGCCTGCTGGTATTGCTGACCGGGATCGATGCCGCGCCACTGCTGGCGGCGGCGCGCCTGCCAGCCGGCATAGACCAGGCCGGGACCGCACAGCACCAGGGCCGCCACGACGGTGCTGAGGCTGAACCGGCCCGTCTCGGCTTGCCCGCATCCCTCCAGCGCGACCACCATCACCGCGATCAGGGCGCTGGGCATGCCGATCCACTTCCAGGCCCGCCGCCACGCCTGCTCGGCGGCTTCCTGCTCGGCGGCTGCCTCTGCCTGGATGGCCTGCGGGCTGGGCTGCGGTTCCGGGAAGGCAGCCGAGAGCTCGCGGTCGTCGCGGTAAACCCAGCCCAGTCGCGGGCCGGGGGTGAAGAGTAGCTGCTCGGCGCCGTTGGTCTCGCTAGGTGGATGGGGGTGGCGCATGGCGACGTGGTCCCTTCGACTATCGCCGTTGATCGTGGCCTGGCCGAGCCCCGTGGGACTTGATAATGCCATGATATTGCCAGTTCTGTTACGTTTTGCAGTGAACCGCTTCCGCCGTGGCACTGTATTTACGAGCGTGACAGCAGGTGCCGGGCACGGGTGCCTACGGCGGCGGCGCGGTGAGGCGGAGCTGCAGCTGCGGATAGCCGGGGGTATCGAAGCCGAGGGAGCGGTACAGCGCGATGCCGTCTTGGGTGGCGTTCAGGGTGATGACGCGGGCCGCGGTCTCCGCACCGAACCAGGCCAGCAAGGCCTCCAGGCAGGCCCGCGCGTAGCCGCGCCTGCGGTGGCCAGGAGCGGTGCTCATGTTGAAGACGTGGCCGCGTACCCCGCTGAGGTTCCCGGGCCCGGGCGCGTGGTAGTCGCACAGGCCCGCCGCGCAGGCGACCACGCCGGATTCCGGCTCGTCGACGACGAAGACAGCGAACTCCTGGCGGCTGCCCAGCCGCTCAGCGAACCACTCGCGCGCGCTGGCCCGCCAGGGATCGTCCTCATCGCCTACCGGGCGCCCCATGTCGGCCAGCATGTGCGCCCTCAGCCGGACGAGGCCAGCGGCGTCGGTGACCCCGGCCCGACGCACCTGGAGTCCATTTGGCAACTCATGTCCCATGACTCTCATGATGACGGACGGGCGGGCCGGCGGGCTGCGCCGGGAAGGCGATCGAGGGCCGTGGCGGCTGTCACTCGACGGCCCTGATCTCCTCGGTCACGCCCTCCGTGAGGATCTCCATGTAGGCCCGGGCCTCCTGGACCTCGCGCTCGATCACCCGGACCTCATGCTCGACGACCCGGACCTCATGCTCGACCGCGTGCTCCACCGCGTCGGCAACCTCGCGGGCCAGGGTGCGCAACTGGCGGAGCCGTGGTGCCTTCAGCGTGACCCCTAGCCCGCAAGCGGTCAGCGCGCAGGCCAGGAAGCAGGCCGCGCCCAGCACCGTGGTCCAGTTGGAGATTCCGGTTGACACCAGAGCGCCGGCCCGGCCGGTCGCATAGCTGGTGACGGCGGAGATGCCGAACAGGACGCAGCCGAGCAAGTTGACCGCGGCCTCCCACCAGCCCTCGTGGTCAAAGCGCGGCAGCAGCCCGCGGCGAGGGGAGGAGAGGTAGAAGATCGCGCCCGAGACCAGGAAGCACGCGGATCCGAGCGCGTTCGGCCCCCAGACGACGGTGTCGTAGCGGTGGCTCGCGGCCGCGACGGTGATCGCCGCGAAGGTCATCAGGTTGAACAGCAACGTCCCGGCCGACTGGATCCAGGCCGTTCGCCAGCTGGCCAGGCCGGCCGGGCGGTCCGGCCGCTCCGGTGCCGCCAGCAGGCACTGGCTGGCGCCGCCCAGCGTGAACAGGATCGAGCCGATGAAGAAGGTCAGCGCGTCCGCGCGGGCACCGACGGCGTTGCCGTACGGGCCCAGCGGGCCGGCCACGAAGCACAGGGAGCCGAACAGGAAGAAGGCACCCATCATGCGGGTCAGCAGGGCGTCGCGGCGGGCGCGATCGGTCTCGTTGCGGGCGCGATCAGTGGCCACGGCTGTCACGCTACCTGAGCGGGCCGCGGGGCGCACGGGTGATTTCCGGACGCTCTCGCGTAAGTCGGTAGCCCGGGCGAGGGCCTTGGCCAAGACAGCGCCGACAGGCGCGAAGATGGCACCCCCCACGGTCAGGGGGATGACCGCGACGGGGATCGCTGCCGCCAGTTCACGGTTGTCAGTCACCGCGATGGTCACCACGGCGAGGATGGCTAGCAAGAGGCCCGCGGTCAGGCCCGCGACGACGGGCGCGCCGGCCTGAGCGGACGCGCGCCGAGCCCGGGCGCCCGCCGTCAGCAGGACGGCGAGCGGGTACCCGCAGGTCACCACCGCGGGCATGGTGACCTGGGCGGACCGGAAGACCACGGTGAGCAGGCAGAGCGCCACGCCGGCGGGGACGTAGGCGATCAGGGCCAGCAGGGCCGAGCGGCGCGCCGCCCGGCCGTACTCGCGCAGGCCGGCGACGAAGCCTGGTGGCGTCAGCACCACGATCGCCGCGGTGGCCAGCACGAGCCTGGCCCGTTCGGCCGCGGACGTGGTGCACGACAACTCGCTGGCGATGGCCCGGCCCCAGTCGCGGCGGGACGCGGGCATCACGGCGGTCGCCGCCGCCACCAGCCGGCTGGCCATGCTCATCAGGCACCGCCCGTCATCAGGCACCGCCCGTCATCACGCACTGCCTGGCTGGGGCTGCCCGATCGGGCGGCGCTGTGCTCGCGGGACGGGAACAGTGCTGGTCGCCGCGGTCGCCGCCGCCATCTCCCGGCCTTGCTGCGTCAGCCGGTACAGGTGCCTGGGCGGGCGGCCATGCGGCGCGGGCTCCTCCCACACCGCCTCCATGATCATCGTGCTCGGGGTCCTCGTGCTCGGGGTCGGCATCTGGTTCCTGCGGCGCGACCGTGATAGCGCGACAAGGAGCCGCGGTCACGTGCCCGCTGGCGGCGCGGGCGACCCCGGACTGCCCCCTGGTGCCTACGACGGCACGCCGGTACCCGAGGACCGGCGGCCGCTCGGGCGGATCGAGGCCCGCGAGCTGACGAAGGAGCATGCCGGCGTCGCGGTGGTCAATGACGTCTCGTTCACCGCCGAGCCGGGGCGGGTGACCGGCGTCCTCGGGCCAAACGGCGCTGGCAAGACCACCACCCTGCGGATGATTCTCGGGCTGGCACAGCCGTCTGGCGGTGAGGCAAGGATCGGAACGGTCCGTTACGTCCGGCTGGAAGATCCTGTCCGCCTGGTCGGCGCGGTCCTGGAGGCAAGCGGGGCGCACGAGGGGCGGACCGGGCGCGACCACCTGCGGGTGCTGTGCCGGGCGGCGGGTGCGAGCGTACTCGCTGGGCATGCGGCAGCGACTCGGGGTGGCGGCGGCCCTGCTGGGAGACCCGCAGGTGCTGATCCTCGATGAGCCGGGCAACGGGCTGGACCCGGCGGGCATCCGGTGGATGCGGTCCTTCCTGCGCGCGGTGGCCGCGTCCGGGCGGACGGTGCTGGTGTCGAGCCATCAGCTCGCGCAGGTCGAGCAGCTGGCCGACGACCTGGTGGTGATCGCGGCCGGGCGGGTGGTGGCCAGCGGACCGCTGGCGTCGGTGGTCGGGTCGCATGGCGGGCTGGAGGAGGCGTTCCTGGCCCTCACCTCCGGAGCGGAGGAGATTCGGTGAACACCACCCGGCTGGTCGCGGCGGAAGTCCTGAAGGTCAGAACGACGCGAGCGTGGTGGCTGTTCACCGGGGGCTTCGCGGTCGTCAGCGCCTGGGCCGGGGCGCTGGGCTGGGCGAGCGGCAACAGCACGCTGCACCCCAGCCTGCCGGACTACCCGGCCGGGCCGGGCCGGAACGCGGTCCTGGCCCAGGCCGCGGCGGCCCGGACCGCCTCCGGGGCGGCGTCACTGGCCGCGAGCATGATGACGTCGGGGCAGTTCCTGCTCGTGCTGATCACCGTGCTGCTCGGCGTGCACGTGGCGACGAGCGAGTACAGCGCCCGCACGATGACCTCGACGTTCCTGGTCGAACCGCGCCGGTCCCGGGTCGTGCTGGCCAAGATGATCACGTGCGGCCTGTTCGGGGCCGCGTTCTGGGCGATCACGACCGTGCTGGACGGCGTGGCGACCCCGTTCTTCCTGGCCGCGGAGCACCTGCCCGCATCGGCGGTCAGCTCGCCGGTCGTGGTGCGGGCAGTGCTCATGGGGCTGCTCGCGTTCTTGCTGTGGGGGCTGTTCGGGCTGGGGCTCGGCGCGGTGCTGCGCAACCAGGTCATCGCCGTCGTGGCCGCCATCGCGATCTACGCGGGCGGATTCCTCGTCGTGGAACTGATCATCCACCTGCTGTATGACGCGTTCCGCGCTTCCTGGCTGCTGAGCCTGGCGGTACTCGCCCCCGCGCAGGCGTCCAACGTGATGATCACGGCGGGCCAGGCCTACCCGCACGCGCCGCCCTGGTGGGCCGGGGGACTGGTGCTCGCCGGGTACGGCGTCACGCTGGCCGTCGCCGGGGCCATGTCGATCCGGCGCTCGGACATCCTCTAGCGAAGCCGTGCGGGGACCCGGGCGAGCCCCGGGTCCCCGCACGGTCGTGTCGGGTGTCAGCGCGGCCGGTGCGGCCAGCCGCCGTGGCCCTGCGACGGCCCGGTGACTGACTTGCGGACGAGCGTGACGTTGTCCATGACCGCCTCGTCGGTGATCGAGGTGATCGTCGAGCCGCTCTGCGTGGGGTCGATGGCCCGGACGTGCAGGCTGGTCCGGCCGCCCCAGAACTTCGGCGCGGTGACGTCGATGACCAGGTGGCAGTACTGCGCCCGGCGGTAGGCCGACCAGCCGGTGACCGTGTCGGGCTCGGAGGAGGTGCCACCGCTGCCGATGCCGAGTGACGTCTCGCTGCCCCACACCTCGAGCGGCGGGGTGCCGGTGCCGGTCGTGGCCATGTCGCCGCCGCCGCTCGTCCCGTACCACCCGGAGGTGGCGGTGGCCGCCAGGGACTGCCCGCCGCCGCCGGTGCAGATGTAGGTGGTGCCGTCGTGCACGGGGTCGACAGTGCCGCCCGGGGGCACCTCGGCCTTCACGATGTTGTTGCGCATCGGGTACATGCGCTCGTACAGGTGGTTGTGCCCGTTGATGACCAGGTCGACGTCGAAGCGGTCGAAGACCGGCTGCCAGGCGTACCGGTCGCCGCCATCCGAGCCAGGCCCGCCGCTGCAGTACGGGCAGTGGTGGAAGAAGACGACGATGAAGTCGACGCCCGAGCGCGGGTCACGGTACTTGGTGAGCTGCTCGATCAGCCACGTCGTCTGCTGGCCGCCGGTGTACCCGTTGTTGACGGTGTCGAGGGCGGATACGTCGCTGTCGTCGAGGCCGATAATGGCGACGTTGCCGTACTGGAAGCTCTGCACCACCTTGGAGCCTGAGCCCTCGGTGGCCTTGTTGACGCCCAGGTGCGGGAAGCGGGTGAGGATGCCGGCGAAGCCGTTGTCGGTGAGCGGCTCCACGTCATGGTTGCCCATGCCGACCATCCACGGGATCGACTGGGCGGCGCTCGGCCCGAGGACGCCGAAGTAGGAGTCCCAGGCGCTGGGGGTGTAGGCCTCCGGGATGCCGACGCCCTTGTAGGTCCCGTCGTCGGCGGCATAGGACAGGTCGCCCGC
>Ga0335072_10008450_pt1 | contig 14927 bp, 15 predicted proteins | sample Lox_Sample_21_FD_206725 | JGI IMG/M metagenome (GOLD analysis project Ga0335072, IMG submission 206725) | Soil microbial communities from Loxahatchee National Wildlife Refuge, Florida, United States - Lox_Sample_2.1 | ecosystem: Environmental > Terrestrial > Soil > Wetlands | place: USA... | reverse complement strand
GGCCTGCTCGATTTCGAAGGCGGCCGCCTCCGCATCCCGCCGAATCGCCTCACAATTTCGAACGAAGTCTTCCTCGAATTGCTGGGCTAACTCGCGTCGCGCCGTTTGTGGACGGCGCCGGGTTCTCTCTGCGCTCTCGGCGTCTCTGCGGTGAGTTCTTCTTGTTTTTCCGGAGGCTAATTCTCAAGCCCGAGCGAGCGGATCTTCGTCAGCAGAGTTTTGTAGGATACGCCGAGCTTCTCCGCCGCGCGCGTCTTGTTCCACTTCGATTCGCGCAGCGCATTGTGAATCTTGAATCGCTCCACGTGCGCCAGAGCGCGCTGCGAAACTTCATCGAGCGGCCCTTCCCACAGAAATTGTCCTTCGAGCATTCCTTCCGGCATTTCCTCGGCACTGGGCTTGGCGGCAGGCAGTTGCAGCCCTTCCGCGTCGATTTCGGGATGGTTGGCCAGAATCGCCGCCCGCTCGATGGTGTTCTGCAGTTCCCGCACGTTGCCCGGCCACGGATAGCCCCGCAGGCGCGCTCGCGCGTCTTTGGTCAGCGCCAGTGAAGGCTTGCGAAACTCTCGCCGGAAGCGCTCGAGAAAATGTTCGGCGAGCAGCAGCACGTCGTCTCCCCGATCGCGCAGCGCTGGCACGGTGATCGGCACGGCGGCAATCCGGAAATAGAGGTCCTCGCGAAAAGTTTTGTCCGCTACCGCCGCGCGCAAATCCTTGTTCGTCGCCGTAAGGATACGCACGTTCACTTCGATTTCCTGCGTCCCCCCGACGCGCTCGAAGCGCCGCTCCTCGAGCACCCGCAGCAGCTTGCCCTGAATCGCGAGCGGCAGATCGCCGATTTCGTCGAGGAAAAGCGTTCCGCGATGCGCCAGCTCCATCTTTCCGATCTTCCGCGCGCCCGCACCCGTGTAAGCCCCGCGCTCGTGTCCGAAAAGCTCATTTTCCACCAGCCCTTCGGGAATCGCGGCGCAGTTCAGCGCCACAAACGGACACTCGGCCCGCGCGCTCAAATGATGGATCGCGCGCGCAAAAAGCTCTTTTCCCGTTCCGCTCTCGCCCAGCAGCAACACAGTCGAATCTGTCGCAGCCACGCGCTGCGCCATCTGGCTCGCTTCCTTCATCGCCGGATGCTCGCCCACGATTCGCGGAAAGCCGTAGCGCGCCGAATACTGCTCGCGCAGCAGCAGATTCTCGCGCAGTAATTCCTGCTGGCGCGACGCGCGCTCCAGCAGCAGCTTCAGGTGATCCAGGTCCACCGGCTTCTGGATGAAATCGAATGCGCCTTCCTTCATCGCCGTCACAGCCTCCTCCACCGAGCCGTATGCGGTCACCAGAATGAAGGGCAGCGTCGGCTCGACGCGCTTCGCCTCGCGCAGCACATCGAGTCCGGAATTTCCGGGAAGCTTCAAATCCGAGAGAACCAGCTGGTAGCGGCGGCTGCGTACTTTATCGATCGCGGTACTTCCGTCGGGCGCCTCGTCGACGGCATACCCGGCTCGCTCGAGCGCCTTGCGCAGCATGGCCCGGAGCTCGGCTTTGTCCTCGACAAGTAAGACAGGTTCCATCGCGAAAAGACTCTAGCGCGCCCAGCCAGGATCGCCGCCGGCCTTGCGAAGTTCGTCTTCAGCATCCGAAATGGCCTGCTGATCCGCTTCGACGTCCTTTTTCTTGGCGTCGATGTCGGAGACTTTCTTGTCATACGCGGCGCCCATCGGTTGCTGGCTCTCCTGGTCTTGCGCGGCTTTCTGCGGATTGCCGCCGTAAAACTGAACCATGCCCACGCCGGCTTCGCGCTGCAGCACGTCGAGATCCGCCTGATCCTGTTCGAGCTTATGGCGCAGGCTCGCGAACTTGTCTTTCCACGCCTTCTCATCGTTGCCTGCCGCCGGCGCCGCAGTGGACGTGTCGGTGCTCGTATCCGCCGATGTGTCGGCCGGGGCTGCTCCCACGGTCGATACGGCGCCCTGCGTCGGCAGATCGTCGTTCGTGAAAACCTTGGTAGCCTTCGGCGCGTCCTTCTTCTCAGCGCGCGCCTTGCGGGCCGCTTCCACAAGCGGATCCTGCTGGGGCGCTGCCGCCGGGGCGGCGGTCTGGCTGGCCTGAGATGACGTTTGGTCCTGCGGTTGAGCCTGCGCCCGAATCACACCGCTCGCCGCAAACACGAGTACAGCCGCGCATAGCCATAGAATCCTGCGCATGGTAGCGCCTCCTCGGGCGCATTGGGATACGCCTGTGCCTATTCTAGATGCGGGCGGCCTCGGAGGGGAACAGGAACGGCGAAGGCTCCTGCCTCAAAGGTAACCAGAGAATGAAATCGGCCCCCGCGTCCGGCCGGTTGCGAGCCTCGATGCTGCCCCCGTGCTGGAGGGCCACTTTTTGGACCACCGCCAGCCCCAGGCCCGTGCCTTCGGATTTCGTCGTATAGAAGGGAAGAAATATCTTGGGCAGGTCGCGCTCCGGAATTCCAGGCCCGTTGTCGGAAACGCAGATGCGCTGCCAGCGCTTGCCACCCAGATCCTCCATGGAGCCCGAAATCTTCACGCGCGGCGCGCCGCCGCCCGCGCGCGCCGCCTCGGCGGCATTGCGCGTCAGGTTTACGAGCGCCTGGCGCAACAGTGCCTCATCGCCGGGAAGCTCCACGAACGCGCCCTCGCACTCGACCTCGCATTGCGGCGTGGCTTCGTGCAGCTCTTCGGCCACGCGCTCCACCAGCGGCTGCATGGCGACGGTCTCATAGCAGATTTCGAGCGGCTTCGCGAAGCGTAGAAATTCGGTCACCACATGCGTCAGCGCGCGCGTCTGATCGAGAATCCGCTCGGACGATTCCCGGATGTCGCCCGGCTTCGCCTCGCTGTGTATCATCTGCGCGTATCCCGAAATGGTCGCGAGCGCATTCTTGAATTCGTGCGCGATGCCGGCGGACATTTCCCCCAGCGCGGCGAGGTTCTCCTTCCAGCGAATCTGTTTCTGCAGCGCCGCCAGCTCGGTGAGGTCGCTCATCAGGCAGAGCGCGCCGCTCACCTTGGCTCCGGACAATCCCGCAGCGGTGCGCGCCACAGGTCCGCCCGTTTTCGCCAGGCCCTTCGAGCGGTAGATCGGAGAGATCGTCACGCCCAATCGCCGCACCTCGCCTTCGGAGGTCATGTGCTCCACTTCGCTGCGATGAAATGTCTCGCCCTCGCTCAGGCACGCGCTCAGCATCCGCGCCAGATCGGAGTCGGGTCCCAGAATTTCCTTGTACGACCGGTAACGCATCGGCCGGGCGCCCAGCGCCTCTTCAGCAGCGGGATTGGTCGAGCTGATCGCGCCGGTCGCATTGACGAGCAGCAGGCCGGTAGGCATGTTTCGCGTCACTTCCTCGGTCAGGCGCTCCGATTCCTGCGCGCGCTCCTGAGCCAGCAAGTGCAGGCGCGCCAGTTCCTTTTCCTGCGCGCGCAGCTTCTCGATCACGCCGTGCATCGACGCCGTCATGAAAGCCGAGGGATTGTCGGTGTCGGCCTTGGGGCTCGCCCAATCATCAATCTCGATCGTTGACCCACCGCGAAAGAATTTGCGGCGCAGCACGATCATCACGAATAGCCCGACCAAAAGAACCACCAGCGTGGCAGCGGTGATGTACATGCCAGGGCCGGTCAGCAGGTCGTGCAGCGGCATCGTCGAGGACTTCATTGCGGATTCTCTCTCGGCATCAGCGCACCATCAGAAGCGACTGGTACCAGTTCACGACCTGCGTGCCGAAAAACGCCGCCAGCAGCGCGGCCATTCCGAGGAACGTTCCGAAGGGAAGCTCGTAGTTCGATCCCTTCCGCCGCGCGAGGATATAGACGATCCCGATCACGCTCCCGAGCACCGATCCCGCGAAAATCGTCAGCAGCGTCCGTTTCGGCCCCAGAAACGCGCCCACCATCAGCATCATTTTCACGTCTCCCAGGCCCATCCCTTCGCGTTTGCGAAGCCGGAAATAAGCCTCCGAAACCAGCCATAAAAGCCCGCCGCCCAGCAGCGCGCCAAGCACCGCGTCCACCAGCGATAGCACAGGCTCCGGAGGAGGGAAGTCGAAGAACCGATTCGCAAGCCACAGCGCGGTTCCGTCCGAGGGCTTGGTCAATAGACTCAGCGCCAGCCCCAGGCCCAGGCCCGTGAAATTCACCACGTCCGGCAAGATCCTCTCGCGCAGGTCGGTGAACACGAGAACGATCATCACTGCCGAAAAGATCGCCCACTTCAGCGCTTCGAGGCTCAAACCGAAAACCAGAAAGCAGCCCAAAAAGAGCAGCGCCGTCAGCAGCTCGACGAGCGGATAGATCGGCGAAATCTTCGTCTTGCAGGCTCGGCACTTGCCTCCGAGAAATACATAGCTCAGCACCGGTATGTTGTCGTAGGGCCGGATCGGCGCGCCGCACTTGGGGCACGCGGATGCGGGCATCACGATCGACTTCCGCTCTGGGATGCGCACGATGCATACGTTCAAGAAGCTGCCGATGATCAGCCCGAAGAGAAACGCGAAGACGCCGATCAGCGTTGAAGGGGCCACCATTTGAATCTGCCACATCCCCTGCGCACCCTCAAGCCGTCCTCCGCCCAAGGTTGCCGGAGTGCTAACGGCACCCGCGACACAACCGCGAAGAGCCCGAGTGGCACCAGCCCTGTGGAGCGCGGGAACTCGCTTGTGCTTCGAACGTCCGCATCCCAGCGAAGGTCGAAACGTCTCTGGAGTGCGGCGGCTCGCCGCCGCTGTTTGCCGCACGGGCTTGCCCGTGCGTGCTCCCCGCACACGCCACGCGCTTTTCTTCGGAGATGGAACTTCGGAATTCCCAAGCGCGGTCGCCAAGGCGATTCGTCAAGCCCATCTTAGGCATCGTCCGTAAGCCGCTCGCAGCTATACTGGATTGGTGCCATCGCCCAAAATAAAACGTCCTGCCAAGAAGCAGCTTGCGGAAGCCGTGCGCATCCGTCCCGGCACCATCCGGGACGTCCCCGCGATCCTCTCGCTGATCCGCGGTTTGGCGAAATACGAGCATCTGACGCACGAGGTCCGCACCAGCGCCAAGCGCCTGCGGCGCGACGGTTTCGGCGCCCACCGCTACTTCGAGACGCTAATCTGCACGCGCGAATCCCGCCCGGTTGGTTTCGCGCTGTACTTTTTCGCATATTCGACGTTCGCCTGCCGCCCCACGCTCTACATCGAGGACATCTTTGTGCTACCGGAAGAGCGCGGCAAAGGGATCGGCAAGGCGCTGCTAGTCGAGCTCGCTCGTATCGCGACACGCAAAGACTGCGGCCGCATGGAGTGGGCGGTTCTCGACTGGAATCTTCCCGCGATCAAGTTTTACCGGAAGCTCGGAGCAAAATTGCAAAAAGAATGGGTCCTCACGCGCCTCTCAGGTCCAGCCCTTCGCCGCCTGGCGGGTCGCGGCTAGCCAACCATGCCGAGCTGGTACGCGCAGAGGGTTTTCCGCTATGAGCAGATGCGCTTCGATCAGGAGCCGAGGCGCGCCAGGCTGCCTTTCGAATGGGGTCTCGAGCATATCGGCGGCGATCCGCGCGATCCCGATCCTGCCGGGGCCATGGAACGATTCGTTGAAGACGCGATCGCGCGCAGCGACGAATGGTATGCCGCTGCGCCCGCCGGCGATTACGCGCTCGCGGATAATGTGCTCACGTTTACCAGCGCGGTCGAATCCCCGTGGCGCGAGAACAATCGCGTCTACGGCCAGCTCTTCCGCGCCCAGGATTCCGGCCCGGCGGTGGTGGTGCTCGCGCAATGGAATTCCCGCTGGGAAGAACAGCAGAGCGTCTGCCGCTGGCTCAACAAGCTCGGCATCACAGCCGTCAAGATGAGCCTGCCCTATCACGACCGCCGCTCGATTCCCGGGCATCCCCGCGCCGATCACCTCGTCGGCGCGAATATCGGCCTCACGATCCAGGCGAATCGCCAGGCGGTGCTCGACGTCCGCCGCACCCTGCGCTGGCTCGAAGAGCAGGGCTACCACCGCCTCGGCATCCTCGGCACCAGCATCGGCTCGTCCATCGGCTTCATCACCATGTGCCACGAGCCAGCCGTCCGCGCGGCAGCCTTCCTGCACGCGTCCACGTATTTCGGCGATGTGGTCGCCGCGGGCCTAACCACGAAAAATGTCTGGGAGTCGATCGAGCCCGCTGCCTCGCTCGAGCAGGTTCGCCGCTACTGGATGCCCATCAGCCCATTCCCCTATATCCACAAGCTGCGCGGCGCAGGGAAAAAGATGTTCGCGATCACAGGCCGCTACGACCCCACGTTTCCGCCCGCGCTCACGCAGGCCCTCTTCGACAAAATGCGCGAAGAGAGCGTGCCCTTCGAAAATCTTTGGCTCCCCTGCGGCCACTACTCGCTCGGCGTCGCCCCATTCAGCTACATCGCGGGCTACCGCTTCGGCCGCTTCCTGGCCCGCTCGCTCAACGGCGCGCCGAAGGTCTAGACAATCTGTAGGGGCGCTGCTTGCTGCGCCCCTTCGGAGCTCCGCGTCCAAAAACGCCCCGCCTTCGCCAACGCCATCCGGTAGATGCCACCTCAGGTTCTTCGCAGTTTGCTAACGCAGGACCGCGCTGAGCGCACCAAGCTCAATCGCCTTAGCCACAGCCTCGATATCGGGCGCGAGCGACCGATCCACATCCACTTTCCTCGAAATCGCGCGCACCACCTCATACGCCCACCGCGTCAGCGGCCCCGGCTGCAGCGGCGCGAGCAAATCAATCCCCTGGCAGGCCGCCAGCGCCTCGATCGCCAAAATATTCCGCAGATTTGCCAGCATCGGCGCCAGTCGCCGCGCGCCGCTCATCCCCATCGAGACGTAATCTTCCTGATTCGCCGACGTCGGAATCGAGTCGACCGAATGTGGCGCCGCCAGCGCCTTCATCTCGCTCGCAAGTGCGGCTGCGGTCACCTGCAGGATCATGAACCCTGAATTGAGCCCCGCTTCCGCCACCAGAAACGCCGGCAATTGGCTCGTCTGCGGATTCGTCATCTGCTCGATGCGCCGCTCGGATATTCCGCCCAGCGTGGCGAGCGCCACGGCCATCTGATCGGCCGCCATCGCCAGCGGCTGGCCGTGAAAGTTTCCGCCGCTGATCACTTCGCCCGAATCCGCAAACACCAGCGGATTGTCCGTCGCGCTGTTCAGCTCGATTGAAATCGTCGCGCGAATCTGCGCCAGCGCATCGCGCACCGCCCCGTGCACCTGCGGCGCGCAGCGCAGGCTGTAGGGATCCTGCACGCGCGGATCTTTGATCGGCGACCGGTGCGATTCGCGAATCTCGCTGCCGCGATTCAGCCGCTCGATATTCCGCGCCGTCACGGCCTGCCCCGCGTGCGGGCGCACCTTGGCAATGCGCGCGTCAAACGCCGTTGGGCTCCCCCGCAGCGCATCGAGCGAAAGAGCCGCCGCCACATCCGCCGTATCGACGGCAATCTCCGCCTCGCGAACCGCCAGCGCCAGCAGCGCGAGCATCCCCTGCGTCCCGTTCAGCAGCGCCAGGCCTTCCTTCGCTTCGAGCACCAACGGCGCGATTCCCGCGGCGCGCATCGCTTCGCCGCCGCCGAGCCTCTTCCCTTGATACACCGCCTCGCCTTCGCCAATCGCCGCCTGCGCCAGATGCGCCAGCGGCGCCAGGTCTCCCGACGCCCCTACCGACCCTTGCGAAGGAATCACCGGATGCACCCCGCGATTCAGCATCTCGAGCAGCGCCTCAGCCACCAGCGGCCGCACGCCCGAAAATCCCTTCGCAATAGCATTTGCCCGCAGGACGAGCATCGCGCGCGTCGCCCTCTCGCTGAGCGCCGCGCCCACGCCGCACGCATGGCTGCGCACCAGATTGAGCTGCAGGTGCCGTATCTCGCCGTGCGAAATCCGCGTCGACGCCATCTTCCCGAAACCGGTATTCACGCCATATACGGCCGCGTCCGACTCGATCATTCGCTCGATCACCGCCCGCGACGCTTTCATCCGCTCGCGCGCCGCCGGCGCAAGCTCCGCCGTCGCGCCATCGAACACCAGGCGATGCAGGTCCTCGATTGTCAGGTGCTCGCCGTCGATTTGGATCGCTGTCACGCTCGAATGCCTGTTACAACCACAATCTCAAGCGGCAGGGTGATCGTCGAGCCGTCCGAGAGCTTTCGCAGTCCCGCGAAAATCTCTTGCTCGGCCTTGGCGCGCGTTTCAGGCGTCAGCTTCGCGATCAGCGGACGAAACGGCGCAGCCACCTCGGTAAACTGCTGCCAGTATTCCTCCGGCGAGCCACCCCAGCGTCCGGGCACCGTCCGCACTTCCTCATGCACCTGCGTGAATCCCGCGGCCTCGAGCCTGCTCTTCAGCAATCCACGCTCGCCAAACATGAATGCATGCGGCGCATCCGGATCGGCCGGCGGTATCTCGACGTACTTCGCGAGAATGCCGACCGTGGTGCCGAGGAAGGCCTGTTCGCGCTTGCCCCACACCGCAAAAGCCACGCGCCCGCCCCGCTTGAGGACGCGCAAGCACTCGCGAAATGCCTTCAATTGGTCGGGAAAAAACATCACGCCGAATCGGCACGTCACCACGTCGAACGACTCATCGAGGAAGGGAAGCGCCTCGACATCGGCCACTCGAAATTCGATGTTGCGCAGCCCGCGCGCGCGGGCAATTTCCGCGGCCAGGCCGATCATCCCCGGCCCGAGGTCCGTCGCCGTCACGTCTCCCGAGGGGCCCACAGCCTCCGCGATCGAAAGCGATGGATCGCCCACGCCGCTCGCGAGATCGAGCACGCGCATGCCGGCGCGAAGCTGCGCGGCCTCGATGATCGCATCCGTCACCCCTCGCGTGAACTCCGCCATCTTCGCATGCCATTTTCGCCACGCGGAAACGGTGGCCTCTTCGGTCCACTCCTCGCGCAACCTGCCGCGATATCTTTCGATTTTTGCAGGGTCGGGCGCGCTCATGGCAGTGCCTCCATTCGAGCTTTTGCGTCAGCGTTTCGCGAGTGCTGAGCCACGCGAGTGCTCCGACGGGAAATATCGCCGGTATTTCTCGGGCAATGACTTCGGCCGGCCTTTCGCGTCGCAAATCACGTGCAGGGTTTCGCCGGTCGCGATCAGCTCATCTGCGCCTTGCCGGAAAATCTCGTAGGCAAAGCGGATCGTGCGTCTTTGCGCTGCCGTCACGCGCGTTCGCACGGTCAGCAGATCGTCAAACCGCGCCGGTTTCTTGTAGCGGCACGAGGCCTCGGCCACCACGATGAAGCTGTCGTCCTCAATCTCCATCTGCTTGTATTCGAAGCCGACCTGCCGGCAAAATTCGACGCGCCCGATCTCGAACCACGTGAAATAGTTCCCGTAATAGACCACGCCCATCTGATCGGTCTCCGCGTATCGCACGCGCACCGTCGTATCGGCGTAATCTTTCATCGGCCCCCGAGCCGCAATGAAACCGATAGCCGGTCCCCGATCGGCAATTGCACCGATAAATAGCCGTTTTGCTCGAGGCCCACGTAATCCACATACTCCTTCAGCACGCTCCCGGCGAGATTCAGATTGTCCGCCACCACCAGGGCGCCATGCCGAAGGTGCCGCTCGATGATCTTCACCACCGGCAGGTAGAGTTCCTTCCATCCGTCGATGAACGCAAAATCCACGAAGCCGTGAAGTTCGCGCAAGGTCTCTCGGGCGTCGCCCACGCGGATTTCGACCAGCTCCAGCAATCCTGCTTCACGCAGGTTTTCGGCCGCGCGCCGCGCTTTTTCGGCGTTCAGCTCCGTCGTCACCACTTTGCCGCCGCCGTTGTCGTGAACCGCCGCAGCCAGATGGATCGTCGAGATCGCGAGCGACGTGCCGAATTCCACGATCGTCTTGCAAGGGTGCGTCCGCGCCAGCATATAGAGCAGCCGGCCCACGTCGCGCGGCACCGGAAGGTACGCCTCCTTCAGCAGCTCGGACCGCACGCGAAATTTATCGTCGTTGTGGATCGCCTCCGTGATGGGATTCGCGATATCGAGAGCCGCCTGATCGACCGCCTTCGCATGGCCGTACAGCCGCTCGAGCACCGCCTGCACTTTCGGCGTGGTCAGCGTGCACACATTCGCCAAGGGCGCTTCCCGGGTTGCCATATCAATCTCCCCCAGACCATTTCGGAGAACGCTTTTCGAGAAATGATGCAATCCCCTCGCGAAAATCCGGCGTGGAACGAATATCCGCGTTCGTTTCGATCGCCACTTCAAGTTCCGCGCGAATCGCCACTCGATCGAAACTGATCAGCAGTTTCTTGGTCTGCGCCACCGCCGTAGGGCTCGCGGCGATCAGTTGCTCGGCGATTTCCCGCGCGCGTTCCATCAACGATTCCGCCGCCACAACCTCCGTCACCAGCCCAAACCGGTGCGCTTCCGCCGCGTCGATGATGCGCCCGGTCAAGAGCAAATCTCGCACGTGCGCCTCCCCGATCCGCCGCCGCAGAAAAACCGACACCAGCGCGGGCGTGAAACCGATCCGCACCTCGGTATACCCGAACTTCGCTTCCGGCACAGCCAGTATGAAATCGGCGACCGTCGCCAGGCCGCATCCCCCCGCGATGGCGGGCCCGTTCACCGCCGCAATCAGGGGCTTCGGGAAACTGTAAAGCCGGTAGAGCAATTTGGTCATCCGCCGCGCGTCTTCGAGATTTTTCGGCTGGGTCTGTCTCGCAAGATTTTCGAGCTCGGTGAGGTCCATGCCCGCGCAAAAGGCCTTGCCCGCTCCCGTCAGAATCACCGCCTGCGCGGGACTCGCCTCCGCCTGGTCGAATGCGCCAAGCAGATCGGCGATCATCTGCGTCGAGATGGCGTTGCGTTTCTCGGGGACGGTGAGGGCGATCGTCGCGATCTTGTCGTCGCACTGGAAGGTCAGTGTGTGGTAGCCCATCTTCGGCGCTCCGGCGTCAATTTGGTTTCGTCACCGCGGGATCGTGCGCGTATTTTTCGCGCAACTCGTGCGTCATCGCGCAAGCCACGGCGAGAGATTTCGTGTCGATTCCGGTGGTCACGCCGCGCGCTGCAAGCGTTGCCAGCACGGTTTCGGTCGGGATATTGCCCACCAGCGCGTCCCCCGCAAAAGGGCACCCGCCCAGCCCCGTAAGCGCGCCATCGAATCGCCGGCAGCCCGCCTCATAAGCGGCAAGCACCTTTTCATGCGCGCGCTCCGGACGGCTGTGCAGATGAACGCCAATCTCGACTCCCGCCACACAGTTTTTCACGGCGAGGTAAAGGTGCGCAACGTCTTCGGGCGAAGCCGTCCCCACGGTATCGGCAAGCGACACCGTGCGCACGCCCACGTCCTTGAGCCACACGAGCGTATCCTCAACGATCTCCGGCCCCCACGGCTCGTCGTACGGGTTCCCGAACGCCATCGAGATATAAACCACCAGCCGTTTGCCCGCAGCTTTCGTATCGCGCTGCAATCTCTCCACCAGCTCGCGCGATTCCGCGCGCGACATATGGGCGTTCGCGCGCCGGAAATACGCCGAAATCGAGTACGGATACCCGATTGTCGTCACGCCCGCCGTCGCGAGCGCGCGTTCCAGCCCCTGCGCATTCACCACGATCCCGATGATGTCCGGCGCCTCGCCCGTCGGCAGCTTCGCGCGGCTCAGCTCCTGCATCACCGCTTCGCTATCCGCCATCTGCGGCACATGCTTCGGCGAAACGAAGCTCACCGCGTCGATGCGCCGGAATCCAAGCGATACGAGCTGCGTGAGGTAACGCACTTTCTCGGCAGTCGGAATCACGTCCGGAAGCCCCTGCCACGCATCCCGCGGGCATTCCACGATGGTCACTTCGCGATCGGTCATCTGTTCGTTGTCCAGGGATTTCGATAAATGTGTGCCGCGTACCACAGCAGCGAAACGCCGCCAACCACTGAAACCGTCATCAGCCAGACGAATACGCGCGAAATCCGGCGCGCAATCGCCGCCGATACGATCAGCGCAATCACGATCGCCACTCCGGCGCATCCCATATACAGCGCCATCTCATACATGAACCACAGCGCGGAAGCAGGGAAGTCCGCTCCGTGCTCGGCGGCGGACGACGCGAAAAACGCCACGATCGATGGCGTCAGCAGCAGCAGAGCGACCGCAAACGTCGCAGGCCCGCTCATCCCGCGCTCCCGTGTAAACGCGCTCACTAGGTCTGCAATACCCCCGTCTTGAATTCGCGTACTTCCGGATTCAGCGCCGCCGCTTCCAGCGCCTCGATCAAAGCCTCGCGCGTATGCGCCGGATCGATGATCGCGTCGACCCATAGCCGCGCGGCGGCGTACCGCGGATCGGTCTGGTGCTCGTAGGTCGCTCGAATCGACCGGTGGAGATCCTTCTTCTCCGGATCGCTCAGCTTCTTGCCTTCGCGTTCGAGCTGCTTGATTTTGATTTCCACCAGCGTCGACGCCGCCGAATCGCCGCTCATCACCGCATACCGCGCCGTCGGCCACGCGAAAATGAATCGCGGATCGTACGCTTTCCCGCACATCGCGTAGTGGCCCGCGCCGAAGCTGCCTCCGCAGATCACCGCGATTTTCGGCACCACGCTGTTCGCCACCGCGTTCACCATCTTCGCGCCCGCGCGAATGATTCCGCTCCACTCGGCTTCCTTGCCCACCATAAATCCGTTCACGTCATGCAGGAAAACCAGCGGCACCAGATTCTGGTTGCAGTCGAGAATAAACCGCGCCGCCTTGTCCGCCGCTTCCGTGTAAATCACGCCGCCGAATTCAAGGCGCTTTTCGCCCGTCCCGGGCGCGGCGACGTTCACATTCTTTTTCTGATTCGCGACGATCCCCACGGCCCATCCGCCAATCCGTGCGTAGCCGCATAGCACCGTCTGCCCATATTCGGCGCGGTACTCCTCGAAGCGGCTCCCATCGACAATCCGCGCGATAATCTCGCGCATGTCGTATTGCTTGCCCGCCTCGCCCGAGAAAATCCCGTAAATCTCCTCGGCAGGGAATTGCGGAGGCTCCGGCGGCTTGTGATCGAAAGGCGCCCGTGCCGGGTGGCCCATTTTGTCCACCAGCGCCCGCACCCGCGCGATGCAAGCATCATCGTCGGGCTCCCGGAAATCCACTGTGCCGCTGATTTGCGAGTGCATCTGCGCGCCACCCAGTTCCTCGGCCGAAGTCTTCTGCCCGATCGCCGCTTGCACCAGCGCCGGCCCGGCGAGAAAAAGCCCGCTGCCTTCGGTCATCAGAATGTGATCGCACATCACCGGCAAGTACGCGCCGCCCGCCACGCACATCCCCATGATTGCGGTGATCTGAGGAATCCGCATCGCGCTCATCACCGCGTTGTTGCGGAAGACGCGCCCGAAGTCGTCCGTATCGGGGAACACATCCTCCTGCAGCGGCAGAAAAACGCCCGCCGAATCGACCAGGTAAATTGTCGGGATATGATTCTCGATCGCGATATTCTGCGCGCGAATCACTTTTTTCGCGGTAATCGGAAAAAACGCTCCGGCCTTCACCGTCGCGTCGTTCGCCACGATCATCACAAGGCGCCCCGCCACGCGCCCCAGTCCCGTGATCGTGCCCCCGGCCGGCGCGCCGCCCCATTCCTCGTACATCTCGTATCCCGCGTAAATCCCAAGCTCGAAAAATTCGCTCTTCGGATCGATCAGCCGCGCGATGCGCTCCCGCGCCGTCAGCCGTCCTTTCTTGTGCTGCGCCTCAATGGCCTTCGCGCCGCCGCCCTGCCGGATCGTCTCTTCCTCGTTCTTGATCTCAGTAACGCGATCGATCATCGCGCGCGTATTCTTCTCAAACGCCGGAGTCTCGCTCGCGATCCGTGTTGTGATTTCCGCCATCGGTCGTCTCTGCTCTCGCGTCGTCACGCGCAGTTGTTTTCTCTGCGCCCTCTGCGTCTCTGCGGTAAATTCGTTTGCCTTGCTTGTCTCAAGCCAAGGCATCTGCCCCAGCCGAATATCATCATCGCCCGCGCCGTAATCTTTCTCTGTGGTCTCCGTGCTTCTCAGTGTCCTCTGTGTTTAGCCCACTCTCGCCCTGGCACTCGCGGAACGATCGTGCGAACTCGAGCCTTCTCCGCCGCGCACTCTTCTACGATTCTCGCGCCGCAGCAGCCACCCGCTGCCGGATAAAATCGACGATCGCCTGTGTGGTCGTGCCCGGCAAAAAGACTTCAGCGATCCCCGCCTTCTTCAGCCCGGGAATATCGGCCTCAGGAATAATCCCGCCGATCAGCACGGTAATATCGGTCATGCCCTTCGCGCGCAGCAAATCCATCAGCCGCGCGCAGAGCGTGTTGTGCGCGCCCGAAAGAATCGATAGCCCGATCACGTCGACGTCTTCCTGCGCCGCCGCCGACGCAATCATCTCAGGAGTCTGCCGCAAGCCCGTGTAAATCACCTCCATGCCCGCATCGCGCAACGCCCGCGCAATCACCTTCGCGCCGCGGTCGTGCCCATCGAGCCCCGGCTTCGCAATCAGCACCCGTATCTTCTTCTCCGCCATTTGCCTCTTCTCTGCGTCCCCGTGCCGCGATCTATCCAGCCTTTGCCTTCCTCCGCGTCCTCTGCTCTCGATGCGACCGCGCCGTAATCTTTCTCTTTGGTCTCCGTGCCTTCTTCGTGTCCTCTGTGTTTAGCCTGCCCTCACCCTGGCACTCGAAGAAAACCCACGAATCCCAGGCTTCGCGCTCACCACGACCGCGCCGTCGCCTTTCTCTGTGGTCTCCGTGCCTTCTTCGTGTCCTCTGTGTTTAGCCAGCTCTTACCCTGGCACTCGAAGAAAACCCACGAATCCCAGGCTTCGCGCTCACCACGACCGCGCCGTCGCCTTTCTCTGTGGTCTCCGTGCCTTCTTCGTGTCCTCTGTGTTTAGCCAGCTCTTATCCTGGCACTCGAAGAAAACCCACGAATCCCAGGCTGCGCGCACACCACGA
>Ga0335072_10008449_pt1 | contig 14928 bp, 8 predicted proteins | sample Lox_Sample_21_FD_206725 | JGI IMG/M metagenome (GOLD analysis project Ga0335072, IMG submission 206725) | Soil microbial communities from Loxahatchee National Wildlife Refuge, Florida, United States - Lox_Sample_2.1 | ecosystem: Environmental > Terrestrial > Soil > Wetlands | place: USA: Florida... | reverse complement strand
GGACCACTTCGACCCGCAGAACCTGCGCGAGCACGTGTCGCGGGAAGCCACCGTGCTGCTGCCCGACTACCCGGTGCCGGACCTTCGCGCGGAACTTGAGGAACTAGGATTCACCAAGTTCATCGTGATCCCCAGCGGCAAGGAAACCGAGGTCGGCGGGCTGCGGGTAATGATCCAGGCGCTGCAGTCACCGGCCGACGGGCCGCTCGGAGACTCGGCCCTGGCCGTTGACGACGGCACCGCCAGGATCTTGAACCAGAACGACGCGCGCCCGGTGGACCTGGACTCGCTGCAGGCCTTCGGCCCGTACGACGTGCATTTCCTGCAGTTCTCCGGGGCCATCTGGTGGCCGTGGACCTACGAGCTGCCGCAGTCGGCGCAGCGCTCGTTCGGGGCGACGAAGCGGGCCAACGGCCTGGACCGGGCCGCGACCTTCGTCAAAGCGATCGGAGCCAGGTACATCGTGCCGTCGGCCGGTCCCGCGTGCTTCCTCGATGACGAGCTGTTCGAGCTCAACGACCTGAGGTCCGAGCCGTGGAACACCTTCCCCGACCAGACGGTGTTCCTCGACTACCTTCGCGGCCAGGGCATCGACGGCGGCACGCTGATGACCCCCGGCGCGGTCCTCGACATTGACCAGGACCGCTGCGAGGTCCGCTGGCCGACCACCATGGAGCAGGCCATGGTGCCGTTCACCGACAAGGAGCGCTACCTGCGCGAGTACGCCGCGCGGCAGCGGGACCGGATCGAGGCGGACAAGCGCGGCTGGCCGGCGCCGGGGACCGACGTGCTGGCCGAGCTGAAGAAGTGGTTCGAGCCGCTGCTGGAGCTGGCCGCCCACATCCGGGCCGGGGTGGGCGGGCCGGTGCTGCTCCGGATGGGCGGGGGCCGGCCGATCGTGATCGACTTCCCGGCCGGCGAGGTGCGTGAGTACGACGGCGAGACCTGCCGCTACCAGTTCACGATCGAGCGCCCGCTGATCGAGCGCCTGATCGCCGACCACGAGGTGGACTGGGTCAACAGCGTGTTCCTGAGCCTGCGGTTCCGTGCCCGGCGCATCGGGCCGTACAACGAGTACGTCTACACGTTCTTCAAGTGCCTGGCGCCGGACCGCCTGATGTACGCCGAGGGCTGGTACGCGGACAAGACCCACGACGAGGAGGACATCCGGCTCGGCGACTGGATCATGCAGCGCCGCTGCCCGCACCTGCGCGGCGACCTCACCCGGTTCGGCGAGATCGCCGGGACGACCCTGACCTGCAAGGTGCACGGCTGGCAGTTCGACCTGGAGACCGGCCAGTGCCTGAGCACAGAGGACGACTCCTACAAGCTCCGCTGCCGGCCCGCCCTGGAGACTCCGGCACTGGAGAACTAAGGGACGAAGACGTTGCGGTGCCGGTGCACCGCCTGCAGCACCCCGATCGCGAGCATGTCGACATACATGGCCGACCCGCCGTAGGAGACGAACGGCAGCGGCAGGCCGGTCACGGGCATGATGCCCACCGTCATCCCGATGTTGATGAACGACTGCACCGCGAACCAGATCGCGATTCCCGAGGCCACCAGCATCCCGAACTGATCGTCGGCGCGCGCGGCGATGCGCAGCGCCCGCAGCAGCAAGATCGCGAGCAGCAGGATGATCACGGCGGCGCCGATGAAGCCGAGTTCCTCCCCCGCCACCGCGAAGATGAAGTCGGTGTGCTGCTCGGGCACGAAGTCCCCGGCGATCATGGAACCGTGGAACAGGCCCTGGCCGAACACGCCGCCGGACCCGATCGCGATCTTGGCCTGGGCGGCGCTGTACCCGGTGCCGGCCGGATCGGCCGACGGGTGCAAGAACGCGGTCAGCCTGCCCAGCTGGTAGGCCTTCAGCAGGTGCAGCTTGAGCACGACGAACACCGTGAGCGCCCCGCCGGCGAACAGGGCGCCCAGCCAGTACAGCCGGACCCCGGACAGCGCGACCAGGCCCAGCACGGTCACAAGGATCACGATCCCCACGCCGAGGTCCGGTTCCTTGATGATCAGCACCAGCGGCACCGCGGCAACAGCGGCGGTCAGGCCGATCGCGCGCAGGGTGGGCCGGCCGCCGCCGCGACGGTGGGCATCGCTCAGGAGCATCGCGGTGACCAGGATGACCGCCAGCTTGGCCAGCTCGGACGGCTCGATCTGGAAGCCGGCGGGCAGCGTGATCCAGGACTTCGAGCCGTTGACCGGGGTCCCGAGCGGGGTCAGCGCCGCGATCAGGCCGAGTACCGATATCCCGTAGACCACCGGCGCGTACAGGCGGATCCGCCGGTAATCCAGCAGGGCCGTTCCCACCAGCAGGACCAGGCCGATGAAGATGGCGAGGACCTGCTTGACGAAGTAGGTGCGCGGGTCCGCGCCGCGGGTGGCGGACCAGACCAGCAGCGTGCCGGCCAGGCTCAGGGCCAGGACGGTCGCGAGCAGGATCCAGTCCAGGTGACGCAGCGGCGAGTTACGGGCGAACGCCCGCCGCAGCAGGGATTTCGGCAGCTCCGTGCCGCCGTACCAGCGCCCCTGCCGGACCGGGGCGAGCCGGCTGTAGGCGCCGCCCGGCCCGCCCGGCCCGCCCGACCCGCCGGAGCCGCCGCGGCGCAGGCCCGACGGGCCGAGGCTTGAGGAGCCGCGCGCCGAACTCATCCTTTCTTCCTTCCGGTTGTCGTCGATGACTGGATGATCTGCCCGGCCTGGTTGATGTGGGGCAGAGCCGGAAGCTGGCCGCCGGGCAGCGCCGCCTTCTGGCCCTGCAGACCGTAGATCCCGTCCCAGATCTGCTTCACAGCCGGGCCGGAGACGTCGGCGCCGTAGCCGGAGTTAGGGATCATCATGACCACCACGTACTTCGGGTTGTTGCACGGCGCGAACGAGGCGAACACGGAGGTGGACTTCGCTCCGTACGCCTGCGCCGTACCGGTCTTGCCCGCGACGCAGACCTGGTTCAGCGGAAAGCCGGCGAACGTCGCCGCCGCCGTGCCCGACGTGACCACGCCCTGCAGGGCGGTCCTGATGTAGGCCAGGGTGCTCCCGGACACAGGCAGGTGGCCCATCACCTTCGGCTTGATCTTCTGCACCACCTTGCCGTCCGGGCTGAGCAGCGCCTCGCCGACGCGCGGGCTGTACAGCGTGCCCCCGTTGGCCAGCGCCGCGTACGCGTCGGCCAGCTGCAGCGGGGTCACCTCGACGTAGCCCTGGCCGATCGAGGCGATGACCGACTGGCCCGGTGTCCAGATGTTGCCCGACTGGCAGTCGTCCCACTCGATCTGCTGGAGATAACTGCCGTGCTCCTTGCCGTACTTGCACCAGTTCTGGCCCTGGTGGGCGTTGTCCTTCCAGAAGTAGTACAGCCACTCACGCGTGGGCACCGTGCCGAAGTTCTCCTGCTGCAGGTCGACACCGGTGTACTTGCCGAACCCCCAGGCCAGCTCCATCTTCTGCATTTCCTGCACCGGGGCGCTCGCGCTCGTCACGTCGTCGGCCCCGCGGTTGTCCTTCTGCCAGATGCCGTACGCCAGGTCGTAGAACACCGTGTCACAGGACTGGACCAGCGCCTGGTCCAGGCTCATGTAACCCTCGTTCGGGTTGCCGTCGTTGGTGAACGTGCGCCCGCCGATGCTGACCGATGCCGGGCAGTTGTACTGCCCGTTGAGCGGGTACCCGTCGGCCACAGCGGCGGCCGTGGACGTGACCTTCCAGGTCGATCCCGGCGAGTACTGACCCTGGGTCACGCGGTTCAGGATCGGCTCGGAGTCGGCCGTGCCGAAGAGTTTGTTGAACTCCTGCTGCGAGATGCCGTTGCCCCAGACGCTCGGGTTGTAGGTCGGGTAGCTGGCCATCGCGACGACCTGGCCCTTAGTGGTCATCACCACGGCCGCACCGCTCGTCGCGCTGGTATTGCCCTCGGCCTGGGTCTGGTGGATGGCGTTCGCGAGCGCGTTCTCAGTGTCCTGCTGGATCTTGGCGTTGATGCTGGTCACCAGGTCGTCGCCGGCCGTCGCGTTCACCTGCTTGAGCGTCCCGGTGACCTGGCCGCCGGCGTTGATCGTCACGGTCTTGTCGCCGATGGTGCCGCGCAGCTGCTGGTCGTACTGGCCCTCGAGGCCGGACTGGCCGACCTCGTCGACCCCGGAGAAGCCGGTGTCGGGCAGGCCGCGCTGCTTCATCTCCTGCGGCGTGATCGGCTGCAGGTACCCCAGCACCTGGGCGGCGTCGGTGGCGATCGGCTGCACGTAGTCGACGACTGGCTGTACCTGGGCCGTGACGCCGGGATAAACGTTCGGGCTCTCCATCACCTGCAGCGCGACCTGGTCCGACACGTTCTGCGCCACCGGGATGGGCTGGTAAGGCGATCCGGGCCAGCACGGCTGATGCACCTTGCTGGTGCAGTTGCGGGTCTGGTCGCTGAGTTTCTGGTACGTCGTGCCCAGCAGGCTCGCGAGGCGGTGCAGCACGGCCACCCCGCCGTCCTTCTGCTGCACCAGCTGGGACATGTTGACCGAGACCACGAGCGCGGACCGGTTGTCCACCATCGGGCTGCCGGTATCGTCCAGGATTTCGCCGCGTACCGAGGGCACGATGACGTTCTCGGTCTGCTCCTGCTTGGCCTGGCTCGCGTACGCGGTGCCGGACATGATCTGCACGAACCAGAGCCGTGCGCCCAGCCCGATCAGCAGCGCCGCGATCACGACATACAGCACTGCGAGGCGCCGCCGTGACGCCGGGATCATCTGAACCCTCCTGTTCTCCTGCTCCCGATCCGCCAGACGGTTGACCGGCCGCCCAGCCTGCCGCCGGTCCAGGTGGCCAGGAATGACCTGCCCGCGAACCTGGCCTGTTTCCCGGCGCGGAGCCGGGTCCTCCTGCCGAGCGCCGAGTGCCCGCCCACCGCGCCGCCGCCCGACCGGAACCGCGGCGTCGCCTTCCGCTGCGCCCGCCGGGACCCGGACCAGAGCCCGCCGCCGGACAATCCCCCCAGCGCGCCGTCGCCGCGCCGGCCAGACCCCAGCCGCAGGCTCACCGGACGGGCCGCCGGCCCGCGCCCGGCCAGCGCGCTGCCGCGCAGCGCACTGCCGCCCAGCACGCCGTCATGGCGCCGGCCGCTCCCGAGCCGCAGGGACACCCGCCGGGCGGGCAGCGGCCGCGGCATCGGCCTGCCGCCGAGCACACCGGGGCTGGCCGAGCCGCCGCGCATCCGGGTGTCGGGCCGGAACTTCGGGCCGTGCCCGGAGGCGGCTGGCCGGCCCGCGACGGCGGGACGGCCCGGTCCGGCGGGGCGGCTGCGGAACGCTGACCCTGGCGGACCCGAACGGGCCCGGGCGCCGGATGCCGCGCCCGCGAGCCCGCCCCCGAGGCCGGCGCCGAGCGCGCGGCCAAGGTTGCCGTCCCGGCGGCGGCCGGCCGTGCCCATCCGCAGGTTCGGCGTGGTACGCGGCAGCGTCCGGTACGGCCGCGCGATCGCCGATCCCGCGGTTCCCGAGCCTGGCCGCAGCCGTGGCGGCCGACCCGGCCGGGCCGGCCTCACCCGCTGCGCACCGGGCAGCCCGGTCCGCGGCGTGCCGCCCACCCATCCGTCGCCGGCCCGGGCCGCGGCCTGGCGCAAGTTGGGCGTGCGCGGTGTGTGCGGCCGGCTGCCCCGCGCGACCCGGGGACCGCGCGGGCCCCGGGATCCGACCGGGCCCGCGAGCCAGCCGGCCCCGCCGAGCAGCCCGGCGCCGCCGAGCACCGTCGCCCGGGCCATCGCGCCGCGAGGAAGGCCGCCGGCGCCCTGCGTCCTGGCCAGCAACGCGGACCCGTCGGCGCCGGCCGGCTCACCCACCCGGCCGAGATTCTCGGCGAGGTGCAGCGCGTGCACGACGAGGTACGCCGCTACCGGGGTGAGCACCACGTCGTAGATGACCGAGGCCGGCAGGACCCGCTGCACGGAATCCCAGGTGACCTGCGGGTCGCTGACCGCCAGGCCGATCGCCGCGTACAGGGCCTCGCCCGTCGCCGCCGCGCCCATCGCGGCCACGATGGTCAGTACCGCCGAACGGTTCACCGCGCCGCTCAGCCGTCCGCACAGGTAGCCGATCACGCAGAAAACCAGCGCATACTCACCGATGAGGTAGCTGCCGGGCGGCGCGAGGTCCAGGCAGATCCCGGCGCAGAATCCGGTCACCGCTCCGGTCGCTGGACCGCCGCTCAGCCCCAGCGCCACCACGACCAGCAGCACCAGGTCGGGACCGCCGGCGCCAGGCAGCGGGAGCCGGTTCACCACCGTCAACTGCAGTACCAGCGCGACGACGAGCAGGACGGCGGTCAGGACGGCTCGTCGCACGTCAGCCGCCCGGGGTGGTCGATGGCGTCGGGGTCGGCTGCGTCCCAGGGGTCACGGTGACCGTGACCGTCGGCGCCGGCTTGGCCTTCGGCGGCGCAGGCGGCAGCACCGAGAACCGGGGGTTATGACTGGGCGGCACCACCACGATGCCGACCACTCCCAGCGAGGTGAAGTCGACGTACGGACGGACCAGCGCCAGCGCGGTCAGCGAGCCCGCCCGGTTCTCCACCTTGCTGATCACGCCGACCGGCACGCCGGGCACGTACGGCCGGTCGTGTACCGAGGCCGAGGTCACGAGCTGCTGGCCCTGGTGCAGGACGGCGCTCGCGTCGAGCACCTGCAGCCGCAGCAGCCCGGATCCGGATGTCTTGCCCGGACCGGTGACCCAGCCGATCTGCCCGCTGCCCGCGAGCGTCACGCCGACCGTGGAGGTGGCGTCGGTGGCCAGCAGGACCGTGCAGGTCTGCGCGTTCACGGCGGTGACGGTGCCGACCAGCCCCTGCCCGTCGAGGACCGTGTCCCCCTGCTTCACCCCGTCCCCGGTCCCGGCGTCAAGCGTGACCGTCTGCCCGTAGCCCTGGGCGATCGCGATGACCGTCGCGGCCACGATCCGGTACCCGCCCCGTCCCGAGAGCTGCAGAAGCTGGGTCAGCTGGGCGTATTGCGCCCGGCTCAGCTGCTCCTGGCTGAGCTGCGTCCGCAGCCGCATGACCTGCTGCTGCAACGCGGCCACCTGGCCGTTGTTGTCCGAGTGCGAGCCGCCGAAGACTCCGACGAAGGGCCCGGCAGCGGCGCTCGCGACGCGTTCCACGGTTCCGAAGACCGAGCCGCCTGCCTGGCGCAGGCCGTGCATCGGGCCCGACGAGCCGTCGCGGTAATCGAAGGTGATCAGGACCAGCGCGAGCACCAGGAGTACGCCGAGGACCACACGGGTCCGTCGGGTGTCGTGCAACTCCTATCACCTCGTCCGCACCGCCGGGGCGGCGGCTGGTTGGTCGGCCTGGCCGCGCCGCGCGCGGTGGCCGATCGTCGGGTGGGTGGTCAGCCGTCTGTCGCGGCCGGGCGCCGGCGGGCTCGCGCCGGCGGCCGGCCGGCCCTCAGCGCCGGGATTCCGGCACGAGCACCTGCCGCAGGGTGTCGAAGTCCTCGACGCACTTGCCGGTACCGAGGGCCACCGAGTCGAGCGGGTTGTCGGCCATGTGGATCGGCATGCCCGTCTCTTCCCTGAGCCGCTCGTCCAGGCCGCGCAGCAGGGCGCCGCCGCCGGTGAGCGCGATGCCCCGGTCCATGACGTCGCCGGCGAGCTCGGGCGGGCACTTGTCCAGCGTGGTCTTCACCGCGTCGATGATCACGGCCAGCGGCTCCTCGATGGCCCGCCGGATCTCCTCCGCAGATATGACGATCGTCTTCGGCAGGCCGCTGACCAGGTCCCGGCCGCGGATCTCGGCGTTGGGCTCATCCGATGAGGGGAACGCCGACCCGAGGGCCATCTTGATCTCCTCGGCGGTGCGCTCACCCAGCATCAGGGAGTATTCCTTCTTGCCGAACGTGATGATCGCCTGGTCCAGTTCGTCGCCCCCGACGCGGATGGACTGCGAGGTGACGATGCCGCCAAGGGATATCACCGCGACCTCGGTGGTGCCGCCCCCGATATCGACGACCATGTTGCCGGTCGGCTCGTTGACCGGCAGGCCGGCGCCGATGGCCGCCGCCATCGGTTCCTCGATGATGTACACCCGGCGCGCGCCCGCCTGGTGGCCCGCCTCCTTGACCGCGCTCTGCTCCACGCCGGTGATGCCGCTCGGCACCGCGACGACGATCCGGGGCTTGGCCAGATGACTGCGTTTGTGGACCTTCTGGATGAAGTAACGGAGCATTCGCTCGGTTACGTCGAAATCCGCGATCACGCCATCCTTGAGCGGTCTGACGGCCACAATGTTGCCGGGCGTCCGGCCGATCATTCGTTTAGCTTCAACCCCGACGGCGACGATCTGCCCGGTGTTCGTGTTCAGCGCCACCACCGATGGCTCATTGAGCACGATGCCCCGGCCCCGCACGTAGACCAGCGTGTTCGCGGTGCCGAGGTCGACCGCCATGTCGCGGCCCAGGAACGCCAGCGCGTTGCTCATGTAAAACGAGAACCTTCCAGAAGGGTCCTGCCGGATTGCTCTGAATTTGCTCCAAGACGCGCCCTCCGAGACCTCGGAGGCGGTCCTGCTTTCATTCATCTACCAGGGCTGAGCCGCCTAAACGTGCAACGCGCATTCAGCACGGATAGTGCCCGCGAGTCCGCGGCTGCGCGCTCAGGCAACGGCACGGTCTGCAACCAACAGCGACCGGTTGCTAGCCCGCTGTTACGGTGGGTACGGAAGCTGGTCCCGCCACGGAAAGCCTACAGGTCTGCTTGGCCGGCCGCTCAGGCGGCACGCCGCGCCGCCAGGCCGCACGGGGCACGGCGGGCGGAACTACGGCAGCGCGTCCAGGCGCCGGCCGAGCCCGATGCCGATCACCCACAACGCAGCGAAAATGGCGCCGAGAAAGTACATCACCGGGACAATGGTGCCGGCCGCAATGACCAGGGCCTGCAGCACGCTCCCCCCGATGATCGTCCACCGCGGCCGGCGGCGGGCGAGAGCGGCGAGCACGACCGCCGCGATGGCCAGGACCACGCCAGCCACCCCGATGCGCGATGGCGAGGCGTGGTTGACGGCCAGGGCGACCGGGATGGACAGCCAGATCACCACGGTCTCCATGATCAGAACGATGGCGCAGAGCCGCCGCACGCTGGATGGCTGCTGTGCCGGGGCCTGCTGTGCCTGGGCCTGCGGCGCCTGGTCCTGCGGCGCCAGGTCGTCCGGTGCCGCGTCCTGGGGCGCGCGGTTATGCGGCACAGGGTTTTCAGGCCCGAAGGAGCGGGCCGCCGGCCCCGGGCCGGCCGGGCCGCGACGCCCGGGCTGGCCCGTCATCCGTCGTCACCGTCGTCGCCGTTGTCGCCGCCGTCGCCGCGCGCCGCGCCAGCGGGCCCGGGGGCCGGCTCGCCCGATGGCGCGTGCGTCAGCAGCAGCCGGGCGTCGCCAGCGGTGATGACCGATCCGGTGATCAGCACCAGCGCGGTGCCCGGCGGGCCGCCGCTGCCGTCCGCCGAGCGCGCGTCGGCGTCGTCGGCCAGCTCCACCGCAAGCTCGATCGCATCGTCCAGCCTGGGCACGGCGCGGACCCGGTCCGGACCGAACACCGCGGCGGCCAGCTCAGCCAGCTTGTCCGGATCGGCCGACCTGGAGGAGGAATTGGCCGTCACCACGAGCTCGGACACGACCGGCTCGAGCTCGTCCAGGATGCCCGGCACGTCCTTGTCCTCGCTGACGGCCAGGATCGCGATCAGGTCGGTGAGCGCGAACGACTCGGTCAGCGCGGTGACGGTGGCGGCCATCCCGGCCGGATTGTGCGCGGCGTCCACGATCACCACCGGGCTGCGCCGCACCACCTCCAGCCGGCCCGGCGACGACATCATCCGGAACGCGGACCGGACCAGATCGTCATCGAGCGGCACGGGCTCGCCGTCGCGATCCCCGCCGGGCTCCGCCGGCTGCGCGCCCTCGCCGGAAGCACCGATGGCCGACGCGCCGGCGAACGCCTCGACCGCGGCCAGCGCGCAGGCGGCGTTGCCGGCCTGGTGCGCGCCGAACAGCGGCAGGAACAGGTCGTCATAGCTGCCGATCAGGCCACGGATCCCGATCAGCTGCCCGCCGACGGCCAGCTCCCGGCTGGTCACCCCGAACTCGAGGCCCTCGCGGGCCACGGTCGCGCCCACCTCGGCCACGCGCCGCAGCAGCACCTCGGCGGCGTCGAGCGGCTGCTGGGCCAGCACGGCCACGGCACCGGGCTTGATGATGCCCGCCTTGTCGGAAGCGATGGAGGTTACCGTGTTGCCCAGGTAGCGGACGTGATCGATCGATATCGGGGTCACCACCGCCACGGCGCCATCCGCCACGTTGGTGCAGTCCCACGTGCCGCCGACGCCGACCTCGATCACCGCCACGTCGACCGGGGCGTCGGCGAAGACGGCGAACGCCATCGCGGTCAGCACCTCGAAGAACGACAGCGCGGCAGGCTGGCTCTGGTCAACCAGCTCCAGGTACGGCTTGACCTCGTCGTAAGCGTCCGCGAACCGCTCGGCGCTCAGCGGCTCGCCATCGACGCAGATCCGCTCCCTGATCGAGGACAGGTGCGGGCTGGTGAACAGTCCCGTCCGCAGCCCGCGGGCGCGCAGCAGCGTCTCCGTCATCCGGGCGGTGGATGTCTTCCCGTTGGTGCCGGTGATGTGGATGACCGGGTACGCCCGCTGCGGGTCGCCCAGCAGGGCGGTCAGCGCGGTGATCCGGTCCAGGGACGGCTGGATGGAATGCTCGGGCCGCCGGGCGAGGATCTCTCGCTCGGCTTGCCCCAGCCGGGTCTGCGGGTCGGTCACGACTGCTCACGGATGGCGACGGTCATTCTTCGAATGCTACTGGCGCCCGGTCGCTGGCTCGGCGGGGCAACCCCCAGACCTGGCGCCGGCGGCCGTGTGCCCGGGCCACAAACGCGGCCCGGGCACACGTGAGACCGCTACTTCGTGAAGTACCAGTTCTCCGGGTTGATCGAGAGCGTCGGGCTCTGCGGCGTGACGCCCTTCAGGTTGTTCGCGACCTCGGTCAGCTCGTAGGCGCCGTTCGGCTGCCACATCACCGGCAGCTGGGGCGCCAGGTAGTCCTGCCAGTTGTACATGAACTGCAGGTTCCCGCTGGTCAAGGTCTTGTTGATCATCGAATCATTGGACGGGTCGGTGTATCCGCCGGAGTTGGCCACCGCACCGCTCTGGAACAGCTCCTCGCCGGTGGGCAGGTAGTCAGGCGCGAACGACCAGCCGCCGCCCCAGTTGGCCATGTCCCAGTTGCACGGGATCTTGGCCACCACGCAGTTGCCCGCGGCCAGCGCGGTCACCTGGTCGAACGGCTTGGGCGCCAGGTTCAGCTTGATCCCGATCGTGGCCGCGTTGGACTGCAGCTGGGTCATCTCCGAGGAGATCCAGGAGACGCCTGTCGCATACGGCAGGTTGAAGCTGAGCGCGGTGCCCTTCTTGATCCCCGGACCGCACAGGCTCGGGTTGGTGCAGGTGGTGACCCCGTTCGGGACCACGTGCCAGCCGTGGCTGGCCAGCAGCGACTTCGCCTTCCCCGGGTTGTAAGGGAACGGGTCGCCCGCCTTGCCCGTCCCGGACAGGAACGACGTCTGCGGGGTGGCCGCGACAGGGCCGACGGTCAGCGCACCGTAACCGCGCAGCGGGCCGCTGATCACGGAGGCCTGGTTCATCTCGTACTCCAGCGCCTGCCGGAAGTACAGCTGCTTGAAGATGGCGGCATGATCACCGACGGTGGACTGGAAGTTCAGCACGTAGTAGTTGATGCCCCAGCTGTACAGCGGCGAGAGCGTGTAACCCTTGGCGGACAGCGGGTTCGAGCCCACCGCCGATCCGGCCGGCTTGGCCGGGGCGTTCTGCGACGGCAGGTAGCCGACATCGATCTTGGTGCTGGAACTCGGCGACTGCAGCACGTTGTACTCGGCCGAGTCTGTGGTGAAGGGCACCTCCTGGAACCCGGCAAGCTTCGCCTTGACCGGGCCGGAGTAGGACTTGTTCGGCACGAACGACACGTGCCCGTCGGCGTTGAACGCGCTCAGCTTCCACGGGCCGTCCACGACCGACCATAGCGGCGAGCCCACGTAGCTGGTCAGGTCCTTCGCCTGCGCGTTCAGGTAGTTGTAGACCGCCGCGCAGTCGCTGACCTTGGTCGAGCAGTGGCTCGCCCCGGACGCGGTCCGGTCCCAGGCCTGTGGCATCGGGGTGATCTGGCTCAGGTCGTTGTACTGGAACCAGGTCGGCGAGTAGGCCTTGTCCATGACCATGGTGAGCTCGGTCGGGCTGACCACCGTGACGTCCTTCACGTTGGCCGGGAAACCGGTGTAGGCACCGTAGTTGGCCGGCTCGGCCGCCTCCATGTTGAGCCAGAAGGCGACGTCCTGCGCGGTCACGGCGGTCCCGTTGGACCACTTGTAGTTCTTCAGCGTGACCGTGACCTTGGTGCCGTTGAACACCGGCGGCTTGGCCAGGCTCAGCGAGTTGTTCACCGTCGGCTGGCCGTTCTGGCCGAACCAGTAGAGCGGCCGGTACATCAGCGACTGAAGATAGAAGATGTTCGCGTCGCTGATATACGAGCTGCTCACGTACGGGAAGATGTAGTTGGGCGTGGTCGCGGGCGGCAGCGCGTAGACGGCGGTGCCGCCCTTGGCCGGCGTGCTGCCGGCCGACGTCGCGCCGTTGCTGGTGCATCCCGCGGCGGCGAGGGCGATCGCCGCCGCCCCGATCCCGACCGCGAGCATCCCGCCCCGAAGAGCGCCGCGGCGGCGCGCGAACGTGAATATGCCTTGCTGTGGGGGTCTCCACATGATGGCGGCTCCTTGACACAGGGAGTGCGCCCTGGCGGACGTTCACCGTCCCCGGGCATTGCTCCGACAACGGACCGGCCGTGCTGGTCTGACGGAGCGCACGCCTTGCTGAACTGCCCTCGCCACCGATGCGGCGCTATCCGTCCCAGCACTTGGTCCCGGCTCAACCTACGACCAGGGCCGTGTGCTTGAGCCTTCTGACCAGCGGGGACTTCGAATCGTGACCGATCAGTTACACACTTGCCGCCGCTGCGTTATCGGACGCGTGCGCACAGTGACCAGCAGCGGACAAAAGCAAGGCAGGTGGCCTGGGTCGCCGGCCACCTGCCTCGCGCGCGCCGGATCCGTTACTTCACGAAGTACCAGTACTCCGGGGTGAGGCTGAGCGTCGGGCTCTGCGGCGTGACGCCCTTGAGATCGTTGGCGATCTCGGTGACCTGGTAGTCAGCATCCGGCTGCCAGAGCACCGGCAGCTGCTTGGCCAGGTAGTTCTGCCAGTTGTAGAAGTACTGCAGGTTCGAGTTGCTGAGCGTCTTGGCGATCAGCGCGTCGTTGGCCGGGTCGCTGTAGCCGCCGGAGTTGGCCACCGCGCCGCTCTGGAACAGCTCCTCGCCGGTGGGCAGGTAGTCCGGGGCGAACGACCAGCCGCCGCCCCAGTCCCCCATGTCCCAGTCGCAGGAAGACTTGGTCACCACGCAGTTGCCCCCGGCCACCGAGGTCACCTGGTCGAAGGGCTCGGGCTTGAGGTTCAGCTTGATCCCGACCGACGCCAGGTTGGACTGAAGCTGCTGCATCTCCGAAGCGAGCCAGGCGAACCCGGTCGCGTAGGGCATGGTGAAGCTCAGCGGCTGGCCCTTCTTGATTCCCGGGCCGCACAGGCTCGGGTTGGCGCAGGTCGTGGTGCCGTTCGGGACCACGGTCCAGCCGTGGCCGGTCAGCAGCGACTTGGCCTTGCCCGGGTTGTACGGGAACGGGTCACCCTGCTTGCCCTGCGCCGACAGGAACGAGCTCGGCGGGTTGTCCGCCACCGGCCCGACGGTCACCGTCCCGTACCCGCGCAGCGGCCCGGAGATCACCGACGCCTGGTTCATCTCGTAGGCCAGCGCCTCCCGGAAATACAGCTGCTTGATGATCGGGGCGTTGCCCGTGGTGGACTGGTAGTTCACCACGTAGTAGTTGATGCCCCAGATCGGCCACGGCGACAGCGTGTAGCCCTTGGACGCCAGCGGGTTCGGGCCGACCGCCGCGTTGGCCGGCTTGGCCGGGGCGTCCTGCTGCGGGATGTATCCTACGTCGATCTTGGTGCTGGAGCTCGGCGACTGCAGCACGTCGTACTCGGCCGAGTCCGTGGTGAACGGCACCTCCGTGAACGCCGCCAGCTTCGGCTTGACCGGGCCGGTATAGGCCTTGTTCGGGACGAACGACAGGTGCCCGTCGGCGTTGAACGAGCTCAGCTTCCACGGCCCGTCCACGATGCTCCAGATCGGCGACGTCGCGTACGTGCTCAGGTCCTTGGCCTGCGCGTTCAGGTAATTGAATACCGCGCCGCAGCCGCTGACCGACGTCGTGCAGTGGCCCGGGCCGGTGGCGGTGCGGTCCCAGGCCAGCGGCATCGGCGTGACCTGGCTGAGCTCGTTGTACTGGAACCAGGTGTGGTTGTACGGCTTGTCCATGACCATGGTGAGCTCGGTCGGGCTGACAGCGGTTATGTCCTTCACGTTGGTCGGGAAGCCCGTGAAGCCGCCGTAGTTGGACGGCTCGGCCGCCTCCATGTGCAGCCAGAAGACCACGTCCTGCGCGGTCACCGCGGTGCCGTTGGACCACTTGTAGTTCTTCAGCGTGATCGTCACCTTGGTGCCGTTGAAGACGGGCGGCTTGGCCACGCTCAGCGTGTTGTTCACGGTCGGCTGGCCGTTCTGGCCGAACCAGTACAGCGGCCGGTACATCAGGTTCTGCAGGTTCCAGGTGTTGATGTCGCTGAAGTCGGCGCTCGGGGTGTACGGCCAGATGTAGTTCGGCGTGCTGGACGGCGGTTCGGCCAGCACAGCGGTGCCGCCGGTGATCGGCGCGCCGCTCGCGGCAGGCCCGCTGCTGGTGCCCGCGCAGCCGGCGGC
>Ga0335072_10008448_pt1 | contig 14929 bp, 10 predicted proteins | sample Lox_Sample_21_FD_206725 | JGI IMG/M metagenome (GOLD analysis project Ga0335072, IMG submission 206725) | Soil microbial communities from Loxahatchee National Wildlife Refuge, Florida, United States - Lox_Sample_2.1 | ecosystem: Environmental > Terrestrial > Soil > Wetlands | place: USA... | reverse complement strand
CTCCACCATTAAGCTCTTATCACTCCTAATGCTCATAAAATGGTTTTAACTAAGCCTTAGAGCCTCACTACCATGCTGGGAAATCGTCATTAGTCTTGTGGCTGCTCTGGCACGCAAATTTATGCAAGGTCGCCACGCAGGTAGTGCGAAACAGCCCTGCACGTCCCATGTAATAATTACAAGGTAATTTCACATACATGTAACTTAGTTACGTGGTTGGTTGTATTGTATTTTGCACTAAGTTATGCCTAATTTACTCGAAGTGTGGCGGTCTTCTAGAAACTTCTATTGATGGTTACGTGTGGTGTCACGATATAACCCTGTCAAGGGATTGTTTGATAGCTGGCTTACCCCTGATCTGCACCGAGAAGGTGGAGCACTTATAAGTCTATGGGCTGGTCCCTCTTTCATGAGAACATAAAAATCAATACAATAAATTACCCTCATGTTCATGTGCTCCGCCTGGAAATCTTGACATGTGGATTATTTTTGGTAACCGAACGCATTCATTGTTGCGTAGAGCTACTCGCCACGTTCTTTTCCCATTACTATTACCACAATCGTTACCATAGACCACGCCAGCTAGGTGCTGGCGCATGGCCTCCCTCTAGGCGTACGCAGGACATACGCTGCCCTAGCAGAACGGGGTGATGTCCCTCTCTACCCTCCATCATTGTGATAAGGGACGACGCTTGAAAGAGGAAAAGGCCTAAGGCCAGCAATACCTCAACCCTAAAGAAGAGAAAGCTCTTATTAAGTTTCTATTACTAATGTCTAATCTTAAGCAACCAGTGCGAATCAAGTTTATACCTTCACTAGCCTTCAGTGTCGCCCGCTAACAGTCTACGAACAAACCAATTAAGTCTCCAGGCAAGAACTGGGCTTAAGCCTTTAAGAAACGCCACCTAGAACTTAAAGCAAGAAGAATTAGAGCGATTGACTGGAAACGTTACAGGAATAACATGCATGATAAGATCACAGAGTGGTTTGAGGTGATCGGAAAGGTTCTACAGGATCAGGCTATCCTGCCAGAAAATGTCTACAACATAAACAAGATAGGAGTTATGCTAAGCATACTTGGCTCTGTTAAAGTCCTTGTAGGTAAGGACTGTCACGAACTCAGTCAATCGAGGTATGAGTCACGCATAAGACACGCGACAACCTGTACGAATGGTAGTTCCAAATACAAGAATCCAAAGCTGAGGAAGGAAAGGAGAGAAGTCTGGGCTGGAGGCCCCTAAATACAGGAGGTGCCAAGCTAAGCGAGATTGAGTGGCTAGAAGCCACGTGTGCTGGAGCCGTAACAAGGACAACCTGTAAGACTATAGAGGCGTAAGCGTTAAGCGGACGATGGTAACTGCTATTAAGTGCATCTGTGCTAACAGTAGGTTGCTGCTCTCTGTTATAATCTGGCCAGCTTCGACCTACTAAAGCAACTAAACTACGTACCCAACCCCTAAATGGCATTACGCGCATTCCAAAAATGGATACAACAACTCTAAGATCAGCTTAGAGTGGCTTAAGCGTGTGATCCTCAAACTAAAGAACAGGCTAACTAGAAACTACAGGTTCTAATATACAACAGCTTTAGAACACACAAGACGCTTAAGATCTTAGAGTATTACTTGAAAACAACATTATCCTGTACCGTCTCCCCTCTTACACCTCCTACAAGCTCTAGCCCTATAACGTTAGAGTTTTTGCCCCCTTAAAGGCAGCCTATTGCGACCAGGCTGAACGATTATATTAAGGAGGTGTAAATATAGTTGGCAAGGAGCATTTAACCTCCCTGTACGGCCTTGCAAGGGAAAGGACGTTAACTAAGAGGAACATTACAGCTAGGTGGGCTGCAACTAGTTTGTTTCCGTTCAACTTAGAGAGAGTACTTAGAGATACACTGAAGGCCCCTATTACTATTGTAAAAGCTGATGAGGTAGTAGGGTCTTATCTGCAAGACGAAGTACTACAAACGACTACAACGCTAATAACAGTAGAGGCTCTTACGTCATTATATAACCTGATCAAACAGGATGCTTGTGTGCTTAATCCAATAAGCAAATGGCGCTTATAGTAGCACATACAAAAGCTTGCAAGTACCGCTTGAATATCCTTTGCTGAACGTGCCCTTCTTTAAGATTAAAACCGATTCTTGTTTAACAACGAAACTAAAGTTCGCTAATCAACTATGTTAGTAGTCCTAGGGAAGGTGAAAGTAATAAGCTATAAGGACCTTAATAAGGTACAAGCAAAGCGTGTTGCAAAAGAGTACAAGCAAGGGAAAACGCGGTTGCAAGCATAAGAGTCCTACGCTAAAAGCGGGTGTGCTAGAGCTAAAGATTATAGTAGCACGGATAAGCGAAGCAGAGCTGGTAATAGCCCTAGTAGCACAAATAAGCAAAGTGCTAGAGCCTTAAAGGGCCATAGTGGCGTAAATAGTTGCAATGTTCGTATTAATAGCCTAAGTGGAACTAGCGTTAATAGTAGTTTAGTTTGCAGTCTTGCATTGCCTACAAGCAATAAAACTACAGTTAGCACATTTAAATAAATACTTTGTAAAAGTGATCTTGCAAGTACTACATCGACTTTTCTCTTTCTACTTTAACAACTTTAGGGCCAAGTAAGTGTGACGGTTCGTTACATGTACGCATTAAACAACTACTGCCTCAGCCCCTGACTACAGAAGCTCAACGCCTCCGACTAGCAAGGGCAACGCTATGGGAGAGCAGGCAGGGAATGTATATATAAGGGACGACTACCCTCCCAAAAGCAATCTTCTTCTCTCTTTAGTTTAGTATCTTCGATTAGTGCAATCTACAGAGCTCCCTTCACCCTTATTGAATAGCATTTTGTACGTGCCGTCACACTTCTAGCAAATGTGGAATATTAAGCTAGACCTGAAAAATAGAGTTGTAGATGTAGCCTTTAATTGTTAATGAATATAACTTGGGTGGGAATATGACTGGATTCTAAATGGCAAGTGGGCGGTAGGCGGGGATTAAGATATAGAAGTAGCTTTCGCGTTTGCTCTTAATTCGCGCTAATAGACTTTAAATGAACAGCATCTAAATGTAAAGGGTGTCTAAATTTGAAGACATGCTAAGGAAGTTGGTTGGCAATAGATGCTCTTTGACTCTATAGAAAAATTTAGGGTGCCAGTCGATATCTAAGTGGTAAACGAAGAAGAAATGATTAGTACTTTCTCTATGTGTTTCTTAGGTGCGCTAGTAGATAAATCGGTAAACCTGCTTAGCAAATCGAGGAGACTGTAAGCTAGTTTGAGCCTTAATATTCCTAGCAATTTTAACTCTAATATCTTGCAGAACATTCCTTAAAGCAGAGTCGCCTTAGAGTACCTGCACAAACTATGCTACAACTCTAAGAAGTGACAGGAACTAATTAAATCTAGTTGCATAGTTGTACTTGCCAAATTCTTCTATAAGACTTTCCAGCAATGTTATAACAACTAGAGGCTGTTGCCTTATTTGTGTAAAGCTAGTGTCCAGAGTATTACCAGATAGGGTTCACAATCACTATGAGAGAACGAGTATGAGGCTTATAGGTTTACTAGAGCTTAGCTAGGGAGTAACAAGAGACTACTCTCTAGCTTCCAAATAAAGGAATACGCCAGAGTATAAATACACGTCATAGTCGTTGGAAATAAGCCGGCGGTTGCAAGGCATATTGCGTCATCCCCCGTAACTGGGTTAGGACGTTGATCGCCGGCCAGTCACGCGACATGCCCTTACAATTTGCTTGCTATTATGGTACTTATTGTATGCCTAGATAGAGTCTCTTGCGGCTCCAAGTAGTTGAAGCCAGCTAAACTTAGATACGCTATGCAGAATATACTCCTACTAGGCCTTGCGTTTGTAGCCTGATTTACCTATTGCTAATTAGGGTTAAAGGGCGTTGGTGCTCGAGGAGGGAAGGCACGTTCGATAAGTGGTACGAGTGTTAGACGAAGGTGTTTGTGCAGGCGAGTGGAGTTTAAGTTTGCAATTAGTAGCAGTTGGGGTTGAGGGAAAGGCTAGCAGTGCCGCTAAAGAATGTACTACTTAACAACCAACGCGACATAGAACGTTAGTAGACGCTGGCATTGTGAGTATAGAACCGAACAGCGATTTTAGGAAGAAGAGCTTGCAACGCTAGTGGATTCGATCGTTAGAGCGAAGGTGGCCAAACGAATTCACAACGCTGTAAGGGCTTGCGCTGCTCGTTTTGAGATGTCGGGTTGTCCTAGTTTGTCTGCAGAACCTAGCGTGCCGCTAACGTGTAGACGACTTCTCTGCCTTCCTAAGGTGGTAACTGTGTCGCCTAGCAACAAGGAGTTAGCTTTCAGCACTTTTTTTGGGGCGATGGTACAGACAGCCGCGGTATTGATTTGACTGTGTTGCGTTCCTTCACACAGGGCGTTTTGCGTTGTCCGCAGAGCGGTTAGCCTGCCAAGGACCTTAGGGCCTAACGTACTTGTAGTCTGTGCTATAAGTTTAATAAAGGCGAAAAGAAGACACCGATTTCGCTCTTAGCTATACAAGCAAACGGCTATTTGCACATATCAAACTGCCTGCTAACCGACATCCCTGCAAGGCGAAAATCTTTGTGTAATATAGATTTTGCTAATAATTCATTAATATCTCAGCATAGAACTGTGTTGCCCCATTCCATACGCCCCTTATCTGATGTCCTATGTCTTCTAATTCTTGACCACGTAATGTCTTTACAATAACTTGTGCAAGCGTTGCTTGGTGTTGCTTTGAGCGCCGTCAACCTTGTGCTATTTCAGCCCTACTTTGTTCATAACACGCTTCCTTTACGTCTCAAAAATGTCCTCATAGCTTAAATCTCTTACACTACGAACTATAACTATTTTGAATTGACTTATATGTGCTTTTGCATTGTTTTGATCAAAAAGCTGCACCATTACACGCCTGAAGAGTTAGGCACGTATTATGTAATGGGTTGGGGGGTAAGGGAATACCCGCTCACCACGAGCGCTGCCGGCATCACTATCTATAATAGGACCCTAAGACATTGAACGCGATGCGTGCCCACCTTGGAACAAACAGCATAGCACTTTTCAAGTGCTTAAGGGCGGCTTCTTTGATCATCTTCATCCACAGCGTCTACGCCAACCATTTCGCCTCCCTTCTGCCTCGCGAGCGAGAGTTACTCGAGAGAACACGACAAGATGGTGCTGCCGTTCCAGGAATAGGATTTGCCAGGAACAATATCCATGATGACCTAGTCGGTAGACAAGCAGAATGCGAGGGCGAGAGCGATCAGTGTATGTACCTGTTGCTCTGGCCTCTTCCTTGCTAAAGATTTGACACAACAGTCCAATGTCCCAACGACCTCAACTACTGCTGTCCCGGCAACTTCACCTGCATCGGGCAGAATATATGCTGCCCCGGCACCGCCTCCGGCCTACAGCTCTGCCCAAACAACTCATTTGACTGCTACGTGCCCGCAAGCCAGATTTGCTGCTCCGCCCAGGAGGGCGGCGGTACCTGTCCCGTTAAGACGACCTGCTGCGGCGCATTCTGCTGCTTTGCCTGGGAGTATTGCGGCTCCGACGGCTCCTGCACTGACTGTCCGGACGCTACGGTCACGCAGACAACCACCACCTCCGGCGTCTGGGTCTCGGTCGTCACCATCACAGCCACGCAGCTGAGCGAGCCAGCCGAGGCCAACGGCCAGTTTTCGTGCCCGCCTGTCACGGCGACTAACTCGCAGGGTGCGACGCTCGAGCTCGACGCCGCTTGTGTGCTGTCGTACATCCCTCCGCCGGGCAATACGAGCGCCGCCATGACTACCACCAGCATAGCAGCCCCAGTGGCCGTAGCTCGTGATGAGATGCTGCTAGGGCGACAGACGGCGCCATCGTCGTGCTCGCCCTTTATGACTTGGACAGATATCGTGACCATCTCGAGCCTGTCTACGACGACCGAGACGGAGACAACGACCACAACGACTACAGTGGAAGGGTTTTCGTGCCCAACGATGGCGATCACCAACACGTATGGCAATGTGCTCTCCCTGATCTCTTCATGCAGCTTAGAGTTCTTCCTCTCAGCGCCAGCTTCTACTTCGACTTCGGTATCTGGAGGGGCGGGAGCGACAAATGCCGGAGGCAGTGGTGGGAGTGGCGGGGGAAACAAGTCCGCTGCCACGTCGAGCTATGCCTATAGATTGTCTGCGTGGTGGACTTGGACTGGAGTTGTCTTTTTGGTGCTCTTACTTCTGTAGAGCCCGTTTCCTGAAGTCGAAATACTGTTGTTATTGCCTAGAGTTATTGGGCCCCAGTTCCGTCGTATTCAGCTGCATTTCGTTCTGTGCTAGCTTTCCCTTCCCTCTCGCTTCTTTCAGCCATAATGTCTGGTGGCCTGGTCTCCGCTGTGTCTCGACGGATTTCTCACGGCCGGTTATGGGACGCTGGGTTGGAGATCGGGCATCCTGACGATATTCAGTTAGCGTTCTTTCTGCATTGGCAGCCCTCCTTACGTATATAGCCTAGGACATCTCGCCAATTCTGTAATGGCAATATCAGAATTTTTCCTCTCCATTCTACTCTTTGTAAGATCTCTCACAGTGAAGATCCATATATCCTTTGGAGTTTCTGTGATAATCAAAGCCATGAAGCGAAAATCCCTGTGTAAAATAAAGCCATGTACTAATCTATTAAAATCTCAACACAGAACAATGCTGCTCCATTCCTGGCTCTCTAGTCTTATCTCCCGTATCTCCTAATTCTTGACCACGTGATATCTTTGTGATAACTTGTGCAGTTGTTTGTTTTGAACGATGCTAACCCAGCGATGTTTCAGCCCCACTTCATTTATACCACACCTCTTTTGCACCTCAACAATATCGTCATAGCTCAAAACTCTTGCACTGTGAAATATAGCTGTTTGAAATTGATTTAGGACTGCTTTTTCATTGTTTTAAAGAACTGTAATAAAGATTGCAACTTTTATGCTGACAGGGTGCTCTGACCGGGCAATATTGGGCAGAAAATGAAGATCAAAGAGTGTTAGGATGTGCTTACGTAATCTGGGGATGGTATGGGGTAATTACCTAATAATTGAGGTGGCTGGGATACCTCTACATATAGGGGAGCATCCGGAGCACTTTAGCTGTAATACATGTTAATTAATATATAATCAATCGAGTGTCAGGCATAACCGCCTGAAGACAAGCCATCTGCTGCTAATATTGTATGTACGTGACTTACCTAATCGCGTTAAATTCTGTCAAAGAGGCGAAATGTGGCACCACACGTGACTAAGAGCCAAAACTGGCTTAGGCAACAAATCGGCCAGCAGAGTCTGTCAGTAATTCTCATCACTGTTCTTTAAGCAAACCATTGCAAAAGCACTCTCAAATCAATTCTAAGCAGCTATAGTTGTAGTATAAGAGCCTTGAGCTATAAGGACATTGTTGAGGTGCCAAAAAGGCGCGATACAAACAAAACAGAGCTGAGGCAGCACAGGGCTAACAGCACTCAAAGCAACACTTGCATAAGTCACTGCAAAGACATCACGTAGTCAATAATTAGTAGATACAGGAGATGAGATAAGAGCGTTAGGAATAGAGCAAAATTGTTTTGTGTTGGGATTAGTGGAAGGTATCATATTTACACAGGGATTTTCGCTTCGCAGGGATGCCGGTTACAGAGAGGAGCAACTCATTTGGAAGGTCTAGTAGAGACATACTCGGAGCCGATATTGAGGGTGTCAACCTTGGAGCACAAAGTGGATGACGCAATCAAGAAGCCAGAATCCCTTTCAGGTGTAGTAAATGGCACAATTCACCAATACTGGTGCTCTTAATTCTTAGGCAGAAATCTATTTTCGAAATTATTACGAATTACCATACAGTACTGTAATGATTATGTGGGACGTGCGGGGTTGTTCTGCACTAGCCGTGATAGGGTAATCGGTCGTACTGATTGGCGTGGCGACCTCGCATGAATTTGCGCACTACGATAGGCACAAGGCTTATGATGACATCCCAGCACTATATTGAGGCTCTGAGGCTCAGATAACACCCTTCTATAAATATCGCGAGTAGTAACAGCTTAGTAGTGGTGCTGTAATATAGGAACATTGTTTTGCTATAAAACAAGGCTCTTTGCAAATTAGGCGTGAAGGCGACAATATGAATGTAATTTTTAGGTAGGAAGGGTTCTAGATGTTTGAGAGTAGCTATAGTACAAGACTTGTATAGAATTATAATGAATATTAACATGTGGATAGATTTTGAGTTGCTTGAAAGTCAAAGTACCCCTCATATTTCTCGGCACGGTGGGATTCTCGGCGCCACGGGACGGACGTTAGAACAATCCTTACACCAGAAGCTGCAGGGTTAGTAAATAGTATTACACTATAATACAGCTGTATTTGACACTGCACAAGAAGTGTTTGCAAAAATGAAAAACTATTTCAATTAATCTAGTTTTACTATCCTCTTTATCAATTACGGCTTACATATAGTTAGGCAGCTTGTTAATTAGTAAATTGCTTGGGTAATCTTGTTGAACGTGTTCTGCTTCTTTCAGTAAAGCGCGTCTGTTTCGGGGATTGCCTAACCGTTCCCTGATATGTCATTTGTAGTAGTCTCATATGTCCCTAATGCCTTGTGCTTAAGGCGAAGACTCTTTAGCCTCTCTTATGTAAACTGTTTTAGAGACAAATCCTTAAACCCCTATTCTCGTGGGGATAGATAGATTGTCTCTATATGCCATTCAATATATTCAATTTGATGAGTTTGTTCCTAAGAACCGTCCAAGACCTAGTTGAGAACTCAACATTAAGGGTGAAGGGGGTAACGAATTTCATGGATAATCTAGGTAGAAATATTAGCATCACCTGTACTATAATCTACATACAATTTTCTATGGGAGGAGGGGTATCTTTAATAACCCCGCTTTCAATTTCGATTAAAAAGTAAACTATTATCAATGCCGCCCGCCTTCGTACTCGTGGCTGACAAATGAACAATTATCTTGGTAGTATTTTGATGCTGCAGGGATGGGAAAAGTGTTGAAATAATTGTGAAGAGAATGATCAAAATTATGACTGGCTTTCAGGCCTCTAAATTAGCAGCTTTTAAGGAGGGGACTTCTTAAAGGATCAACGCTCCTTATAGTATAGCTGAATCACCTAAGTAGTAATAATTCAATCGCGTAAGGCGCCGCTCAAGGTGCACGAGGGTAGTGAGCCGCACAAATATTAAATCCAAATAGACATATAACCCACAACCAGCACCCTGCAGATAAGCTGATTTGGCTCGCACCGCCTGACTCCCCTTGGGCCTCGACGGGTGTCCCAATCTGCTCACCGAAAATCAGCTCGACTCAAAAGTAAGTGGAGGCTCAGCTAGTTGCCTTATTTCATGCGAACGAAGCAAACCATCACGTTATTAGAGGAACCCAAAATCCCTGCCTACACTTCCGCCTACATGCCGTGTAAGTCAGTCCACTGTTGGAAATCACAGGAATAAAGTGATAATTCATGCGCAGCTTAATATCATTCTATTGCTTAATTCCCACACAATAAGGACGGGTACACAGCCTCTATATATACACATTTGTGTTTCTCTGCCTCATCTATAGCTGAAGCTGTTTTCAGCTGCAGGATCTAAAGGATTAGGATTCCTTAGGATTAGGATTCGGGATTTCCACAGCTACTGCAGCTGTAATTCCAACATCCATTACTGACGAAACTGCTTGCTAACCAATCAAAAACACCTGTAATTCCCCTCCCCCTTTTAGTGGCCACCCACTAGCTTAAATTGGCTATACCACAAACAAACGGCCTCACAGGCCCGGATCTCTTTAGCTAGTGATACATTAAGGATTAGTTACCTATTAAGCATGTCACTCAGAGATTAATATTCTATCTGATCTCACAGCCTTGTAATTCTTTTGACCTCGTATTGCGTCCATTGCATGATCAAAGAACCCATTAATATTAAAAGAATCTTCGTGGGCATCTTAGTAGATGAAAAGCATGCAACGATCAATATCTGCATCGGATATTGATCAAAAAAACCCTCTCAATCGTGTACTAAGCGCTGAATTTGAGGATCAATTCTACGTGAAGGTAGACTTCCCACTGCATGCATTGGTGGGGCAGGTAAGTATTACCCCTCTATCACACATGAAGCTAATTTTTAATTATCTAATAGTATACCACTTCTATGTGGTGGCACATACCCATCCAGAAGCTGCAACATCTCCGCTGCTGCTGCCAACGCCTTCTTTCTTGGTTTGGGCCTCTTGAGTGCCTTGCCCTTCCCTTTTCTCCCCTTCGACCCCGCCACATCCTTCGCTGTCTGGCTATTGTCGACTAGCTTTTTTGTCTGCCAGACAGCCCGTCTAGGTCGATGCTTCGTGAGGGAAATTTGCTGTCGCTAGAGGAGTAGGAGCTAGGAAGGGAGGGAGGCGTTGGCGAGGTTGGAGATGGAGAAGGCAGAGGACGCTAGTCGAAATGGCTGCGGTGGTCGATGGTCCTCGTCACAGCTTCCTAAGTATAAGGCTGGCGAAAGTCGTCGTCCTCCGGCGCCGCACAACAGCGTCACATTGCTCCTAGTTGACAGCTTCATAGCCCCTCATCCTCCTCTTCCAGTGTGGAGGGAATGAATGGGTGTGCCGTCGAAGTGCACGATCGTCAGGGCAACAGGTAGGGCAGCGTACAAACTCGAAGCAAAACCCACAAAAGAAACAACTGTATTCCGTGTCCGTAAAGAAAGCGCTATCCAAAGACCCGTATATCGTCTATAAATTCAATCTGTGTCCGTAAAACCTCTAATCTCATCCGTAACTAATTCCTATAACAATCACTTGTTCTGTGCACATTTGTAAAACCGTCTATTCCAAATCTCTGATCCCGTTGTGGATGCTTCCTTCAAGGAGAGTCTACAAGCTAACTAAATACACTAATATCCTTAAAACAACTATCGCCTAAATCATGTAGGGGACCACGGAACCCCACCACACCAGATAGTAGAGAATTTGCGATTGTTTGGCTAGGAGGGAAGGGAAGGGGGCTTAAGGGTAGTGGTAAGCACTAGTGTAATTCTTCACTACCGTATTAATTGTCATATAAGATGCACCAACTTATAAGATGAGGTTTTACTATGGTACGCCACCAAAATTTGAGCGAGCTGAGTGGAACAAAACTGCTTATAAGATGTCATCTTATATGACAATTAATACGGTACGCTTAAGGGGACACTGCCGAAGAAGGAGAACAGTCTCCAAGGTGGCTTTATGGACCACCTCCTCTCCGCGGCCATGAGAGCAGCTTCTGGACATGTCAGCATTTCTTGCTAGGGATAATACTCACGCTCAATGAGCACCATTCCACGACATCTGACAACGCTCGTGAAGGACTAGTGGTCCATCAGAGAGCCACCGCGGATGGAAGAGAGAGAGGGGTAGCTGACAACCCCTCACAAAAGGTACGTCCAATATTTGCATAACAAGCTATATCTCAATGGCAGAGCACATGCTAGCCTAACTCGCCGTCGGCAGCCTCCTCCCTCAATTTCTAGCTATACTACTCTACTATGGGTTCCCAAATCAACCGGTGGAATTGATTCTGTCGTTGTGACCGTTTATTTGATAAATGATGAGCGAAGCCCTTCTATAGATGGAAAGCTCTGTAGCAACGCTAAACCTAATGTAGGACGTCCGTGCTACGAACCAATATCTACTGTCAACCGTTGGCAATAACTGCGGACCGTAACAAACGTTACGGGTAGATGTTACGGTCCCGAGTCATGCCGCGGCTGACTATTAGGTCATGCTGTTGCGTCTGCATCCGCTGGTTGTCGAAGAAGTTAGCATGCAAAGCAATAAAATTCAAAGTATCCTTAGCACAAGACGACCGGATCAAATTCGCCCCATTGCAATTTTTGATTTTTTACGATTGAGGTAGGACAAGGGGAGTAGGGGTATGGGACTGTTCCCAAGGTGCAAAGGAAAACAAATTAGGAAAAGCGCCGAACGGAAACGTCAGTAGGGTCGGGCCGATAGCCTTTGTTTGTAACCTCGAAATTCTGCATACAAGCGAGTCCATTCAAGGCTTGACGATAATTACTTTTCCCGACCATGAGATGAACCACCCCCTCTAATCTATTCCCCACCTCGTATCCTGACCCCATACAATACCGCTCCTCCTACTTTCTCACCATGGAGTCATCTGTCAGCAATTCCTTGTACGACATAAAGCTCGCTATTCTCGTCCTACTCCTCGCAGGCTATCTCATCCATTCGTACCTCTCTTATCGCCGCCTATCACACATCCCCGGGCCGTGGCTCGCCGGTTGGTCCAACCTGTGGCTGGTCGGCGCAATATATCGCAAGCACAGCAATCTTGAATTCTACAAGCTCGCGCAGAAATACGGTATGTATTATCTGTATGGTCACATCGTTCCCCTGTAATTCTGCTGAGACTTTCAAAACTGACTATGCTATTCACCAGGATCCCTCGTGAGAATAGGGCCTGATGTTTTAATCACTAGCGATGTAGAGCTAATGCGGCGCATGAGTGCCGTTCGATCTCCGTATACTAGATCGGACTGGTACCGAGGCCTGAGGTTTGAGCCTGGCATCGATCATGTCTTTTCCATGATGGATGATAAGGCACATACTAAACGCCGAGCTCAAATGATCAATGGGGTAATTCCCAAAGTCCTGTGCTAATGCGCTGCCTACTGTGCTTACTTAGTGTATTTAGTATCAAGGGAAGGAGAACATCACCTTAGAGCCCAGTATTGACCGCAACATTCTCAAATTACTCGATCTGATCCGCAGAAAATACATTTCTTCGGGGCCAGATTTCCGTCCTATGGACCTGGCGCAGAAAGCCCACTTCTTCACACTTGATACCATTACGGATGTTGCGAGTGGTGATCCTCTTGGAGACCTTGAGCACGATGTAGATGTCTTTGATTATTTGAAGACGACTGCTAGTGTATTACCCGTACTTGTCATGATCGCTAGCATACCGACTGTTCAAAACTTCCTGCAGATACCCTTTCTTGCGAAAAAATTGTTTCCGACTGCTGAAGACCAGATTGGACTGGGAAAACTCATAGGGTAGCCTTAGTCGCTAAGTCGCTTTAGTTTTTCTGCTGCTTACATTAGTTTATAGGATTGCGCAAAAGAGAATCGCAGAGAGATTCTCGTCCGATGAAGGCACTAGGGTCGAGAAGCCAGACATGTTACAGTCATTCATAAGACACGGGCTTCGTCAAGAAGAAGCTGTCTCAGAGACTTTGATACAGATGTAAGATTTCTCTCACATCCTATTTTCACCTTTTCGTTTCTCAGAAGCCAAAGTTGTCTTTTCATTGACCATGAACACAGACTCGGCGGCTCTGACACAACAGCGACCGCCATTCGCGTAATCATGCTAAACATAATTACCTCGCGGCACGTTTATACTACTCTGCAGGCCGAAATTGACGCGGCCATTGCCAACCGCAAGATATCTAGTCCGGTAGTCAGCGATGCAGAAGCTCGTACCCTTCCATATCTCCAAGCTGTGATTAAGGAAGGACTGCGCATCCATCCCCCAGCCGTGGGTTTAGCGTCTAAAGTAGTACCACCCGCAGGTGACACCATCAATGGAGTGTTCGTACCTGCTGGTACTAAAATTGGCGCTAACTATTTCGCCTTGTTGCATAACGCAAATGCATTTAACCCTGATCCGGCGTCTTTTCGCCCGGAGAGGTGGCTTGAGGCGAGTCCGGAGCAGCTGGCGATTATGGAGAAGGTGCAGGAGTTGGTTTGGGGTTATGGCAAGTATGTTTGTCTTGGGAGGGGCGTGGCGCTTATTGAGTTGAATAAGATCTTTGTTGAGGTACGTTTTTTGATGGTGAAATCTGCTGGTATGTTTTGGGGATTAATAATATTTCTGCTGACTGCGGGTATAGTTACTTAGGAATTTCGACTGGACACTTATAGATCCTACACATCCCTGGAATAGTGCATGCTATGGAGTTTTTATAATGTCAGATATGTGGGTTAGAGTCACGGAGCGGAAGAAGTAACCGCAGCATAATTGACAGTTGTAGGAGTGGTGACAGTGGCGCCGACGGCGGCACCTATGGCGATGGTGCCAGAATAGTGGACAGTGCTAGGGCAATAGGATGCACATATGAGAATAGAGAACAAGGAAATTGTTACTTGTCACATCTCGACGGCGAGTATTGTGATGTTAGGGTAGGAATCAAATGTCTTAACACTACGCCGGGCAGAGAATATAACTCGGAATAACCTCTTATTAAGTTAAATTCCATTTTAATGTTCAAACTCTAAGTTAGATCAGCGTCATTCTGGCTTCTGAGCATACGCAACACACCTATATTCGTTTTCTCTCAGCATAATGTCTAGACCCCGCTGTTACGAACGCTCTCATATGTTATATTGCGAGTGAATAGACTGAGTCTTCACCGCCTTTTTCACGGATGTGAGTAATATATGTACTTCCTAAACGAGCTATCAAAGAATCTTGGTGAATAGAGTGAGCATCTTTGACAGGTTAAGTGGGCACCTAGCAGAAAATATTGTTTAGAAAGAGGAAGCTAATTGGCTAGAAGAGCAGCCATCGCCCAGTAATTGATGAATTTGAAAGATCAGCGCTATATACAATCATCCCTGATGTGTCGACCTCAAACCTCACGTTTGGCGGCACCCTGAGCCCAGCTGTCAGCAATGCATATTGCAATTTGAAAAGCAATAAAGCGATTATATCTTGGACTGTATGGGACTGAGGTCATTGCTCAGAATTTATAAGGAGAATGAATGTTAGCCCAGCCTCTATTAAAAATCCTTCTAGTAGAGAACCCAACAAAAGAACGATATATTCATGCTTTGCGGAATGATAACTATCCCCTATCCGCGAAGTCAGCACTGTCA
>Ga0335072_10008447_pt1 | contig 14929 bp, 14 predicted proteins | sample Lox_Sample_21_FD_206725 | JGI IMG/M metagenome (GOLD analysis project Ga0335072, IMG submission 206725) | Soil microbial communities from Loxahatchee National Wildlife Refuge, Florida, United States - Lox_Sample_2.1 | ecosystem: Environmental > Terrestrial > Soil > Wetlands | place: USA... | reverse complement strand
CGGGCTCGGGCACCAGCTTCGTGATCTGCTCCTCGGACACCGAGGATCTGGTCAGCGTCTGTGACCGGGTGCTGGCGCTCGTCGACGGGCGCATCATCGAGGAACTGCACGGCAGCGCGATCTCAGAGGGCGAGGTGCTGCGGGCGATCTCGGGTTCGGCGCAGCCGATATCCGGAGGTGCCTAGGCAACCCATCGGTTACGGTCGTTGGCAGGGGGTGCGAAGGCGTGCCGACATCGCGCTTGCGCGCCATAGCCCCCGTGCCGCGCTGCGCTATCACCACCCACAACCCCGAGTCGGGCGCAACCGACGTGCGGATCTTGCACGCGCTGGCGCGCCTGCGCGGCAAGAAGGACATCACGTTCGGAATCTGGTGCGACGTCGTCCGGCCCGGCCGCATCCGGGTCGGTGACCTGGTGCTACCGCCTCGCTGAGCGGCTGCTAGGCCGCTGCGGTCCCGGCGGCGGGTATCTCGACTCGGGTGCGCAGGACTGCCCCTCCGCGCAGCCGCGCAGCCTCGTCGGGAACCCAGCTCGGAGCCGTGCAGACGAACAGGTCCCGGCCGTCTGGCCCGCCAAGGGCCACGGCGTAGGCGCTCTCGATCTTGATGCGCTCGGTGACGGCGCCCTCCGCACCGACCCGCACGACCTCTCCGGAGAACGGCATCGCCACCCAGATCCCGCCCGCCGCGTCCAGCACGATTCCGTCCGGCAGCTCACCCGCACCGAACTCGGTCAGCACTCGGCGGTCGGCAAGCCCGCCGTCCGGCAATATCCGGAAGGCGCTCAGGCGGCCCGGCACCGACCGGGTCTCGGCCACGATCAGCGTCTTGCCGCCGTCGCTGACCGCGATGCCGTTCGGGAACATCAGCTCGTCGGCGACCACGCGGGCCTGCCCGTCCGGCTCGACGGCAATCAGGACCGTAGGCGCCGGGGGAGCGGGAGGGGCGGAGTCGTCGCCAAAGTTCCCCACGTAGGCGCGCCCGTTCGCGTCGACGGCCATGTCGTTGCAGTGCCAGGGCGCCAGTTCGCTGAGGTCCGCGTGCTCGCGCAGGCCGTCCGGGTCGAGCCGCATCACGCGGCGATCATGCATGGAGACGACCAGCATCCGGCCGTCGGGCAGAAAGCCCAGGCCAGACGGGCAGCCCGGCACCTCGGCCACGGCCGTCGGCGTTCCGGCCGGCTCGATGCGCAGCACGGCATGGGCGTGCATGTCCGAGAGCCACAGCGCGCCGTCGTGCCAGCGCGGGGCTTCGGGAAAGGTCAGGCCGCCAAGGACCATCTCGAACACCACGGCCGGTACGATACCGAGCAAGCGATTGCTTGGTCAAGCAGCCCGCCAAGCGGCGGCCGAGGTAAAGGCAGCGCCGCTGCGCGGGATGCCGCGGCAAGGCAGCGCCGTTGGGGCGGGAGCGCCTGCGGGTCAGGAGGTTGTCGGTGCGAGCTTCGCGGCTGCCCGGCGCAGCTCGGCCTTTGCGACCTTGTCGCCCGACGACCGCGGCAGCTCGTCGAGCACGATGAGCCGTTCCGGCAGGGTCTCCTTGGAGACGCCGCGGGCCAGCAGGAACTCGGTCAGCTCCGCGAGCGTGAGCGATTCCCCATCGCCGCGCAGCTCGACGTAGACGCAGACGCGCTCGCCGAAGACCGGGTCGGGGAGCGGCACCGCTGCGGCCAAGGCCACCCGCGGATGGGCGGCGACCTCGTCCTCGACCTCGCGGGCGCTGATGTTCTTGCCCCCGCGGATGATCAGGTCCGACTTGCGCCCGACGACCGACAGGTAGCCGTCGTCGTCGACCTCGACGACGTCCGCGTGCAGCACGAACCCGTCGGCGGTGAACAGCTCCGCGTTGGCCTGCGGGTCGTCCAGGTATCCGAGACACACCGCCGGGCCTCGCGAGCCGGGCTGGCCCCGGCCGCTGCTGGTGACGTCCGCCCCGTTCTCGTAGAGCCGCAGCTCGGTGCCGGGCTGGGCGCGCCCGGACGTGCTGAGCCGCTTGTGCTGCGGATCGCGGACCGACGTTGCGGTGGCGAAGCCGCTCTCGTTCGAGCCGTAGAAGTTGAGGATCACCGCGCCGGTGACCTCCTCGAACCGCCTGGCGGGCTCGTACGGAATCGCCTCGCCGCCGGTGAACATCACCCGCAGCGACGACAGATCACGCCGCTCGATCGCGGGATCGGCGAGCAGCATCCGGAACTGGGTAGACACGGCGCACAGGACGGTGACCCGCTCACGCTCCAGCAGCTCGAGCGTCAGCGCGGGGGAGAAGCGCTCGGTGACGACGGTCGGCACGCCGAGATACGTGGGCGTGAAGTGGGCTGTCCACTGGCCGAATCCGAACGGCGCGGGAACGACGCTCATGATCACGTCGTGCTCGCTCAGCGCGCCGACCTCGGCCGCTATCTGATGGAAATACCGCCACCTGTTCTGGGCGTGCATCACGCACTTCGGCATCCCCGTCGTGCCGGACGTCGAGTTGACCATCCAGAACTCATCCGGCCCGAATCGCACGCTGGCCAGCGCCCCGGCGTCGCCGGCCGCCGGCTCGGCGACGGCGCCGTCGGCCAGCAGCGGAGCCGCCGGGTCGCGCTCGAACCGGGGAACGACCACGTGGTGGCGGATCCCCGGCAGCGACGCCGCTAGCTCGCGCATCGGCTGGCCGCGGTGCTCCTCATGGGAGATCAGCGCGATCGCCCTGGTCTTGCCGACGATGTGCCGCAGCTCCCGCTCCCCGGCCCTTGCGCCGATGCCGACCGCGACGACGCCGGCCTTCTCGCAGGCCAGGAGCGCGACGTGCACGCTCGCCGCGTCCGGAAGGACGATCGCCACGCGTTCGCCGCGCTTGACGCCAAGCGCCAGCAGGACGCACCCGAGCCGGTCCGAACAGGTGTCGTAGCCGCCCCAGGTCAGCCGGCCGTCTGCCGTGATGTACGCGGGCTCCTCAGCCCGGCCTGCCCCGTGGCGAGCCACGTGATCAGCGAGCGTGTCCCGGTCCCACCAGCCGCGGCGCCGGTACTCCGCGGCCCGATCGGCGTCGATGCCGGCCGGGTACTGTGTCGCGCGATTCACGCAAATATCCTAGCAAGCGCTTGGTAGATTGGGCGGCGGCCTGGCGTCTCTCGGCCGCTTGCCTGGCCTTCGAGTCCGCGGCTAAGATCAACGGCTACCAAGCGTTTGCTTGGTAAGCGGCTGGGGAGAGGGAAGTCGGTATGATCACGAGCGCCGAGATCGCCGAGGCACCTACCGGGCGCGGGGCGGTCCGGCTGGCCGCCCGGCTGAGCTTCCGGAACATCGGCGCGGTGTACGTGTGGATCGTGCTGATCGTGATCTTCACGATCTGGAAGCCCAGCCTCTTCCCGACGGCACAGACCGCTAAGAGCATCCTGAACCAGTACGCGATCACCGGGCTGGCCGCGCTCAGCGTGGTGATGCCGCTGGCGGCCGGCATCTTCGATCTCTCCATAGGCTCCACGATCGGCTTCGCCGGCGTGTTCGTCGGCTGGTCGCTGAACAGTCTCAAGCTGCCCCCCGCGGCCGCCATCCTGCTGACGCTGGTCGCGGGTCTGGTCATCGGGCTGTTCAACAGCCTGGTGGTCGTGCGGATGCGGATCGACTCGTTCATCGGCACGCTGGCCACCGGGTCGATCATCGCGGCGCTGACCATCTGGGTGTCCGGAGACCAGATCATCACCGGCAAGCTGTCCGGCAGCTTCACGAACTTCGCCAGCGCGAGCCTGGGCGGAGTCCAGCTGCCCGTGCTGTACATGCTCGTGGCGATGCTGGCCCTCGGGTACGTGCTCGAGCAGACCGTGTTCGGCAGGCAAACCTACGCGGCCGGATACGGCCCGGATGTCGCGCGGCTGATCGGCGTTCGCGTCGCCCGGCTGCGCACGATCTCGCTGGTGTTCTCGGGGCTCCTCGGATCGTTCGCCGGCATCGCGCTGGCGGCCCAGCTGGGGTCAGCGGACCCGACCACCGGCTCCGAGTACCTGATACCGGCCTTCTCGGCGGTGTTCGTCGGCGCCACCCAGTTCCGGCATGGCCGGTTCAATCCGTGGGGGACCGTGGTCGCCGTGCTCATGATCGGGACGGGTAGCGTCGGGCTGCTCATGGCCGGGACCCAGGAGTGGATGCCGCAGGTCTTCCAGGGCGCGGTACTGATCGTCGCCGTGGGCATCACCGGCATCCAGCGCAAGCGCCTGCGCGCCAAGCCGCTCTTCGGCCGTCGGCTTCGGACGCCTCGCCTGCCGGAGCAGGCCGCCCCGGACGGTCCGTCAGCCAGCTGACAGTCTTTCCGGACCGCGAGCAGGGCCTGAGCCGTATCCCGTACGTCACCGGGCAGGATCTGGTCGCTAAATGGTGTCGCCGGTCCGTTGCTGTCGTCCTGGTGGTGTCGCCGGCTCGTTGCTGTCGTCCTGGTGGTGTCGCCGGCTCGTTGCTGGGTCGTGACCCGCTGGCGGGCCGCCCAGAAAGAACTGCCCGCCGGGGCCCAGTGCGGGCCGGCGGGCAGTCCCCGGGGGGAGGGGGAGCTATCCGATACCCCAGAGCTTCTCGAACTGCGACTTGTAGCTGACCACGTTGGCGAACGTCACGCTCGACGCGTCGGACGGGAGGTCTGAGCTGGTGATCGTCCAGAACGGCAGCGTCGCGTCGTTGAGGTCGACGGAGTACGACACGCCGGTGAAGTAACGCGCCAGCAGGTCGATCTCGCGCCAGTAGACCTCGGGGAAGCTGGTGCCGATCGCGGTCGTCACGTAGTCATTCTGGCCGATGTCAGCCGCGACTGTCCCGTTCATGCTGATGGTCGCGACCTTGACGCTCGTGATTCCCGAGCCCTTCAGCGCCGTCGGCAGGCCGGTGACCATGTCGTCGTACCCGTCCCACAGGTACGAGATGTTGGGGTTGGCGGTCAGGAAGCTGCTGATCCGCGTCGTCAGATCCGTGCCGATGCTGGTGACCGGGACCGTCAGCAGCTTCACCGTGCACTTCGGGCACTGCTTCTGGATCTCCGCGTCGAACGACGAGTTCTCCTGGACCATGTTCGGGAAGCCGCTGGGCACGACTGCGCCGATGGTCGCGGACTTGCTCGCCGTGTTGGCGAGGATGTAGTCGGCGACTTCCTTGCCCTGTATCGAGTTGTTCACCGGGCCGCCGACCACTCCGGTGAGGCCGTCGCCGGTGCTGTCGCCCACGAACGCCTCGAGCACCGGGATGTGCATCGAGGACAGCTTGGTCACTTCTGAGGCGAACAGAGCGCGCGCGTACCCGGAGCCGATGACCGCGTTGGGCTTGTTGGTGATCGCCTGCTGGTAGGCGTCGGCGATCTGCTGCGGCGAGGTGCCCGCGTTGATCCGGACCAGCTTCCAGCCGAGGAGGTTGGTCGCGCTCTCCAGGATGTCGCCCTCGACCACGCAGGCGGGGACGCCGCACTGGATGAAGTCGATGACCTTGCCCTTCGGGATCGTCTTGCCCACGGGCGTGGTGATGCCGATGCTCGTCGGGCGCTGCTCGTACTTCGTGTTGGCGGTCGCCGCGGCCGGGAAGGTGGCGCCGCCGCTGGACGAGCTGCTGTTCGGCGTCGAGCCGCTGGAACTCGAGCTGCACGCTGCGAGCGCGAGAGCGGCGGTGCACACAAGGACGGTGCCGAGCAATCTCCCCCGGCCAAGCCGAGCGCTCATGATGTCTTTCTCTGACTCATCGAAGATCTCCTTACCGCGCCAGCGTCGTGCCGACGTTGGCACAGCATCGAAGCGGCAGGGCTAGTCTTACCAAGCGCTTGCTTGGTGCGCCAGAGCGTAGCGAGGAACCCGCATTGCTGTCAAGCGCTTGCTTGCTTCGCAAGCAGGGCAAACGCTCAGCCCTCGGGCGCCGGTGCCGGGGCCGCCGGGTGCCGTTCGCCGGGTGCGACGTCGAACCGGTAAACCTGAAAGACATAGTCCGGGCAGACGATCTGGCACGCGGTACAGCCGGTGCAGCCGTCGTGCAGCACCGGGAAGCGGTAACCCATCTCGTTTACCTCGGCGGACATCTCGAGCACCTTGGGCGGGCAGGCCTGTACGCACAGGTCACAGCCCTTACACCGGTCCACGTCGATGCTGACGGTGCCCCGGCTCACGGCTGTCCCCGCAGGGGCAGCTCGCCGAGCGGGTAGGCCGCCTCCAGCGAGCTGGCCAGGTATTCCGGTCCCGAACCCGCGGGCACGAACCAGCCGGTCGGGCACATCGTGAGGATTTCGACCAGCCCGAACCCGTCGCCGGCAAGCTGGCGGGTGAACGCGCTGCGCAGCATCCGCTTGGTGCGCGCGACGCCGCCCGCGGTGGACACCGCGCCGCGCGCCACGTAGCACACCCCGGCCAGCGAGGCCACGAGCTCGGCCACCGGGATGGGATAGCCGTGCGTCTCGGGATCACGCCCGTCCAGGCTGGTCTTGGTCCGCTGGCCCACGACCGTAGTCGCGGTCTGATGCCCGCCGGTGTCCCCGAAGACGCCGTTGTTCAGCAGGATGCACGTGACGTTCTCGCCCCGGGCGGCAGTGTGCAGGACCTCCTGCAGGCCCTCGTTCACCATGTCGCCGTCACCCTGCATCGTGAACACGACCGTGCCGGGCCGCACGCGCTTGATGCCGGTCGCGCACGACGGCGCCCGGCCGTGCAGGCACTGCAGCACCTCGACGTCCATGATCTGGACAAAGCTCCCGTAGCACCCGTGGCCGACGACACCGACGCTGCGGCGCACGATGTCGAGCTCCTCCAGCACCTCGAGCAGGATGCGCAGCGCCACGGGCTCACCGCACCCAGGGCAGAGCCCGTGGTCGCCGAGGATCAGGTCCGGGCGGTCGCGGGCGACCAGGCGCGGGGCGGCTTCGGTCATGCGGCGGCCTCCAGGATGCGCTCGCGGATCGGGGCGACGTCGAGCAGCGGGCCGAAGCTCAGCCCGGATGCGTGGATGCTCACGCCGCCGATAAAGCGCACCGCGCCGCGGTCGTGAGTGAACTGCCTGACGTCATCCAGCATCTGGCCGGCGTTGAGCTCGAACACCAGGACCCGGCTGGCGTTCCGGGTGGCGGCGGCCAGATCATCGCCGGGGAACGGCCAGAGCGTGACCGGCCGGAACAGCCCGACCCGATGCCCCTCGGCGCGCAGTTCGTCGACCACATGCTCGACGAACAGCGCCGCCGACCCGAACGCGACCACGAGCGTCTCCGCGTCCTCGGCCCGGTACGTCTCGCTGCGCGCCTCGCTGGCGGCGATCTCGTCGAACTTCGCGGCGACCGCGCGCCAGTGGCCGTCGGGCCCAGGCCCCGGTTCGGTCGCCTTACCCATGGCCCAGGTCCAGATCTGGCGCGAGCGCCCGGTGCCGCCGGTCGTGCCGTCCAGCGCCCAGTCCTTGGCCGGCAGCGAGCCGAAGTCACGCGCTGCCACGTCCACGCTCACGTACGTCTGCGCGATGAGCGGGTCGCCGTACAGCATGACCGGCGTGCGGAACCGGTCGGCCATGTGGAACAGCAGCTGCGTGTGCTCAACCGCCTCGGGCACGTCCTTCGGCGCCAGCGTCAGCGTGCGGTAGTCGCCCCAGCCGCCACCGCGCGTGGCCTGGAAGTAATCCTGCTGGTTGCGGGCCATGTTGAAGATGACGAGCGGCAGCTCGCCGAGAGCGAGCTCCGCGATCGCCTCCTGCATCAGCGCGAGCCCCTGGCCACACGAGCCGGTGGCCGCGCGTGCTCCGGCCGCGGCCGCCCCGAGCGCCATGTTCACCGCCTCGATCTCGCTCTCCGCGTTGAGGCAGTGGCCGCCGGCCTCGGGGAGCCGCCGCGACATGTTCTCCAGCAGGCCGGTGAACGGCGATATCGGGTACCCGGCGAAGAACCGGCAGCCAGCGGCGATCGCCGACTCGGTGATCGCCGCGCAGCCGTCGAGCAGCTGCCGTGTCGTGGCCGCGGTCATGCCGCAAGCACCGTCCCGGCCCCGGCGTCCAGCGCGCGCAGGTTCGCCGCCACGTGCTGGGCCCGGTACGGCGGCACCAGCTCGCGCATGGCGTCGCCGAGCGCGGCGACGCCGACGATCCGCCGCAGCGTCGCGTACGCGCCCAGCATCACGAATCCGGCCGCGTTCGGCGCGTCGGCGGCGCGCGCGACGTCCAGCGCGGGAACGGCCACGACCTCCGCGTCGCGGATCGCCGCCGGGTCGGCCACCGAGGAGTTCACCAGCGCCAGGCCGCCGGGCACCAGCCGGCCGAGCGCGAACGCGCTGTGTTTGTGATGCATCACGACCACCGCCCGGGTGCTCGGCAGGATCGGCAGCGCCCGCAGCCCTTCGTCGTCTACCACGACGCTGGCCTGCGACGGGCCGCCGCGCATCTCACCGCCGACGTCGGACGTCAGCATCGCGTGCTGCCCACTCCGGGTGGCGGCGAGCGCGAGCGTCTTGGCCATGAGCTGGATCCCCTGGCCGCCGATGCCCGTGATGATGACCTCGTCCCGCACTGGCAGCTCCCTCGCCGATCGGCTTACCATTCTGCCAACCAATCGCTTGCTTGGCCAGCGGGGGGAGGTGCGCGAGTGGCGGGGAGGGATGTCCGAGTGGCTGGAGAGCTGATGTGCGGGGCGGCCAGGAGGGATGCGCGGGCGGCGGGAGAGCTGATGTGCGGGCCGCCAGCAGGGCTGATGTGCCGGCGGAACGCGTGAGCGGCCTCACGATCGGCTCCATCGTCGATGCCTGCCTGCGGGCGCGGCCCGCCGGGGCGGCCGCGACGCTGGGCAGCGAGCGGTGGACGTTCGCCGACCTCGACGCCGCAGCCAACTCGTGCGCGCACGCGCTTCGGGCACGGGGCGTGGGCCGGGGCGACATCGTCGCCTGGAGGGCGGACCCCTCGCTGGCGACGCTGAGCGGCTTCCTCGCGTGCGCCCGGCTCGGCGCGATCTTCGCACCGCTCAACCCGGCGCTGACGCCCGACGAGACCGCTGGCCTGCTCGACTATCTGAGTCCGCGCCTCGTTACGGGCGGTGATCTTGATGACGGGCCGGGAGCCCGGATCGAGCCCTCTGCTGACGACCGCTCGCCGCACGTCGTGTACCTCACCAGCGGGAGCACCGGCCGGCCGAAGGGCGTGCTGGTGAGTCACCGGGCCAGCTGGCTGCGCGCGGCGCCGGGCGGCGGCACGTTCACACACGGGCTGCGCGGCGAGGGCGGCGTGGTCACCGCGTTCCCGCTCTACCACTACGGCGGCTGGCACTATGTGCTGGAGGCGTGGCAGAACCGCAGGCCCATCCACCTGGTACGCCGGGCCGCTGCCGGTGAGCTGGCCGGAGCCGTCGAGCAGTGGCGGGCCTCGGCGCTGTACGCGATCCCGGCGGTCTGGGAGCGCGTCCTCGCGGCGGACGGCGACCTGTCGTCGCTGCGGCACGCCGACACCGGCACGTCGCACGCGCCCGCCGATCTGCTCGGCCGGATCAGGGACCGGGTTCCCGGCGCGAGCACAACGGTGCTCTACGGGTCCACCGAGGCCGGCCGCATGGCGGCGCTGCAGGACTGGGAGATCTCCGAGCGCCCCGGCTCGGTCGGGCGGGCGGCGTTCCCCGGAGCGCTGTGGCTGGACGGGGGCGAGGTGTGCTTCGCGTCCCCGGCGCTGATGGACGGCTACTACCGGCTCGGCCCGGAGACCGAAGCCGTGCTGCGAGACGGCGTCTACCGCTCCGGGGACACCGGCGAGCTCGACGAGGAGGGGTACCTATACCTCACGGGGCGGACCAGCGAGCTCATCCGCACCGGCGGCGAGTCCGTCTGGCCGGCCGAGGTGGAGGCCGCGCTCCGCGGGCTGGACGGCGTGGCCGACCTGGCCGTCGTCGGCGTCCCCGACGAGACATGGGGCGAGATCGTCTGCGCCGCGATCGTTCCGGCCGACGGCCGGGTGCCGGATCTCGAGTTCCTGCGCCGTCATCTCGACGGGCGGCTGGCCGGGTTCAAGCACCCGCGAAGGGTCGTGGTCGTAACGGAGATCCCGCGCACCCCGGCCACTGGGCAGGTGCAGCGCCGCCGGCTGGGCGAGCGGGTCGCCCGCAGTTCATCATCCTAGCTTCGCAGCGTGTCGAATCGACTACTAGTTATAACCACCGCTAGCGTTCCGTCGTCAGGTTGCGAGGTGAGGATTGCGGGGGCTGACGCGTGTTCAGCTGCTGGTGCTGCTGGATGCCGTTGTCGCGACGGCACTGATGTTCTCGGGCTTGGTCAGCGTCGCTGTCGCGCTTCCGGGGATGCAGAAGGAGTTCGGCGCATCCCGGGCGGCGGTGACCTGGGTGATTACGGCGGCCCTGTTGCCGGTGGCATCGCTCGTCATGATCAGCGGGCGGCTCGGGGACCTGTTCGGGCGACGGCGGTGGTTCATCCGCGGAACAGTCTGCTTTGGGGTCGGCTCGGCGCTGTGCGCTGGGGCAACGGGGCTGAGCCTGCTGCTGGCCGGCCGGGCGCTGCAGGGGATCGGCACGGCACTCGCGGCGCCGCTGGCACTGGCGAACCTGACCCAGGTCATTCCGCCCGCCCTGCGCGGCTGGGCGATCGGCGTGCTCGCCACCGGCACGACGGTGGTTACCGCCGTATCGCCGTTGCTGATGGCCTTGATCGTTGACGTGTCCAGCTGGCGCTGGCTGTTCGCGGCCAACCTGCCCGTCGTGGCGCTCGTGGTCCTGCTCGCGATGCGCTTCATACCGGAAACGCGTGCACCCGGAGAACAGACACTGGACGTGTGGGGAGTCGCGCTGCTGTCCGCCGGCCTCACCCTGCTGGCGCTCGGCGGAGACCTAGGCGCGAAATGGGGACTGACACAGGCCAGCACGCTAGGGCTGCTGGCTTCGGGATTGCTGGTGCTCGGCGCGTTCATCGCCCTCGAGCGCAGAGCCGCCACGCCGCTGATCGAGCTGAGGTTGCTGCGTAACGTGCGCGTCTGGGCGTCGATGACTGGTCTCGCCGTCATGCAGTGCGCGTCGCTGGCGGTCACGATCTTCTTGCTGCTGTATGTCCGGCAGGTAATCGGTCTCGGGGTATTGGCGGCCAGCGTGCTGCTGCTGCCGACCGGGTTCGGTTCGCTGGTGCTTTCCCCGCTGGCGGGCTGGCTGGCGGACCATGGCTTCGCGCGGTCGGTGATTGTCGGCGGTCTCATGCTGGGCGCGGCCGCGCTCGCCTGGCTGGTGTGGGGGACCGGGCGGCATCAGGGAGCCCTGCTGATCCCCGCGCTGTTCCTGTTCGGGGTGGCGCCCGCGCTGGTGAACACGCCAGCGAGCGCCGTCACCATCGGCAGCCTGCCCGGGCGGGTCCGCGGCGTCGCGGCCAGCCTGGCCGTCGAGGCGCGCCAGATCGGCGCGGTCCTCGGCCTGGCCTTTCTCAGCGCGATGGTTACCGCGGTCGAGCGGGACGAGCGCCGGTCCCTGCTGCAGGGCCCGGACGCCGGCTTCAGCCATCCGCAACGGCAGGCCTTGGACAGCCTCCTGTTCAACGGCGACAACAGCGTCTTGCTGAGCAAGGTTCCGCCCGCGCTGCATGGCCAGACGGTCGCCGCTGCGAGGACGATCATGGTCGGCGGCCTCCAGGCCGCGCTGGGTTGCGCGGCGATTCTGCTGCTGACCGGCGCCCTCCTGATGCTGATCGGTGTCCGGGGGCGTGGCGGGCTCACGGCCCGGGCAATCCCGGGCGAGGGGGCGGATGACGCCAGCGCGCGCTGACGTCATCGCGTTCGGTGCCGCCGGCCGTGGGGGAGGCGCCCGGCCAGGGCACCGGTCTCGATTGTTTAACAAGCGCTTGCTACGATGGTCACGCTTGCATTGCGATCACCACGAGAGCGAGACGTATTGGCTGATAAGCGGATGTCGGAGGACGACGTGGTTGCCCGGCTGCGGTCCGGGATGACGATCGGCATCGGCGGCTGGGGCTCGCGGCGCAAGCCGATGTCGCTGGTCCGCGCGATCCTCCGCAGCGACCTGCGGGACCTCACCGTGGTGTCGTACGGCGGCCCGGACGTGGGGCTGCTCTGCGCGGCCGGCAAGATCCGCAAGCTGGTGTTCGGGTTCGTGTCGCTGGACTCGATACCGCTCGAGCCGCATTTCCAGGCGGCCCGCCAGGCCGCGGCGATCGAGGTGACCGAGTATGACGAGGGCATGCTGCAGTGGGCGCTGTACGCGGCGGCGTGCCGGCTGCCGTTCCTGCCCAGCAGGGCCGGCCTCGGCTCGGACGTGATGGCGGTGAACCCGCAGCTGCGCACGGTCCGCTCGCCCTACGATGACGCCGCCGAGCTCGTCGCGGTGCCCGCGCTGCCGCTCGACGCGGCGATCGTGCACCTGAACCGGGCCGACGCGTCCGGCAACGCCCAGTTTCTCGGCGACGACCTGTACTTCGACGACCTGTTCTGCACCGCGGCCGAGCGGGCGTACGTGTCGTGCGAGCGGATCGTGCCAACGTCCGAGCTGGAGGCCGGCGGGCTGACCCGGCTGCGGGTGCACCGCTGGATGGTCGCGGGTGTGGTCGAGGCGCCAAACGGGGCACACTTCACATCGTGCGCACCCGACTACGACCGCGACGAGGCGTTCCAGCGCCGCTACGCCGCGGCCGCCAAGGACCCGGAGCAGTGGGCGCGGTTCGCCGCGACCTACCTGAGCGGCGACGAGGCCGCCTACCAGTCCGCTGTGGCGGCGCTGCGGGCAGAGGCGACCGCGTGACCGGCGTTCAGGAGACACGGGTGCCGGAGGCCGGCGGCGAGCAGCTGGCCGGCGCGCCCGTCAGCACGGCCGAGGTGTGCATCGTGGCGTGCGCGGAGGCGTGGCGCGGGGACGGCGAGATCGCCGCGAGCCCGATGGGCCTGATCCCCACCGCCGGCGCCCGGCTGGCCCGGGCCACGTTCGAGCCCGACCTGCTGCTGTCCGACGGCGAGGCGCGCTTCGTCACCGGCACCTGGGCGCTCGGCCAGCCGCCGCCGGGGCCGGCCGAAGGCTGGATCCCGTTCCGGGCAATTTTCGACCTGGCCTGGCACGGCGCGCGGCACGTCATGATGGGGCCGGCCCAGATCGACCGTTACGGCAACGTCAACATCTCCGCGATCGGCGACTACGCCCGGCCCGCCCGCCAGCTCCTCGGCGTGCGCGGCGCTCCCGGCAACACCGTGAACCACCCGACCAGCTACTGGGTGCCGCGGCACCTGCCCCGGGTTTTCGTGCCCCGGGTCGACATGGTCTCCGGCGTCGGCTACGACCGGGCCCGCGCCGCGGGCCCCGGCGCCGCCGAGTTCCTCGACCTTCGGCGGGTGGTGACCAACCTGGCCGTGCTCGACTTCGGCGGCCCGGGCCGCAGCATGCGCCTGGTGTCGGTGCACCCCGGGGTCACCCTCCGCGACGTCGTCGCGGCGACCGGATTCGAGCTGGCGATCGACGGCGACGTGCCGCACACCCGCCTGCCGACGGCGGCCGAGCTGACGCTGATCCGCGACGTCATCGACCCGGCCGGGCTCCGCGACGGCGAGGTGCGGGGGTGAGCTCGCCCCACCCGGCGCTGCACACCGCGATCTGCGATCTGTTCGGCGTGCAGTACCCGATCGCGGCGACCGGCATGGGCTGGGTGTCCACGCCGGAGCTCACCGCGGCCACGGCGAACGCGGGCGCGCTCGGCATCCTGGCCAGCGGCACGCTCACTCTGGCCGAGACTGACTCAGCGATAGCCCGTACCACCGAGCTGACCGGGAAGCCGTTCGGCGTCAACATGCGCGGCGACGCCCCGGACCTGGCCGAGCGGGCGGCGCTGCTGGTCAAGCACGGGGTCCGGGTTGCCTCGTTCGCGCTGGCGCCGAATGAGCGGGTCATCAAGTCGCTCAAGGACGACGGGCTGATCGTCGTGCCGTCGATCGGCGCGAGGCGGCACGCGGAGAAGGTCGCCGCGTGGGGAGTCGACGCCGTGATCGCGCAGGGCGGTGAGGGCGGCGGGCACACCGGAAGCGTCCCGACGTCGATTCTGCTGCCGCAGGTGACCGGGGCCATCGACCTGCCGGTGATCGGCGCCGGCGGGTTCAGCGACGGGCGCGGCCTCGTGGCCGCGCTCGCGTACGGCGCCGCGGGCATCGCGATGGGCACCCGGTTCCTGCTGACCAGCGACAGCCCGGTGCCGGACGCGGTGAAGGCCGAGTACCTGAAGCGCACCGTCACCGACACCGTGGTGACGTCGGTGCTGGACGGCGTGCCGCAGCGGGTGCTGCGCACGCCGCTGGCGGACCAGCTCATCGGCGGTGGCTCGCTCGGCAGGCTCCGCCGGTCGATCGGGCACGCGATCGCGTTCCAGAAGATGTCGGGTTCGTCGTGGCGGGACATCGTCGCCGAGGGCCTGGCGATGAAGCGCAGCCACGATCTCAGCTGGACGCAGGTGATCATGGCGGCGAACACCCCGATGATGCTGCGCGCCAGCATGGTCGACGGCCGCACCGACCTCGGCACGCTGGCCAGCGGCCAGGTCGCCGGGGTCATCGACGACCTGCCGAGCTGCGCGGAGCTGGTGCGCAGGATCATCGCGCAGGCGAACGACGTGCTGGAGCGGCTCGGCGCGCCGGGCAGCGAGGAGACGGAACAGCGCGAGGCGGCGAAGCCCGGGGAGGCACCGTGACCGGGCCCGGGCCGAAGCCGCATCCCAGCCACGGGCTGCTGGCCGGGCGCACCGTGCTGGTGACCGCGGCCGCCGGAACCGGCATCGGGTTCGCCGCTGCCCGCCGCTGCGCCGAGGAGGGCGCCACGGTCGTGATCAGCGACCGGCACGAGCGCCGGCTCGCCGAAGCGGCGGAGCGGCTGGCCGAGATCAGCGGGACGAAGCCGCTCGCCGTGCCCTGCGACGTGACCTCGCAGGAGCAGGTGGACCGCCTGTTCGGGGCGGCGGTCACCGAGCACGGCCACCTCGACGTGGTCGTGAACAACGCCG
>Ga0335072_10008446_pt1 | contig 14930 bp, 20 predicted proteins | sample Lox_Sample_21_FD_206725 | JGI IMG/M metagenome (GOLD analysis project Ga0335072, IMG submission 206725) | Soil microbial communities from Loxahatchee National Wildlife Refuge, Florida, United States - Lox_Sample_2.1 | ecosystem: Environmental > Terrestrial > Soil > Wetlands | place: USA... | reverse complement strand
CCTTGAGCGATCGCATCAGTCGGTTCGATTTGGAGAATCCTTCCGATCTCGCTCGGCTAGCGGATCCGATGCTTGCGCTGCAGGAACTGAAGGGCCTCGTCGTGCTGGACGAGGTGCAGCGCCGCCCGGAGCTGTTTCCGGTATTGCGCGTACTGGCGGATCGCAAACCGGTCCGCACAAGGTTCCTGGTATTAGGGAGCGCTGCTCCTGATTTGCTCAGACAGAGTTCGGAGTCGCTGGCCGGGCGAATTCCTTACTACGAGTTGCCGGGTCTGCTAGTCCGAGAGGTTGGATTCGAGCATGCGGATCGCCTGTGGGTGCGCGGCGGATTTCCCAAGGCTTTCCTCGCGCGCTCGGACCGAGAAAGCATGGAATGGCGGCAAGCCTTCATCCGGACATTTCTCGAACGTGATTTGCCGGCGCTCGGCGTCAATATCGCCGCCGACACGATGCGGCGTTTCTGGTCGATGCTTGCGCATCATCACGCCCAACTATGGAACGCATCCGAGATCGGGCGTTCCTTCGGCGTTGCGGATACCACAGTGCGCAACTATCTCGACAAACTGACCGATGCGTTGGTCGTGAGGCAGCTGAAGTCTTGGCACGAGAACCTTGGCAAGCGTCAGGTGAAGTCACCGAAGATCTTCATTCGGGATTCCGGGTTACTGCACGCGCTTCTGAATCTGCCCACCAAGCGGGATATCGAGGGGCACCCCAAGCTCGGCGCATCTTGGGAGGGCTTCATCATCGATCAATTGGTGCAACAGTTGAGCGTAAATCCAGAGGAGACCTATCACTGGCGAACCCACCAGGGCGCCGAATTGGACCTACTCGTCGTGCGTGGAGGGCTGAGGCTGGGCTTCGAGGTCAAGCGCACAGTCGCTCCGACCCTGACACCATCGATGCGCTCGGCGATGCATGATCTGAAACTCAAATCGCTGACCGTCGTCCATGCCGGCGACCAGACGTTTCCGCTTTCCAAACAGGTCCAGGCGGTTGCCTTCCGGGACGTATTGAATGCAATCAGACCGCTGCATTAGATATCATATTTTTGGCAGCGCAAAGCGACGAGATATTCCAACGTAAGGCGAGCTCGAAGAAATGATTCTCTATTCGACTGTTGGCACTTCGGACATGGAGCGCGCGATCAGGTTCTATGATTCGGTATTCGGCGCATTGGGCGTCAGTCGTCCGCCTAACTGGAGCGACGGGTGGGCAGGATGGGGAGGATCGTACGACGAGGGGTATGGTTTCTGGGTCTGCAGTCCGTTCGATGGTCGGCCGCCTGCCTCGGGAAATGGCACGATGATCGCGTTCCGCGCCAAGGATGAAATTCAAGTGCAAGCCTTTCACGCCGCCGCATTGGAGTGCGGCGGCACTGACGAAGGGGCTCCGGGTACCCGTCCATATTATGAGCTGAGTTTTTTTGTCGCGTACGTACGCGACACGGACGGAAACAAACTCGCTTGCGTCTACCACAAGCACAAGCCGTAACTGCCGAGCCTTTCGGCATCTATCGCCGCCACGATCCAACGCTCACAGTAGCTGAGCTTGGCAACCAGATCGCTGCCGAGCGCCTCCACGCCACAGCGCTTTTCCTCGGTGTTGATCAACTTGCGAAAGTCCAGCACGTCGGCGAGAGCGTGGCAGCGCTTCTCCCACGCTTCCAGCTCACGGTCCGTCGTGTCGATTTTTGCTGCCGGAACACCACCGATGTCGTTGGGAAGCCGCTCGATCAAACTGCGCGTGTTGCTCATTCAGGATTCCTCGCGTTCAGGCTTGGGTGTGCGACACCAATCATGGTGTCGCGCGTTACCAGTGCGGCCAACTCCTCCTCGCTAAAGCTTTCCGTTCCCCTCCGGTCGACGCGGCAAGACCATGAAGCGCATCATGGCCGTGGAATCGCCGACTCGAACGGACACGTTGTCTGGAACGATCGTACCGAACTCGGCCAAGACCTTGCGTGGCTCGGAGATTGCGCGCGCCCGATACGGCTTTTGCTTATACCAGTCTGGCGGCAAACCGAGGACTGGCCGGGGATAACAGGAGCCGGCGTTGTGGCCGAACCCTTCAACCTCGTTATCGACCGCTGTCGGCTGAAGTACCCGGGCGACCACGCCGCGTTTCCCGCGCAGATAGGTTGGGACGCGGTAATGTCCGATTGGCGCGCGGACAGCAACGCGGACAACATCGCCGACCTTGAACGCAGCTATCTCGCCAAGAGCGGTAACGATCTGGGTCATGGATGCCAGCTCTCCATTTGAGGAAACACGAGGACATGAATGATCATCGGACAGCCCCTGAAGAGACTCTATTTCGGCTTTACACGCTGCCAGAAGTGGTCGAAGTCCCGCGTATCGAAGAACGCTATAGCCTTGGTCACCTTACCGTCCCGCATGAAGAAGTACCAAGTGTAGGTGTTTCGATAGGGCAGACCATCGGCAGCGGTAGCTGCCGCGTCGAACAGGGTGATGACTACATCACCATCGGCGTAAATTCCACGAACGGACGGCACAAGCGGTGTACGCATCCGGGCGTTGAAAGGATGGATGACTTCATCCAAGAAAGACTGCGTACCGTGATAGGTTTTCGATAACGGGGAAGAACCGACGATCGTCCAGTCCGCCTCGGGCAAGAGCAGCTCGAAAGGGCTACCCGACCCGTGTGACCATCGCTCAAAACTCGCCCTCACAAGGGCCTTGTTGGTCTCTTGTACGGTCGCGGCTTGTGACATGGTGAAGACTCCAGTGATGAATATGAACGCCAATATTTTGCCGATCTTTCGAAGAATGGCCGTTGCTGAGGGCGTAGCGGAGCGTGCCACAGCGGTATGTGGCGTCGATTGAGCGGGACTTTGCCCAAGCTGTTGCGGACATATCTCCTCCTCGCGAATTCATTCGCGCGCGGCTCGAAAGTCGCGGATATGGGCTGCAATCTCCGCCGCATTTGTCTCGAGCGCAAAGTGCCCTGCATTGATCATGTGCAGTTCAACGTGCTTCAGATCCTTGCGGTAGGCTTCCGCGCCCGGCGCCAAGAACACGAAATCGTTTTTGCCCCAGACGATGAGGGCCGGTGGCTGAGACTTCCGGAAGTATTCGTGCCATTCCTCGTAGCGCTCGACATTGCTTCCATAGTTCGCGTGAAGGGTGAACTGGATCTCCTTGTCTCCCGGCCGATCCATGCCCCATTGCGCGTGCTCCCACGCGTCTGGACTCACAAGCGTCGGGTCAGGCGCGCCTTCGAGATATTGCCGCTGGGTCGCCGGCAGCTCGAAAAGCTGTTTCAGGTTCGCCTCCGTCTCGGGTGTCCGCTCCTTCCAGATCCGTAGAACAACGTCCCGAACCCCTTGTGACACACCTTCCTCATAGGCGTTAGCGTTCTGGATGATGAGTGCGCGTACACGCTCCGGACGACGAGAGGCCAAGCGAAACCCGACGGGACCGCCGAAGTCTTGCATATAGAGCGAATATCGAGTTAGGCCCAGTGCTTCGACGAACTGTTCCATCACGTCGGCGAGGCGGTCAAATGTATAAGTGAACTCGCTTGGTTTTGGCCTTGAGCTGTAACCGAATCCGGGATAGTCAGGTGCGACCAAGTGATATCGATCGGCGAGTAGCGGGATGAGGTCGCGGAACATGTGCGAAGATGTAGGAAACCCGTGCAACAGAAGAATGGTCGGCGATTTCGGGTCGCCCGCCTCGCGATAAAAGATCTCGAGTCCAGCAACCTCTACGGTCCGGAAGTGGACCGAGTTTGTGGCTGGGTGTGTGAACATGACGACAGCTCCAAGAAATAGTCGTGTTGCGAAACCTGTACTCCTAGAGGGAGCGATCGCGAAAACCCACCTGCGAAACGATCGGGGAGCGCGCGGTCATGCGGTACTCAAGGCGCGTAATTCGCCCCTCGCCAAGCCCAGCACCGTGCGCGCGAAGAGTCCCGCGATAACCAGCGTCGCAAGGCCCAACAAGACCCATCCAATTAGGTCTGTAACGAATGCGGGTTTTGCGGCGGCAAAGCGTAGAGCGGCGATAGCAGACGCAGCCAATGGAAAACTGACCGCCCACCATGAAACGCGAAATGGACAACAGACGGGCAGATGGCGCAGCTGGCCCAGCAACACGGCAAGCACGAAGAGGGTCAGCATATAGAGTGCCTGGGCAAAGAGGTCCGCGGGCCCTGAGGCAATAGAGTACGTGGAGTAGCCAACCGCGAACGGAGCCACCAGGATCAAAAGCGACGGCTTCAAGAAGTCCGGGAGTGGCGGCTCAAATAGTAGGCGTGAAAAGATCAGTGTAAATAGCGGCACAGCGAAGAACATCCCGACGGCGAGCGCCAAGACAATCAGCCCGTTCATGGGCGGCAAATGAAGCATTGGCAGCGCGAGAGGCACATCCAGAAGCCCCACTACAGGGATGATCCAGGTGGGCGTCGCATGAGCGACCTGCTGTCGATCGCTCATCCACCGGCTGACGATGAGCCAGTCGAAGAGAATCATGCCGAAGGCACCGGCTGTCCAGAGTACCCGTGCCGCCAAGAGGCTGTAGGGCGCAAGCACAATCGGCAGCAGCAATAAGCTGATCAGGAGAGTGCCGAATAAGCTGCCGGCGATCGGATGGTTAAATTCGGCCTTAACCGCGTGAAAGGCAGTTATCGCTTTCACGGCGTATCCTGCGAGAAGAGCGAGGAAGGTCATCATGGCAACGATGCCGAGCACAGCTGCGATCGGTGTCAGGAATGCCGACGCCCCGTATTGCGCGAGCGCGAGGCGCCATGCCGTCGAAAGTCCTGTTAGCCCCATCACGGAGCCGAACAGGCCCACCGGCAAGTAGTCGAATTGCGAGGGTGGGCGCGTGAGTTCCGCCACCGTCTCGCTCATGACGACAACGCCGATAGGAGCAAACGCTGTGCTGGCTCGAGCCGAGCTGCCGCGTCCGCGGGCACGCCGGCCCGGCCCAACAGGGTCTTGATCGGGTGAAAAGCAATGGAGGCTTTTCCGTCGGCACCTTCGCGTACGAGCACCCGCAGGGGTAGATCGATCGCGGCCCGGGGTGTGGCGAGCATGATGGGCGTGCCGCCCTTGGCATTGCCGTAGATCAGGACCGTCGTGGGCGGCATCGTTGCGCCAACGCTTCGCGCGTTCGCCGCGTGATCGATGCGTGCGAAGAGTGTCATCCCGCTTTTTGCAATTGCATCGACCAGGCGCTCGAGCGTGACGTCGAAAGAGAAAGGCGATGCATGCTCGGTGATCTCGGGGACCTGCGATTCACTCATGAAGCGACCTCCTCTTCAACGTCAATCACCAACTTACCCCGGACCTCGCCGGCCTCAAGCAGCCGATACGCATCGCTTACCGTCCCGAGGGTGAAATGACGTGGGTCCAAGCCTGGCACCAGCGCGCCGGCTTCGGCGAGCCTGGTAGCCTCCGCGAGAATCTCGCCGTGGCGAGCGCCACCTTCTCCCGTCAGCAGTGGCAAGAGCGTGAAAATGCCGGAGTAGCTGGCGGCCCTGAACGAGAGCGGCGCCAAAGAATGTGTGCCCCATCCGAGCGTGCTGACCACATGGCCGAAGCGTCGCACCATCGCGAAGGAATGATCGAGCGAGGCTCCGCCGGCAGTGTCGAACACGATGTCGAAGCCTTGATTCCCGGTCTCGCGCGTCACAACTGCGGCCGAAGGTTCCTCCTTGTCCACGAATCTCGCTCCCAGTTGCTCGACGATCTCTCGGGCAGACGAGGAGCCGGTCGCGAACGTTGTGGCGCCTCGTGCGCGAGCGATCTGTAACGCCATCTGGCCAGTCCCGCCAGCGCCGCCTCGCACGAGGACTCGTTGCCCCGCGTGAACGTTGGCGCGATCCACCAAGCCCTCCCAGGCGGTGATGAAGACAAGTGGCACGGCGGCAGTCTCGCGCAGGCTGAGGTTGGCGGGCTTACGGGCCAATAGGCGCTCATCGACTGACACATACTCGGCGAGCGAACCGGGGTGGCCGCCGACGCCTCCTGCCATACCGTACACCGCGTCGCCCTCCCGGTACCTCAGCGCGTCTGGGCCGACAGCTACAACGACACCTGCCATGTCGATACCAAGTATGGCTGGCAGTGGCTGGCGAGCATGTTCGGCCATGCCGGCGAGGATTTTCACATCGAGCGGATTCAAAGCACTTGCCATCACTCGAACCAACACCTCACCGGCCCGCGGGCGAGGCGTTGAGACCTGCACGAGGCGTTGCGACTCGCCAACCGCCTCGGCGATCACGGCCCGCATCAGGTGCGGAACGTCAGGCATGTTAGGTTTCAGCTCTCTCCGGATGGGCGAGGTTAATATACAGCGTTGCAGATTTGGATAGAATCACCTAAGCCAACAATGGTTGATTACAGAAACTGCAACGATGGACCGGGTCGACGCCATGCGGGCATTCGTGACCGCGATCGATCGAGGCTCGCTGGCCTCGGCTGCCCGCGGGCTTGGGTGCTCGCCCGCAACAGTGACTCGTGCGATCGCGCTGCTCGAGCGCCGTCTCGCGATGCCGCTCATGCATCGGACCACGCGGGCGCTTCGCTTGACGCAATTCGGGGAGACCTACCTTACAACTTGTCGGGAGGTACTCGCGGCGCTCGACATCGCAGAGCGAGGCGCGGCGGCTGAGCAGGAGAAGCCGAGTGGATTGTTGACGATCACCGCGCCACTCCGGTTTGGACAGCTTCACGTGAGACCGGTGCTCGACGCCTTCCTGGACGCCAATCCCTCGGTGCGTGCGCGATTGCTGTTGCTCGATCGGGTCGCGAATCTGGTTGAAGAAGGAATTGATGTCGCATTACGCCTCGCGCACCTGCCGGACTCGACCATGGTGGCAACCCGCGTGGGAGAGGTGCGGCGCATACTATGTGCCGCACCCACGTACATTGAGCGATGCGGACTTCCCAAGACGCCCGCAGGGCTTCGCGAACACGCATGCATTATGGAGCGAGACGGAGCGGAGACCGAACTGTGGCGGTTTGCGTGCGCGCCAGGCAAGCCCTTGCTGCCGATATCCATTCAGCCCAGACTTGTGGTCAATTCGGCCGCCGTCGCAGTAGATTCTGCGGTGGCGGGACATGGCATCACGAGAGTCATGTCCTATCAGGCTGCGGCAGCGGTGTCGACCGGCAAATTGGTCGTGCTGTTGACACAGCACGAACCCCCTCCGATCCCGGTTCACCTGCTGCTGCCTTCTGCCCGCTCCAAAACAATGAAGCAGCGGGCCTTCGTCGCTTTCGCAGCACCACGCCTGCGTCGTCACCTTGACAGAGCTGCGAATCAGATAGGCCGTATCAATTCTGGCCGCCGCTAAACTGCGAGGCTACGGTGGATGATTCCCCGCCGAGGAGCACAAGCAGCGACGCTCAGCAAAGACATCACGCCTCCGGCACGCGAGCGGATTCAGCCGAATAGGATATCGAAGCGCGCAGCGAGAGCCCGGAGATTCTTGTCAAGGGTCCAAAGCACGGCGTCGAAAGTCAGCAGCACTGACCCAAGCAATAGTAGATCGATGGCGCCACAGCCCGAATCCTGAAGTGGCTCCCGCTCAATCAATGCGAGCGTTTCATCCGTGCTGGCGACGGTAGCTGAGCGCAGCTGCCTCAAGTCGCTCAAGGTGCGTTCCCGCGGCGCCGGCGGCGTGCCGCACGCGATTTCAATCAAAACCATTGGATGGCAGAGCACTTGGTCGGCCGACAATAGAGTCTGCAGCGCTTGGTTGGACTTGCGGAAATGTGCGATCCAAACCGAGGTATCTGCCAGGACCAGACTCATTGGACGTGAATCCTAGAGTGGCCTGCGGCGAGGGACTGACTTCATCCGCGGCGCCTTTCCGCCCAGCGCGGCCAGGCGTTTGCCTGCCTGGACGCGAACAAATACCTTCATAGCCTCCCGAAACAGGTCGGCCTTGTCGGTCCCGGGGTCGGCAACCTCCAGGGCGCGCTGAAAGAGCTCATCGTCGATGGTGACGGTGGTTCTCACGCTTTTCTCCGTATCATCATTGTGGATGCATTATATCATCAAAAAAATCATCAGAAATGCGTCCAGAAGCGGTTATAACGCCTGAATTCGCGTATTCCATTTGTGATTTCGAGGTCTACGCGACAGAGACTACTAAAAGTCAATAATAGCCGGCGACTAGATAGATCACTAACTGATTGAGTGGTCATGTGTTTTTCAGCCAGACCTGCATATTTCTGCGGGATTCAAGCAAACTCTTTTGACGGTAAAATTTGACGGTAAAAATCGTCACGCATCGGCAGAACGGAATTTTACCGTCATTGCTTGATCGCTTGATCATTCGCGCAGTGAATGACTATCATTCACTGCATGAAGACCCTTCCTCGATTGGTCGGCACTGCGCTTTCCGAACGCTTGCGCGTCATGCCGGCAGCCGTGGTCACCGGCGCACGTCAGACCGGTAAGAGCACTCTGGCCGAACAACTCGTCCCCGGCGCCCGTCGCTATGCAACGCTCGACGATCTCGACGTGCTCGACGCCGCCCAGCACGATCCGGAAGTGTTGGTAGGCGGCCCCGACCCGGTTACGCTCGACGAGGTGCAGCGCGCGCCGGAGCTGCTCCGCGCAGTCAAGCGCGCCATCGATCGCGACCGAAAGGCCGGGCGCTTCCTCCTCACGGGCTCGGCGAATCTTCTCTTGATGCGGCAAGTCTCGGAATCGCTGGCTGGTCGGGCGAGCTATCTCACGCTCTGGCCGATGACTCGGCGCGAGCAGCGCGGACTCGGGCGATGTGGCCTCTGGGATGAGTTGCACAACGCGCCCGATGCCGGATGGCGGGAAATACTGGCAGGTGAAAAGGATAGCGCCGAAGACTGGCGCATGCTTGCCCGCCGCGGAGGATTTCCGACACCGGCGTTGGATCTCACTACGGCAGCAGACCGACGCATCTGGTTCGATGGCTATGTGCGCACCTATCTCGAGCGCGATTTGCAGGATCTGGCGTCAATCAGCACGCTGCCCGATTTCCGTCGTCTAATGCGCGCGGCCTGCCTTCGCATGGGCCAGCTCGTCAATCAGACGGAACTAGGTCGCGACGTCGCGCTTCCGCAGCCGACCGTGCATCGCTGGCTCAATCTGCTCGAAACCTCGTACCTCTTGGTGCGCTTGCCTGCCTATGCCGTAAATCGCACCAAGCGTCTCATCAAGGCGCCAAAGATATATTGGGGCGATACTGGCCTAGCACTGCACCTTGCTGAATCCGAGGAGCCGGACGGCGCGCATCTCGAGAATCTGGTCCTGCACGATCTGCTCGCCTGGCGAGACGCGCGCGTCGAGCGCGCAGAGCTTGGCTACTGGCGCACTTCCATCGGTGAGGAAGTGGATTTCGTGATCGAGACGGGTGGCAAGCTGCTGCCGATCGAAGTGAAGTCAACGACCCGCCCTCGGCTCTCGGATGCCACGCACCTGCGTACGTTCCGCACCGAGTATGGCAAGAAGTCTCGCGCCGGGCTGCTGCTGCACACAGGTAACACGCTTGAATGGCTCGCGCCGGATGTGCTGGCCGCGCCTTGGTGGAAGGTCCTGTGATCGCCAAGATTGAGAAGGTGAGAAGCTTAGGGTGCGCGTAATCGTATTGGGTGGCGCCGGAGATCTTCACGGTTACTTGACGAAGTCCATCATGATGCCGCCAAAAGCACACGACATGGCTTCTTCAACTACAACCACGACTCGAGAGGCCGGCGCCTGCGCAATTGAAGATTCGGCGCAGGCGCTCGTCCGATCTTGGCTTGTTGCTCGAGTTTTTTGCGTGCGTCTAGCCACGCATAAACCTCATCCGAATCCCAAACAACGCAGCGCGGGGTTAGATAGAAACGTTTTGGAAAATCTTCCCGTTGCTCCATTTCGTAAATGGTTGTGTACGACAGCGGGATAATCTTGCGTAGTTCGGTGCGTTGTAGCGTCGTAGGGCGCGTCGTGGCGGGGGAATGGTTGCCGGTGGTGTTGTAGGGGGCATTAGGTTGAGGTGCTCGTGATGAGGGGGTGGTAGGGAAGTATTTGAATAAGTAATAATTATCGTAGTATGACTACGACTGGGAGCGCTAGATCACAAATTGGGGGACTATCGGAGACTATCGCCCACTATCACTACAAGACAGAGAGTGCTTGGCAGTCGAAGTGTGCCAATCGGAAGTTTGTGCTAGCTTTGTCAGATGGACAAAAGGATTACTCGATACAGCAGCCTGAAAGCGATGAAGTCTGACGAGTATCGGTTCTGGCAACGCCTGCCGGGAAGCGAGCGAATTCGCGCTGTAATGGACCTCAACCTTGACCTTTATGCGATAAAGGGACAAGCCGCGGATGCACCAAGACTTCAAAGAACTCTTATCCGCCTTCAACGCCGGACAGGTTAGATACCTCATAGTTGGCGGATACGCGGTTTCGTTTCATGCGCAGCCACGTGCGACAAAAGATCTGGATATTTTGATTGGCGCAGACCCTGAAAACAGCAAAGCTGTGTATGCCGCGCTTGCGAGATTCGGGGCACCGATTGAAGGATTGAGCGCCAAGGACTTTGCCGAGCCCGATAATTTCTTTCGAATGGGCACGCCGCCGGTGATGGTGGACATCATGCCGAAGATTAGCGGCGTTGAATTTGAGGAAGCTTGGAGACGGCGAGTAGATGTTCGAATAGATGATGACTTGTCCGTACCATTTATCTCGCGAGAGGACCTATTGGTTGCAAAGCTTTCGGCGGGCCGAGCACAGGATTTGATCGACGTCGATGCTTTGCGCGAAAGCGACCAGAGCCAAGAGATCGAACAGCAGCAACCGTGAGTGACCGTGACGCTCGTCGAGCGTGCTAATGACGTTTCCCTCGAAGATCTCGCGTCCTATACTATCCACGGGAGGCATCAGCAGTGAGCTGAGAATGTAGACGGCCATTGTAAAACGGTTCGCTATAATCTTCGGTGGTGGCGGACAAACTCATTACTCAATTCGTCGCAGGTCCGACGGACTATTCCAGCTTTTCCACGATGATCCATTTATAGGTATTGATCAGCCGTATCAGTTCGATGACAAACCGATCTCTGGATTATTTGCAGACCTTGCTGCCGCTGAAGCAGAACTACTCCGAGTCCATCCGAGCCTTGAGCGGGTAGAGTAAATTGCGCAACGGTAAGATGAGAAAGCGTTATGCGAGCCAGATTGTCAGTGCATGGATATTGACATTGCCAATTGTCGCCGTTCTGGCAGCCGACGCAAATGAGCCGGGGCACTCCAAGCTGACTTATGGGAATGGAAAGGAATTTCAAACGGATCTATATGACGCTCGTCTGCTTGGTGAACTACCGGCTGACGGCAAAGAACCTTATCTTGTGTTTGCCGGTCGAGAGTGTCCCCAGTGTGACTTGGACACCAACGTTTATTTCCGATCGCCCTCCGATGGATCCGGTACGGGGCCGATGGCTGTTCAATCGAGCTACCCAGGCAACTACTACGTTGCCGATTCCGGGAGACTCGTCGCACGTGTGCGAATGTTTATCGGACGCTGTATCGACTCGAACGACGGAGCTGTATGGTTCTTCCAGAAACGTGACAATGGCCGGTGGCAAACAACCGTGTCTACCATTTTTATCAACGGAACACAGCTCGGTAATCGCACCTATTTCGAGAATCTGCCGAAGATTGCCGTAGCCCAGGCGGGGGTTTCAAATAATCAGTGCCGCGAGGTTCCCCCGGTACCGAAGTTTGTTAAAACCGCGGCCGCTTACTACAGTGAAAATCCCCACTTTAGGACCGATTGCCGTAGTCCTTCCATTCGAGAATGGCCTCTTGGTCCGGCCCAGCCCGGCAGGCCTGTCTCTTATCTGGATAAGCAGACTAATACACTGCTTTATGTGGAAGGCGACGGACGCCATCTCGCGGCGATTGCATCAGATGGCACAATTCTGTGGCATAGAAACCCATTTGTTGACGCGGACCTTTGTCCATATCGCAACGAGCGACCAATTATTGTGTCTGTGGGCCCTGTGCTTGGGTCGGGCCGAGAAGATTGGATTGCTAGGAAGTGGAAGAGAAAGAGCCACCTGGTCGAAATCCATTTTGACTCTTCACAGTTTGGGGTTGTTGACATCAAAAATGGAGATTTTCTCTTCAATGGACAGAACTAATCCTGGTGTTCTTTGCTTGAGAGCGCCACGCATCTTGCCCATTCCCCTGGTTCTATTCTTCATCGCTTTCGCGCCCGCGCTCTCCCCGGAGCCATCAAGCAAGTGGGTTATCTCCGAGGGCGACTACATTGGTTACGCGACGGTCGCAGACGCTCTGGCTACTCTAAAAACCCGAGGACTAATGCAGCTGGCAGCGCCCAATGGCAGCGTTTCAATCGTGGAACCAGACAACAAAACGACATGGACGTTTGCCGGTAAAGGGGACCCAGCGTATCCGGCCGCCGCAAGAACTGTATTTGCCAGAACCGGCGATTCCGTGCACGTAGAGATAACCGTGCTATGCGAAGCGGCTCAGGAGCCATGTGAGAAATTTCGGAGCGACATCCGGTTTAACATTGAGCAAGTCTCAAAAATGTCGAATGACCCTTCCTTAAGGTGCCACGTAAATGGGGAGACAACTGAATGTTCACATAGGCCGGTACGCGAACACTCCGACCAGCAGCTCTACGTGAAAATCGCGGACGACGGAACCTGCGGCGTCGATAGTCTAGTGGTTCTCTGTCCGGATGTCGGAAAGCATATTCGGTCGGAACATCCATCAGACGATCCCAAGGTTGTCGTCTGTGGAAGCGCAACCGTGAAGTACGATGCGGTCGGACGGGTCCTGCGTGTCTTAACCGAGCAAGACCTACCGATAGCATTCGGTTGCCCTCCGCACGCACCATGAGAACGCACTGGTGGGCGATCACTGCGTTAGCATGGGTTACATGCCTAAGCTCATGTGCCAGCGCTTCCTTCGAGGATAGAGTTGCTGGCAAGGGGAACGTCCAGCTAACCGGATGGGTAAGGCTCGCCGGGGAGTTCATCATTTACTCAGATACGGAGTCGATGAATAAAAAGCTGAGGTTTCCACACTGCATAAGCGGTGTTTTTAGCGATCAATATGACCGGAAGGATCGTTCCGAATATAACGGGCACTTAGTTACTATGACTGGCAAATTGTTCAAGTATTCTGACCTGCCCGACGAGGACAGACCCGCCATACCACGGAAAATGCTTGGCGATTCTGTCGTACCCAATTGGTGCTTCGGCCCCAATGTTCTGCTGATAAAGTCGATGAAGAATCTAGGCACGTAGTAATGCCAGCCATTACAGCCAGAGTTGTTTTGTTGTTCGTCGCCTCTGCGACACTCGCGGTGATCTCGTGCTTCTATTGGAGAAGCGATGCCTATCGACTATCGCTATTTCATGCTAACAGGTCTGAATACGAGACCTTGTTGAGTATGCTCCAGCGCGACGAACGTCTTACATTCATTAACGATGGTCTTACGGAGCCGGAAGATCCGAGCATAAAAGGAATATCCCCGAAGAGAATTGCTGAATACCGTCGGCACATGTCTAATATCGGCTGCGGAGCGATTCGGTACGAGCCTTTCATTGGCTCGGCAGTGTTCGTTTCCAATTGGGGGAGAAACACAGACATCCTCTATTTCCCAATGCGTTCGGCTGAAGACGCAAAGAGCCACGGCGTTCCGCTCACTCCTGCACAAGCCCATCACATCGAAGGCGGTTGGTATCTAACCTCTGAGAACTTTTGAAGGCTCTCATCGTCCGCGGGACAGAGTCGGCATCGTTCATTGGTCTTGCGACCGACAATATCGGTTCTCGAATGCATGGCGTTCGACGGAATGATAGTGAGTCAGTCGGTTCGACCGACATCATTACGACCGTTATACGTTTTTTGTTTGTGCGATTATTTTCAGTGGGATATATCTATACCCCGAGATTATTGAGTGGGGGTGACCGGCCTTTGCCATCAATCGATCTCCCTATATTGTCTCCAGCACGAAGAGACCGTTCGCCGTCGATCGAAAAGGCCTTTCTTACCATCGAAAAGACGTTACACTGTCGATCGTCGTCTATCGAGATCTTCGCGGTCACTCGAAAAAGCCCACCAGCGCTTACACCGTAGCACCGGGGCGGGTCACCACCTGAAGGCACAGGTTCAGGCCCTCCAGAGCGCCCGACTGATCTGATCGGGCGCGACGCTTGCCCCATGGCGCAGTTAGCGTTGTGCGATCCGCTGCCGCAGCTCCCAGCTGCCGTCCGCCAAGTACTCGACCGTCCGCCACGGGTCTATGCGCTGCGCGCCCATACCGAGGGTACGTCCGAGCTTGGCAGGCGGGAACAATTCCGGGCTCGGAAATGGCGAGCCGAAGCGCACCAAGTGAGGGCCAGGCAGCTCTGCTCGCCGCCAACCAATGCGATCAGATTCAGGGTTACTGGTTCAGCGCAGCGCTGCCGGCGTCAGCGGTCGAAACGATGCTGCGCGACGGCCGTCGGATCGATCCGGCGCTGCTTCCCCGGGCTTAGGCGGCGTTCGCGCTAGCGCACCTTGCTGCTGGTCGACGACGAGGAGAATGTCATCGCCGCGTTGCGCCGGCCTCTGCGCGCCGAAGGCGGGCTGGCGCTTATGCAGCTGGGCGCATGGTGCGAGTGCCTGATCGGGGAAGGTGCTAAGGAGCCAGCAGACAGCCGCGAGTGGCCTCTGTCGCAATTCAAGCTGACGCTCTTGCCTCTGGTGCGTTCCGACTGCGCGGTATTCGCGCATCTGCCTCCGGCACGCGAGCGGATTCAAGCGAATAGAATATCGAAGCGCGCAGCGAGAGCCCGGAGATTCTTGTCAAGGGTCCAAAGCACGGCATCGGAAGTCAGCAGCACTGACCCAAGCAACAGTAGATCGATGGCGCCACAGCCCGAATCCTGAAGTTGCTCACGCTCAATC
>Ga0335072_10008445_pt1 | contig 14932 bp, 6 predicted proteins | sample Lox_Sample_21_FD_206725 | JGI IMG/M metagenome (GOLD analysis project Ga0335072, IMG submission 206725) | Soil microbial communities from Loxahatchee National Wildlife Refuge, Florida, United States - Lox_Sample_2.1 | ecosystem: Environmental > Terrestrial > Soil > Wetlands | place: USA: Florida... | reverse complement strand
CGCTCGCTCGCGAAGTTCTCTCCGCTCGCGCCGCCTCCGGCACGCCCTTGCCAGCGCTACCTCTCGGCGGACGAATTCGTCGCTTCACCACGGATAACTCAGCGATCGCCGAACTCCCCGGTGCAAATCATGTCATGGTCGTTTCAACGCAGCCCTTCGCAGCAGAGACCGGCTCAGGAGCGAGGGCTCCGCTCGACCTGCGCCTGCGACCAGCAGGCGCGACGTTCGTTCCTCTCCTGGCGTCAGTCCCTGTGCGAATCCCACAGGATGCATCCCGCGGGCTCGACTTCCCGCGCAGCGACATCTCGATCAGGCCAGTCGATGCGAGCGGACGCCCCCCGCGCTCTCTCGGCACCGCGCTCGGAGCAGGCATCGACTACCCCAACACCGCCCTGGACACCGACACGCTCATCACCCCGCTACCGCAGGGCGCGGAGATCGTCTCACTGCTGCGTTCAGCCATGAGCCCTGACACGCTTGCCTTCGCACTTGATCTCCCGAACGGCGAGCAGCTCGTCTCCGGGAAGGGGTCGCGTGCGGCCTTCGCAGTGATGCGTGGTCACTCGGTGATCGCGACGATCATGCCGCCGACCGCGACCGATGCCGAAGGGACCAACGTGCCAGTGACGACGAAGCTCATCGGCGCGACCCTCCACCTGAAGGTTCTCCATCGAGGGCACGACTACCGCTATCCCATCGCGGTCGACCCCACCGTTGAAGAAAACCTCTACGGCGAAGGCAAGATCGACCTGGGCGGCTCCTGCCCTGGGCACCCCTCAGAAACGCTCGGCGCGACCTGGGCCTACTACAAAGGTCCCGGTACCTGGCAAGGGAACACAACGGGCTGCAGCGCCCAAACCACAGGTACCGCCCCTATGAACGAAGGCGGCTTCGGGTTCTTCTATTTCAGGACCCAGGGCGAATCGCGCATCTACAAGGCGACCGCGACCACGTACGCGACGACCACCTGGCCGATCGAACACGAAACCGCCTACCAGACGATTCTCGGTATCGAGAACCCTCACACGGCCAAAACCGAAGGCACCCACGCGTGGATCGGCAAATACGAAGAAGGGGCCACCGTATGCGCTCTCTCGGAATGCGCCCCCGGCAAAGTCGAAGCGTCAAACGACGAAAACGAAGTGTTCTTCGAGGCGCTCGCACGAGAAACGTTCCCGACGGGGTTCAGCGCTTCGGCCGGCATCAACAAAGCGGTCGAGTACGTGCTCCAAGAAGCGCCGCCCACCGTCAGCATCCCGGCAACCGAACAGCAGGCGTGGCGGACGCGGGCGGCCGTGAAGATCAACTCTCGCGACCCCGGCGTCGGCTTGGTGGAAGGCAAAGCAACCTCACCCAGCGCCCCTGGCTGGAGCGCCGCTGGACACGGCATCGCGACCACTCCCACCCTCCAGCACAACGAGTGCTACGAATCGGCCTGCGGCGGTAAAGCGTGGGAAATCTGGCCCGAACAGATCGAAGCGCTTCCCAACGGCGAAGACACGATCCAGACATCAGCCACCGACGCGGCAGGGCTGACCACGGTCTCGACCGGCACGCTGAAGATCGACCACGGCCGGCCGTTCAACGACACGATCGCCGGCGTGCCACACAACGAAATCGGCTATGGGATCTACAAGCTCAAAGCCAGCGCCCAGGAGGGCACCGCAGGCATCCCCAGCTCCGGTATCGCCTCGCTGAAGCTGGAAGTGGACGGCAAAGAAGTCGGTACGCCACAAGGTTCGTGCTCTGTCCCGATCGGCGTCTGCACTGCGAGCGGGGAATGGACGATCGTCGGTTCCGAATACGCCGCAGGCAAACACACAGTCTCCCTGGTCGCCACCTCGGGCGCCGGCGTTACCTCGTTCACGAACACGCCACTGGCGATCCACGCCGCTGAAGCTCTCCCGCTCGGCCCGGGCACCGTGAACTCAGCCTCCGGTGCGTTCGTGCTCAAGTCGACCGACGTAGACGTCCCGACTCCCGGCGCTCCGCTGGCGATCGAACGGAGCTATGACTCGCGCCAGTTTGCAAGCGAAGGGCACGAAGGGCCCTTCGGCCAGCCCTGGCAGGGCATCGGCGTCACGGGTGCTCAGAGTCTCATAAAACTCGCTGATGGCGACGTGATCCTGGTCGCGGCTTCCGGGCAGCAGTCCATCTTTACCAAGGAAGGCGCGTCGTTCACCCCGCCACCCGGCGATGGGAACCTGACCCTGAAGGAACTCAGCGCATCGAACTTCACGCTGGCCGATCAGCAAGGCGACATCACGACCTTCACGGTCCCGCAGGGCGGGTCGGGCACAGAATTGACGCCCAGCCGCCGCGAAGTCTCCGCCCACTCGGCAACGACGACCTTCACCTACGAAACCGTAGGAGGCGTGACCCGCCCGGTGCAGGAGCTCGCGCCGGCCCCCGCCGGCGTCAGTTGCACGACGCTCGTAAACGGCTGCCGCGCGTTGCAGTTCGTCTACGCCAGCAGCACGACCGCGAGCGGCGAAGCGCCGAGCGAATGGGGCAATTACGCCGGGCGCATCATCCGGATCACCTTCACGGCCTACAACCGCACGACCGCGAAAATGCAGACGACCGCCGTCGCGGAATACGCCTACGACAAAAGAGGACGCTTGCGTGCCGCCTGGGACCCGCGGATCTCGCCTGCGCTGAAGGCCACCTACGGCTACGACTCCGAAAACGAGGTCACTGCCGTCACGCCGCCGGGCCAGCAGCCCTGGCTCATCAACTACGGGACCGCGCTGTCGGACGCTACGAGCGGGCGCGTCGTCTCGGTCGCGCGACCGCCCGCCTCGACGCCGTTCGGCAACGGACTGGCGCCGAGCAACACCGAAGCGCCGACGCTCTCGACCTCGGCCCCGGTCATGGAACGCGAAGTGAGCGTGTCCAAGGGCCACTGGAGCAACTCTCCGCTCACCTACAGCTACCAGTGGGAGCGATGCAACGCCTCCGGCGGGGAATGCGCGCCGATCGCAGGTGCGGTCGACCCCGGCTACTCGCCGAGGCCGAGCGACGGCGAACACTCCATCAAGGCGCTCGTGACCGCGACGAACGCCGGCGGCTCGGCCTCGAGCCTCACATCCGCAAGCGCTCCGATCGCGGTCAAACCCCACTACGTGCTCTCGGCCGGCTCGTGGGGGACCGGCAGCAGCGAATTCAAGTCGCCCGCCTACGCTGCGGTCGCGAGTCCGCGCAACGAACTGCGCCTGTTCGTGACGGATACGGCGAACAGCCGCGTGCAGGAACTCGACCTTGAAACCTTCCAATTCACCGGGAACTTCGGAAAAGCGGGGACGGGACCCGGTCAGTTCGGCGAACCGACCGGCATCGCCACGCCGAGTCAGACCGACAGCCAAGCATTTCTCGCTGTCGCAGACTCGACGAACAAACGCATCGGCAACTACTGGGCAAACGAAGGTCCCGAGAAAGAACTGAACAGCACGGCGACCGAAGGCACTGGCGCGCTCAGGGGCGTCGCGCAGCTACCGAACGAAATGGCGTTCGTAGCGCAGGGCGCAGAACAGAACCGGCTCATGTGCGACTGCACGAGGGGAGGTCAGACGATCCTCACCTACGGCAGCACCGGCTCGGGCAACGGGCAGTTCAAAGAACCCGCGGGCCTGGCGATCAGCCCGACGAACAAAGACATCTACGTCGTAGACGCGGGCAACGGCAGGGTCGAGTTCTTCACGACGAAAGAAAACGCCGCGCATGAAGAGGAACTCGCCTACGCTGGTCAGTTCGGTGAACTCGGCTCCGGCCCCGGCCAGTTCAAGGAACCGAAGGGGATCACGGTGGACTCCGCCGGCAATGTCTGGGTCGTCGACAGCGGCAACTACCGTGTCGAGGGCTTCGGTCCAGAAGGCAAATACCTCACCGAATTCGGCGAAAAAACCTCGGCGACCCAGTGGGAAGAAAAAGGCAAAGAAGCAAAAACCGCCAAAGAAAAACGTGAACGCGCCGCCGAAGCGGAAGCTGGGCCGGGTCAGCTCTACAAGCCCGTGGGTATCGCGAGCTACGGCACCAGTCTCTACGTTGTCGACTCAGGCGACAGCCGCATAGAGCGATGGACCACGGCGATCGAAAGCAACGAACCGCCGCCCAGTGGTAAAGCGCCCGAAAGCGGCGGGAACGCAGTCTGGACGGTCGACTACCAGGTGCCGGTCTCGGGCACCAAGGCTCCCTACGCGCTCAACACCACCGCGATTGCAGCGTGGGCGCAAATCGACGCACCGAAGGAAGGCACCGCCGTCTTCCCCCCCGATGAGCCGATGGGCTGGCCGGCCAGCGACTATCGCCGTGCGACCGTCTACTACCGCGACAGCAAAGACCGCGAGGTCAACACCGCGCTGCCCACCGGCGGGATCGCCACGCGCGAATACAACAGCATGAACGACGTGGTTCGCACGCTCAGCCCGGACAATCGCGCAGCTGCGCTGAAAGAAGGCGCGAACTCGGCGGCGACCTCGCGCCTGCTGGACACCCAGACGTTCTTCAACGCTGAAGGAACTCGGGTCACGGGCACGCTTGGACCACAGCACACCGTTGTGCTGCCCAACGGCAAAAAGGTCAGCGCCCGTCGTCAGGTGCAGAGCAGCTACGACGAAGGCGCCCCGAGCGAAGGAGGCCCATATCGGGTCGTGACCAAGACAATCGAAGCTGCGCTCGTCGGCGAAAAACAGGAAGACGTCCGCACGACCCAGGACCAGTACGGCGGTCAGAGCAACCTCGGCTGGTCCTTGCGGGAGCCCACCTCGATCACGCACGTAAACCCCGAAGGCGAAAACTCCACGAGCACGACCCTCTTCGATCACGAAACAGGTGACGTGACCGAAGAACGCAAACCTGCCAACCCCAGCGCACCTTCGCCGCACGCAACCGAAACGATCTACTACGCAGCTGGCAGCTCAGGTGTGCCGGCATGCGCCAGTCATCCTGAATGGGCGGCTATGCCGTGCGAGACGAGGCCGGCCGTGCAGCCCGAAACCGTCGGAGTTCCGAACCTACCGGTCACGCTCGTGAAGTACAACTTCTGGCTTGAGCCGGAAGAAATCGTAGAAACCATTGGCGCCAACACACGCGCCACGTCGATCGGCCACGACGCTGCCGGACGCGAAACGTCGTACTCGGTGACGGCAACCACCGGCGCTCCGCTGCCGACCGTCAACGACGAATACAGCACTGAAACCGGCGTGCTCACCGTGCAAAGCACGACCGTCGAAGGCACGACGAAGTCGCTCCACTTCGGCTACAACTCGCTTCTTCAGCTCGTGTCATATACCGATGCCGATGGCAACACGGCGACGAACGCCTTCGACATCGACGGCCGGCTCGAAACGACCAGCGATGTCCACGGCTCGCAGACCTTCGCCTTCTCGGCCTCCTCCGGCCTGTCGGACGAACTAAAAGACTCCGCGGCGGGAACGTTCGGGGTCGTCACCGACTTGGAAGGGAACCCGACGATCATCGGGTATCCCAACGGCATGAGTGCGTTTCTGGGCTACAACCAGGTCAGCGAACCGACGTCGCTGGAATACATCAAGACGCGGCACTGCGAAAGCAGCTGCACCTGGTACACCGAAGAACGTGTGCCGTCCATTCACGGCCAAGTCGTGATCGAAAACAGCACGCTGGCGAGCAAGACGAACAAGTTCGACCCACTCGGCAGGCTCTCCCAGGTTTCAGATACGCCGGCCGGCAAAGGCTGCGTGACGCGGGTCTACTCCAACGACCCCGACACCAACCGCACGAGCCTGAAGACATACGAACCTTCAAGTACTGGCAAATGCTCGACGACGAAACTCAGCACGAGCGAAACGCACAAATTCGACGAAGCCGACCGCCTCACGGACCCGGGCACGAGCTACACCGGCCTCGGGGACGTCTCTGGGCTGTCCGAAGCCGACGGCGGGGGCGCCTCGCTGACGAGCGCCTTCTACGTGGGCAACGAGCTCCAGAGCATCACCCAGCATGAAAGCGCCACGCAGAAAGAAGAGAAACTGAGCTACGTCCTCGACCCGGCGGGTCGGCCGCGCGAAACCCTCGCTACCGGCCAGATCCTCACCGCGAACACCATTTCGCACTACGACGGGCCGGCGCAGGCACCGGCTTGGACCGTCAACGCAATGGGCGAATGGGCACGCAACATCTTCGGCATCGGCGGGAGCCTTGTTGCTACCCAGAGCAACGGCGCCGCACCGGTCCTCCAAATCCCGAACCTCGATGGGGATATCGTCGCGACTGCGGCAGTGTCGGAAACGGCAACCGGGTTCTTGTCCACGCTTGAGCCGGGCGAGTACGGCGTTCCGACAGGCGGAAGTAGTCAGAAGTATGCTTGGTTGGGGACGATGGGGATCGCGAGCGAACTTCCGACCGGGGTAATGGCGATGGGGGCGCGTACGTACGTCGCCTCCGTCGGGCGCTTCCTCCAGCCTGACCCCGTCCCCGGCGGTTCGGCGAACGAATACGGCTACACATTCGGAGACCCGATCGACGCATCCGATCCCAGCGGCGAATACACGGTCGGGGGGCCATCACAGGCGCTGATCGAAACGGCTACTCAGCTCGCGAACGAAGCGGCCGCTGAACAGGCAGCCATCAACGCAGCTGCAGCGCGAGAAGCGGAAGAAGAAAGGCAGCGCATCAGCGAAGAAGAAGCCGCCAGGATCGCGGCCACGAACGCAGAAATCGAAGCGCAGATGGCCGCACTATCTCCAGCATGGTTTGAGGGCAGCGGCGGTAATCCCTTTGCCAGTCGCGAACTCGGCGGCTTCGGCCGGGGCCGGGGGCACAGGCATTGCGGTAGCAGTAAAAGCTGCACCAAACAGACCCACGGTGGCACGTCGAAAGAGGAATACGTAAAAGCCTGTGGGCTCATCGGTGGCGGTATAGGCGGAGCCATTGGCACGGGTGAGTTCGCGACGGCTGCGGGCGGTGCCATTGGCGACATCATTGGCGAGCGTCTGTGCGGCGGTTAGGGGGCACCAATGCGGACAGCCTTGAAATTTCTACTCGTAGCCATACCTACCCTGCTGATCATCAAGTACGTCGGTACCGATAGCTGGCGATGGAGTAGCGTGGTCGCTGTGACCGTCGCCACTGTCGGGCTGCTTACCGATGACATTCGCGCCCGCGCCCGAGTCGCTCCCAAGGGGCGCCGGCGGTCGCGTCAGCCACCGGTTTAGCTGCTGCCTGCGCAGACATGACGTGGGGGTGGTTCGAGTCCACTCGAGCGCATGCAGAATGCTTCGCCCGGGGCACGCCCTCCCCTGATGCAGTGGGAACTGGCGGGCGCCTCTGCCTCAGCGGTGGAACGTAGTTCGCGGCTCATGGCCCGCAAGCAGCCTTGCCGCGCCTTGCATCCGTCCACGCCCGCCGCTACAGTGCGAACAAGTGTTCGTCTCAAAACATCGCCAACCCGAACAGGGAGTCGATCAGACATGGATCTGACCAAGCGTCAACAGGAGATCTTCGACTTCATCCGCAAGTACTCCGCGAAGTACGGCTACCCCCCGACGGTGCGCGACATCGGCAAGGCGGTCGGGCTGGCGTCCTCCTCGACGGTCCACGCCCACTTGGCGAACCTCGAGAAACTGGGCCTGCTGCGCCGCGACCCCTCCAAGCCACGTGCGATCGAGCTGCTGGACCGCGCGATGGGCAGCGCGGTCGAGACGGTGCGCGGGATCGTCCGCTCGGACGGCCTGCCGCTGCTGGGCTCGGTCGCCGCGGGTCAGCCGATGCTGGCGGAGGAGAACATCGAGGACTACGTCTCGGTGCCGGAGGTCGCGGGCGGGGGCGAAGGTGAGTACCTGCTCCGGATTCGCGGCGAATCGATGAAGGAAGCGGGCATCATCGAGGGCGACTTCGTGGTCGTGCGCCCGCAGGACACGGCCCGCGACGGCGATGTGGTCGTGGCGCTGCTCGGCGAGGAGGCGACGGTGAAGCGGTTCTTTCGCGAGGCCGACCACATCCGCCTTCAGCCGGAGAACGAGACGATGGAGCCGATCCGCAGCAAAGAGGTCACGGTGCTCGGACGCGTCGTCGGCCTGCTGCGCAGCGTCTGACCGCCGGCGCGCAAGGCGGCTCCCTGCGCGCGGTCGGGCCATAGCCGCCGCCCTTGCGGCTGCGGCAGCGGCCTCGCATCCCTTCACACGGCGCGACGTAGGCGCTACCTTGGCCGAGCAGGTCAGGCAGCCGCGGAGGCGTCACAGCCTTCGAGGAAAGTCCGGACATCGAAGGGCAGGGTGGTCGAGCGATCGACCCGGGGAAACCCGCGGGAAAGTGCCACAGAAACACACCGCCGATGGGGCCGTCCCACGTGAACGGCTCACAGGCAAGGTTGAAATGGTGCGGTAAGAGCGCACCAGCGCCGCGGTGACGCGGCGGCTGGGTAAACCCCACCCGATGCAAGGCCAAACAGGACCGCTTGCAGGTTGCCCGCCAAGGTCCAGGTAGGCCGCTCAGATGGATGGCTGCTCAACGACAGGATCCGGCTTATCGACCCGCTAAGGAAAAACCCCGCTCCGGCGGGGTTTTTCTATTGGTCGAGTCGCCGGGTTCTCGTATGGCTAAGCAAGAAAGGCCCGCACGGGGCGATCTCTATGGAGCCAGGTTGAAGCCGTGTGGCGCAGCGTATGGGCGTGACGTTCTCCGAAATTCCGGCCCGCGCTGACATCCGCCTGAGATGTCGCTCAGGACGTTCGCATGAAGAACACCGCCGCTTAGCCCTCAGAAGACGCGGTCTCCGGGAAGCGCGGAACGCTCGGAGCGCCATTCCTCCAGCTCTGAGGCCAGCTTAAGCGGAGGTGGCTGGCGACCGGCCTGCTGTCGCGAGCGGCTGGGCGCTCGATCTATTTGGTACAACTCCAGTCGTTCGAAAATGTGGATTCTAAAGATGGCGAGCGAGCGTTGAGCTTGCGAGGGCGATTGGCTGCGTACGCGGCCTGGGTCATCCCGGCAGTTGTCGGGACAGTGCTTGGACTCCAGTGGTGGACGACACTCCTGCTCCTTGTTCCCGGAGCTGCCTGGTACTCGACCACGCGATGGCAGAGGTACCCGGTTGGGTCGGCCTGGGACCGTGTGCCGATCGTGTACGCCTTGCCCGGGATCATCGTTATTGCGCTTGTGATGTCAGGGCAGGGATTGCCGGGCATGCGCCCGTATGCCGGATGCTTTGCCGTGGCGCTCCTGCTTGGCGCTGATCTGCTTCGCGGCAGCCGACGCGAGACCGAGGGCGCCACGGTCTCGCCAGTGAGACCCCTCGGTGCATAAGCACGCTCGGTCCTGGCGTGGTTCGGCATACGATTGGGCACTTAGTCCTCGTATGCGCTTCGCCGTTGGACTCGGGTGGTATGGCGTCGTGTTCGCCTTCTCGACCTTGGCAGGCGCCGCGTTCCACCTTGGGATCGGGCTGGGCGTCGTCACGGTACTGCCCGCGATGGTCATTGTTGATCGTCTGTTCCGGCGGCGCCGAACTCCCGAGGGTGACGACCCGACGAGTGGCCTGCGGAGCGGCAATGCGTCGCGCTGACGTGCTGCGCGAAGGCGCGAGGCTCGGATTCCGCGCCGTGCTCGTTGCCATCGCTGTGCTAACTGTGCTCGGTAGCTCCCACGCTCTTCGCTATGTCCTTTGCGGCGTACTCCTCGCGACGGTACTTGCAGAAATGCTGTGGTCGGCGCGTAACAGTTCACCCTCCAGTTCTGGCGCTGGTCCCGACCGGCCGTAATGTGTCTGGCGCGAGCGCTCCTCACGAAGGGAGCGGGAGGTTCGCCGAGGTCATCGCCTCCTGGGAAACGGCCTCTGCGAGTTGGGTGACCGTGGACTTCATCGTGTCGACTGCCGCTTTAGGCGCTTGACGGCTCCTAGCAGTTCGTGGGCTCGAACACGCGTGTAACGCTGCGTCGAGTCGAGATGCTTATGCCCCAGTAGCTCTTGGATCTGCCGCAGATTCGCGCCTGCGCCCAGTTGCGGCGAATCACACGGCGAATCGCGCCTCAACCGGCGCCGAATTCGGCGGTGATCACCGTCTTTTCGTGCAAGGTCAGTTCGCAGCTTTCCTGGCTGCCGCTGGAGCTGCACGCTTCGCCCCAGCCGTCGAAGGTAGAGCCCCTGTCCTGATCGGCTTTGAGGCTGATGGGGGCGCCCCATTCGTAGGTGGCGGAGCATTGCTCGCCGCACTCGATCCGTTCGTCGGAGCTGCTGACGGTGCCGGCGCCGTCGCCTGTCCGTGCGACTTCGACCTTGAAATGCTCCGGGTCGAACCGGGCGGTAACGGTCTTGCCGGTACTCAGATCGGGTTCACAGATCCCGCTGCCGGTGCAGGCTCCGGCCCATTCCGCGAAGTGGGAGTCGTCGCCGGCCTTGGCGGTGAGGCGGGGCCGCTGACCCACGGGGTACCGATGCGAGCAGCTTTCCCCACAGTCGATTCCGCTCGGCTCGCTCGAAACGGTGCCGGTCCCTTCTCCGGACTTCTGGATCGTCAGGGTGGTCGAGGCCTGTCCCTGGCTGTGGCCTCCTTTCCCTCCTTCTTCACGCTTCTTCGCTTCCTCGTTCTTTTTCGTTTTCTGGGGTCGATGGTGGTGCGGGTGGGTCTGCACGACCGCCGAGCTGGACCCCTTTGCCACTTTTGCCGGCTCGCTTGAGCCACGGATTACGGCCCCGGCGGCTCCGCCGACCAGGAGCGGCACGAGCGCGAAGGCGAGCAGCGCGATCCGCCTGGGACTCCTGGGCTCGTGCCCGGCCGCGGAGGTCGAGCCGTGGAGCTTCGCGCGCAGCGTCTGGCAAAGCACCCGCAGGTTGCGTTCTGTCACCGCCACGCTCGATCGCTCCCCGAGCTTTTCTCTCAGCTCCAGCGCGCGGCTGAGCTCGGTGTCGGCCTCTGGCAGCTTCTCGGCGGCGAGGTGCAGCGTGCCGAGCTCGTGGAGCGCCCAGGCCCGAGCGCCTTCGTCGGCCAGCTGCTCGGCGGACTGCAACGCCACGCGCAGGGACGCCACCAGCTCGACCCAGCGGCTGAGCAGGGCCAGCAACATCGCCAGCGATCGTGCGACGCGCAGGGCCTCCCGCCAGCGTCCCTCGCGGTCGAGCCGTTCCAGCAGCTCGACCAGCTTCTCCACCTCGCCGCTGACGGCATCGGCGCCGAGGCGGCCCTGCGCGATCTTCGTGAACAGGTCGACCGCGTGCTCCGCCTTGTCGGTGATGTCCGAGGCGTCGGTGAGGAGCTTCGGCGCCTCCGCGCGGGGAGGGGAGGCTCCGCCCTTCTCGCTGGGCGCCTCGATCGCGCGCAGCAACTCGCGCGGCTCGGGCCGTCGCTCTCCGCCAAGCGGTGAGAGGACCATGCCGGCGGGGTCGCCGAGCACGAGCTCGTAGGCGCCGGCGTTTACGCGCGCTCCGATCGCACGCGGGCTCAAGATGCTCACCCCCGGGTAGAAGCTGTCCGCGGAGAGAGTACTGAATCTTCGAACTATCGCGCTAAGAGGAACACAATCCCGACCCAACTCTTAGACGGGTCACACGCCTCGCTTAGCGCTGGCCCCCAGCATTGCGCCAGGGGTCGAGCTTCCGAACAGGGCTCGGCCAAACCGCAAGCAGGAGGTTCCGATGAACCGCAAGAAGCTGATCGCCGTGCTCGTGGCGGCGTGTGCGATCGCGATCTCGGTCGCCGCGATCGCACAGGGTTCGAGCGCCACCAAGACGAAGCAGTCGGCATCGAAGGCCGGCGTCGCCGGCTCGGCCCCGGCAGGCGCCCCGCCGGGAGGCACGATGGGCGGCATGGCCGGCGGGCCGGGCGGCGGCGCTGTCCACTCGGTCGCGGTCGTGCCGAACAAGGCGGGCACGTCGTTCGTCACGGTGACGAGCGATCGGGGCAAGGCGCAGAGCGTCGACGCGAATAGCGGCGCGATCACGATCGCCGAGGGCACGAAAAGCGCGACGTACAAGACGGTGACGCTGACGATCGGATCCGAAGCGACGGTGATGCTCGACGGCAAGAAGGCCTCGCTGGCCGAAATCAAGGCCGAAGACGACGTCTCGGTCAGCTCTTCTTCGGAAGGCACGACGGTGTTCGCGACGGACTCCTCCTTCAAGCCGAGTGGCCCCGGCGGCGCCGGTCATCCGGGTATGGCCGCCGGCACCGCCGGCCCACCGCCGGGCGCGGAAGGGACGGGGGCCGAAGCCAAGCCGAGCACGGGCTCGGCGACGACGACCGAATAGAGGGCCGGCCGGAAGGGCGGCTGCGTAGAGGTCCCGGGCCGGGTCAGCCCCCGGCCCGGGACCGCGGCGGGGGGCGCGCACGGTCGAGCCGGGGAGTAGGGTCCTGGAGGTGCTGCATGCGTTGCTCTGCCTGACACCGGCGCTTGCGCTCGGCCTGCTGCTGCTGGCGAGGCGCTACCCGGGCGAGCGCATGCTGCTCGCGATGCGTCGCCACGACCGCACGCGTCTACCGCGGGCGGCACGTCTCCTGCGGAGTAACACCCCGTGCGGGTGCGAATCGCCCGCGGCGGCCTGCTGATCGGCAGCTCGCTGGCGGTGCGACCGCCGCCATTGCCGCTCGCGAGCTGACGACCGTCGCGAGCTTCTGACGCGACACCTCGCGCCGCGCGATACGCGCGGCGGATGGCAGCTCGCCGATCGCAGAGCGGAGTGGCCGGCCGCGCGCAGCTGGCACGGCCACGCGAGTTGAGCCTCAATTCCGAGGAGCTTCGATGCATCTTGATGCAGCGCGACCGGGCCGGGCGCCCGGCGACCCGCCGGGCTATAGCGGCCCGGCCCACGACATAGCGGCGAGCGGTGCCGGGACGGCACGGGTGGCCCGGGTGAAGCCGCTGCGCGCCGCGCTCGCGACGGCATCGATCGCGCTCGCGCTGCTGCTGGGCGCGGCGGTCGTCGGCACCTCGACGGCGGCCGCACACGCCGAGCTGCTGGGCACCGTTCCGGAGTCCGGCGCAACGGTGGGCGCGGCGCCGCGAGAGGTGATCTTCAAGTTCAACCAGGACGTCGGCGGCACCGCGGGCGCCGTGCGCGTCTACGACGCCCAGGGTGCGGAGGTGGACGACCTCGAAGTCGGCCACCCCGGCGGCAATCAGCACTGGATGGGCGTCGGGCTGAAACGGGGGCTGCCGGACGGCACCTACACCGCGACCTACCGCGTGATCTCGGCGGACACGCACATCGTCTACGGGGGCCTGGTTTTCAACGTCGGGCGGCCGAGCGCGTCCTCGACCGTCACGGTCGCGGGCCTGATCGGCAGGAGCGAGAGCGGGCGCGTGACGAAAGTGGCCTTCGGCCTGGTCCGGGCGCTGAACTACCTGACGCTGGCGCTGATGGCGGGAGGGCTGGCGTTCCTGCTGTTCGTGTGGCCGCGCTCGCTGTTCGCCCCGGGCGCAGGCCCAGGCGATGCCGGCGATGCCGCCGCGGGCGACGCCGAGGATGCCGGCGCGGGCGGCAGCGAGCGGCGCTGGGCCCGGGCGGCGCGGGCGGCGGCTGCGCGCCTGGAGAAGCTGCTCGTGCTCGCGGTGGCGCTGGGAGCGTCGGTCAGCGCGCTCGGCGTGCTGTTGCAGGGTGCGAGCGCGGCGGGCGTCTCATTGTGGAGCTCGCTGAAAGGCTCGGTCGTGCAGGACACGCTGGAGAGCCGCTTCGGCTGGGTCTGGGCCGCGCGGGCGGCGGTGTGGCTCGTGCTCGGCGCGATCCTGCTGATCTCGCGCGGTCACTGGCGCGGCCTGACGAGGACCCACGGCGATCCGGCGGGGCCGAGCGATCCGGCGGGAGCGGCCCCTGCGCGAAACGGGCGGCGGCGAGGAGTTGCCGCAACGGTCTGCGCGCTGGCGCTCGGCAGCGCCTACCTGCTGCTGACGCCGGCGCTCGCGGGCCACGCGAGCGTCGAGAGCCCGCGAGGGGTCTTCTTCCCCGCGGACGTGATCCACGTCGCGGCGGGCAGCATCTGGGTCGGCGGGATCGCCTGCCTGCTGTTCGTGCTCCCGGCGGCGACCCGGCGACTGCAGGGCGAGGAGCGGACCCGTCTGCTGCTGGCGACGCTGGCCCGCTTCTCGCCCCTGGCGCTGGGCTCGGTGATCGCGATCGCGGTCACGGGGACGGTGCAGGCGTACATCGACGTGCGCAGCCTGCACAGCCTGCTGCACACCACGTACGGCGTGCTGATCCTCGCGAAGACGGCCCTGCTGCTCCTGCTGATCGTGCTCGGCTGGATCAACCGCGCGCGCGTGATCCCGGCGCTGGAGCGGGTGCTGGCAGCGGCGAGCACGCCCGGCGAGACGGGCCGGCTCGCGCGACGGACAATGCGCGGCGAGCTGGCGCTGATGGTGGGCGTGTTCGGGGTGACGGCGGCGCTGATCAGCTACTCCCCGCCGATCGACACGGAGAACGGCCCGTTCTCGACCGACACGACGATCGGCCCCGCGGAGCTGGAGATGACGGTCGACCCCGCGCGGATGGGGCCGAACACGATCCACCTCTACCTGATCGACGCGAAGTCCGGTGCCCAGTTCACGGCGACGAAGGAACTGACCGTGACGGCGAGTCTGCCGGCAAAAGGAATCGGCCCGCTGAAACTGCACGCGACGCTCGCGGGGCCGGGCCACTACGTCCTGAACTCCGCGGTGCTGAGCCCCGCAGGCAGCTGGCAGCTCGAAGTGGTGGACCGCGTCTCGGAATTCGAACAGCACACGCGCAGGGTGGAGGTGCCGATCGGATGAAGACCCTGCCCACGACCAGCCCTCGAAACAACCCCAGAAGGAGACGGATCTGATGAAGCTCAAGCATCTGGCCGCGCCAGCGGCGGCTCTGGCGCTACTGGCCCCGGCGGCCGCGCAGGCGCACGTGAGCCTGCACCCGAACACGATCCCGGCGGGCGCGTCGGCGACGCTGGAGGTGCACGTCCCGGGCGAGGAGCAGGGTTCCTACGTCAAGAAG
>Ga0335072_10008444_pt1 | contig 14933 bp, 10 predicted proteins | sample Lox_Sample_21_FD_206725 | JGI IMG/M metagenome (GOLD analysis project Ga0335072, IMG submission 206725) | Soil microbial communities from Loxahatchee National Wildlife Refuge, Florida, United States - Lox_Sample_2.1 | ecosystem: Environmental > Terrestrial > Soil > Wetlands | place: USA... | reverse complement strand
CACGTCCTCGAACCCGCTCGGCGTGCCCGCGCTGGCCGCGCCGTCGCGGCCGATCGGGAAGTAGGCCATTTCGCCGGCGGCGTTGTGCCGGCCCCTGATCAGGTGCCCGTCCATGACGATCGCGCCGCCGATGCCCGTGCCCAGCGACATCAGCACGAACGAGCTGACCCCCCGGCCGGCCCCCCGCCAGGCCTGCCCCAGCGCACCCAGGTTGACGTCGTTGTCGACCTCGAACGGCTCAGCCAGGTTCTCCCGCAAGATGCCGAGCAGGTCAAACCCCTGCCAGTGCACGTTCGGGCCGGCGGTAGCCAGGCCGGTCGCGGGATCGATGAGCGCCGGAATCCCGACCACGACGGCCCGGACGGGGCGGGCCAGCTCGGCCGCCCGCGCCTTGAGGGCGGCAATGCAGCCGAGCAGGACCCCGGCGGCGTTCTGCCCCGCCCCGGCCAGCCGGAAGTCCTCGGCGACCGTGCCGCCGGCCAGGTCAGCCAGCGCCCCGTGACACTTAGTTCCGCCCAGGTCAACCGCGATCACCGCGCCGGCCGCCCCGACGAACTCCAGGATCGACGGCGTCCGCCCTCGTGCGGCCGACTCGCCCGGCAGCTCGGCGACGCTGCCTGATGCGATCAGTCGCTTGACGATCCGGCTGACCGAGGCGTCGGACAGGCCGAGATCCCTGGCCAGCTGACTGCGCGTGGTCCGGCCGTGCGACCGGACGGCGTCCAGCACCAGGAACGTGTTCAGTTCGGCAATGTTGCCGACATCCATGACGGCGCCCTCCGCGCAGTGCCGCCGGCCAGGCTCAGGTGACTAGCCGAGGATTTGGTGCCCGTTGAAGATCCCTAGTTCTTCCCGGTACAGCTCGATCCCGACGCCGTTCGGGTCACGGAAGTACATGCTGTCGAGCACGCCCCGGTCCGGGCCCAGGTAGTCCACGCCCGCCTCGTCCAGCTTCTTCCTGGCCACGTCAAACTGCTCCTGCGAGATCGAGATCGCCAGGTGCTGCACCCCTCCGATGGTTTCCTCCCAGGGCGGGTGCTCATGACCGGGGAAGTCAAAGAAGCCGAGCAGGTTCTTGTTCCCGATGTCGAAGAAGAAGTGGTTCGAGCCGGCGTAGTCCCGGTTCTCCACCAGTTCCACCAGCGGGAAGCCCAGGAAATCCTGGTAGAACCTGATCGTCTCCTCGGTATCGCGGCAGATCAGGGCCAGATGGTGGACGCCCTGGACAGTCGTGCGAGGCCGGCTCGACTCCGGCTTCAGGTACTTTTCCCGCAGTTCCTCGCGGCGAGCACGGATCTGCTCGAGTTCCTTACCTTCTGGCTGCGGCACGACTGCCTCCTGGGTCGCGATGCCTGGCATCTTCCACCTAACCAGTGTCGCAGGCTGTCAAGTTAGGCGGGGCAACCGACACAAGCACCCAATTGACAGTTACTATCAAGAGTTACTAACATCTTTTTGTAGCTGCCTCTCGAAAGAGGGTTCCTGTCATGGCTGAGTCGGATACCCGCCGGTGGTGGGCACTTGGCGCTCTGTCGCTCAGCGTCCTCGTCGTCGCTCTTGACCTGTTCGTGCTGACGCTGGCGCTGCCCACGCTTTCCGCGGACCTGCACGCCTCCTCAGGCGACCTGCAGTGGTTCGTCGTTTCCTACAGCCTGGTCCAGGCGGCAGCCTTGCTTCCCGCCGGACTTCTCGCCGACAAGATCGGCCGCAAGCGGATCCTGCTCGGCGCGCTAGTGCTGTTCGGGCTTTCCTCGCTAGCGTGCGCGTACTCCACGTCTTCTGGCGAACTGATCGCGGCACGCGCCGTGCTCGGCCTCGCCGGTGCCGTGATCTTGCCGATAGCGCTCGCGGTGCTCCCCGTGATGTTCACGGCGGAGGAGCGGCCACGCGCGATCGCCGTCGTCGGCGGGTCGACCTTCCTCGGCTACCCGATCGGCCCGATCCTGGGGGGCTGGCTGCTCGACCACTTCTGGTGGGGCTCGGTCTTCCTGATCAACGTGCCGGTGGTCGTGATCGCCTTGATCGCGGTAACCGCGCTGATGCCTGAGTCCAAGGGCGTGTCCAGATTCAGCCTGGACACGATCGGCATCCTCATCTCGAGCGCCGGCCTCGTACTGATTACTTTCGGAGTGATCAGGGCAAGCAACTACGGCTGGTCTAATGCGGAGGCGATCGCCACGATGGTCACTGGCGTCGTCGTTCTCGCGGCCTTCGTCGGCTGGGAGCGGCTCGCGACCAGGCGCGAACAGCGTAAGTCCTCCCGAGTCCTGCCGCTTGTCGACCTGAGCCTGTTCAATTCGGCCGGGTTCACGTGGGGCACCGTGCTCGCCACGCTTGTCTCGTTCGCCTTGTTCGGGCTCGTGTTCGCGATGCCGCAGTACTTCCTTGACGTCCGCGGCCTCGATTCACTTGGCGCGGGGATCAGGATGCTGCCGATGATCGGCGGTCTCGCCATCGGACTCGGGATCGGGCAGCGGCTGCAGACTCCGCGCAAGCGCCGTGGCAGCGACGACCAGCAGGCGGCCGGGCCAGGCGTGCCCCTGGTGAGCCGGAAGGTCATCATCGCCGTCGGCTTCGCGATCATGGCCGTTGCGCTGGCGGTCGGTGCTGGCACCACGGTCGCGAGCGGTACCGGCTTCGCCGCCGCCTGGTTCGCCATTACCGGCTTCGGGCTCGGGCTTTCGATGCCGACCGCACTTAACATCGCGCTCGACGCTTTGTCGCCCGAGCGCAGTGGTTCTGGCTCTGCCTTGATCACCGCCATGCGCCAGGTTGGCGGGACGATCGGAGTCGCTGTGCTTGGCACCGTGCTCGCCACCGCCTATCAGAGCAGGCTGATCCTCACCGGGCTCTCGTCACGGGAGGCCACCGCGATCAAGAACAGCGTGGCCGGCGGCGTCGCAGCGGCCAGGACAGCCAAGTCCGCGCGCCTGCTTGACGTCGTCCGCACCGCCTACGTGCACGGACTCGACACCATGCTCTGGGTCTGCGCGGGCATCGCGATCGTGTCCGCGGTGCTCGGACTGATCTTCGTGCCGCGCTGGCAGGCACAGGCGGCCCAGCAGACCGAGGGAGACGACGCGGCGGCGAGCGAGATCGCCAGCGTCAGCTAGCCGGGAGCAGAATGGTCAGATGCACGCCGGATCAGAGGAACCAAGGCCCAGCCTCCGCGAACGCAAGAAGGCCAGGACGCGTGCTGCGATCAGGGAGCACGCGCTCCGGCTCATCCGCGAGCAGGGTTATGCCGCGACCACCGTCGACCAGATCGCTGACGCCGCAGACGTCTCGCCGAGCACGTTCTTCAGGTACTTCCCGACTAAGGAGGACGTAGTACTGCAAGACGACTTCGACGTGCTGGCCCTGGGCGCCTTCGAGGAGCAGCCGGCCAGCCTGTCGATCGTGGCCGCCTTCCGCGCCGCCGCCAAGGAAGCGCTGCTGTCGATCAGCGCTGAAGACCTGACCGACATGCGCGAAACGTCCGCGCTGATCCTGACCGTCCCTGAACTCCGCGCCCGCGCCATGGACGAGTACTCCCGCACGATCGAGGTCATCGCGGAAGCCGCCGCGAAGCGCGCGGGCCGCGACCCAGACGACTTCGCCATCCGGGTCGTGGCGGGAGCGATCATCGGCGTGATCATGGCCGCCACCATGCCGTGGACCGAGTGGGCCGACCTTGACAAAGCGTACTCATCGGACATGTTTGACCGCATCGACGCGGCCCTTGCCCTCCTGGAGGCCGGCCTCCCGATCTAACTACGGCCCGTCAGCCCGTTCCGAGCTGGTCAAGGCCTTTGAGGACTACCAGGCAGGCCGTCTCGGCACCATCCCAGCCCAGCCGGCGAGGATCCCCGATGAGCCCCGCCCCGGCCACGACGTACTCTAGCCATCGCCTGCTGGCTCCCGCGCCGCCGCGAGGCGCCGCAGTGCCGCGCGCACCACGGCGGGGTCGGTAGTAGTCCAGTACGGAGGCAGCGAAGCCCGCAGGAACCCCGCGTACCTGGCCGTGCTCAGCCGGGGATCGAGCACAGCCACGACGCCCCTGTCGGTCATCGTCCGCAGCAGCCGCCCGGTCCCCTGGGCCAGGAGCAAGGCGGCCTGCGTCGCCGACACGGACATGAATCCGTTGCCCCCATGTGCCGCGACGGCCCGCTGCCGCGCAGAAGCCAGCGGATCATCGGGCCGCGGAAACGGGATCCGGTCAATGACCACAAGCTGCAGCGAAGGCCCTGGCACATCGACCCCCTGCCAGAGCGACAAGGTACCGAACAAGCACGTCGGCTCGTCGGCTGCGAATTGCGACACGAGCTGAGATGTCTGGTCCTCCCCCTGGCATAGCAGCGGAACCGAGAGCCGCCCCCGCAACTCTTCAGCAGCTTGCCGCGCCGCCCGCATCGAGGAGAACAGGCCGAGCGTCCGCCCGCCCGCCGCCTCGATCAGCTCAGCCAGTTCGTTCAGATAGGACTCGGCCAGCCCGTCACGTCCAGGCGGCGGCAAATGTTTTGCCACGTAAAGGATCGCGCTCTTCGGATGGTCAAAAGGCGACCCCACATCGATTCCCGTCCACGCCAGGGAATGCCGCTCGGAGTCGTCAGCAAAATCAAGGTCTTCATCTTCCAAATTGCCACCGCCGGCTGAAGCCTCCCCAGCACGGCCCTCGGGGGACTCGCCAGCTTCCCCGTCGGCGCCGGCCAGCCCCCACTGCCGCGCGAGCGGCTCGAATGACCCGCCGAGCGCTAGAGTCGCTGAGGTCAGCACCACGGTCCGCTTGCCGAACAGGCGGCTCGCGAGGAGCCCGCCCACCCAGAGCGGCGCTACCCGAAGCGTCGGGGGCCGTCCTGACGAGTCCTGCTCGGCTGGCCCGCGGTCAGAGCCAGGCCGGTCCATCCACACCACGTGCGTCCGCGCGGCGATCCCGACGCTGAACGACTCGAGCATCCGGTCGGCGGCGTCGCGCACTTCGCCGAGCGCGGCCTGCGCCGTCTTCTTGGCGACCGCGACAGCGGGTTCCTCCTCTGTGCCCTTTCCCGTGGAACGAAGCTCGGCAACACAACCCGCCGCCGAGGCCCTCACCGACTCGAGCGCCGCCGCCAGTGCCTCATCGAGCACGTCAAGCCGGCCAGCAGGAATATCGGCAAGCAACCGCTCGGCCGCATCGCCAGACTCCTTCAGCCTGGTCACCCACTTCTCGTCGATCATCTTCCCGCAGCGCCTGGCCGCGGTCTCGATCGCGGGAGCCGACAACTCGTCTGAGGCGACAGAAGTGACCCGGTCGGTGAGGTCGTGAGCCTCGTCGATGATCACGACGTCGTGCTCGGGGAAGATGTCGTAGTCCTCGAGCGCGTCGATCGCGAGCAGAGCGTGATTGGTGACGACGATGTCGGCGCGGCCGGCCTCCTCCCTGGCAAGCTCGGCGAAGCACTCGGTGCCGAACGGGCAGCGCTGCTGGCCCAGGCACTCGCGTGCGCTGACAGAGACCTGCCGCCAGGCCAGGTCGGTGACTCCAGGCACCAGTTCGTCACGGTCGCCTGTCCTGGTCTCGCTGGCCCATTCGTGCAGGCGCTGAACCTGACGGCCGATCGCGGAGACCTCGCCAGGATGGAACAACGTCTCGGCCGGCTCGTCTTCTGGACCTCCGCGCAGCCGCTGCAGGCAAAGATAGTTGCGCCTGCCCTTCAAGATCGCGAACACCGGTTCCCTGCCGAGCACCGGCTCGATCGCCGCCGCCAGCCTCGGCAGGTCCCTGTCCACGAGTTGCCGCTGCAAGGCGATCGTGGCCGTAGACACGACGACCGTGGCATTCTGCTCGACCGCGTGACGAGCCGCGGGAACCAGGTAGGCGAGCGACTTGCCTGTCCCCGTGCCGGCCTGGACCGCCAGGTGCTCCCCGGTCTCGATGGAGCGCTGTACCGCGCGCGCCATCGTGACCTGACCGGGCCGCTCGGCGCCGCCAATCGCCGCGACGGCAGCGGAGAGCAAGTCGCCAATGTCGGCCGGAACAGCATCAGCCTGAACCGTGGGGGGCATGCCAGAAAACGTACCCCTAGGCGGTGACGTTGGCGGTGCGGATCCTCGCGACGGCGAGTCCTGCGAAGATCACGATGTAAATGCCGAACGAGAGCAGCCCCTGCCCGATCACCGACCAGGTGATCGGAGTGCGCAGCAGCGCGTCGAACATCAGCCAGTAGTGCGTGGGCAGGTAAGGGTGGATCGCCGACACCTGCTGGATCGTGTCAAGGATCTGACTGGCCACGGCGATAACCAAAAGCGCCGCCATGACGCCGATCGCGTGCTGCGTCAGCGTGGAAAGCGCCAGCCCGATCGCGCCGAACGCGGCCAGGCCGCAGGACACGTAAACGACGATCATCGCCAGCCTCGCCAGCCCGTCGGCCAGCGACACCGTGTCACCTGAGAGCAGCGTAACCGGCCCGACAGGAAACAAGATCGCGCCCATCAGCAGCCCGATCGCGGCCACGAGCACCGTAGCGGCGAAGCAGAACTTCACGATCACCGCGTACTTGGCCAGCAACAGCCGCATACGCCCGGCAGGGACGGTGAGCAGCGTCCGCAGCGTGCCGAGCCCGGCCTCGCCAGCGACGGAGTCACCAGACACCACGGCGACCGCGAGCGGCAGAACCAGCGTGAGCAGCACGACGATCGACAGCAGTGAAAGGAAGACGCCATTGTCCGCGACCTGCCCGATGAACTGACCGGCGCCTGACGGCGGACCAGAGCCTGGCGTCGGCGTATTGATACGCAAGACAATGCCCAAAAGGACAGGGATTACCGCGAGCACTCCGAGCATGGCAAGGTTACGTGGCCGCAGGAACACGATCCGCAGTTCCGAGCGGAACAACCGGAGCCAGGCACGTACCTGCACGCGGGCCGGAAGAGCCGCGGGCCGTACGTGGCCGGTCAACCCGGCGCTAGCCGTTGACATTAAACCCCTCACCCGTCAGTTCGACGAACAAGTCCTCAAGGCTCGGCCGCACGCTCTCGAGCCCGGCGACGGGCACGCCGGCCTTCACCAGTTCGGCGTTGATCACCTCTGGCCGCTCCACGCCGAGTGCCGCCGTCACGGTCTCTTCGTCGGAGCTGATGCCGGAAAGCCCCAGCCTGCTCAGCTCCTTCTCAGCCCGCCCTGTCTCAGAAGTGCGAATCAGGATCCGCGGCTCGCCCCGTCCGCGCAAGGCGGCAAGCGTCCCCTGGAACACGAGCCTGCCCGTGCTCATCACGCCGACGTGCGAGCAGATCTGCTCAACCTCTGCCAGCAGGTGTGATGAGACGAACACCGTGGTTCCGTCGGCGGCGATCTGCTTGACCAGCGACCTGATCTCGCGAGTGCCCTGCGGGTCGAGCCCGTTCGTCGGCTCGTCGAGAATCATGAGGTCACGCGGCACGAGCAGCCCGGCGGCGATGCCGAGCCGCTGCTTCATGCCGAGCGAGTACGCGCGGTACCGCTTATCGGCCGCGGCGAGCAGGCCGACCTGGTCAAGTGCCTTGCCGATCCTGGCCCGCGCGGTTCGGGGATCGGCCGTCGGATCTGCGGCGTCGCAGCGGGCCAGGTTCTCGCGCCCTGACAGGAACGGGTAGAACGCAGGACCTTCGACCAGTGCTCCGACTCTCGGCAGCACCAGGTCAAGTCCTTCAAGTGCGTCCGTGCCAAGCACCCGGAAATGACCGGCGGTGGGATGAATGAGACCGAGCAGCATCCTGATCGTCGTCGTCTTACCCGAGCCGTTCGGCCCGAGGAAGCCGTACACGCTGCCAGGCGGCACCTCCAGGTCAATGCCGTCGACGGCAAGTTGCCCGCTGCGGAACCGCATCGACAGCCCGGCCGAGGCAATGGCCGGCGTCACCTGATGCGTCATTTAGCCTTGGCCGCGTCCGCGTAGAGCACTGCCGGCGTGACGGCGCCGATCAGGACCTTGCCTTTGCTGGTGATCAGGGCGTTGAGCAGGGTAGTCCGCAGCAGCTTGCCGCTCCCCCACGAACCGTGTACCGGCTTGGCCGCGTTGAGCAGCACTTGCAAGATCGCCATGTCCTGCGCGGGCACCGGACCTGCCGTATTCCCGAGCACCACGACGGACAGCCAGCCCTTCCCAAGCACCTTCGGGCTGGCGGGGGTCGCGACCCCGCTGCTCGGTATAGTCGGCACGAACGCGACGTGGACTCCGTGCCCGTTTTTCATCGTGAGCGGGTGATTAACCCTGAGCCTCGGCGGACCAATGGTGCCAGGCAGGGCCGCCGCCTTCGACGGCTTCACGGTCTTCACGTGGGCGCCCGCAGGCGGGCTGAACGTGAAGTTCGAGGCGGCGGGCTTGCTGAAGCTAAGCGAGGTGAAGCCGACCTTGAAGGCCGGGCTCGCCGCGCCGCGCGCGAACACCTGGACCTGCAGCGGCAGGTAAGTCGCCGAGTCAACGTCGATCTCAATGTGCCCGATCAGCGACTGGTCCGTACGCGGCGTGATGACTAGCTGATACGCGGGCCGGCCGGCGACGCTCGTGGTCCCTGGCACGGTGACGCTCGTCGTCGGGCCGACGTTCGCGAGCAGCCGGTTCGCGATCTGCTGCGGTGTCAGCGGCGTGACCGGGAGGAAAGGAACACGGCGGGCAGGCAGCTCAGCCCGCGCCCGCACTTGAGCACGCAGGCACTTAAGCGCCTTCTCACGCACACTGACCGGTACCGCCCGTTGCTTTCCCTTTGCGCCCGCCTTGAGTTTCCTGATCGGGGCGACGCAGTGCCGTACCAGGCCCGGCCGCATTGGAAACGGGACCTGCCTGGATGCGGCTGGACCAGCGGAGACGATGTAATGGGTCGCCGTCTGCGAGTGACTGTCCCATAGCCACACCTCGTTACCGTTTACCCGCAGGTCGGTCTCGCCGAACGACACGGGGACCGCGAGCCGCAAATGCCGGGGACCGGCGTACCAGATATCCACGGTGTGGGTGCCGCTGATCCAGTTCGCAGCCGACAAGGTCGACGAGGAAAGCCCCGCGATGTTCGGCAGCGAAGGGAACCCCAGGTTAGCGGTTTCGCTGACCACGCCGGAGAACGCCGCGGGCGGCTTGGCCCGCTGCATGTCCGCGAGCAACTGCGCCGGCGTACGCGCGGGCAGCGAAGGCCCTGCCGCGTTCGCGAGCATTGTCCCCGTCAGGACGCCGACGATCACCACGACGGCACCGGCCGACATCCACCACAGTCTCTTGCCCGATCTCCGCAGCTGGCTCATCGCGCCACCTCCCTGCCTTCGTTCACGATACCCACTCCAACGCAAGCGAATGGCTTTCGTGCTGGCCGAGCGGCCAATCAGGCCGCAAATCAGCCTCAGGTAGCACGCCGACCTCACCCGCTGGTAGGAGCAAAGCCCCCGGCCAGGCACACCACCCCACCAACCAGCCAGGCACACCACCCCACCAACCAGCCAGGCACACCACCCCACCAACCAGCCAGGCACACCACCCCACCAACCGGCCAGGCACACCACCCCATCAAACCGGGGTTTGGTGTTGGCCGGGCGGGCGGCCGGCCGGGCCTCGGCGCCGGGGCCGGCAGCATCGGTGGCCTTGCGTTGCTGCTGGCCGGGCGGATCCGGTGACAACGGTGGACACCTGATGCTGTCCCTGTGACGTCGCTGGGACTTTGATGCTGTAGCCGGGACCGGACCAGCAGCATCGGTGGACATCTGATGCTGCTGGCCGGGCTGGCAGCGGGGCGTGCCGGTGCCCGGCGCGGCTCAGATGGGGGCTTGCCCGGCTGCCGGCCGGCCGGCTCACTTCAGGCAGTCCTCCGGCCCGGCCAGGAGGACCTCTCCACGGAATGCTCGCGCCACCCGCGACACGCAACCGTCCGTGATCATGGAAACCAGGCCGGCCGACCTAGGCCACTGTGCCCGGGCGCCTGCGTCGCAGCGTTTGGTTGTGTCTGATGAGGGCGGCTGTCGCGCAAGACCGGCACCGACCCCTGCGTCGGAGTTCGCGAGGGGCGGTTACCAGAGGTCGTGGTGGGCGGAGATCGGGTTGCCTGCCCAGGGCTTTACCTCATCGAGGTTGTCGTGAGCCGGGTGCTTATGGGCGGCCGGGCCGTCGGCGAAGGCCGTGAGCACGTTCGAGGTGACCCGCCTGGTGAAGTTGCCGCACTGCTTGGTGATGCCCCAGTGGTAAAGCGGCGAGGCGAAGGACTCTACCCAGCGCATGGTGCCGACGTTGAAGACACCTGCGCCGCCCTTGTGCGTGTAATAGGCCGAGTTCTGGTAGCTGTTGACGCCGTTGCAGGTCAGCGGTGACTGGGCGACGATCTGGATCGGCCGCTCGATCGGATAGGCCGGGTTGACCCTGTCGTACTCGATGCCGACGAGCGCCCTGAACGCGTGCCCCTTCCTGACCCCCGTGCCCTTGAACATCCAGGCATGGGGCTCGGTCACCACGTAGTCGGCGACCGTGGGGTAGCTCTCGTAAATGGTGCCGGTCACCGAAGACTCGGGATCAGGGTCTGGCGGCTCCCTGAAGTCGTTGGTGACCAGGGCGTTGTCCTTACCGTAGAGCGGGTCGAGCATGTAGTCGGTCTTGTAGCAGATCACCTGGCGGTTCGGGCCGAGGCCAGATGACTCGAGCCTGATCCGCCTGAACATGCAGTTGGCGCCGAGAAAGGCGAGGTTGCAGCCGCGGTCCCTGGCCGCGGTCACATGCTGGCGTTCCTGCGGCGTCCAGTACTCGTCGTGGCCAGGGGAGATCAGCGCGCTCGCTCCGTGCAGCAGGTCGCCGTCCCTGGCTATGTCGATGCTGGTCAGGTATGCCAGCGGCAGCCCCATCCGCTCGGCGAGGTTGACCAGCTTGCGCTCGTAGACCATGAACAAGTACGCACCTGACTCGTCGTAGGGCCGGTCAAGGCTGACGACGTAGGAGCGGTCGTCATAGCTCCCTCCAGGTCCCTTGTAGAGGTCGTAGTTGCCCCACGTGTTGTACGCCTGCCAGGTCGAGACCGCGCTCTTCAGCACGACCTTGCCCTTGGTGCTTGATGACCTGACCGTGATCGGAACGTAACGCTGACCTGATTGCGAATCGAGGCGCAGCAGGTAGGAGCCGGCCGGCCAGCCGTGGGTGTCGCTGATCACATGCGAGCGGCCCCAGCGCGTGTGGACGGTCCTCGTCGCCTCCGTCCGCTCGGCCGCACGCTGGCGGTGGCCCTTGACCGACCCGGACTGCCATACCAATCGGGCCAGGTCGCCTCCGTACCAGCCCATGCGAAAGGCTTTGACGGAGAATTCCCTTGACGTCGTCGAAACGTACAGATCGATCGGTTCGCCGGGCAAAATGCTTGATTGCCCGGCGTATCCCATCATGGCGGTCGGTGCCCCGAGGTGCTTAATCCACCAGTCCTTATAGCCGGGCAGCGAGTTCTCAGGAATGACGGTCCGGCGCACCTTGTGTGTCTGAGCAGCGTGTTCCGACTCTGAGGTCGTACCGGAGACCGCGGCGCATCCGGTCAGGCCCGCGGCGGTGGCCGCCGTCGCCGTGCCGAGGAACGAACGCCTGGTGAAGTCCGACTGGCCGCTCATGGCATAAGCATGCCGCAATGACCGCCGCTAAGGTGCGCCGCCCCGCGCATTTCGCATATTCAGGCGGCGATCGTCTCGAGCGCCAGCCTGAACCGTTCCTCCCAGTCGGCTAGCGATCTGGTCGGCTCGACCGCGGGCGGTTTTATCCGCTGCAAATAAGCACGGGCGGCCCTGGCCACCTCGACCGGCCGCTTGGACGTCACAGCCGCATCGCCGAACTGCAGTTCTTGCTGCAGGTTGTCACGGCCATGGCCCTGTACCAGGTCGAGCAGTAGCAGCGGGCGCCCGACCGTGCGGGCTTCCATGCAGGTGCCGCCCGGACTGGTGATGACGAGGTCAGCGGCGGCCATCAGTTCTGGCATCCGGTCAGTGAAGCCGAAGACCTGGACACGGCGCCTGCGTTCGGCGACCAGGCGCAGCTTGTGCTCTAGCCTGGGGTTGTATCCAGCCACGGCAAGAACGGCGAGGCCGGCAACGGCCAGGGCATCCGCGATCTCGGCGAGCGGCCCAAGGCCCCGGCTGCCTGCGAGCAGGAGCACGCACTGCTCCTCGCTCCCCACGCCAAGGCCGATCCTGGCCGAGCGCTGGGTCGGAGGCCGGTAGAACTCGGGGCGTACCGCGGGCGGGATCACGATGACCTTTGCCTCTGGCTGGAAGCGGTGCACGGCCGGCTCAGCCGCGATCGACGTCACCAGGTACAGATCGACGTTGGGATGCACCCAGAGGCGGTGCGGGGACGCGTCGGTGCAGAACACCACGTGCCGCATGGCCGGATAACGGGTGGCGACCATGCTGACGGCCGAGGCGCCGGTCGGGCTGATCGAGATGACAAGCTGAACGGGATTCTTATCGAGGTAATCGCGCAGCCTCGGCACCAGCTTGAACCTGGCGATGGCATCGGCACGCAGCGCCAGCCTGCTCCCGGTGCGCAGGGAACTGTAATGAAACGCGTCGTAAAGACCGGGGATGGCAAGCATCGTGCGGAACGTGGTCTCCGCTGCCGGCCCCCAGCCCTGCCCGGTCAGCCAGTTCGCGTCGAGCGTATGGGTCTTCCAGCCGAGCGCCTCGAGCGTGGCCGCGCAAGCGATGGCGGCGGTCTGGTGACCCGTGCTGATCGAACCCGGCACAAGCAGTGCCCGGCGCAGCGGCCAGCCCAACGCGGTGTCCTCTCGCTCGCGGCAACGCTATGCGCGTACCTACACAGCGCATCATGGTGCACGCTGCGCTATTGCACCAGAGCCGATCGTGATATTCCTTTCCGCAAAGAGCGGGATCGACTTGGGCTAACCGACCTATTGTCCTAATTGGAGCGACTGGGCGGAAACTAATCGCGCGTAAGCCGCACGCTGGCTGGGCAGAATCATCGCCATAACGGCCCATTGCCAACGGAGACGATACTCAGCTTGCACTCAGGTAGCTTTCAGGCGGCTGATGCTTACTGTAAGGGTGGCCTGGGCGGAATCAGGCTACGCTCGCCGCGCAGCCCGTAGCTGGCCGGTCATGCCGCAGGCTGGACAGCTCGGGCGCGTGGGCCGGGCACAGGCGGATCGGTTCCGGCGACAGTGACCAAGTACGCTGGCACCGAGCGAAGGTGGTGGAGATGCGCGACGATCAGGGCCGCGACGACCAGGCTGGCGCCGGTCCCGACGGTACGGATGCCGGCCGGTTCGGCAGCGGCGGATCTGATCAGCCCACCGCAGGCAAGCCATGGTTCGGCCAGGATGACGTGGCTGGCTTCGGCGGCCTGGGAACAAGCCAGCCTTACTCAGGGCCTAGCGGCAGCGCGCCAAGTTACGGGCCAGGGCAGCCTGGCTATGGCGACAGTACCGATCCTGGCAGGCCCTTTCCGCCGCCTCCCCCAGGACCAGGACAGTCTGGCCACTCTTCTTTCCCGCCCCCAGGGCAGCCTGGCTACGGCAACCCGGCGTTCGGGCAGACCGCTGCTTTCGGCCCGAGCGGCCCGCTCGGGCCGAGCGGCGCCTACGGGCAGCCAGGCGGGTACCTGGCGCCACCGACTGACCGCGCTCGCCGTCGCCGCAGCCTGCTCACCTATGTCATCGTCGCCGTCGTCGCCGCGGCCGCCGGGGCAGGCACCACCGCGTACTTCGTTGGTAACTCGCCAGCGAGCATCTCCTCGAGCCCGCAGCAGCAGCAGAACGGCGGAACCGGGAACAACGGAGGCGGTAATAGCGGGAACATCCCGGCATTTCCCAACTACCCGAGCGGCGGTTCGAGCGGCAATTCGGGGAACGACAGCGGCATAACGAGCGCGAAGGAACGGGCCGTCATCAACGCGGTACGGCCTGGCCTGGTCGACATCTCGAGCAATCTGCAGTACCAGGGCAGTCAGGCGGCCGCCACCGGCATGGTGATCAGCAGCGACGGACTCGTGCTGACCAATAATCACGTGATCACCGATACGACCCAGCTCTACGCGATCACGGCGAGCGGCGTCAGGTACCCGGCCAGGTGGCTCGGCTACGACTCAACGGACGATGTCGCGGTCATCAAGCTGGTCAACGCGCACAACCTGAAAACCGTGCCGCTCGGAGACTCATCCTCGATCAAGGTAGGAACCCAGGTCGTGGCGATGGGCAACGCGAACGGCGCTGGCGGCATTACGCCCGCTCCGGGCCGGATCACGGGGCTGAACAAGACGATCACCGCCAGCGACAGCGGCGAGGACACCAAGGAAACCCTGCACAACATGCTGCAGACCAACGCGGGCATCGTGCAAGGCGACTCGGGCGGCGCGCTCGCGAGCGCCTCTGGCCGCGTTATCGGCATGAACACGGCCGCCGCGACCGGCACCTTCGACTCCCCGGACGTCGGCTTCGCTATACCGATAAACCGGGCGCTTTCGATCGCAGAGAAGATCATCCACGGCCAGGCGAGCAGCACGATCCAGGTAGGCTCGACCGGCTTCATGGGCGTGCTTGTCCCGGCCGGACAGGCCAGCCAGTCAAGCAGCCCGAAGCAGCAGCGTGACAGGCAGCTACAGCAGGACGAGACCGACTCGGGCTTCCCGCTTCAGCCGGCCTCCCCCGCCTGCCTGGCCAACGACCTCACCGCCGGCGTGCCGAGCAAGGTGGCACCGGTCGGCACCGGCGCGCTGATCATCGGGCAACTCTGCAACACCCCGGCCGCGAAGGCAGGCATCATCCCTGGCGACGTCATCACGGCCGTCGGCTCGGACAAGGTCACCTCGCCTTCCGAGCTCACCAAGGTCATGCTCCGCTTCAAGCCAGGCGACTCGGTCCAGGTCACCTGGGTCGACATCAAGGGTCAGACCCATAAGAGCACGATGGTGCTGATCGAGGCCCCGCCCCACTGACCTCCATGCCATGGTCAGGGTGATGGCCGCTAGCGGGTAGCCGCT
>Ga0335072_10008443_pt1 | contig 14933 bp, 13 predicted proteins | sample Lox_Sample_21_FD_206725 | JGI IMG/M metagenome (GOLD analysis project Ga0335072, IMG submission 206725) | Soil microbial communities from Loxahatchee National Wildlife Refuge, Florida, United States - Lox_Sample_2.1 | ecosystem: Environmental > Terrestrial > Soil > Wetlands | place: USA... | reverse complement strand
CCTGCTCCTTCGCCTCGCGCAGCTCGCGCTCGACGCGGCGCCGGATGCTCGCGTCGCGCGACACCGTGAAGTGGTACTCCTCGCCCTCGAAATCGAGGTGATTGACGGTCACGTCGACCGGCACGCCGGTGCCGTCGCGCCTTATGTGGGTCGATTCGAAGCTTTGCGAGCCGAGCTCCTTGATCGTGCGCCAGTTCTCGGCCCATTTTCCGGGGCCGATCGCCTTGTCTATGTCGTAGATCGTGAGCTGCAAGAGCTCCTGGCGCGCGTAGCCGAGCTGGCGGCACGCCGCGTCGTTGACGTTGAGGAAGCGGCCGTCCTCGCCGATCAGGTACATGCCCTCGGACGCCTGGTCCATCGAGAGCTGGGTCAGGCGCAGCTCCTGCTCGGCGCGCTTCTGGGCCGAGGTGTCGAGGGCGATCACCTGGTATGCCTGCTTCCCCTCGAAGACCAGCGGCAGCGCCCCCACCATGGTGTCGACGACCTCGCCGTCGAGGCGCCGGTACTGGCCCTCGCCCATCTGGGTCGGCCGGCCGGTCTCCTCGGCGATGCGGTAGCGCGTGCGCACGATGTCGCGCATCGCCTCGGGGATGAAATCCATGTAGTTCATGCCGACCAGCTCGACCGAGCTCTTGGCGCCCAGGATCTGCGCCGCGGCATTGTTCGCGAACACGACCTTGCCGTCCGCGTGCACCAGGATCGCGATCGGCGCGTACTCGACCAGCTGGCGGTAGCGCGCCTCGCTCTCGCGCACCGCCTGCTCGCGGCGCTTGAGCTCGCTGATGTCGGTGCGGATCGCGACGTAGTCGCCCGCCTGGGTGCGCCGGTCGTGGAAGCGCAGCCAGCGTCCGTCGTTGACCGCGACCTCGAGGTCGAGATGGCCCTTGCGGAAGTCGGCCACGCGTTCGGCGATCCAGCGGTCGCGCGCGTCCGTCGTGGTGGTGATGTCGAGCGAGTCGGCGTAGACGTTCGCGTGCACCACCTCCTCGAACAGGATGCCGGGCCGGATCACCGCCTCGATCGCGGGGAACAGGTCGCGGTAGTGGCGGTTGCACATCACCAGCCGCTCGCTCGAATCGTAAAGCGCGAAGCCGTCGGGCATGCTCTCGAGCGCGCCCTCGAGGCGCCGGCTCGCGGCGGCGGCACGCGCGTTCGCCTGGTCCTCGCGCACGACCAGGAGGCCCATCGCCGCGACCACCGCGGCGAGGAAGGCGAGGAGGGCTCCCATGGCGATGCGCAGCTTCGAGAAGTCGGCCGCCTCGGCGTCGAGTGCCGCCGAGATCTGCGTCTTGTCGTCGGAGAACTTCGCGTCGGTGTCGTGGAACGCCTCAGCCGCGCGCGCGCGCACGCGCGCCACCGTCGCGGGGTCGTCGGGCGGCGGCACGGCGCCCGGCGCGATCCAGGCGCCGATCTCGCGGATCGCGGGTGCCAGGGTCGCGCCGATCGCCTCGACGTCGGGGTTGCCGCCGAAGTCCGCGTGGAGGCGGCCGAGACGCGCCGTGACCGCGTCGAGGGTCGAGCGCACCTGGGCGCGCGCCTGGTCGCCCGTCGCGCTCGCGAGCCCCACGTCCGGCGCCCGCACCAGGCTCTCGAGCATGGCGAGGTCGCGGATCAGGAGGCCTTCCTCGGTCTGGCGCTTCTGCAGCTCGGCCGGGAGCGCGCTCTGCATCGTGGTGAGCGCCACGTTGAGATAGATGCCGAGCGCAATGGTCGCGAGGAGCGCGAAGCCCGCGAGCCACAGAAGCGGGCGCTTGCCGCGCGGCTTGAGCCCGCCGATCACGACGGTGAGCCGCGCTGCGCCCGGACCAAGGCTGGAACCTGGATCGGGTCTCGGGTCATGTTCCCCCGCCTCGTGGCCGGCGGGACCCCCGATCCCGCAAGCACGTCCGCGCCCCGGCCCTCGTCCCCTCGAGCGGCCGCCCGACGCGGTGAACTTTTTGTTATTTCTAGCACAAGCCCGCGTTGCAGGCACTACCGGCGGTGGCGGGGTCGCGGCGGCGGCGGCCCCTATTCCTAGGGCTCGCGCAGCACCGGAGCGGCGCTGCGGCCGAGGGCGCGCCAGGTTCCGAGATAGCCCAGGACCAGGGTGAGGAGGGTGGCGCCCGCGAGCGTCGCCGCGACCGGGCCCGGAAGGAAAGCCCAACCCGCGTGCATGATGCGCGTCGTGACCAGCCAGCCCGCGAGCGTGCCGAGGGCGGCGGCGACCGCGGCCGACGCGGCCCCCAATATGCCGAACTCGATGAGAAAGGCGGCGAGCAGCGTCGCGCGCGTGGCCCCCAGCACCTTGAGCACCACGGCGTCGTAGGTGCGTCGGCGATGCTCGGCCGCGATCGCGCCGCCGAGGACGAGGATGCCGGCCGCAAACGTGAAGAGGGCCGTGAGCCGCACCGCGACGCCGACATTGGCGAGAATGTCCGCGACCGCGTCGAGCGCGTCCTTGACCCGGATCGCGGTCACGTTGGGGAAGCGGTCGGTGAGGGTGCCGAGCAGCGGCTCCTCGGCCGCCGGCGTCGAATGCACGGTCGCGATGTAGGTCTGGGGCGCGCCGTCGAGGATGCCGGGCGAGAACAGCATGACGAAATTGATGCCGAGGGAGCGCCAATCCACGTCGCGCAGCGAGGCGATGCGCGCGGTGAGCTCGCGCCCGAGCACGTTGACCGTGATCGTGTCGCCGATGCCGAGATGGAAATCGTGCGCGACACCCGCATCGAGCGAGACCAGCGGCGGGCCGCGATAGTCCGCGGGCCACCAGCGGCCGGCGACGAGGCGCGTGCCGCGCGGCGGCGAGGCCGCATAGGTGAGGCCGCGGTCGCTGTCGAGCGCCCAGGCGCCGCGCGGGTCGATCTTGGCGCGCGCGGCGGGAACGCCGTTGAGTGCCACGATGCGTCCCCGGAGGCTCGGCACCTGCTCGATGGCGCCAGCCCCCGGCACGGCGCGCACCGCGCGGTCGAAGGGGGCGACCTGGTCGGGCTGGATGTCGATGAAGAAGAAGGACGGCGCGTCGCGCGGCAGCTCCTCGGTCACCTCGCGCGCGATGTTGCCCTCGACCAGCGCCACGGCGATGAAGAGCGTGAGGCCGACGCCGAGCGAGAGAATGACGCTCGCCGTGGGGGCCGCGGGCCGGTGGAGATTCGCGAGCGCCAAACGCAGCGTCGGGGCCCCCGCGAAAAGCCGATGCAGTTTCCCCGAAGCGCGCGCGAGGCGCGCCACGATCCAGGCGGCGGCGCGGAACGCGGCGAAGCTCGCAACCGACCCGAGCACGAACCAGAGAGCGATCGGCCGTTGTGCGGCACTCAGGATCGTGAGTGCCGCGAGTGCGGCCCCGGCGACGCCGAGCGCGAGCGCGTCGAGGGCGCGCGGCCAGCGCCGCTCGGGTGCCACCTGGGCGCGGAACAGCCGCGCCGCCGGGAGGTCGCGCGCATGGGCCAACGGCCAAAGCGTGAAGACGATCGTGGTGAGAAGTCCATAGGCGGCGGCGAGGGCGAGCGCGCGTGGCGCCAGTCCCACGTCCGCGACCACGGGCAGGAGCCGCGCGAGGGTGCCCGAGAGCAGGATCGGCACGAGCGCGCCGAGGGCAAGGCCGAGCGCGATGCCGACGAAGGCGAGCGCGAGGGTCTCGATGAAATAGACCTGGAACACGAGGCGCGCGGGGGCGCCCAGGCATTTCAGGATCGCGATCGTGGTCGCGCGCCGGTCGAGATAGGCCTTGATCGCGTTCGCGACGCCGACGCCGCCGACCAGGAGCGAGGTCAGGCCCACGAGAACGAGATAGAGGGCGATGCGGTCGAGGAAGGTCTTGAGGCGCGGCGCCGCATTGTCGAAGCTGCGCGCGCGCCAGCCCGCGTCGGGAAACGCGGCCTCGATGCGGTCGAGCCAGGGCCCGACCGCGCGCCCGGGCGGAAGCTTCACGCGGTAATGGTAATAGACGAGGCTTCCGGGCTCGATCAGCTTGGTGGCGGCGAGGCTCGCGCGGCCGACCATGAAGCGCGGGCCCAGGATGAAGGTGGCCGAGCCGCGATCGGGCTCGCTCTCGATCGCCGCGCGCAGCTGGTAGGTCGCGGCACCCACCTTGACCGTCTCGCCGAGCTTGAGCCCGAGCCGGTCGAGCGCCTCGCGGTCGACCGCGGCACCCCAAACGCCGTCGCGCTCGGCGAACAGCTCCGCGCGCGGGACGGCGGGGGCAAGCACCAATGTGCCGAAGAGGGGATAGCGCCGATCGACCGCCTTGAGCTCGATGAGGAAGCGCTTTCCGGTCCCTTGGCCGGGGATCGCCGCGCGTACCATGGCGCGCATATCGACGGTCCCGGAGACCGTGCCCGAGGCGTCGAGCGAGGCGAGCTCGGCCGGAGTCGCCGTGCGGTAGCCGATTGTGAGCTCCGCGTCGCCGCCTAGAAGCGTGCGCGCGTCGTCGGTGAGGGCGCGGTCGACCGCGTCGCCCAGCGTGCCGACCGCGGCGATGGCGCCGACCCCGAGCACGAGGCAGGCGAGGAAGACGCGGAAGCCGCGGAAGCCACGCCCGAACCCTCCGCGCAATTCGCGCCGCGCGAGGGCGAAGGCGAGACCGAGGCCCGGCCCATCGGCCCTCACGCGCGCCGGTCCTCGACCACGCGGCCGTCGGCGAGATGCACGATGCGCCCGCAACGCGATGCGATCGCGCCATCGTGGGTGATGAGGAGGAGGGTGGTGCCGCGCCGTGCCGCGAGATCGAACATCAGCTCGATAATGGCGCCGCCGGTCTTGCCGTCGAGATTGCCGGTGGGCTCGTCGGCAAGCAGCAAGCCGGGCGCGCAGGCGAAGGCGCGCGCAAGGGCGACGCGTTGCTGCTCGCCGCCCGAGAGCTGGCCCGGATAATGGCCGAGGCGGGCGCCGAGGCCGACCGCCTCGAGGCCTTGGCGCGCGCGCTCGAACGGGTCGGCCGCGCGCGCGAGCTCGAGCGGGATCGCGACGTTCTCGAGCGCCGACATGGTGGGAACGAGATGGAAGGACTGGAACACGATGCCGACGCGGTCGCGCCGGAAGCGGGCGAGCGCGTCCTCGTCGAGCTGCGCGAAATCCTGGCCCGCGACCTCGACCGTCCCGCCGGTCGCGCGCTCGAGCCCGGCCACGACCATCATGAGCGAGGTCTTGCCGCTGCCCGACGGGCCGACCAGCCCCACGGTCTCGCCCGGCGCCACCTCGAGATCGACGCCGTTGAGCACGTTGACCGTGCCCGCGTCGCTCGCCAAGGTGAGGCTCACGCCCACCAGGCGGATCGCTGTCGCGGTCCGGGTAGCGGGAGCGGCGGCGCGGTCGAGCGGATGCGTGGCTTGGGACATGATCAGGTTCGGATATAGGTCGCGCGGGCGGCGGGGACGAGGGCAGATGGACGTTGCCGCGGGCGTAGGTCCGGATTTAGGCGTGGGCGGAGCCGCGGGCGTGCGGCGCTGGAGCGCCCGGCCTTCCCTCGCGTGCGCGGCCCTTCTGCTCGCCCTCATCATCGGCGCGGGCCCCGCGCCGGGCAAGCCCGTCGAGCGGCTGCTCGTGCTCGGGGACAGCATCGCCGCGGGCTACGGGCTTCCGGCCGAGGAAAGTCTCCCCGCGCGCCTCCAGGCGGCGCTACGCCAAGCGGGCTACGAGGTCGAAGTGATCAATGGCGGCGTCTCGGGCGACACCAGCGCCGGCGGCCTCGCGCGCGTCCAATGGATGCTGGGCGACAAGCCGGATTTCGTCATCCTCGAGCTCGGCGCCAACGACGCGCTGCGCGGCATCGACCCCAAGGAAACCTATGCCAACCTCGACGGCATCCTTGCCAAGCTCGACGCCGCCGGGGTCAAGGTGCTGCTCGCGGGCATGCTCGCCCCCCCCAATCTCGGCCCCGCCTATGGGCGCGCATTCGCGTCGATCTATCCGCGACTCGCGGCGGCGCATCACTGCCTCCTCTATCCGTTCCTCCTCGACGGGGTCGCGGCGATCCCTTCGCTCAACCAGGCGGACGGCATCCACCCCAACGCGCGCGGCGTCGAGGCGATGGTCGGCCGCATGCTGCCTTACGTCGAGCGCCTGCTCGGGAAAAAATGAGCGTCGCCCGCGTCGCGGGGGTCTTTTCGCGGGCACCGAGTTGCGCTATGAGCGGATCGAGGGCCGGATGGGGAAGAGGGCGCGCCTGCCATGATTCGCTTGTTCGTCGGCCTCGAGCTTCCCGAGCCCATGCGCCAACGCCTGGCGCTCTTGTCGGGCGGCCTGCCGGGGGCGCGCTGGATCAGCCCGGAGAACTTCCATCTCACGGTCCGCTTCATCGGCGAAGTGGACGGCGGACGCTTCGAGGACATCGACGCCGCCCTCGCGCGCGTCAAGGCGCCGGCTTTCGAGCTCACGCTCGAGGGAGTCTCGACCTTCGAGAAGGCGAGCAAGCCCCATACGCTCTGGGTCGGCGTCAAGCGCAACGACCATCTCAACGCGCTCCACGCCAAGGTCGACCGCGCCTTGATCGCGGCCGGGCTCGAGCCCGAGGGGCGCAAATACTCGCCCCATGTGACGCTCGCGCGCCTCAAGGAGACGGCGCGCGCGCGCCTCGGCACCTTCGTCGCGGCCAACGCCCTCTTCCGCTGCGGCCCCGAGCCGATCGGGGCGTTCGTGCTGTTCTCGAGCTTCCTCTCGCGCGGCGGCTCGATCTACCAGGTCGAGGCGCGCTACCCGCTCGCCCCGGTCTGAGCGAGGCGGCGCTCGATCTCGTCCAGGATCGTGCCCACGCCGCGCTCGACGATATCGAGCACGCGCTCGAAGTCGCGCGGCGCGCCGTAATAGGGATCGGGCACGTCGCGGAAGCCGTATTCGGGCGCGTAATCCATGAAGAGGCGTAGCTTCCTCTCTTCGCCGTCGCGCGCGAGGCGGCGCAGCTGCTCGCCGTGCGAGCGGTCCATCGCGACGAGGAGATCGAAGCGGTCCAGGTCCCGGCGTGCCACGCGACGCGCCCGGTGGCTCGAGAGATCGACGCCGCGGCGCAAGGCGGCCGCGACCGCGCGCGGGTCCGCCGGCTCGCCGAGATGGTAGCCGTGGGTCCCGGCCGAGGCGGCCTCGATGCGTGCCGCGAGCCCGCGCCGCCCGGCGAGAGTCTCCAGCACCCCCGCCGCCGTGGGCGAGCGGCAGATGTTGCCGGTGCAGACGAAGAGAACGCTCACCATGCCTGGCTCCAATTTCCGGCCCCCGCTATCATGCCCGCGGGCGCGCCGAGGATAGCGCGCCGAAGTCGGACGAGCCATCGGGGGAGCCATGGACCGCACCGAGGCCGGAGACGCGATCGGCCGCCACGCATCGGCACGCGGGACCCTGGTGATTCTGACCGGCGCCGGCATCTCCAAGGAGTCGGGCCTCGACACGTTCCGCGACCCGGGCGGGCTCTGGTCCCGGGTGCGCATCGAGGACGTGGCGACGCCCGAGGCCTATGCGCGCGACCCCGAGCGCGTGCTCGCCTTCTACAACATGCGCCGACGCAACCTTCTGCGCCCCGAGATCGCGCCCAACGCCGCGCATGTGGCGCTCGCCGAGCTCGAGCGGCGCTGGCCGGCTGAGTTCCTGCTGGTGACCCAGAACATCGACGATCTTCACGAGCGCGCCGGCAGCCGCAAGCTCGTCCACATGCATGGCGAGATGCTGAAGGCGCGTTGCGCTGCCTGCGGCGCGGTCAAGGCCTGGCGCGGCGACCTCGGGCCCGCCACAAGCTGCGCGGGCTGCGGCAGCACCGGGCGCATGCGCCCCCACGTGGTCTGGTTCGGCGAGATGCCGCTCGAGATGGATCTGATCTACGCCGCCCTCGGGCGCGCGACGCTCTTCGTCTCGATCGGCACCTCGGGCAACGTCTACCCCGCGGCCGGCTTCGTCCAAGAGGCGCGGGCGTCCGCCGGGGCACGTACGGTCGAGCTCAACCTCGAGCCCTCGGAGGGGGCGACGCTGTTCGAGGAGCGGCGCTACGGGCCCGCGACCGAAATCGTGCCGCGCTTCGTCGCGGATCTTCTGGCCGGAAGCTGACCCATGGCCAAGCATGAATCCTTCGAGCGGCTTCTTGCCGGTGTACGTGCCTGCCGCGTATGCGAGAAGGAGTTGCCGCTCGGGCCCCGGCCGGTCCTGCGCGCGAGCCCCACGGCGCGGCTTCTGATCGCAGGCCAGGCGCCCGGGACCAAGGTGCACGAGACCGGCATCCCCTGGAACGACCCGTCGGGCGAGCGCCTCCGCGACTGGCTCGGGCTCGACCGCGACAGCTTCTACGACGAGCGCCGCGTGGCCCTGATCGGCATCGGCCTCTGCTACCCGGGCCGGCTCGCGCGCGGCGGCGACGCCCCGCCAAGGCCGGAATGCGCGCCGCTCTGGCATCCGCCGCTACGCGCGGCGTTGCCCAAGATCGCGCTCACTCTTTTGGTTGGCTCCTACGCGCAGGCCTATTACCTCGGGCGCCGCGCCCGGCCGACCCTGACCGAGACGGTGCGCGCCTTCGAGAGCTACCTGCCCGACTTCCTTCCCACCCCCCATCCGAGTTGGCGTACCACCGCGTGGCTCCGGCGCAATCCATGGTTCGCGCGCGAGCTTCTGCCCGAGCTGCGTCGGCGCGTGCGCGCGGTGCTCGACGCGTGAGGCGCCGGCGCGGCGTACGCGCGATCGAAGACCGACAAGAACGGACAGGAAGGTTGCTAAGGAGTCGTCCAGACCCGCCGAGGGGAGTTCCGCCGACGCGACTCGGGCAAAAAAACGCGTCGGCCATGAATTTTTTATTGCATTTGGAATCGATATACCTCATATGGGCAAAATTACTCGTGCTTACCGAGACATCTTCTGGTTTGGGGGATCGTGGAATGCACACGGCTCGCTTCAAATTGGGGATGGACTTGGGGCTCGCGCAGCGCACGGCGAATGCATCGGCGCCAGCGGTTATGCCCGACGTGTCCAGAACCGCAACCGGTGTCAAACCGGCACTACCCGACGAAGACGATACGCCCAAGGACTACTTCGTCACTCGCAACGGCAAGACCTTCGCGGGCACGCACCTGATCGTCGACCTGCGCGGCGCGCGCCGCCTGGACGACGTGCCGTTCATCGAGCGCGCGCTGATCGAGGCGGTCGAGGCCGCGAACGCGACCTTGCTGCACATCCACCTGCATCACTTCACGCCCAATGGCGGCGTGTCGGGGGTGGCGGTGCTCGCCGAATCCCACATCAGCATCCACACATGGCCCGAGCGCGGCTTCGCCGCCCTCGACATCTTCATGTGCGGCGGGGCCGATCCTCACAAGGCGATCCCGGTGCTCGAGCGTGCCTTCAAGCCGGCCTCGATGAGCGTGCAGGAATTCCTGCGCGGCGAGGTCGAGGGACAGGCGAGCGCCGCGGCCTGAGGCGTATTCCGGCCTATTGATCGAATTCCCGCGCCCCCACCCCGCGCGCGACGGCGGCCGTCCCGATGCCGTCCGCGTAAGGCGATCGCGCCTGCGTGCGCGTCCTCTCCTTATCTATCCCGCGCGCGGAAGACGCCCGCCGGGGTCTATCCCGTGCGCGCGAGACGGGCGCCAAGGACGCGGGCGGGCCGCTCGGCTTGGTTTTGGCGTACTTCCGTAGTATATTTAGGCAGTTACACCCACAAGATATAGGCTGAAGCGATGCGACTGACCGTCACCATGTTGGCCCTCGCCCTGGTCGCGGCGCTCGCGTCGGGCTGCACCGGCAATAGTTCCCCGCCGGGCCAGAGCCAGGGTGCCGCGACGGGACAAGGCGGCCAGTTCAGCGGCGTGGCGTTGCCCGAGGGCTATAGCCTCGACAATGACCGCAGCATCGCCCTCGGCGCCGGCGACCGTTGGGTCGGCCGCATCTCCTTCACGAGCGGCACCTCGCCCAACGAGATGTTCGACTTCTACCGGCGCGAAATGCCCAAATATGGCTGGGTCGAGGGCACGGTGGTGCGTGGCCAGTCGAACCTGATCACCTTCACCTCGCCCGCGACCTCGCGCGTCGCGGTGGTGCAAATCACAAGCCTCACCCTCGGCGGCTCGCGGGTCGAGATGGTGGTCTCGCCCCAGTCCGAGAATGGCGCCGAGGCGCCGCCCATGCCCGGCACGAGTCCCCCCGGCACGGTCACGTCCCAGCCCCTGCATTGAGCTTGAGCCGGTCCATCGGCTTGGATGTGGCTTCGCCCTTAATATTTAATATGATTGATATAACTTAAGACTAGGTTTCAGGCAGTTGCGCCGGGTTTTTGGTCAAATCCGGCAGTGAATTGATGCAAAACCGACCCATTAATGTCAAAATTGGCTGAGTCGCATGAAGGGGACGTCGCCGTGCCCAAGGAAATCCTGCGATTTGCGGCGCAAGGCGAGATCGAGGTGGACACGACCTCGCGCACGCTGCGCGTCACCACCAAGAAGATGCTGAGCTATTTCGGCCTCAACGGCCGCAAGGCGGCGCCCAAGGAGGCGACGCTCCGGAAACGCGCGCGGCGCGACCTCGAGAGCTTCGTCACCCAGCGCTACGGCGAGGGCAAGTCGGGCTGGACCTGGTTGACCCCCGAGGGCCGCAAGATCAAGCCCTAGCCCGCCCGCCGATCGGCGCACGCGGGATCGGCACGCGCGGCCGACCCCGTGCGATGACCCCGTGCGATCGACCGGCGCCCGACGCGCGCGGCGATGGTATGATCGCGCCGCCGCCTGCAAGCGACCTCGACCGGTGCCGAGACCGATGCCCTCGAACGATTCCCCGCCGGCCCCGCGCCGCACGGCGCCCCATCTTCAACGACGCCGGCTTCAACGACGCCGGCTTCCAAGACGCTGGCTGCCGCGACGCTGGCCGCTGTTGCGCCTCGTCGACGCGCTCGCGGCGGCGATTCCGGCACCCGCGGCGAAACGCGGCGTGCTCGTGCTGCGTCTCTTCGGCATCGGCGACGCGCTCCTGTTCCGTGCCGCGGTCGAGCGCTACGCCGAAGCGATCGGCGTGCCGCTCGACGAGCTCGCGATCCTGGGCTCGACCGCCTGGGCGCCGGTGGCACCCCTTTTCTATCGCGGGCTCCGGGTCGAGCTCATCGACGAGCGGCGCATGGCGCGCGACCCGCTTTATCGTCTCGCGACCCTCGTGCGTATACGCCGGCGCGGCTACCGGATAGCACTCTGCGGCATGCGCTACCGGCAGCCCCACGTCGTCGACAGCCTGATGGTCGCCTCCGGCGCCGTCGAGCGCATCGCGATCGAGCCGCGCGCCAATCCGAAATACGACGGCATGTTCGCGCATTACCGGCCCAAGCTCACGCGCATCGTCCCCTCGCCCGACGCGCCGCCCGGCTTCGCCCAGGGTGCGGTGCCCATGCGCCGGCGTCACGAGCTCGAGCACCAGGCGACGTTCCTCTCGGCCCTCGCCGGCCGGCCGATCGAGCTCGCATTGCCGACGCTCGCACCGCCGCCCGGACCGACGCCGCTGCTCGAGCCCGGCGAGCGCGCACTCCTCCTCAATCTCGGCGCGAGCCACGGGCCGCGGCGCTGGCCGCTCGCGTTCCATCTCGAGCTCGCGCGCCGAGCGCTCGCGGCCGGCGTCTCGGCGATCTTCCTCGGCGGCCCGACCGAGCGTCCTCTCGCCTATGAGGTCGCGACGGCGATCGCCGGACTCGACGCAAGCACCGGCCGCGCGCGCGCCATCGCCGCCATCGACACGCTCGATTTCGCCGACGTCGCGCGTCTCGTCGCCGCCGCCGCGGCCACCGTCTCGAGCGACACCGGCATCGGCCATCTCGCGATCCTCATGGGCCGGCCCGCAGCGCTCATCGTTGGCGGCGGGCATTTCGGCCCCTTCATGCCCTATCCGCCGGCGCTCGAGCCCAAGGGAGCGCGCTTCGTCCATGTGCCCATGGCGTGTTACCACTGCGACTGGTCCTGCAGCGTGATGGCACCCGGTGCCGCGACCTTCCCCTGCATCGAGCGCGTCGCGCCGGAGCGCATCTGGGCCGCACTCCTGGAGCTCGGCCTCCTCGACGCCCCGGCGGATGGCGCCTCCACGGCCGCGCGCGCGCCGTGAGCGCCACCGGGAAAGCGCGGCCGTTCCCGCGCCGCTGGCCGCTCTTGCGGCTGGTGGACTGGCTCGTGGCGCTCGAGCCCGCGCCCAAGCCGAAACGCGGCGCGCTCCTGCTGCGCCTCCATGGCGGGATCGGCGACGCGCTCCTGTTCCGCGCCGCGATCGAGCGCTATGCCGAGGCGCTCGGCCTCCCGCTCGCGGAGCTCGCGGTGCTGGGCTCGAGCGCCTGGGCGCCGGTCGCGGCGCTGTTCTACCAGGGCATCGAGACGATCCTGATTGACGAGCGGCGCCTGGCGCGCGACCCTCTCTACCGCTGGCGCACGCTCCGCGCGATCCGACGGCGCGGCTTCAAGGCGGCAATTTGCGGCGTGCGCGACCGCCAGCCCCATGTCGCGGACGCGGCGCTGGTCGCGAGCGGCGCTGACGCGCGCATCGCGGTCGAGCCCAGGCCCGACCCGAAATACGACGCCATGGCGGCGCACTACCGGCCGAGGCTCACGCGCATCGTTCCGGCTCCGGCCGCGCGCGACCCGTCCCAGCCGCTCCACGAGACCGAGCACCAGGCGGATTTCCTCTCGAAGCTCGCGGGACGCCCGCTCGCGATCGCCCTTCCCATCTTGGCGCCGCCGCCGGGGCCGCTTCCGCTCATGCGCCCCGGCGAGCGCTATGTCGTGCTCAATCTCGGCGCGAGCGAAGGCTTCAAGCGTTGGCCGGTCGCGCGCCAGGTCGAGATCGCGCGCCGCGTGCTTGCGCGCGGGCATTCGGCCGTGTTCCTCGGCGGACGTGGCGAGCGCGCCCTCGCGGCGGAAATCGATGCGGCCGTCCAGTCCTTGCCGCCAGGGGCGCGGGGTGCGCGGGCGATCGGCGCCATCGACGCGCTCGACCTCGCCGCCGCCGCGCGGCTCGTCGCCGGCGCTGCGGCGCTTGTCTCGAGCGACACCGGCCTCGGCCATCTCGCCCTCTTCCTCAGGACGCCCTCGGTCCTCGTCACGGGCGGCGGCTTTTTCGGCCTGTTCATGCCCTATCCGGACTCGCTCGCCCCGCCCAAGTCGCGTTTTCTCTTTGAGCGCATGCCTTGCTATTTCTGCGCCTGGGCCTGCACGGAGAGAGCACCGGGCGAAGCGACCTATCCCTGCCTCGACCGCGTCACGACCGAGGCGGTGTGGCAGGCGCTCGACGGGCTCGGCGTTCTCTGAACGCGCCTATGGCGCGATCTTCTTGGGCGGGTCGGCGGTAAGGAGCTTGATGAGCTCCCGCGCCACGACCTCGTTGCCGCGCTTGTTGTAGTGAATATCGCCGAACACGAAATAGCGCTGGTACCAGCAGCCGGGCGCGTAGGCCGGGCATTGGGCGGCGAGGGCGCGGAATTCGGGATAGAGCGTTATGAAGCGGTCGCACTTCCCTTTGCACCAGTCGCGCCAGATGCGCTCCTCCCGAGGATCCGGGCCGTCATGAAGCACCTGCGCGGGCCAGGGATAGACCGCGACGCCCATCGGGATGTCATACTCCGAGAGCAGCTGCCAGAGGCGGGTCATCTTGGCGCGCTCCTTGTCGATTCCGCCCTCGGCGCCGAGGGGCGCATAGCCCGCGGGAAAGGGCAGGGTCTCGTTGACCTTGCGGTAGGTCCAGGCCGAGCGCTCCATGTCGAACACGTTGCCGTAGGTGTAACTGTCGAGATGGTAGAAGCCGAGCCGCACATAGAGCTGCTCGGCCGCGCGGAAGAGCGCGTTGGTGAGGAGAAAATGGCGCCTGATCTGCTCGCGCAGGCGCGCATAGGGGCCGGTCACGATCTGCGTGCGCGCCGGTCCCTCGACGGCGCCGGCCGCGTCCTTGTCGCGATAGAAGGCGGCCTCGTCCTGGACGTCCGAGATGTCGATGAACACCAGCACCTCGTCGACCTGGTAGCCCCTCGCGAGCACCTCGCGCGCGACGTTGTAGTAGTTCGACGGCGCGTAGCTCTCCACGCCGCCATTGAGCACGTCGAAATCGTGGAAATGGTCGGCGACCATGCCGGCGAAGGTATCCGACCAAGCCTCCATGCCGGCGGTGAAGGAATCGCCGAGCAGCAGGAGGCGCGGCTTCGGGTCGGTAAGCGGCACCTTGCGCACCTCCCGGTCGCGCATGTCGATATCGTTTACATAAACCGGGTAGACCGCCGAACCCCAGCTGTCGAGGCCTGCGCAGGCGCCCCTGTAGGCGTGATGACGCACCGCGTCTTCCTGCAAGCAGGCATTAAGCGGTTGCGCGTGCGCTTCGAGGTAGAGCGTGTAGAGACTGTCGCCGCCCAGGAACAGCGCCACGCTCACCAGGATCGAGCCCAGCGTCACCAGGCTCGCAATCAAACGCGGGCGGCGCGCGAAGAGGCTCGGCCGGGCCGGTGTGGGGTCGTGGGTCATGGGAGAAGTCGCCTTGCCGTCGTTATTGGGGCCGAGATCGCCGCTTGGCCGAGATCGTCGCTTGCGCCGATATCGTTGTCGGGCCGATCGGGACGCGCGCGGCGAGGGCCGGGGCGGAGCCGGGTCCCGAGCCTTGTAATCCCCGTCCCCGCGGCGCGCAACGACCGCTCCCGGCCCCGGCGCCGACACGCTATGATCGCCGCCCCCGACGAAGGGTCAGGCCATGCCGGCTAAGCCGCGTCCCGTCCGCGCGCTCTTGAGCGCTGCGGTGCTCTGCCTCCTCCTCTCGCCCGCCGCGGCCCGGGCGCAAGGCGCGGGCGGCGCGCGCGCGCCCGAATGGCCCGGCGGCTTCAATTTCTCGAACCCCGCCGGGCGCCCGGGTGCCGGGCGCGCGGCGTCGGATTGCGTCGTCAAGCCCTACAGCAACTGCGCCGGGAGCGATCTGCGTCAGGCGAATCTGCCCTTCGCCGATCTCCAGCAGGCGACCCTCGACAATGCGAACCTCGAGCGCGCCAACCTCGAGCA
>Ga0335072_10008442_pt1 | contig 14934 bp, 9 predicted proteins | sample Lox_Sample_21_FD_206725 | JGI IMG/M metagenome (GOLD analysis project Ga0335072, IMG submission 206725) | Soil microbial communities from Loxahatchee National Wildlife Refuge, Florida, United States - Lox_Sample_2.1 | ecosystem: Environmental > Terrestrial > Soil > Wetlands | place: USA: Florida... | reverse complement strand
CATCTCCGCCCGACTAGGCAGAGTCAGGGTTGCACCTCATTTCTACAACTCGCGGGAGGATATCGACAGGATGATGGAAGCCCTCCCACCGGTCTAGTTCCGAATTTACTTCTATGCATAAACGACCTATGACTGCCATGGCACGTCTTATCCGATTTGTAGTTCTATCTTTGTTCTGCTGGGCGTCTCTCGTTGCCTACGCCGATGACACTCCCAAACAGCTCACTCACGACCAAGCAGTGAAGGACACAAAGGCATTCATCTCGTTCCTGGAAGCTACACATCCCGACCCGTATACAAATCTGGGTGGGAAAGTTGCGTTCAAGAAAAACGCGGAGAAACTTATTCACGACCTGCCGCCTGATGGCTTGTCGGTTCCCGACCTGACTGAGCGAATGGGCGAGTTCCTGGCACCGCTGCGAGATGGACACACGCGGGTCCGCGGTAGCCGCTCGAATTGGGAAGACCCCACGCCTCGCTTGGCGGTTCAGTTTGGAATCGTGTCTGACGGTTTAGTCATCACCGCGTCGGATCTTGCGGAATTGAAAGGTACGCAAGGTGATCAACTACTGGCCGTGAACGGGCATCCCATCCCCGAACTCATGAGCCGAATGTCCCAACAAGTCGCTACGGAGAACGAGTACGGGACGTATTACGGTATGACCCTGGCGCTCCGGAGTTTCAAACTTCTTAAGAATCTTATTCCTGACCTTGATCGTTCCCAGGGAGTTCAATACACACTCGTGGACGAAAAGAAAAACAAACTGGAGCGAACCATTCATTGGGATGGCGATCACCACCCGGAAGATCCCGAAAAGTGGTCGGAAAGCCCGCGTCAATGGAGTGGCATGGCGCGATCGGATCAACCTTTTTATTACCGTTTCCTCGACAATCGCACCGCCTATCTGCGTGTCGCAAACATGATGCCGCGTGAAGGCTATGAAGTCATGAAAGGCTACAAGGTGGGTGATCTCAAGGCAACACTCGAGGATTATTACAAAAAACATAATCGAGAAATGCCCGCAGATCTGGACTCGGCTATCCAAGGAATCCCTTCCCTCACCGAGCCCGCGACCGAGATGCTCGAGAAAATGAAGCAGCAGGGCACGCCTAACGTGATCGTCGATTTGAGAGGGAACGGTGGCGGATCAACCCCCGTGATTATCCCTTTTTTTTATGAGATGTACGGCGACGATTATTTCGGCCGCAATGATGACGCGGAGTTTGTGACCGTCAAGTCTCAACTTTATTTGGACAAATATCACTCCAGCGTCGAAGAAGAACGCAAGAAAGATCCTGGTTTCGAAGTTGGGGAATACGTATTCGAAAGCGGCAACGAACCGGGCACCGCTGTGGAGAAGCGCAATAAGAAATTCGGTGAATGGAACAGTAAGGGTTTGAACTGGGCGAAACCACTTGAAGCACAGAATGGAAAACCTTTATACCGTCCGGCGAAGGTAATTGTTCTCTGCGATCCCGGCACATTCAGTGCTGCATTTCAGGCCATGTTCCTGCTGCATCAGATGAAGGCAACAGTCGTGGGAGTTCCGTCCGCGCAATCTCCGAACGCATTCATGGAAGCTACGGAATTTGTGCTGCCAGAGTCAGGGATCAAGGGGTATATCTCCAACGGAATGCAGCTGTTCATGCCCCACGACCCCACGGCAAATGTCTACCATCCTGATTTTGAATTAACGTACACGATTTTTTCGAAGTATGGCGCCGATACGGATGCGAGTCTCCGGTACGCACTCGATCTGATTAAGGCAGGGAAAATCTGATAGTGGTTTGCGGATGAGAGTCAAAATCGTCTCCGTCGTGGCCGACATTCTTACCGGATTGGCGGCCTTTCTTCTCTTCATACTTGGTGATGCCTTCATTCATTTGGCCGCTGACCTACGCCTTTGTATCTTAACTCTTGCCGTTCTGTTTCTCGCGGCGGGTTTCGTGCGCGGCCAGGGCCGCCCTGGAAACTGCTGGTTGAAGGGAATTCTGGTGAGTTCCGGCGGCTCGCTCCTCCTGCTCATTCTGTTCTGGGGGCAGTTGTTTCATTTGGTCGTCGCCATGCTGTCTTTGATTGCGAATCTGTCCGCCATCTGCGGTGTGCGCGCCCGCCATCTCTGGCGGCTTTCTGCAACCCGAGCAGGCGTGACACTCCTTGTACCTCTTGCAACACTTGCTTTAGTGGTTGTGACCACCGTTCCTGGACTTGCTACCCGGATTGCGACGCACCAGATGAGTGCTGCCGCCCCCGTCTTTTCCATCAGGAAACTCGACGGCACGGCAGTGAGTCCGGCGGAATTTCGAGGGCGAGTCATCGTCCTGGATTACTGGGCCACCTGGTGCCCGGCTTGTCGCCGGGAGATGCCAGAGCTTCAGAAGCTCTACCGGCGGTACCAGGGAAACTCGAGGGTCAGCTTCTGGGCCGTCGATGTGCAGAGCGGCGGCGAGAACCCGCAAAAGGCTCGAGCCTTCATGCAGAACGCGGGATACACTCTGCCAATTGCTTTAGGCAGCGAGAACTCTAGCGAAGCACTCAATCCGGAAGGGTTCCCTTCACTGGTGATTATCGACACAGCTGGACGGGTACGTTTGATCCATACCGGCTATGACCGCTCTGAAGAGTTCCAATCTAAACTTTCCGGGGAGATTGACACCTTGCTCGCCGAGCATCCTTGAGCGCTGGAATAGGCGTAATCGGGTATACACCTTGCGATCGCAAGGACACGAAGAGAAAGTGGCTCATGCCCCACCCAAATGACGCAGAAACTTGAAACACATTCACTGTCTCAGCTATCGCTCGGCGGGTATTTGCGCTGCACCATGCGAACAACGACGTTTGCCAGGACGGTCCCTGCCTGGCTTACTTCGAAAAACGTTCCCTATGTCGAACAGGGAGCGATCGCGCACAATCCGGAGTCTCTCGAATGCGTTCACTTCGGCATTCAAGGAACTGGAGCCGATTCCGCAATTCAAGGCTACTGCGAGACTGGCAGAGTTTCTGGAGGCTCGTTTCTCGCAAGCTTTTTGACGGAGCATGGCGGTGCCGGTCGAGCCCGCCGACCTTCTGTCTTTCTACTTTTTCCGGCAGTATGGTTGAAGCGCCCGGACCTAGGCAACGATGTCGACCGTTCCACATAAGACTTTCCTTATCAGTCGATTGCAACGTTTTTAACAGATCTAATGCAGAATTATCTTGACAGCTATGAACGATGGAATGTAAGTTAACGATGCTAACTTAACATTGTTAAGCGAGAGATCATGGTAAAGGAAACGACCATGGGAGTCAAAGAACGGCGCGAACGGGAGAAGTCAGAAACCCGTGACAAGATTCTCGATGCAGCTCGCGAGCTGTTCATCAGCGAAGGTTACGAAGGGGTCTCGATGCGCAAAGTGGCCGAAAAGATCGAGTACTCGCCAACCGCTATCTACGTCCACTTCGCCGACAAGAATGAGCTCTTCCACGAGCTCTGCCATCAGGATTACGCGCGCTTGGCTGAAGTTTTCCGGAGTTCCGTGATGTCGTCCGATCCTATAGAGCGCCTGAAGCAGATTGGTGCGATCTATGTGGAGTTCGGCACGCGCTATCCCAATCACTATAAGTTCATGTTCATGACGCCCCATCCGGCGCTGGGACCCCATGAAGACGACGAGGAGATCAAAGGGAATCCCGAAGAAGATGCCTACGCCTTCCTGAAGTGGGCGGTCGAGCAGGCGATTGATGCGGGATGCCTCCACGAAGAATTGAAAGACTCCGAGATCATTTCGCAGACGTTGTGGGCTGCCGTCCACGGGGTAATTTCTCTGCACATTGCCAAGTGCAAGGATGCTTGGGTGCAATGGCGTCCGCTAGCGGAACGCGCGCAGATGATGCTCGATGTGACGCTGCGCGGGATGGTACGCGAGAAATCTTCGCTTCCAGGCCAACCGGTCCGAAATGAGGCACACGATTCTGACGCGCGGGCGGAGAAATAGATCATGCCTCCGCTGGCTCAAAGAAATCTGTTTCACGACAAGATTCGGCTCGCGGTCACGTTGACCGGCATTGTGTTTGCCGTCGTGCTGATCGTGGTTGAGCTGGGATTGTTTGTCGGCTTTACGGTCACGACGTCCGGACTCATCGATCATTCGGGCGCTGATTTGTGGATTACTTCGAAAAACGTTCCCTATGTCGAACAGGGAGTCGCCTTCAGTGAGCGCAAGCTGAATCAGGTGCGGGCCGTACCCGGGGTCGCCGATGCGCAGAAGATCATTGCTCACTGGACGCAGTGGAAACGCCACGATGGCAGCGAAGAATCCGTGCAGATCGTGGGCACTAACGTTGACGATCCCCTGGAGCGCCCGTGGAATCTGGTCGAGGGAAATGTGCGGGATTTGAAAGATCCGGACGGCATCATTCTTGACGAACTCTACAAACAGAAACTCGGCGTCACGCGAGTGGGCGAAGTGTTCGAGATCGGCGGCTACCGGGCGCGGGTAGTCGGATTTACACGCGGCATTCGGTCATTCACGACTTCTCCCTATGTGTTTACTAGCTTCAAGAACGCGCAGGACTTCACCAACCTGCGCGAGGATCAGACGCTGTTCATTCTGGTGAAGCTTTCGCCGGGAGCGAATCTCGAGCAGGTCCGGCGCGACTTGCTCGCGCACGTGAAAGACGTTGACGTCCTGACCAGCGAGCAATTCAGCCGCATGACGCGCTTCTACTGGATGTTCACCACCGGCGCTGGCGTGGCTGTGCTGATTGCAGCTTTACTCGGCATGGTGGTCGGATTCGTTGTCGTCGCGCAGACAATTTATGCCACCACAATGGATCACATCCGCGAGTACGGAACACTGAAAGCGATGGGCGCACCGAATAGCTACGTCTACAAAGTCATCATGAAGCAGGCCGCGATCAGCGCCGTGATCGGGTATGTGATGGGAATGATCGTCAGCGTGTTCGTAGTCCATGCCAGCCAGAAGGGTGGCGCAGCCATCATGTTGCCTGCGCCCATGGCCGTGGGAATGCTCTTTCTCACACTGACGATGTGCATTGGGGCCGCGCTGGTTTCAATCAACAAAGTAACCCGCATCGATCCGGCGATGGTGTTCAAGGGGTGAATGCTGTCGTCATTCGACGAGCGTGAAAAGGAATCTGGTTCTAGTTTCAAAAAATAAAAAAGAGGGTTCCTCTGCGTCGTACTCCTCGGAATGACATGAGATAGAACAGGAGATGAAAGATGCAGTCCGCAATCGCAGTTCGTGAGCTGACGAAGAAATATGACGAGGGCACGTCGGGAACGCTGGCGCTGCGCGGCGTCGATGTCGATGTGCATCCTGGTGAGATGCTCATGCTGATGGGGCCGTCGGGCAGTGGCAAGACGACACTGCTCTCCATTATGGGATGCATCCTGACTGCGACTTCCGGCAGCGTCCGCATTGCGGGCGTGGAAGTCGTCGGCCTGCGCGAAAAAGAATTGCCGGCGCTGCGGCTGGCGCACATCGGATTTGTGTTTCAGGGATTCAATCTGTTTCCGACGTTGACTGCCGGTGAAAACGTCGAGCTCATGCTTGACCTCAAGGGGATCTCGGCGGCGAAGGCGAAGAGGCGCGCCCACGAATTGCTCGAGCAGGTCGGACTGGGAGAAAAATATGCGAGCTTTCCTGCCGACCTGAGCGGGGGGCAGAAGCAGCGGGTGGCGATTGCGCGGGCTCTGGCTGGCGATCCAGGAATCATTCTCGCGGATGAGCCGACCGCCGCGCTCGATTCCCATACCGGCCGCACGGTGATGGAGATGATGACGGAGCTTGCCCATCAGCACGGACGCGCGGTCGTCATGGTGACCCATGATTCGCGCGTGCTGCACTTTGCCGATCGCATCGTGAAAATCGAAGACGGCGCGATCGCTACGCAGAACGAATCCGAAATCGTGCCGGCCGGTTTGTTGGCACATAATTGTTCCCAGACTCCGGTGAGCCTGGCCTGATCGCACCTGAACCGCTTTGAATTGCGCACGATCCGCATGTGCATTGGAGATGTTTTTATGAGTAGCGAATTCTCGATCCAAAACTCGCTGAAGAGTCGCATCGTATGGACGGCCGGGCTGGGCATCTTCCTGCTGACTGCTTCATTGATGATCGCATCGCGGCACGCGCACGCCCCCCAGGCGGTGAACGCTGCGGTTTCGAATCGCGAGCCGGAACTGATCGCTGGGCCGGGATGCGTCGAGCCGTATTCGGAGGACGTCAAGATCGGCTCGGAACTGAGTGGGCGGCTGAGGTCGGTCAATGTCGAGGAGGGAGACGCCATCCATCGCGGCGAAGTGCTGGCGGAGCTCGAGAATGCGGATTACGCTGCGGAGGTCGAATCGTCGCGAGCGAACGTGGCCGCGAAGGAAGCCGTTCTGCGTAAGGTCATCAACGGTGCCCGGCATCAGGAGCGCGCAGAGGCGTGGTCGTCGGTCGATGAAGCCAAGGCCGTCATGCAAAACGCGCAGTCGGAATTGCATCGTCGCCAGGAGTTATTTAAAGCTGGGGTGGTGTCGCGCGAGGAACTCGATCGCTACGCGAGCGACGCGGACGTCGCCAAAGCGAAATACGACGCAGCCGTCGAGCAGCACGCGCTGGTCGATGATCGCGCACGCGAAGAAGATCAATCGCTAGCCGAAGCCGATGTGAAGCTGGCGCAGGCGCAACTCGAAGAAGCAGAGGCGCGCTACGAAAAGACGTTCATCCGTTCGCCGATGGATGGCATCGTGCTGCGCAAGCATCATCGCAGCGGAGAGAGCGTGTCGAACTCCTCGACGACCCCAGATCCGGTCGTGACCATCGGCGATCGTAAGACTCTGCGCGTGCGCGTTGACGTCGATGAGAGCGACGTTAGCAAAGTGCGCGTCGGGCAGCGCGCCTACTTTACCGCCGACGCCTATGGCACACGGAAATTCTGGGGACACGTGGTGCGTGTTGGCCAGCAGCTTGGACCGAAAAATGTCCGCACCGACGAGCCAACAGAAAAGATCGACACCAAGATTCTGGAAACGTTGGTCGAACTCGATTCCGGTGCGCAACTACCGGACGGCCTGCGGGTCGATGCCTTCATCGTACCTGAGGGCGGTGAACTCGCCGACAATCGCTAACTCCAATCTGCTTTCACAATCACAAGCCGGAGGATCTCATGACACGTGATGCCCGCATAATGGCAGGAGTTATTCTCATTACCGTTCCCACCATTCAGTACGGCGGATACTTTCTGCTGACTCAGCTTGTCGATCGTGCCAGCGGTTACATGCAGAATCCGCTACGGCAGAATTTCTTTCGCGCGGGTCATGCCCATGCGGGCGTGATCGTCGTGTTGTCTCTGATTTGCCAGTTGCTCGCCGATGGTACCGCGCTTCCTCCATCTCTTCTTTGGCTAGCGCGTGTTGGCGTGCCCGCGGCGGCGATCCTGATTCCCGCCGGCTTTTTCTTCTCCATGCTTTCTCCTTCGGCCACGCAGCCGAATGGATTCATCTCGCTGATTTACGTTGGCGCCGCAGTGTTGGCCGCATCGGTCGTCACGCTCGGCGTCGGACTGCTGCGCGCAGCCCTTATGTAGCGCGGTCTGAACCTTGGGCTACGTGGGTTGCCATTGAAACTGGGGCGGTCCAGGAGGGCCTTTTAAGAAATCTGGCTTTCACGGAACACCAATTTTGGAAACATTGTCACTGGCGCGTTTACGCCAGTGCTCGAAGCACTCGAAATCCTTTTACTGATTGACTGTGTGTGGGTGGCCATCGACCCGGATGCAGCGGAATTTTCGATTCCATGCGCAGGCAGGTCGAGGCATGGCAGGGGGTAGTGACTGGTGTCGCCATAGAATCCTCATTGCCCGTGGCCCGGAGCCGGCTTCTTTCTATCTGGCGGCGTCGAACACTATTCTTCCTCCAACAAAAGTTTTCACGACTCGAACGTCACGAATTTTCTCCGGCGCAATTGAGAATATGTCGTCACTGAGAAGCACCATGTCGGCCAACTTCCCAGGCGTGATCGAGCCTTTCTCTTTCTCCTGGAATTCGGCATACGCCGATCCCATCGTGTATGCTTCGATCGCCTCGGCAACCGAGAGTTTCTGCTCAGGGAACCAGCCATTGGGATTTTTTCCATCGAGAGTAGCCCGGGTCACAGCGGCATAAACACTCAGCAATGGATCGAGCGGCGCCACTTCCCAATCGGTGCCGAAAGCCAACCGCACACCATGGTTCAAGAAAGTACGGAAAGCATAAGTACGGCTTGCGCGATCGTGCCCGATGTGCGCCTCAGCAAACCGGCCATCGTCGATCGCATGATAAGGCTGGACAGAGGCGATCACGTGCATCTGCGCGAAGCGCTCGAAATCCTTGGCCGCCATGTGTTGTGCGTGCTCGATGCGCAACCGCCGATCGCTTTCGCCGTGCGCTTTGATCACATCGCCATAAAGATCGAGTATGGTCGAGATGCCCTCATCACCGATGGCATGCGTGCAGAGTTGCAATCCCGCCGCATCCGCCTTCATGTAGCGATCACGCATCAGCGAGATCGGATGCATTTCATCCGACAGCAACCCCCTGTTGTTCCCTTGGTTCAGGAACGGTTCGTAAAAATAGGCTGTTCCCGAACCCAGCGAGCCATCTGCGAAGGCTTTGAGAGCGCCAATGCGCAGGTAAGATCCTCCAAAAGCGTGGCGGATCCCAAGTTGCGCCAAGTCGTCGACGTGGGTGATTGAGGGCGCAACGTACATGCGCACCGTCAATTCACCGTGCTGCAGTAGTTCGGAGTAGACTCCGATATCTTCATAGCTGGCGCTCATGTGTTGCACGCTGGTGACGCCCACCGACGCCGCATACGCCATGGCGCGCTTCACGATCTTCATTCGCTGATCATGAGTCAGCGGCGGAATCACTTTGTCCACGTAAGCCATCGCCGCGTCCTTCAGCGCGCCCGTAGGATTTCCCTGGGCATCGCGGACGACGGTTCCACCGGGCGGATCGGGAGTCTTCGCCGTAATGCCGGCAAGTCGCAAAGCAACGGAATTGGCCAAAACCATGTGGCCGTCGTAACGGCTGACCGACACAGGCGTATCCGGCGTGATCGCGTCTATCAGTTCTTTGGTCGGCATGTTGGGTGGATTCCATTTGGTTTCATCCCAGTTGCCGCCAAGAATCCACTCCCCTCTCGGCGTGGTCTTCGCACGCTCGCCAATCAGCCGCGCGAACTCTTCTGCGCTCCGAGCATCCTTAAGTTGAACGTTGTCGAGTTGCATCCCGCCGGACACAAAATGCACGTGCGCATCGTTAAACCCCGGCAACAGGAGCTTCCCGGCTGCGTCAATTACCTGTGTTCGCGGACCGCGCCACGCATCAACTTCGGCCGCCGAGCCGACAGCCACAAAACGGTCTCCGAGAACCGCGACGGCCTGTGCGGTCGGCAACGATTTGTCCACGGTCCAGACCTTCGCGTTGGTAATAATGAGGTCGGCAGCCGGCTTGGATTGCGCCCAGCTTTCATTGGGTATCATCACCCAGCAGGCAAAGACCCACACAAAGACGAAGAGCCACAATGGCGTTTTTTGACGATTCATGATCATTGACCTCGTATTCGGCGGCGCTGCGCCGGTTCGAAGACGTGCGCCTTTATCAGCATCGCCGGGCTGTATCGCGTGAAGGGCTTGCAAGTTAGAATTCGTAGCGTAAGGCAAACTGCATCACCCGCGGGTTCGTCATCAGGTGCGTATAGTTGCCGAAAGTTGTGGTGGCGATAGAGTTGTTGCTTTCGCTTGCGCTGCCGGAATTCAGGTCGTTGAAGTCGAAGCGAGTCGAATTGGTCACGTTGAAGACTTCCCAGCGCAACGCCAGATTCTCTTTTTCGTTCCAAGGCATCTTCCAACGTTTTGAAAGTCCGAGATCAACGCCGAAGAAGCCGTCTCCGCGAACAAAATTGCGCACTCCCACCTGGCCCGGCAGCGCCGGATTGAACGATGCTTCGGCTGCGGACGGATTGGGAAAGATATTCACGTTGCCGTCCGCTTGATGATAAGCCCCGCTTTGCAAGTGCGAGACCGTCGGCATTGCCGCGCCTTCCCAATACCAGTCTGTTGGATAATCGGCGGGATTGTTATAGATCGTATACGGGAAACCGCTCGTCCACCGGAACAGTCCGGAAAGCTGCCAGCCTCCGATCGCGGCATCCACAGCGCGATTCACATGAGGCGCCAACAGGCGGCCTTGGCCGAAAGGCAAATCAATGATCCAGTTTGAATTCAACTGATGGGTCGTATCGAAATCGGAGACGGCACGGAAAAGATAAGGCTGCCAGGCATTGAACATCTGACAACCGCCGTTGAAGTTGAGAGCCCCGGAATTTCCGAGCCGCTCCGCATCTGAGCACAGGTCGATCGATTTCGAATAGGTGTAGTTGAAATCAAACTGCACACCGTGGCTCATCTGATGTCTGAGCGAGACTTGCAGAGCGTTGTAGTTCGAGAATCCGATCGACCGCAACGCGAACAACGATACATATTGCTGGTTGTAGAAGGCGTTCGGCCCTCCAACCGCGGTGTACTGTTGATTATTGTTGGTATAGTCCGGTATTCCAGTGAATGGGAACCCGGAAACAGAATTCGGCAAATCCAAAGCCGTAAGCGCCGTGGTCTCAACACCCGCGTTTCCGCAGAAAAGGTCGAAGATCGCTAGCACGGGATCGGTGGTCGAGGCAGGAGCATTGGCGCCAGGGCAACCTCCATTCTGCGCACCCAGCGCATACGATCCGCCGGGAACCAGCGGTTGAAGCATGTCCGTCCAATACTGAACCACGGCCGGACTCACCATGGAATCACTGAAGGTCGAATCGTTTACACCCTGCAGCTCATAAAGTCTTGCCAGAGGCTGAATCGCGGAATAGTAATCCAGACCCGATTTCTTATCCCTCAGATCGAGCGGTTGAGCCACGTCCTGTGAACTGAGCAGACGATGCGAGAGTCTGCCCACGTAAGCAACATCCAATGAGAATCCTTTCCCCAGATCGCGCTCCACGGAAAAGTCCAACGTGTATGAATATGGAGTCTTTATCGAAGTATCCAGGCTGTTGCCGAAATCGGACGCACCCAGCGCCTGCATGGACGGTATCGCCTCTGGGAAACTTGGCGCCCCAGGAGCTGGCTGGATAAGGCTTGGTGGAATCGCATTCACACTCGTCAACCGAGGATAAGTGTCTATCGGGAGCGTCCCGTTGGTGAGATTCGTCGTCAGACCGAAGGAATTTCCGCTGAACTCATCCACGATGCCCTGCCCGAATCGGTCGTACACAATTCCAAAGCCGCCTCGGATAGACGACCTGTTATTGCTGCCCAAAACTTTGCTCAGGAAACCCTCGGTCCTGTTCGGCGCCCAGGCAAAGGCGATATGAGGACCCAAATCCTTATAGTCCCAGTTCCAATATCCACTCTTGTGGTTCGCGGGACCACACCAGTTGACTTGCAGTGGAGTATCCATATTGGATGGGATCCCATTCGCGCCTGCACTTGCTCGGCTGTTGTACAAGCTTCCCAAAGATGGGCCGGGACAAACCTGCAGACCGTTGGTCTCCCACACAGGAGAGAACAGCGAATAGCGCAGGCCCAGAGTCAGCGTGAGGTTCGGTTTCACCTTCCAGATGTCCTGCACGTACGGCTCGTAGCTGTTCTGCGCAAATCGGCGGGAGATCGGCGTTCCATTGGAAATGAGCTGAAGTTGCCGATTGTAATTAAAAACTGTAGTGGCATTAGTGACCATTCCTAACAAATCAGTGATGGGATAGTCATAAAACACGTCGAAACTCTGATCCACCGCGGGGTAGCAACCGGCTCCTGTGGTTGGATCACAGGGACCCGAGCCGCTTGGGTTATTCTCCGGATTGAACTTGCTTGGGTTGCCGGGACTGGAGAAACCTGAGGTTACGGTGAAGGATGAATTTGTGCTTCCCGTGTTGTAGGAAGAGCTGTAGCTGACTCGCGGGTTGCGCATGAACAAAAGATATCCGCCAAATTGCAGCGTGTGCTTCCCATGAATCCAGGACAAATCTTCCGAAAAATTGTGCATCGGACGCTGGAAATCCTGGGTGCGGGTAACTGCCTGCGTGAAATTGAAAATGATCCACGGTTGGTACGAATTTCCCAGGCTTCCGAAACTCTCTCGAATGAACCCGTAGTGGAAATTGCTCATCAGGTTTGGGCGGATGACTGCCGAGTAGCCCGCGATCAGACCCTTGTTGTGGTAGACGGTCTGGGCTTGCGGAACTTCCCCGGGAAAGTATGGCTGGCAGGCAGCGCAGGTATCGTCTGAATCGTCCTGCGAAGCTCCCGTCAGCGAAAGACGCTGCTTGCCGTCTTGCGTGATGTTGTAGTCGGCACGCGCGATGTAGACGTTCTGCGTTTGATGCGTCGGCGCTGCGAATACGAATCCTTGATAGTTATAACCATCTCCCGTCACATTGCTGTTCGCTACAGGCAGGGTTTGGAAGTATGCCATCGACGCCGCGTCGGGGCCCGCGCCTGTTGGATCGATCCCTTGCAGCTGCTTCACACCGAGCGCATAGTATCCCGGCGCTGGCGTGTACGTCTGGCCGCTCACGCCTTGCACCCCGTAGCTCGCTCCGCCAGGACATTTAGATGGGTCCGCGCACAAATATTGCAGGACCCCATCCCGCATCGCCAGGCTCGGGACTTCTTCTCCCGAACTCACAGTCTGCTCTGCGCGCCGCGTTCCTTCAAAATTCATGAAGAGAAACAAACGATCCTTTTTTATCGGGCCGCCCAGCGAAGCTCCGAAAATATTGCGGATCAGCTTGGGAGGCGTGTTGCATTCATTCGGATTGGGCAGTGTGCAAGTGGAGACCTGCGTCAGCTTGTTAAAGTAATCGTTGGCGCTTGTATAGGTGTTGCGCAGGTACTCGTAGACCGATCCGTGGATGCTATTCGTCCCGCTTTTCGTCACCAGAGCTACTTGTGCGCCGCTTGTTCCTCCCTCGTCGGCGTTGGCGTTCGAGGTGGTCACGCGAAATTCCTGTACCGAGTCCAGCGTCACTGGCAATACGGATTGAAACGCCTGCCCGCCTTCCTCGTTTACGCGAATGCCATCAAGGCTGATATTCCCCTGGTCGCTGCGTGCACCGTTTACGGCGCCGCTTCGGCTGTCGTCGGGGCTCGTGTCTGATCGATTGCCGGTGTAGGCAACTCCCGGCTGCAGCGTCAGCAGGTCCGGGACGTTGCGGCCCTCGAGCGGCAACTCCTTCACCTGGTTCTCGTCAAATGCGATCCCCATGCTCGCATCCTCAGTATTGATGGGTGGCGCTTCCCCCGAAACCTCGATTTCCGTCGTGATCCCGCCCACCTGCAGCTGCACGTTCACCGTGGTGGGCACGTTAACGAGAAGTTGCAGATTCTTCTGTTCGTATTTCTTGAAGCCAGCCTTTTCCACCGTCAGCGCATAATTGCCCGGGGAAAGCCCGAGAAACTCAAACTCTCCGCTCGAAGTCGTGGTCACATCGCGGCTGATGCCTTGGGCCGGATTAGCAAGAGTTATAGTCGCCCCGGCTACCACCGCGTGCGAACTATCAACAACCTTGCCATGCAACGATGTAGTGCCGGTTTGCGCCCACATGCAGGGAATGAATAATAGAAGACCAACCGGAAACAGGCAGAGAATTCGCTTTCTTGTGACAGATCTCATCGTGCGTCCCCCTCGGAGCCTGTACTCACTTTGTGCTTGCTCAGAAAATGAAGCGGACGGTCCGAAAGCGAACGTCACGAAAGGCGATGGTACGAAGGCAAACTCTGACTGTCGACCCTCCCGCACAGACCGACACGCTCCTCGCCGCTTTTGGTTGAGAAGATTATGGTGACGGTGCGTCCGAAGTCAAGAAAACTAACACGCTACGTTGTCCGGGCACAAAGGCCGACGCTGATCGCGAGCTTGGGAGGAACGGTGCCTGGCCGCACCGCTGAATCTTCTTTTTCCCATGCGCCCTTGAACGGGGAGGGCACATCCGCTGCTCACTGCAGGGATACTTTCGGGGAACTTCCAGGAGAGACGAAGGACTCCGGGTAACGACATGGGCTAAGACTTTCCGGTCTTTGTAACAAAACATCTTTTCCGTGTTGCAAGCCTGTAGAACCGTTGTACAATTTGCGCGTTTTGACTCCAAGGCCACTTCTCTACGGTCGCTCGAAAATCCAAGAAGGAAAAATCTGAAAAATAGAAGGAGAAGTTATGCTGAGAAGGTTCAGTATATCTCTGCTGACGATCGTTGCCAGCGTGTCGATCGTGGCTAGCATTGCTCATGCCCAGTCTCCACTGCTCACGCGTCACGTGCGTGAAGAAGTGGCAAGCGGGCAGGCGCCGTTAGTGGGGCACCTGCCGGCAATCCAAACTCTGCGCTTCGACATGGTCCTGCCCCTGCGTGATCGCGCGGGATTGCAAAGTTTCCTGCAGGAACTCCAGGATCCCTCAAGCCCCTCCTACCACCAGTTCCTCACGCCCCAGGAATTTACCGCCCGGTTCGGCCCCAGCCAGGAAGATTGGGACGCTCTGGTTGCTTTCGCCAAAGCCAGCGGCTTTCAAGTCGTCGGTGGAAACCGTGACGGCAGAGACCTATGGCTCAGCGGCACGGTGGCCAATATAGAGAAGGCATTCCACGTCAACCTGAATCTCTATCAGGATCCTACCGAGGCCCGTACATTCTTTGCAGTAGACCGCGAGCCCACGGTCGACCTTCCTTTCCAGCTCTGGCACATCTCTGGTTTGGACAATGATTCCAAGCCGCATCCGCTGTATGTCAAGAAGAGCGATTACGCCAAGGCTCACGGGATCGATGCCGATAAGGTCGTCTCTCATGCCACGACTGGCTCCGGCCCTTCGGCGTCCTTCCTGGGCAGTGATATGCGCGCTGCCTACTATGGCGGGA
>Ga0335072_10008441_pt1 | contig 14935 bp, 10 predicted proteins | sample Lox_Sample_21_FD_206725 | JGI IMG/M metagenome (GOLD analysis project Ga0335072, IMG submission 206725) | Soil microbial communities from Loxahatchee National Wildlife Refuge, Florida, United States - Lox_Sample_2.1 | ecosystem: Environmental > Terrestrial > Soil > Wetlands | place: USA... | reverse complement strand
CATTCGCCAGGAGTCGGAGTTTAACCCCAATGCCATCTCCTACGCCAACGCCTGGGGCCTGATGCAGCTGCTGCCCAGCGTCGGCAGGTCTCTGGCTAGGCAGGAAGGCATCCATCATTTCGAGACCCGCGACTTGCTCGACCCCGCGACCAACATCCGCCTCGGCTGCCTCTACCTCCGTCAGACCCTCGACCAGTTCGGTGGTCGTCCCGAATACGCCTTCGCCGCCTACAACGCCGGAGACAACCGCGTCCTCGACTGGCAGGCCGCTGGCCAGTTCCACGACATGGACGAGTTCGTCGAGTCCATCCCCTTCACCCAGACCCGCGACTACGTCCAGGCCATCCTGCGCAACGAAGGCATCTACCGCGACCTCGACAAAGCCGAGCCGCAAAAGGCTTCAACCCCAGCTACACACGCTCCCAAATCCGCTCAATAACGAGGTCATCCTGAGCGGAGCAATCTCTACACACCAGAACGACAACGCTGGCAATAAGTGTTGTCTGTGAGAAGCAACGATTCTAAATGCTTGATCTCGCCGCTGGCGTGGCCGAAATGCAGGAAGCAAATGTCCTTTCCAGCAGGCTCGCGTCGATCCCACCCGCCGCGCCAATGGCCACGATCTGCGTGCGCGGTGCCCGCTCGCCCCACTCCTCCTGGAGTGAAATGTCTACGCGCCTGCCGACCACCTGCAGCACCGCGCGTTGTTGTGGCGCATCGGTGGTGTAGATCACACCTTTTGCCCGATAGACATTTCCCGGCAGCCTGCGTGTCGTTTCCCGCAATGCCTCCAGCGACAAGGGCTGGTCCGTCTCGTAGCTCCAGGTGCTGAACACCTTCGAGTGGTCGTGCTGCCCGTGGTGGTCATGGCTGTCGGTACGGCAGGTCGAGTCGGCGCAGCCAGACCCCACGCCATGCGAGTTGAGGCCGGCACGAGCAGGATCGAAACGCCCGACACCCAACAGAATCTCGTAGGGCACCTCGCAGTAATTGGTCTCGACGACGCGAAGACGTCTGAAATGTTCGTCGAGCCAGGCCCTGACCTTGGCGACCTGCTCGGGCCCGGCAAGGTCCACCTTATTGAGGATCAGCATGTCCGCAAACCCCACCTGGAGGAGTTTGAGTTCCATCAGAGGGGGATACTCGGGATGTGCGAAGACCTGGTCCGCGTCCAGCACGCAGGTGACACTATCCAGCCTGATCCGGTCCCGCAGACCGGCGTCACTGAAAGTCACGAAGATCCCGGCGGGATCGGCGACCCCACTGGCTTCGAGCAGGATGTATTCGATGGCTTCGGGGCGTGCGAGCAAGGCGACGACGGATTCGATAAGGTCGTCGCGAATCTGGCAGCAGACGCAGCCGTTCGCCAGACTAATCATATTATTGTCCACGCCGACAACGAGTTCGGCGTCGATATTGATCGCGCCGAAGTCGTTGACCAGTACTCCCACGCGCAAGCCGTGATTTCCGCTGAGGATGCGATTCAGCAGCGTTGTCTTTCCCGCTCCAAGAAAGCCGGTCAGGATCGTTATCGGAACAGTCGTGCCGTTGTCTTCTATGATTTCCATGGCTCTTGGTTTCCTCTCAAGTAACTGTCCGCCCGGAAAGAACCGGGGATCATCGGAGACGCAACCCGGTGTCTCGCCGCAACGGACGTGGCGAGACACCGGGAACACACTCCTATTTCTTGAACTTGCTCAGATCAATATTCAACGCCCGCGCCATCGCGAGGAGATCCACAAGCTGCGGGTTCGGGAGCTTGGTGAGCGGTTCGCGGTAGACGTCCGGCGGATAGTACTTATGCGGGTCGATCTCGAGGTCGCGGGTGAGCTGCTCCTGCTGCATCTCGCGCGGCAGCCTCGGCTGTGGGACGACTCCCTGGCCGGTAGCGATCGGCAAGGGGTCGCCGAAGAGCAGGGTAGGAGGCGGCAACGACTGGCCCGCGAAGTTTGGTAGCACTGCATCCCGTTGCCAGATCGCGTCCTTTGTCACATTGACAGTCACCACATCCGGCGCGCCATACAGAAACAGACCATCCCAGTGGGCGCGAACGTCCGCGCTTTGCTCGTTGAGCGTGTCATTGTCGAATGCGAGGTGCGTGACCATGCCGCAGCGAGGGTTGACCTGCTTGATGAGATAGCCCGTGGCGTAACCCAATGTATGGTGGATGTCTACGGTGTAGTTGAAGAGGAATTCGGGCAGCCCGTACTTGAGCAGGTTGATCCGCGCCAGATCGGGTTGGATCTCGGTGACAAAGACATCGACGCCCTTGGCATACTTCGCCGTCAGGTCGTCAGGCCGCCCGTCGCCCGTCCATACGAAGGAAAGACCGTTCCAGTCCAGACGGTAGGCCGACGCGCCGTCCTTGACGTGCGAGCGCCGCCAATGACGGACGGTGACGCCGTTCTTGTCATAGCAGATGCCGTTCTCGTCCTTCCAGTCGAATTCGTTGACCTCGATCTCGTAGCCGTCTCCGATGGGGCAGGCGTCGAAGGCCTCCAGGTGCCACTTGAGCATCTGTTTCATGCCCGCGACCATCCCCTTGGTCCCGAGCTCTGGCGTGCGTCCGGAAGGTCCGGTTACTCGCAACGGCATGTGCCACCGTCCTGCCCATGCAGAGAACGGAAGCAGATAGGACAGGTCGTGGTAGTGGTCCACATGCAGGTGAGTAATAAAGATGTCGTTAATGCTCGGAACCGGGACGCCCATGGCAAGGATGTTCTTGACGCAGCCTGGACCAAAGTCGAAGAAGAAGCGGTCGCCGTTGCCCAGTTCGACCATGATGCACGTACCCGCCTGGTCGCGCCGTGGCGGGAAGGGGCAACTGCCAACGAACGAGATGCGCATCTCGTCCGGCCCGAGGACCTCACTGCCGGGGAAGTAGTTCATCCGGGTCCGGACTGACGGCGTTGGCCTGTAGTATGGCGGGAACTGCAGGCCCGTACCAGGCCCTCCGCCGTAGGGATTGACGTTTGGGTCCATGGCCGGTGTGGTCGGAGTTTTATTTTCGCTGCTCATATCTGTCTCCTTATATCTCCTTAATCACTCTCGGGCCCCTGGAAGAAATGAGCGATGGCGAAGGGTCGTGCCCGGTGGAATGTGACGATTATCGGCAGGGAACCACGTGCGGTCTGTGATGCAGATCACGCTACGAGCGCGACCAGCGCACTCGCAAGCTCCTCGGCAAGGAAAATCAGAGTCCATCCCCTTCACCCAGACCCGCGACTACGTCCAGGCCATCCTGCGCAACGAAGGCATCTACCGCGACCTCGACAAGGTCCCACCGGAGCAGAAGTAAAAGCGCCGCAGTCCGGATGGGGTAGTAGACAATCTACATCCGTGGATGTAGATTGTCTCCATCATGACTCCGCGCGAAACCTACCGCAATAAAATCGAGATCCTTCAGGGAACGCTCGATCTCCTCGTCCTCGAAATCCTTCGCTGGGGCCCGCAGCACGGCTATGCCATCAGCCAGGCCATCCGCACCCGGTCCGGCGAAGTCCTTCAGGTGGAAACAGGCTCCCTCTACCCCGCATTGCACCGCATGGAGCACCAGAAGTGGATCGCCAGCGAGTGGCGCACCACCGACCAGAACCAGCGCGCGAAGTTCTATAAGCTCACCGCCGAAGGACGCAAACAGCTAGTCCGTGGCCGCAGCAAGTGGGAGTCCATGGTCGAAGCCATCGGCGGCGTCCTCAACCCCGATCCGCAAACAGAGGGTTAAACGGAACAAGCTATAACCTTAGGGAGCTCCGCCATGCGCTTCTCAAAATTATTCCGCGCAGAAGACAGCAAAGCCGAACTCGACGAAGAGATCGCCACGCACCTCGCCATGGCCGCCGCCGACAAACGGGAACAAGGATCCGATCCCGCGACCGCGCAACAGGAGGCGCAACGCGAGTTTGGCAACACCGCGCTGGTCAAGGACATCACGCGCGAAAGTTGGGGATGGCTCTGGCTCGAGCGTGTCTTGCAGGACCTCCGCTATGCTCTGCGGCAGATGCGCAAGTCACCCGGCTTCGCCGCTGCCGTCATCGGAACCCTGGCCCTTGGCATCGCCGCCGCCACCGCCATGTTCACCGTCGTCGACCGCGTCCTCCTGCAACCTCTCCCCTATCCGCATCCATCGCAGCTGGTAAAGATTCACGAAGGCGACCAGGGCTCGCGCATGCTTTTGGACGCTCCCTATCTTGACATTGCTGCCTGGCGCAGTCAGGCGAAGAGCTTTGAGCAGATCGGTTTCTACACCTACCCTAATGGGCGCAATTTTCTCGGCAGACCAGGCCAATCGGTAGAAACTTCCTTTCTTGAGGTAAGCGCGAACTTCTTCAGCACTCTCGGCGTCAAGCCGCAGCTCGGCCCCGGGCTGTCGGCTGCGCCTGAATCATTTGCAGGATCGCCAAATGCAGACACAGTCGTTATCAGCGACAGCGCATGGCGTACTCTGTTTGCCGCGGATCGCGGCGTGATCGGGAAATCCGTTCAAATCAATGGCAAATCGTACACGGTAGTCGGAGTGATGCCGCCGGGATTTATCTTTCCTTACGACGCTTTCCATACGGTGCAGGCCTGGGCTCCTATATCCCTCAACGCAAATGACCGTGCCCGCGACAGGAACAGTATGGCAACCTACAGCGTCATCGCTCGGCTTCGTCCCGGCGTCAAGCTCACCACCGCACAAGCCGAACTGAGCACGCTGCAGACGCAAGTTGCACGGGGTTACACAGATCCGGAAATGCGCGCCGACGCCCGCCATGTGCGAACCACACCCTATACCGAGGGTCTGATGGAGAAATCTACGTCGCATGCCCTTTATGCCCTGCTCGCCGCCGCCCTGCTGCTCTGGCTCATCGCCTGCGTGAACGCAACCAATCTGCTCCTCGCCCGTGCGCTCGCGCGCCAGCGCGAAATGGCCATGCGCGGCGCGCTGGGGGCCAGCCGCTGGCGTCTCACCCAGCAACTCATCGTCGAGAGCTGTGCCCTGAGCGGCATCGCCGCGCTGCTTGGAGCAGCAATCGCACTCACCATGATCCGCCTCTTCCACCATGCTCTCAAAAGCCATCTGCCTCTTCCGGTGCCTGCATCCGTCAATCTCCCTGTGTTCGCCTGTCTCGCCGTGCTCACGCTTTTTTCTGCGATTCTTGCCGCTGTATGGCCCGCATGGATCGCAGCCCATGCGCCCATTGAGCCGGCGCTGAAGCAGGGCGGCCAGCAAAGTGGCACCAGTCGTGCCCACCACCGCATGCGTGGCAGTCTTGTCATTGCGGAAATCGCCATGTCCCTCACCCTACTCGCCGCCTGCGGACTCATGCTCCGAACCATCTATGCGCTCCGCAATGTGCCGCTCGGCTTCCGCACAGACCACATCATCGTTGTCAACCTCGACATTCCCACCTACCGCTTCTCCAAAATCAATGCGACCACCGACCTCTACCAGCCGCTGCTCGACCGCGTAAGCCACATGCCCGGTATTGATTCCGCTGGTCTCATGACGGATGTGCCATTGGGACGCACGTTCATCATGCACATTGAAATCAATCGAAAGGACACCAATGGCGACAATGCGACCGTAGCGGCTTTCTTCAAGGCCGTCAGCCCTGACCTGCAACGCGTCTTCGGTTTTCAGATGCTGAAGGGCCGCTACTTTAACGCTCAGGATACCGCGACAAGCGAACCTGTCGTGGTCGTCAACCGCACCTTCGCACGCGCTTACGCGCCTCGAGAGCGGGATTTAGGGAAAGTTATCGGTCTGCAGGTTATGAAGCTCGTTAACGGAAAACAGAGTAAGCAGGCAACCATCATCGGCATTCTCGACGATTTCCGACAACGTAGCGTAGATCAGCCCTCGCATCCCGAAATTGAGGTCTGCCTGCCGCAATTGACTCCCGACAGCGGGTTCTACACCGTGCTCGAAGGCATCGCCATGGACCTTGCTGTGCGCACGCACCGCCCGCTCGCGCAGGTTATTCCCGAGCTTCGCTCCGCCCTGCGCCAAGCCAGCCCTGAGCTCGCCAATTCCAACATCACCACCATGGACCAGATCGTCGAAGACTCCTACGGCAGTCAGATGCTTGCCGCGCATCTGCTCGAAATTTTCGCCGCCTCCGCCCTGCTGCTCTGCGTCGCCGGACTCTACGGCCTGCTCGCCTACATCGTCAATCAGCGCACACGCGAGATGGGCATCCGCTTCGCCCTCGGCGCGCAGCGCAACGATGTCGTCTGGCTTGTCATGCGTCGGGCTGGCGTCCTCGTCATCGCCGGAGTTGCCATCGGCCTCGCCTTGGCCTTTGCCTCCACCCGTTTCATTCGCAGCTTCCTCTACGGAGTCTCGGCACACGACGCCTGGACGCTCGCCGCCGTAGCCGCCGTCCTCATTGTCAGCGGAGCCGTCGCCGCATACCTGCCCGCGCGTCGCGCCGCCCAGGTCAACCCCGTCGAAGCCCTCCGCGCAGAATGATTAATACGCTTGCAACTGCTCTACCGGCAGCCGCACCTCGAAGCACGTGGCTCCTGGCTCTGACGTCACATGCACGTATCCGCGATGCCGCCGCACCACCCGCTGCACCGTATCCAGACCCAGCCCCAGCGCGCTTCCCGTCGGCTTTGTCGTAAAGAATGGTTCAAAAATCCGGTCCTGGATCTCCTCTGGAATTCCCGGCCCGTTGTCCCAAACCTCGATTAGCAGCATATCGCCGGAGCGTCGCGCGCCCAGCGTAATCTTTCCATGATCTTCAATCGCGTCCAGCGCATTCTCGAGTAGCGACATCCACACCTGGTTCAGCTCGCTGCCATAGGCTGCAATCAGCGGCAGCTCGGTTTCATACCGCCGCTCGATCTCCACATGCGCCAGTCGGGACTGCAGCATGGCCAGCGTATTCTCCAGCGCCTGTCGAACATCGATCTCCTGAATCGGCGCCTGGTCCATGTACGAGTAGTCCTTGATTGCCCGAATCAGATCGAAGATGCGCGCTGTCGAGTCCAGCATCGCTTCGGCAATCCGCTCCGCCCTGACAGATGAAGCGAACTGCCCCAGCACGACTGACAATGCCTGGGCCTCCAGGAACGCAAGCGGCTCAAGCTGAGACGGTTTCACTCCCAGCTCCGCCAGCTCCGGCGCAATCTTCCACGTCTCGTCCACCCCATGCGCTTTCAGCCACGTCTGCAGGCTGTCCTCCAGCTCCGCGTGTTGCGTCGAATCCTCCGTCAGCATCTTCCGCTGCCCGTGAACGGATTCCTGCCAGTCGCGCACCCGCAGCAGATGCACCTCATCCAGACAAAGAGCGCCCAGCCTGTATTTCTCATGCCCGTAAACTCGGAGCTCGTCCAGCAGTCCGGACGCGGCCCGTTGCGCCGCCGACGCCGGATTGTTCATCTCATGCGCCAGATTACCCGCCAGCTTGCCCAGAGCGTTGAGCTTTTCCGCCTGCTGCTCCAGCCGCGTGATCTCGCGCACCCGGTCCAGCAGCACGCTCACGCAGCGCTGTGTCATCGACGGCACCGCCGCCGTCATCTCCGCGAACGTTTCGCGCGGGTACTCCAGGCCCCACAATTCGGTTACCGCATAGCCGTGTCCGCCATACGTCTTCATGCGCGAGAAGGGAAGCAGTCCCGTAATCATCCCTGTGCGTCCGATAAACAGCGCAGCGGGACCGCCCTTTTCGCGGCGAACATGCACTTCGCCCCTGAGCAGAATCGTCATTTTGTCCGCAACGTCGCCTTCGCGGAACAGCGTCGTTCCCGCCGGAACTTTGCGTTCGTTTCCGTGCGTAGCCAGCCACTCCAGCTCGCACTCTTCCATGCCGTTCAGGGGTGGAACGCGCTTCAGCGCATCAATGATCTCTGGAATCGGGGTACGGTTCCCGGTAGCCGGATCCAGTGTGGGGGCGGAACTGGCGGTAGACATAGAGGTGACCTCTTCCTGTGATGGTAACCGATGCGCCGCGCGCGCGCAGGCCGCCGAACTGCCTTGATCTGCCCACCGCGCATCTCAAACCGTCGCGCTTTTGCCCGGAGGTGATCTGCTTGACCACCCCCGCCTTACCGGGTGTCGAAGTTCTACGCAGTCGGTACGGAAGACTGCGGCTTGTTATCCTTCACCGTCACCGGATCAAGAAATGGCATTGCCGCCCTCAGACGTCCGCCGACTTCTTCAATTGGATGCTCGGCCTCGTCTTTGCGGATCTGTGTGAAGTACTTCCGTCCCGTCTTATTCTCTTCAATCCACTTCTTCGCGAACGTGCCGTCCTGGATCTCCTTCAGCAGCTTCTTCATCTCCGCGCGCGTCTCGTCGGTCACAATGCGCGGTCCCGCTGTGTAGTCGCCGTACTCAGCCGTGTCCGAAACCGAATACCGCATATACGCCAGGCCGCCGCGATACATCAGGTCAACAATCAGCTTCAGTTCGTGCAGACATTCAAAGTACGCAATCTCCGGCTGATATCCCGCGTTCACCAGCGTCTCAAATCCCGCCTTCACCAGCGCCGACGCGCCGCCGCACAGCACCGCCTGCTCGCCGAATAGGTCTGTTTCGGTCTCTTCCGCAAACGTCGTCTGAATCACTCCGGCCCTCGTGCACCCGATTCCCTTCGCATATGAAAGCGCCGTCTCCAGCGCCTTACCCGAAGCGTCCTGATGAATCGCCACCAGTCCCGGCGTGCCTCCACCCTCCGTAAACACCTCGCGCACGCGGTGCCCCGGAGCCTTCGGTGCCACCAGCGAAACATCAATGTCCTTCGGGGGATCAATCGTCCCAAATCGAATGTTGAATCCGTGTGCAAACATCAGCGTCTTGCCCGCCTTCAGATTCGGCGCAATGTCCTTCGCATACGTCTCGCCCTGCGAGTGGTCTGGCGTCAGAATCATAATCACATCGGCCCACGCCGCCGCGTCGCTCACCGTATTCACCTCGAGGCCGGCCTTCTTCGCCTTGTCAATTGATTTGCTCGTCGCAGGCAGCCCCACCCGGACCTCAACTCCCGAATCCTTCAGGTTCAGCGCGTGGGCATGGCCTTGCGAACCGTAGCCGATAATCGCTACCTTTTTCTTTTGAATGATGGACAGGTCGGCATCCTGATCGTGATACGTCTTCGGCATTTCGTTTCCTCTTGTCTTTCGATTTTGGTTTCTTTGAATCGTGTTTGGAGATTTCAGCGGCGTCGCTGTCAGATGTAGTTTCGAAGAACTTTTGGCATCCCATTCCTCGGTCCTACACTCCTATACCCTTTTCCCTGATCCCCGTCTTACTGCGGCAGATCGGCCTCGGCCTGCTCGGTGACTTCTTCCAGAATCTCGGTGGCCGATCCAGCTTCCGCATCAACTCCGGCCACGCGCATCGCGTCCAACACGCGACTCGTGTGTTGCCCGCGCCGCATCACCATGCGTCCCGTGCGCGACACCTCAAGAATCTTATCCTCGCTCTCATTCAGCACCTGGAGCAGCCCTTCAATCTTGCTCTCCACGCCTGTAATCTCGATCATCAGCGACTCTGGCGCCAGGTCCACAATCCGCGCGCGAAAGACCTCCGCCAGCTCAAAGATGTGCGACCTTGTCTTCGGCGTCGCGGCTACCTTGATCAGCGCCAGCTCCCGGCTCACGCTCGAGTGCTGCCCGATGTCATCCACCTGCAGCACGTTCTCGAGTTTGTACAGGCTCGCCATAATGCGATGTCCCGCCGTCGGCGACGCCTCGGAGACAATCGTCATCCGTGAAATCCCCTGCTTCTCCGAGCGGCCCACCGTCAGCGAAACAATATTGATGTTCAGCCGCCGGAATAGTGACGCCACGCGTGTCAGCACGCCCGGTCTATCTTCCACAAGTGCTACGAATGTGTGCAGCATACAAACCTGATCTTTCTTTAAACGTCCTGCGCTGTCTCAATCAGCGGATTGTTATCCGGCCTGCGAATCATCTCATGCAGAGCCGATCCAGCCGCGATCATCGGATACACCGAATCTTCCTTTTCCACCAGGAAATTGATAAGGAACGGCCCTTTGCGCTCCCGCGCTGCCTTCACCGCCGGCAACACCTCTGCGCGTGTCCGCACCGTAAGCCCCGGAATCCCATGTGCCTCTCCCAGCTTCACAAAATCCGGGCTCAGAATCGGTGACGACTCATAATTCTTATCGTAGAAAAACTCCTGCCACTGCCGCACCATCCCTAGATATCCGTTGTTCACGATCGCAATGTTCACGTCCAGGTTCTCCTGTGCAATCGTCGACAACTCCGCGGCCGTCATCTGGAATCCGCCATCCCCGGCGATGATCCAAACCTCTTTCTCCGGCTGCGCAACCTTCGCGCCAATGCCCGCAGGCAGCGCAAACCCCATCGTCCCCAGCCCCCCGGACGTAATCAGCGTGCGCGGCTCTTCGTGCTTGTAATACTGCGCCTCCCACATCTGATGCTGACCCACATCTGTCGTCACAATCGCCTTGCCGTCCGTCGCATGCCACAGGTCATGCATCACGTGCGCGGCATATAGATGCCCCGTATCCGGCAGGTTCTGGATGTCCTTTACCGCGCATTCGCCCTTCATCGCGTTCACTTCGCGCACCCACGCTGAGCCGCGCCGTCCCGACGCTGCCCCCGACAGATGCGGCAGCACCGCCTCCAGCACTTCTGCCAGATCACCGATCAGCGCCACATCCACTTTCACGTTCTTGTTGATCTCTGCCGGATCAATCTCAATGTGAATCTTCTTCGCATGCACCGCATACGTCGCCAGCGACCCCGTCACGCGGTCATCAAACCGCATCCCGCACGCAATCAGCAAATCTGCCTGCTGAATCGCCTGGTTCACCCATGCCTCGCCGTGCATGCCCATCATGCCCAGCGACAGCGGATGCGACGCAGGAAATCCGCCCAGCCCCAGCAGCGTCGACGCCACCGGAATCTGCAGCCGCTCGGCCAGCGCAATCACCTGCTCGCGCGCATTCGACGTGATCACGCCGTGCCCGGCCAGAATCACCGGCTTCTTCGCCGCGCGAATCAGCTCCGCCGCCTTCAGCACTTCCTCGCTCTCCGCCCGCAGCATCGGATGCGGACGATGCGGACGCGGCGCGGCCGCCGCAAAGTCAAACTCCGCCGTCGCCTGCTGCGCGTCCTTTGTAATGTCCACCAGCACCGGCCCCGGCCGTCCCGATCGCGCCACCAGGAGTGCCTCGCGAATCACCGACGCAATCTCCTCCGCTCTCGTCACCAGATAGTTGTGCTTGGTCACCGGCAGCGTAATGCCCGTAATGTCCACCTCCTGGAACGCATCCGACCCCAGCACCTTGCTCGAAACCTGTCCCGTAATGCACAGCACCGGAATCGAATCCAGCATCGCCGTCGCAATGCCTGTCACCATGTTCGTTGCGCCCGGCCCGGACGTCGCAATCGCCACACCCACCTTGCCCGACACGCGCGCATACCCGTCCGCCATGTGCACCGCGCCCTGCTCGTGCCGGACCAGAATATGGCGAATCGGAAACTTCCGCAGCGCGTCGTACGCTGGCAGAATCGCTCCGCCCGGATAGCCGAAGACCTCGCGCACGCCCTCACCTTCGAGCGTCGCCCACAAAATCTCGGCGCCCGTCAGGCGAGTGGTATTGGATGAAATTGCAGGATCCTTTTTCTCGCTCATCGCAATCTTCTCCCGATGCATCTCCTTCAATCGGTTCTCAGTGCGTTACCGCACCCTGCGCCGCCGACGAAACCGAGTCGGCATACTTGCGAAACACTCCGCGCGCAAATTTTGGCTCCGGCTTCTTCCACCCCTTCAGCCGGGCCGCCAGCTCTTGCTCCGAAATCTCAACCTCCAGCTTCCGGTTAGGAATGTCGAAGTGAATCATGTCTCCCTCGCGCACCGCCGCAATCGGCCCGCCTACCGCTGCCTCCGGCGCAACGTGCCCCGCCATCATGCCGTGCGTGGCTCCGGAGAATCTTCCGTCCGTCAGCAGCGCCACCGTATCGCTCAACTCCGGAATTCCCGCCACCGCCGCCGTTACTGCCAGCATCTCTTGCATCCCCGGCCCGCCCACCGGGCCCTCATAACGAATCACCATCACGTCATTCGGCTTGATCTGTCCCGACTCAACCGCGTGGAACGCATCCTGCTCGCGGTCGAACACCCTTGCCGGCCCGCGATGCTCCAGCTTCTTTTGCCCAGCAACCTTGATCACACATCCCTCCGGCGCAAGGTTGCCCTTCAGAATCACCAGGCCGCCCGTCGGCTTGATCGCGTTGTCCAGCGCTCGAATCACCTTCTGCCCCGGCGCCTCCTTCGCAGCCGCAGCCTCCTCTGCCAGCGTCTTGCCCGTCGCGTTCAGCCCGCTGCCGTCGATCAGCCCCGCATCAATCAACCGCTTCGCCAGCACCCGGCTCCCGCCCGCTGCCTGATAATCCACCGCCACGTACTGCCCACCGGGTTTTAGGTCGCAAAGTAGCGGAGTCTTGTTGCTGATGCGGTCGAAATCATCAATCGTCAGCGGAATGTTCATCTCATTCGCAATCGCCAGAAGGTGCAGCACCGCATTCGTCGATCCGCCCGACGCCGCCACGCTCGCAATCGCATTTTGCACCGCTTTCCCGGTAATGATTTGCGACGGCTTCACGCCCTTCTTAGCCAGCTCCATCACCAGTCGTCCCGCCTCGCGCGAAGCTTCCAGCTTGTCCGGCAAAAACGCCGGTACTCCCGACAATCCAATCGGCGAAATCCCCAAGAACTCGCATGCCATCGCCATCGTGTTCGCCGTAAACTGCCCGCCGCAGGCGCCTGCGCCGGGACACGCATTCGCTTCGACCGCCTCCAGCCCCGCATCGTCCAGCCTGCCCGCAGCATGCGAGCCCACCGCTTCGAACACGTCCTGCACCGTCAGGTCTTTGCCGTTCAAATGCCCGGGCGCAATCGATCCCCCGTACAGCATCAGCGACGGAATATCCAGCCGCGCCAGCGCCATCACCGTGCCCGGCATATTCTTGTCGCAGCCCGCAATCGCCACCAGGCCGTCAAACAGGTTCCCGCGCGCAACCAGCTCAACGGAGTCCGCAATCACCTCGCGGCTGATCAGCGAAGCCTTCATGCCTTCCGTCCCCATCGTGATCCCATCAGAAATCGTGATGGTGTTGAACTCCATCGGTGTGCCGCCTGCCTCCCGAATGCCCTCCTTCACCGCCTCGGCAATCTGCCGCAAATGAAAGTTGCACGGCCCGATCTCCGTCCACGTATTCGCGATTCCAATAATCGGCTTTGCCAGATCCTCGCGTGTAAATCCCACCGCACGCAGCATGGCGCGCGCCGGTGCGCGATTCGGTCCCTCCGTCAGCGCAATCGAATAAAGTTTTCCCTGCCCGTTGCTGCCGTTCCCGCTGCTCATGCGTGTGCTGTCCCCTCAGGTTTCGGCGCGACCCAGAAGGCCGCATCATGCTTCTGTTCAAACTTGTCCAGTGCTTCCACATGCCGTAGCGACAACCCGATATCGTCCAGGCCCTCCAGCAGGCAATCGCGCCGGAAAGGATCAATCGTGAATGTTGCCGAAAACCCATGCTCGTCCTTCACCGTCTGGTCTTCGAGTGAAACCGTCAGTTTGTAGCTCTCGTGTTTCGCCGCGCGGTCCAGCAGCGTCCGCACCTGCTCTTCCGGCAGCGTCACCAGCAGAATTCCGTTCTTCCCCGCATTTGAATGAAAAATGTCCGCAAAGCTCGGAGCAATCACGCAGCGAAATCCATAATCCGACAGTGCCCACGCCGCATGCTCCCGCGATGATCCGCAGCCGAAGTTCTTCGCCGCCACCAGAATCTGCGAGCCCTTATGCCGCGGATGGTTCAGCTCGAACCTCTCATCCTTGCGCCAGTCAAAAAACAGAAATTCCCCATATCCCGTGCGCTCAATGCGCTTCAAAAACTGCTTGGGAATGATTTGATCTGTATCCACATTCACGCGGTCCAGCGGCACCGCGCCCGAAGTCAGCGTGCGAAAGGATTGCATTACGCCAGCACCTCTTCTTTCCTGAACTCCCATGTCCGCACATCCGTAAAGTGCCCGGTAATCGCCGCAGCCGCCGCCATCATCGGACTCACCAGATGCGTCCGTCCGCCGCGCCCCTGGCGCCCTTCAAAGTTACGGTTGCTTGTCGACGCGCACCGTTCGCCCGGTGCCAAAATATCCGGATTCATGCCCAGACACATCGAGCATCCCGGCTCGCGCCACTCAAATCCCGCCGCGCGAAAAATGTGGTCCAGTCCTTCCCTCTCCGCCTGCGCCTTAACCTTCTGCGATCCCGGCACCACCATCGCGCGCACCTTGGGATGCACATGGTGTCCCGTCACTACCTTCGCCGCCGCGCGCAAATCTTCAATCCGCGAATTGGTGCACGACCCGATAAACACACGGTCGATCGTGACATCCTCAATCGGCACCCCCGCCTTCAGGTCCATATACTCCAGTGCCCGCTCAAAGCCGCGCCGATCCGCATCCGATGTCGCTACCGCAGGGTCTGGCACCACGTCCGTCACCGGAATCACCATTCCCGGACTCGTTCCCCAAGTCACATATGGCGCCAGCTCAATCGCCGGAATCACCATCTGGCGGTCATACTGCGCGCCCGTATCGCTCGCCAGCTTCTTCCATTCGCTTACCGCCTTATCCCAGTCCGCTCCCCTGGGCGAAAACTCCCGGCCCTTCAGATACGCAAACGTCGTCTCGTCCGGCGCAATCATGCCCGCGCGCGCTCCGGCCTCGATGCTCATGTTGCACACCGTCATCCGGCCCTCCATCGACAGTGACCGGATCGCTGACCCCGCATACTCGATCACATGTCCCGTCGCGCCATCCGTGCCGATGCGCCCAATAATGCCAAGCGCCACATCCTTCGCCGTCACCCCGTCCGGCAGTTCCCCCTCCACGGCAATCCGAAACGTCTTCGCCCGCGACTGCTGCAGACATTGCGTCGCCATCACA
>Ga0335072_10008439_pt1 | contig 14939 bp, 13 predicted proteins | sample Lox_Sample_21_FD_206725 | JGI IMG/M metagenome (GOLD analysis project Ga0335072, IMG submission 206725) | Soil microbial communities from Loxahatchee National Wildlife Refuge, Florida, United States - Lox_Sample_2.1 | ecosystem: Environmental > Terrestrial > Soil > Wetlands | place: USA... | reverse complement strand
CCGGGATCGTGGCATGCGGGCCGATCGTGATAGCAGGCGCGCTCATCAGCTCCCCGGCGGTCAGCGCCGGATGCCGCGGCCGCCGCGGCCACCAGGTCCGGCTGGCCGCCGCGTGCAGCCGCCGCTGCACCTTCTCCTCCGCGTCCAGCAGATCAGCCTCGGTGACGACGCCGGCAACCTCGCGGCCCATCTTCAGCACCGGAACCCCGCTGATCCGGTGGTCGGCCAGCAGCCGGGCGATCTCCTTGTACGGGGTGATCCGGTCCACGGTGACCACCGACGTGGTCATGACGTCGCTGACCCGCCGCGACCAGCCCCGCGGGCGCGATTGCCCAGCCCCGTCGTGGCCGGCGCGGTGTTCTCCGGCCGGGTGCCGGTCACTTGCGGGCCCAGCCGGGCGCTGCTCGTTCAGATGCTCCTCGACGGTGTCCAGCGCCCGCACCACATCGGCCCGGGTAGCCCTCCCGTGCAGCGACTCGTAGTAGGCCGCACCCAGGTGGCGCAGCATCCCGTCCAGGTGAACGTCGGTACGTGACATTACGCTCGCCCCCTCTTCCTGCACTTCTCAGTCTTCCGCCGCGGGTAGCCCGGCCAGCACGTCTGGATGTCCCCGCCTTCGGGGACCTCCGTCCCGACGTCTACCTGGGCGCGCGGCGGCAGAAGGCAGCGCTGAGCTGGCCGGCTACGCCGCGGCACCGGCGTAATGAGCCTCGCGCTGATCGGCGGTCACGGTAAGGTCTTCGACGGTCGCCCCGGCTGCGAGCAGCGCCCAGAGGAATGTGCGGTAATGGGTGGCCGCACAGCCACAGGTCCACTGGATGCGTTCTGGTCGCGGTCGGCGGCATGATGACCCGCACGACTGGCTGGGCCGGGCAGCAGCAGGACCGCGATGCAATAGCCGGGTCGGTGAACCTGGGCTCTTCGCATGGGAATTTCATTTTCTGGTGCATATCTCTTGAACATGCACCTATCGTCTCGCCCAGCTCATGCCCTACGGGAGGGACTGAAGTCTCGCGCGGTCACTGACGTATGTCGGGATCAAACCGCGTCGCGACCCTCCTCGCCCGTCCGCACCTCTTCTGCGCGGTGGCCCTGCTGACCGGCGTGTACCGGTCGCGGTGTCCTTCACCGCGCCTCGATGCGGCGGCCGGTGATCTGGTCGGGGAGGATGCACACGTAGAGCTCGCGGTCACCGGGTGCCCAGGGGAAGACAGCGGCGTCGTCTTGCAGGTGGCGCAGTTCGGCGGGCTGGAGGACCCGGTGCGCCTGGCCACGTACCAGCACGCTCCAGCCCTGGCAGAGCGCCTCGTCGATGTGATCCGCCTCGAACGCGACCGGCTCGTCGGCGTGCGCTCCGATCAGCGTGCCCGCGCCAGTCCTGATCACGATGCTGTTGCCAGCCATCGCGAAATTGACCGGCAGCACGACCGGGCCCGAGGTCGTGGTGAACGCGATTCGGCCGACGCCGCCCGGCGCGATCAGCCGACGGCAGTCGGCCGGCATCAGCTTCTCGGTCATCGTCCCGCCGGCCGGGCGGCCGTGTCCGGGGGGCGCCTGGCTGCCGGCTCCCAGCAGCAAGGCCGGCGTCGTCTGCAGCGCGGCGGCGAGTCGGCGCAGCAGGCCGGCCGCGGGCGTGGCCGGGTACCTCTCCAGGTACTCCAGGTACCGCGGGTTCATCCCGGCGCGCGCCGCCACCTGCGTCCGGCTCAGCCGCAGTTCAGCGCGCCGCAGCGCCACCCGCCTGCTCAGGTCACCGGGATCGGGCGGCGACGGCCACGTCCCGTCTCCCCGCTGCTCTGGTTGCGGCAGGGTCACATGCCAGATCGTCATCGGGTTCGCGGCGGCCGCGCCCCGGCCGCGGGCGGAGGGGCCGGAACGCCGCTTCACCTCCTCGGCACTGTCAGCTGTCAGGGTCCGGGGCTGGTGCCCCGGATACGTTCAGCCTTACCGGGCCGTGGCACCGCGGCGAGCGGTCAAACGGCGCATGCCGGCGGGACATCGGTCCGGTACCAAAGTGACTGACGGCACCGGCCAATGGTCGCGGGGCGGAACCCGCGGTGCGGGGCGAACCGGCGATCACCAGGCGTCCCCGGTGGCGGAAGTCCGCTGACCTGGTGACTTACGGCACCTGGCGGGCGGCTACCCGGGCGGTAGACGCTGGGCTGGAGACAGCCCGCGGAGACCGGTGAGGAGGGAGTACATCATGGCAACCAGGCCTGTCGTAGTGGGCGTGCCCGATTCGGAGGAATCGCTGCGCGCGGCGGAGTGGGCGGCGCTGGAGGCCGGGCGGCGCGGGTCACCACTGCGGATCGTGTCCGCGGCTGCCATGCCGCCGTGGATGTGCGCCTGCCAGGCGCCGGAGACGGTCGCCGACGCGCTGCGCGGGCTATCCGCGCGGGCGCGCTCAAACCACGCCGGCGGCCCGGTCGCGGTCGTCCCCCCGGCGGCTGAGGCCCGCCAGCTGACCCAGGTCCCATGGGCGGGCTGTCGGCGTGCCGGGCGGGCGTGATGAGGGCCAGGAGGGACAACGGTGCGGGAGGTGCGAAACGAACGGCGCTACACGCAAGGCCATCCCGGCCAGCCGGGTCCATGCCGCCGGGGCGGCGGCCTTCGCGGACAGCCGGCTGGAATGGCGGCGGCTGCTGGCCGAGACCGGCGGCACGTTCCTCCTTGTGCTGGTCGCCGCCGGGGGCGGCGTGGTGAACGCCGCCAGCCACGGCCAGGTCGGGCGGGCCGCGGCGGTGACCGCGCCCGGGATCATGGTGCTGGCGTTGATCTACACGATCGGCGAAGCCTCGGGCGCGCACCTCAACCCCGCGGTCACGGTGGCGTTCGCGGCCCGCGGTCACTTCCCCTGGCGGCGGGTTCCCGGTTACCTGCTCGGGCAGGTCACCGGCGCAGTGCTGGCGGCCGGGCTGCTGCGGGCGCTGTTCGGTTCCGCGGAACGAGCGGGCGTGACCGTCCCGGGACGGGGGTTCAGCGCGGGGACCGCCCTGGTGATGGAGATCGTGCTGACGTTCGGCCTGGTCACCGTGATCCTCGGGACCGCTTCCGGAGCCCGGAACGTGGGCCACAATGCCGCGATCGCGGTCGGCGGCTACGTCGCGCTCGCCGGCCTGTGGGCCAGCCCGGTCAGCGGCGCGTCGATGAACCCCGCCCGCAGCCTCGGCCCGGCGCTGGCCAGCGGCGAGCTGGGCAGCGTGTGGGTCTACCTGGCGGGGCCGCTGATCGGCGCGCTGGTTGCCGTCGGCCTCGCCTGGGCGTTGCGCGGCCGCCCGTCGCCCGTGGCCGACCTCGCGGCCCAGGGCGCCGTCGGCGGCGATCCCGTTGGCCAGCAGCTGCGCCTGGAGGATAATCAGGGCCGCGGTCAGCGCGCCCAGCCCGGCGACGGCGGCGATGTACCCCCGGGCCTGCCTGGCGTGCCGCAGCAGCCGCCGGTCGAACGGCCTCACCGGCCGGCCGCCGTCGGCTGCTCAGCCTGCGGGTCCTGCGGGGGCGGCTGCGGGGCGGCGCCGATCCGGTTGCGGAACACCCAGTAGGTCCAGCCCTGGTAGGCCAGCACGAGCGGCAGGAAGATCGCCGCGACTACGGTCATCACCGCGAGCGTCTTCGCCGTGGAGGCGGCGTTGCCGGTGGTGAGGTCCCAGGCGGCGCTGGTGGACGACGGCAGCACCCGCGGGTACAGCGCGGTGAACAGCGCCCCGGTCGCGGCGAGAATGGCGACCGCGGTGCCGGCGAACGCGTAACCCTCACGTCCCGCCCGGATGGCGGCCACCCCGGCGATCAGCGCGACCGCCGCCAGCCCGGCCAGCGCCACCGAGGCTGCCCCGGTGCCGCCGGCATGCCCGGGTGCCCGGTAGCTGGCCTCGGTCCAGGCCAGGAACCCGCCGCCCGCCAGCACCGCGACCCCGCCCGCTGCCTGGGCCGCCGCGGCGGCCCGCTGCCGCAGCCCGCCGGTGGTCTTCAGCGCCAGGAACACCGCGCCGTGCAGCGTGAACAGCGACAGCGTGGCCAGCCCGCCGAGCAGCGCGTAGGGATTGAGCAGCGTAAAGAAGTTGCCGGTGTAGTTGTGCGCGGCGTTCAGCGGGATGCCGCGGACCACGTTGGCGAACGCCACCCCCCACAAGATCGCGGGCACCAGCGAGCCGGCGAACAGCGCGGTGTCCCAGCCGCCCCGCCAGCGGGCGGAGTCCCGCTTACCGCGGAACTCGAACGCCACCCCGCGGATGATCAGCGCGACCAGCACGATCAGCAGCGGCAGGTAGAAGGCGCTGAACATGGAGGCGTACCAGAACGGGAACGCGGCGAACGTGGCGCCGCCGGCGGTCAGCAGCCATACCTCGTTGCCGTCCCAGACCGGGCCGATCGCGTTGATCATGATCCGGCGTCCAGTGTCGCCGCCGCCGAGCACCGGCAGCAGGATGCCGACCCCGAAGTCAAACCCTTCCAGCACGAAGTACCCGGCCCACAGCACGGCGATCGCGATGAACCACAAGTCAGACAGGTGCACAGCGGCTTTCCCTTCCGTGACGACGGCCGGTCAGTAGACAAGCGCGGGGGTCTCGGCCTCGCCGCTGGCCTCGCCGGCGTCGGGCGTGGCGGCCAGGCCGCGGCGGATGTACCTGAGCATCAGCCCGGCCTCGATCACCGCGAGCACCCCGTACAGGCCGGTCAGGATGATCAACGAGGCGAGCACCTCGCCGGCCGAGTTCGCCGACACCCCGGCTGCGGTTTTGAGCTGCCCGTAGACCAGCCAGGGCTGACGGCCCATCTCGGTCATGATCCAGCCGAAGGAGTTCGCGGCCAGCGGCAGCAGCGGCAGCGCGATCACCGGCCACAGCAGCCACCGGGACCGGGGACGGCGGCCACGGCGGACCGACCACAGGGCGACCCCGGCGATCAGCGCCGCCAGCAGGCCCACGCCGATCATCAGCCGGAAACTCCAGTACACGACCGGGACGACCGGCGTGTAGGAGCCGGGGCCGTAGACCTGGCTGTACTGAGCCTGCAGGTTGTCGATGCCCTGCACCTGCGCGTTCCAGTTGCCGGTGGCCAGGAACGACAGCAGCCGCGGCAGCGTGATCTGGAACAGCGGCCTGGTCCCGTTCAGGTTCCCGATCGTCAGCAGCGAGAACGGGGCGGGCTTGGCGGTGTGGTACAGCGCCTCGGCGGCGGCCATCTTCATCGGCTGGTAGCGGGTGGTGAATAGCTTGCCCTGGATGTCGCCGGTGGCGATGGTGACAACCGCGGCGGCCAGCGCGGTGATCGCGCCCGCCTTGACCGCCGAGCGGAACGCGGCGGCGTCGCCGTCCTGCGCGCCGGGCCGCCGGATCAGGTGCCACGTCGCCACCCCGGCGACCAGCGCGCCCGCGGTCAGGAAGCAGCCAGCGAGCACGTGCGGGAACCCGGCGAGTTGCGCCGGGTTGACGAGCACGGCCAGGAAGCTGGACAGCTCGTCGATGTGCCTGGCCGGGTTGTAGGTGTAGCCGACCGGGTGCTGCATCCAGGAGTTCGCCACCAGGATGAAGTACGCCGACAGCGTCGTGCCCACCGCGACGATCCACATGCACGCGTTGTGCAACCTGGCCGGCAGCCGGTCCCAGCCGAAGATCCACAGGCCCAGGAACGTGGATTCGAGGAAGAACGCTAGCAGCGCCTCGATCGCCAGCGGCGCGCCGAAGATGTTCCCGACGTACCGGGAGTACTCTGACCAGTTCATCCCGAACTGGAACTCCTGCACGATCCCGGTGACCACGCCCAGCGCGAAGTTGATCAGGAACAGTGTGCCGTAGAACTTCGTCAGCTTCAGCCACCGCTCGTGCCCGGTGCGCAGCCAGGCGGCCTCGAACCCGGCCACCAGGAACGCCAAGCCGATCGTGACCGGCACGAACAGGAAGTGGTACACGGTCGTGATGCCGAACTGCCAGCGGGACAGGTCAAGCACGTTCACGGGCAGCCTCCACTGCTCTCGCCTTTCGCGTCAGGGTGCGGCCTCTTCCCCGGGTCCGCGGGACAACGGCTGACTTCGGTACCATGCGCCGTGCGGGCAGCGGCCTGATAGGGATGTGCGTCCCGCTCCGCCGGGACCTTGGTCCCATCGGATCGTCCGTGCCGCCCGGCACTGGCCAGTCAGGTGCCCGTCGGCCCGCTGGCAAACCCGGTTCGCGCTGGCATCTGAAGTGCCCCCTGGTTACCCTTGCCTCCCCGGGCAGCAATCATCGGCCGACCGGGGAGGGATCTGCTGGTCGAACCAGACGCCGTAAGCTCCCCCGGAGGTGCTGCCGCCCCTTCGGCTCGATGAATTGCTCGCGGAGTTGCAGGCGCGGTTGCAGGCGGTGCTCCGTGCCAGGGATCAGATGTACGGCCTGCTGGAAGCCGTCGTCGCCATTGGGTCTGACCTGGATCTGAGGACCATGCTCCGGCGGATCGTGGAGATCGCGGTCGGCCTGGTGGACGCGACCTACGGGGCGCTCGGTGTCCTGGGCGGTGACCGGCGGCTGGCGCAGTTCATCCCGGTCGGCCGGGAGGTCGCCGAGCGTGCCTGGCCGCGCTGGGCGAGGCGGTGTCCAGCGCCGCCCGGCACGCCGCCGCGAGCCGGGGCTGACATGACCGGGGACGTGGACTCCGGCGGGATCCTGACCGTTCGTGTTGCTGATGACGGCACGGGCATGGCGGGTGCCGTCCGGCCGGGCCGCCGCCTAAGCGGGCGCGTTTCACGAGTGAACGGTCAGCCACCGCCCGTTCAGGATGCCGGGCGTGATCTTGATGAAGTGCTCCCGGTCGCCCGGCGCCCATGGACGCAGGCCGATTTCCCGCAGACGGGCAGCCTCGCGCGGATCGGTGACCTCGCGGGAATGACCGACCGCGGTCACGCTCCAGCCGCAGTGCCGGACGGCGTCGATGTCATCCACCTCGAACGCGACCACCGCCATCCGGGTCGCGGCGGCCAGCTTGCCGCCGACGTCGGTGCGGATCACGATGTCGTCACCGTCGAGGGCGAAGTTCACCACGTCCACGGCGGGCAGGGCCCGCCGGGTGTAGACGATCCGGCCGAACGACACCAGCCTCATCAGCCGACGGCATTCATGGTCCGGCAGGCGCTCCAGCGCCCCATAGGCTCGCATGCGAGCAAGGGTCGGGGCGGACGCGGACGCGGCGATAGGGACCGAAGTCCCGGCTGCCTCAGTCGCCCGGCCTGGCAGCGCGGAGCTCGTCGCCGAACACCAGGGCCGCGTACATGCCCAGCTTGGTGAACAGCGCCGACACGTGGTTCTTCACAGTCTTCTCGGCCAGGAACAACCGCCCCGCAGGCTGGCCATTGTCGCCGCCGAACGACGTGAGCATAAGGCACGCCACCTCCGGCATCCGCGAGCGGATCTCCGGGCACACGCTGACCCCGTCCCCGTCGGGCAGCCGCACGTCCAGCACCGCCACGTCAGGCTGCAGCGCGGGGATGCGGGCCAGCGCCGAGGACGCGGCGCCGGCCTCACTAACCACCGCGATGTCCGGCTCGGCTTCCAGCAGGTCGCGGGCACCCCTGCGGGCAACCTCGTGGTCGCCCGGGAGGAACACCCAGATCAGGTTCCCCGGCCGGCTGCCTGACCTGGTGTCGCTTGCCCGGGCTTGTCACGCTGACTCCTGACCTCACGGAGGCCCTGTTGTTGATACGGAACGGGGCCGTGTCTCACTTCTACCGTAGGCGGCTCACCCGGCGCGGGATGGACGAAGGACCTTCGCCGTGCCCTATGGCCCTGCCCGCCACCCTCGCGGCGCGTTCGGCTGGATCCATGACCACACGTGTCCAGCACGCCGCAGCGGCGCAACCAGGAGAGGGCGCGTCACCGCCCGCGCGATGGCTCGCGCTCGCCGTGCTGTGCGTCTCGCTGCTGATCGTCACCCTCGACAACACGGTGCTCAACGTCGCGCTGCCCACCCTGGTGCGCGACCTGCACGCCACCACCACCGAGCTGCAGTGGATCGTCGACGCCTACGTCGTCGTCTTCGCCGGGCTGCTGCTCGCCGCGGGGAGCGTCGCGGACCGGATCGGCCGCAAGCGGGTCTTCCTAGCTGGGCTGGCGGCCTTCGCCGCCGGCTCGACCTGGGCGGCGTTCTCCGGCTCGGTCGGCATGCTGATCACAGCGCGGGCGAGCATGGGCATCGGCGGCGCCATGATGATGCCGTCCACGCTGGCCATCATCACGAACATGTTCCGCGACGACACCGAACGGCAGCGGGCCATCGGCATGTGGGCCGCCACGACAGGTCTTGGCATCGCCCTCGGCCCGATCGTCGGCGGACTGCTGCTGGCGCACTTCTGGTGGGGCTCGGTGTTCCTGATCAACGTGCCGATCGCCGCGGCCGGCGCAGCGTTCGCGATCCCGCTGATCCCCGACTCGAGCAACCCGGCCGCGCTGCGCCCCGACCTGCCCGGTGCGCTGCTGTCCATCGCCGGGCTCGGCCTGGTGCTGTGGTCGCTGATCGAGGCCCCGGTTCGCGGCTGGACCTCGGCCCGGGTGATCGGGGCCGGGGCAGCCGGGCTAGTGGTCCTGGCGGTCTTCGCCGCGTGGGAGCGGGCCAGCACGCACCCGATGCTGAACCTGCGGTTCTTCCGCGCCCGCCGGTTCACCGCCGCGATGGGCTCGGTCGGCCTAGTCATGTTCGGCCTTATGGGTGCGCTGTTCGTGATCACCCAGTTCCTTCAGTTCAGCCTTGGCTACTCGGCGCTGCAGGCAGGCGTCCGGCTGCTTCCCGCCGCGGGCGCCATCGCGGTCATCGCCCCGATCTCCACCCTCGGCGTGCGCGCCGCCGGGACCAAGTACACGGTGGCGGCCGGGCTGCTGCTGATCGCCGGCGGGCTCTGGCAGGGGTCAGGTGCCGTAAGCACGTCGGCGTACCTCGACATCCTGCCGGGCATGATCATGCTGGGCACCGGGGCGGGCCTGGTCATACCGGCGGCGACCGAGTCGGTCGTGGGCTCGCTGCCCAGCGGGGACACCGGCGTCGGGTCGGCGACCAACGGCACGTTCCTGCAGGTCGGCGGCGCGCTCGGGGTGGCGGTCATCGGCAGCCTGCTGACCACCCGCTACCAGGACACGATGACCAGCTCGCTGGCCCCCTACCACGTCCCGGGCGCGATCACCCAGACCATCCTCGGGTCAGTCGGCGGGGCGCTCGGCGTCGCCGCCCGGCTCGGCGGCCTCCTCGGCGCGGAACTCAACCGCCTGGCCCGCACCGCCTTCGCCAGCGGGATGGATCTCGGCCTGCTGACCGGCGCCGCGGTGGCCCTGGCCGGCTGCCTGATCGCCCTGATAGCGCTGCCTTCCCGCGCCCCGGACCGGTAACCGGCCGCGGCCAGCGGTCAGCTCACGCGGCGGGCACCGCGATCACCCGGTTAATCGCGGCGCCGGCTGGGCCGTCCGGTCGTTCCGGTGCGGTCTTACTTACCGGTTTTGATCTCGATCTACTTCGCGGCATCCCTCCTCTCGCCGAGGATGCCGGAGGTGATGGTCAGGATGCCGCCGGCGTAGCTGGCCGTCACGTCGCCCCGTTCGCGTTCCGGGACAGCAACGTGCTCGTTCTCCCCAACCTTTCTCCAGGGGATCGGCAAGTTGGTGTTATGTGGTCGGGTTTCTCAACGCATGCGCGAGTGCCCGATTTGACTGCGGGTGAGTGTCGGCTAGATGAGGTTTCGCGCAGACGGTGATTTGCGTGTAGGGATTCAGTGAAGTTGTCGCCTGTGCGCAGCTTTCCTGTCATCTGGAAGGCTTGGAAGCGCGTCCTGAGGTGCAGGGAAGTCGTCATTTTCCTCAGTCGGTGTGGCCTGGGCTGAGAGGCGGCCCGCCGTCGTACCCGTCCTGGACGGCGAAGGGCCGACCGGGCTGGCGTGGCATGTCGTTCAGGTGCCGTCGCGGGGGAAGACAGTTCGCGGGACGGGGGCCGTGGCGCTCAGTTTCTTCCCGGCTGGCTGGGGCCTGGGTGGTGCGAGGCGTGCTGGATGGCCGGGATCGTGCTGTCGTCGATGATCCGGGCGAGTTCGGTGTCGGTGGGCCGGTGGTGGCGGATGGCTAGTTCGTGGCGGACCAGGTCATGCGGGGCGGCCAGGACGCGGGCCGGCACGGGATGCGGGCCGATCTCGGCGCGGGCGGCGGTGAAGGCAGGGAAAACGTCCAGCACGTCGGGGGGCAGCTGGTCCAGTTCGCTGGTCAGCCCGTTCGGCAGGTCCGTGCCGATGTGCTCGAGCCGGCCGCGCTGCACGCGCAGCGCGGCGAGCAGGTCGCTGCGCAGCTGCCCGGTGTCGGGGAAGTCCTCTGCCGGAGCGGGACACGTCCGCCCGCACGGCGGCCGTCCTCCAGGCCGCTGGCGCCATGCCCCCGCGGCGCCGTCCGGGCGCCCCGGACGAACTCGATCATGGAACGCTGGATCGGCAGCTGCCGGCGCGAGCTGCTGGACCGGACCTTGATCTGGAACTAGCGCCACCTGATGACCGTGCTGCGCGAGTACGAGGACTTCTACAACACCCACCAGCCACACCGCACCCTGAACCAGGCCGCGCCGCTCCGTCCGCTGCCCGATGGCGTCACCGACCTGGACCACTCCCGGGTCCGGCGGCGCGACCGCGCCGAAGGCATGAATCATGAATATCACCTGCTGGGATAGTTTTCGGCACCCACAGGAGCGGGCGCGCTGTTTCAGGCGGGAGCCGGCTCGGTCGCCGGGATGGCCTAGTGTGACAGGACAAGGTCGCATCATCGTGCTTAGCTCCTCCGGGCGTCCTTCTCAAAGGAGAGCGTTCATGCGTGTTTTCGTTACCGGTGCAAGCGGTCACATCGCCTCCGCGGTGATTCCCGAGCTCATATCGGCCGGCCATCACGTCGTCGGCCTGGCCCGCTCGGACGAGGCCGCTGCCACAGTGACCGGCCTGGGCGCGTCAGCGCGCCGCGGTGACCTTGATGACCTTGATGGACTCAGGCAGGCGGCCGCGGAGTCTGACGGCGTCATCCATCTCGCGTTGTTCGACCGCAGGCAGATGAGGTCGGGGGCCACTCGCGATGCGGGCGCGGATCAGCAGGCGGTCATGGGCGCGTTCGGTGATGCGCTTGCCGGGACGGGCAAGCCGCTGGTGACGGCCTCGGCCCGGGGCGCGCTCGGGCCACTGGGCCGTCCAGCCACCGAAGAAGACCAGGCCAGCCCCGATGGCCCGACAACGGCGGAGATCGCCGCAACCGATCTCGCCCAGCGTGGCGTGCGCTCGTCGGTCGTGCGCCTGCCGCTGATCACCCACAGCACACTAGATACTCACGGCTTCGCCCGTATCCTCATCGGCACCGCCCAGAAAACCGGCATTGCCGGGTACGCGGGGGACGGCACCAACCGGTGGCCTGCCGTGCACACCCTCGACGCCGGCCACCTGTACCGCCTGGCGCTGGAAAACGCCGAGCCCGGGACCAGGTGGCACGCGGTAGGTGAAGAAGGCATACCGCTGCGCGATATCGCCCAGGCCATCGCCGGCCACCTCGGCGTGCCAGCCGCGAGCATCCCGGACGGTCAGCTGCAGGAGCACTTCGGGTTCCTCGCCGCCCTGATCGGCCTGGACCTCCCTGCCTCCAGCCACATCACCCGGCAGCGCCTCGGCTGGGAGCCGACCCATCCCGGCCTGCTGGCAGACTTCGACCAGGGCTACTACTTCGACAGCTAGTGCCGTAGCCATCAACGTTTGCCCCGTTTTCAGCGGGCGTGCCCGGAACGTGGGCCTGCTCGAGTGCGCCCGCCGCCTGAACTTCCCGCTCAACACCGTCAAGCGCCACGACCGCGCCAGCGAACCGCAGCGGCTGCAGCGCGTCCCCAAGTACCGCCCCACTCTGGTCGACCCTCACCGTGACTACCTCCGCAAGCGGCGGGCCGAAGACCCCGCCGTGCCCGTCCAGCAGCTGCCCGCTTCAGCGATGCCGGGACCCGGGCCGCCGCGCGGCACCAGGGGAAACCCGGTTGATGACTACGCAGGCACGCACGGCGCAGCGGGACACCACCCCCGCCAGGGACCACACCGCACGGCCATCCAGGGCACCCCAGCCGGCCGGCACCGCCCGCCGGCCTCCGCCCATGCTCGCAGCACCCACGCCCGCCGATCACCAATCGTAACCAGCCACCGCATAACCAACCACACTCACCCCGACCAGCAGCACAGCACCAACCACGCCAACAACTTGACAACTTCCTCTTACGATGGTTGCCGGTACTGGCGGACTGCCGATGGCGGCGCTGCCCGAGGCACGGGCACCGCCCGGAGCCGCTCGTCTATTTCGGGTCATCACCGGCAGATGTCGGGGCACAGGCCGAATCTCACTGAAAGTAACCGTTCGATCGCGCAGGGCGCAAGGGAGGCTACCCGGCCTTGCCGGGCTTCTGCCACGCGGCGCTGACTCTACTCGTTAAGCAAAGCGGCCTAGCCGGCGTACCTGCCAAGGTCAGGCCATTGGTCCCAGGCATCGGGACCAACGCCCCTGGCACGGCGTCAAGCCGGGACAGAAGGTCGCACCAGAGCGGGTTGCGCTACGGCTGCGACCGGAGAACAAGCGACTGGCTCGCACGTCACGCGGATTCAGGAAATCTATCGCCGATGGGAAAGAAGGGTGAGGCTATGGCCCGCGAATGCCGCCGGGTGGTAACAGGTCACACTCCCGAGGGGAAGTCAGCGGTTCTGTATGACTCGTCGGTGCCGCTGCTCGAGGAGGATAGCGCCGGCGCCCGGCAGGAAGACCGCGCCGGCGCGGCATCGCGCGTCATCTGGACGACGCAGGGCTTCCCGGCAGACAACGACGGTTCGTCTGACGCCGCATCGCGGAAGGTCGGTACCAGCGAGAGCGATGGCACGATTTTCAGAATTGTGCAGTACGCGCCCGGGGTCACGGCCCGCCATCACCGCACGAACTCGATTGACTACGCGGTCGTATTGTCCGGATCCATCGAAATGGAGCTGGACAGTGAAACCGTGCAGCTGGCCGCAGGAGACCTGCTGGTCCAGCGAGGGACCATTCACAACTGGATCAACAACGGAACCGACCCGTGCATCATCGCCTTCGTTCTGATCGGCGCACATCCCGCAACCGTAAACGCGGTTCCCCTGCCTGCCGTGGGCTAACCCGGCACCGGAGACAAGGAGTCTTCCGCAATGGCCGAAACTGACCTGCTGGGCGGCCGTCTTCCCCTGCTCGCGCCGGATGCTCTCTCCGGCGGGCAGAGGCAGCTTTATCAGCGGATGCGTGCAAACCAGGTCCCCTGGGCCAGCCGTCACAATTTTAAGGGCATGACCGGCGACCAGAGGCTGATCGGGCCCTTCAACCCCCTTCTCTACAGCCCTGAAGCGGGCACGGGATTTCTTGACTTCGAAAGTGCCGAGGAACGGGCAACGTCGCTGGGCGACAGAGTCCGGCAGGTCGTGATCCTCAGCGTCGGCTCAGTGTGGCGATCCGGCTACGAAATCTACGCCCACGCGGCAGTGGCCAGCCAGTCGGGATTGCCAGACGACGCGATCCGGGCGCTCCAGAGCGGGGAGGCCGCGGCCGACCTGACCGGCAAGGAGCAACTAGCCCAGGCCTTCACCCTGCAACTGGCCTCGCTGCACTGCGTCGACGCGGCTGTCTATGAGAAAGCAGAGCGCGCATTCGGCAGGCAAGGACTGGTTGACATGACGCTTCTCATCGGCAGGTACCTGACGATCTGCGCGCTTCTCAACGCATTCAGCATTCCCCGGCCGTGACAAAACCAGGGAGTACCTTTCCTGCGGACTCCGGCAGTGCCATGAGGGGACGAGCACCGGCTCGCGGCCTGAGTCTCGCATTGTAAGAAAAACGAAAAACCATGCAGAGGAGTTCACGGTGAGGCAAATTCTGTTCCCGGACAACGAGTCGTTCTGGTACGAGACGCTGCGCTCGTTCGATCACATCGCCTACGGCGGCGCGGACTTCGCCGAGGTCCTGGTCATCAGCGACCAGATCACCGCAGGCGACAACGACAGCTGGCACGACGCGTACCTGGCGGCCGCGGACCGGATCGCCGCCGAGGCGGACGACGCGCTGCGCGGCGGCCACCGCATCAGCGCGCGGGACGGGCTGCTACGCGCCCACAGCTACTACCGGTCGGCCGACTTCTTCCTGCACGGCCACCCGGACGACCCCCGGCACTACCACGCCTTCGACCGCAGCGTCGAGTGCTTCCAGGCCGCGGCGCGGCTGTTCACCACGCCGGCCCGGCCGGTGGAGATCCCGTATGAGAACACCACCCTGCCTGGCTACTTCTACCGCGCGGAAGGAGATCCCGGCATCCCACGGCCGACCGTGATCACCCATACCGGGTTCGACGGCACTGCGGAGGAGATGCACTTCCAGGGCGCGGCCGCGGGCGCCGAGCGCGGCTACAACGTGCTGTCCTTCGACGGCCCGGGGCAGGGCAGCGCTCTGCACCGCCAGCACCTGGTGTTCCGGCCCGACTGGGAGAACGTCATCGGCCCGGTCGTGGACTACGCCCGCGCCCTGCCCGGCGTCGATGGGGAGAAGATCGCGCTATGGGGGCTGAGCATGGGCGGCATGCTCGCGCCGCGCGCGGCGGCGTTCGAGCACCGGCTGGCCGCGGTGATTGCCGTCGACGGCATCTACGACATTGGCCAGACAGTGCGGGCCCAAGCCGGCGACATCCCGGACCTGGAACAGCGGCTGCGCGCCGGTGACGACCCGGAAGCAGACGCCCTGATCGCCCGGCAGATGGCGGCCAGCCCGTCCATGCGGTGGGAGATAGCGCTGGCCCAGTACGCATTCGGCGCGCCCGGCCCGCGCCAGGCCTGTGCTGCCTTCCTTGACTACCACCTGCGCGACGGGATCGCGGAGAAGATCGCCTGCCCTGCTCTGATCTGCGACGCCCCAAGCGACCTTTTCCTCGCCGGCCAG
>Ga0335072_10008438_pt1 | contig 14940 bp, 14 predicted proteins | sample Lox_Sample_21_FD_206725 | JGI IMG/M metagenome (GOLD analysis project Ga0335072, IMG submission 206725) | Soil microbial communities from Loxahatchee National Wildlife Refuge, Florida, United States - Lox_Sample_2.1 | ecosystem: Environmental > Terrestrial > Soil > Wetlands | place: USA... | reverse complement strand
TCACCGCGAGCTGGGCGACGACGGCGCGCGCGAGGTCGCGGACGGCCGCCGGATCACCGGCCAGCGTGATCCGGTCCCAGTCGCGCATCCGGATGGTGACCGGAAGCTCGGCAACGACCGAACGGGCGCGGACGAGCCGGAGCATCGCTCCGGTGGTCAGCGGGTCCAGGTCATCCGCCGATCCGGGCGCTCCGGCCGCCTCCGGCGGCACGAGCCGCAGCGACGGCTCGCCAGGCCCGGTGCCGAACCTGACGTCGAGGAAACCGGGGCCGCCGGGAACCCGGTCCCATACCTTCCGCGCCGCCACGAGCGCCGGCAAGGCCGCGGGCGGCGGACAGGACCGCGTGCTCTCCTCACGCTGCGCCCCGTCGGCCGCGCGGACCCGGGTGCGGACCGCAGACAGGTACCGCAGGTAGTCGCGGCGCAGCCGGCCGAGCTTCAGCTTGCGGTCGGAGTGGCGGCGCGCGAGCTGGCCGGCCATCATCCCGGCCATGCCGACCCCGATCGCCCCGGCACCCACATAGCCGATAGCGCCGACGTGGCTGCTGGCCAGCATCGCCGCGGTCCCGACGGCCATCGCGGCCATCGGCAGGTAGACAAGCGCCTGCGTCATCCCGTCCCCGCCGGCGTCGGGGAGTTCCGGCGGCGGCTCCAGCAGGATCTGCCCGCGCGGAACCTCCGCAGGACGGGCTTGCGGGGTCTCGACGCTAATCGTGCTCACATGAACCGTACGGCTGAAGCAATCCGTTCGATTGCGCCGACCGTTCGATTGGGCGGAACGACTTTTGGAGTCGCGATGGACATCTGCCGGATCACAGTGACGGGACCGAGACGGCGCATGGACGTGGCCGTGCCATCGGGGGTGACGTTCGCCGAATTCATCCCCGTGGCGGTGCGGGCGTGCGGCCTGACCGACGAGCAGCTGACGGGGCCGCCGGGGGGCTGGGTGCTGCAGCGCCTGGCGGAAGCCCCGTTCGAGGCCGGCCAGACGCTCGCGGCGGCGGGGATACACGACGGCGACATCGTGCACCTGCGGCCGCGGCTCCTGGCCCTGCCCCCGGCCGTCTGCGACGACATCGCCGACGAGCTCGCCGCGGTGCATCAGGGCCCCGGCCGGTGGACCGTGGCGGACGCGCGTCGGCTGGCGCTGGGCGGGTGCGCGTCGGCGCTGCTCACCGGCGCGCTGGTGCTGATGCGGTCCCGGCCGCTGGTCGCCGCCGGGACGGCGGCGACCGAGCACCCGGCCGCGGTGGGCATGGCGCTCGCTGTCGCGGCGGCGTTCGCGGTGGTGCTGCTAGGCGGCGCGTGCGCCGTCGCCAGGGGCACCGGGGACACGGCCGCCGGCGCGCTGCTGTCCTGGACGGCGCTGCCCTACGCGTTCGCCGTAGGCGCCTGGGCGGTGGCGGGGATACACCACGGTGCGCCGGGTCCGCTGGTGGTCGCGGCCGGGCTGATGGAGGCAGGCGCGGTGGCGCTGATCGGCGCCCTGGTCATCCCCGAGCCGATGCTGGGCGGGCCGGTACTCGCGGCGCTGGCCGGAACGGCCGGGGCCGCGCTGGTACAGCTGTTCCCGCGGGTCGGCGTGGCCGGCGGCGCCGCGCTCGCGGCCACCGGGATGCTCGCGCTGAGCCCGCTGGCCGCCTGGGCCGCGATCCGGCTGGCGCGCTTCCCGCTGCCGCCGGTACCGGTGTCCGCCGCGGACCTGCCGGACATCGAACCGGTGCCGTCCGGGGTGCGCTCCCGCGCCCTGCTGGCGGACCGGCTGCTGGCCGGGCTGGCGGCCGGAATCGGGCTCACCGCCGGCGGCGCGGCGGTCATCGTGGCGTTTCAGCACGGCTGGCCGGCCCGCGCGACGCTCGCGGTGCTCGCGGTCGCCCTGCTGCTGCGCTCCCGGGTCTTCGCCTCCCGCGCCGCCAGGCTGTGGCTGGCGGCCCCCGGGCTCCTGTCCGGCGCGCTGGCCGCCGTCAGCCTCGGCACACCCGCGACGCTCGCCGTCGCGGCGGTGACGGCGGCGGCGCTGGCGGCCATCGGGGTCCGGCTGCCCGGGTGGCGGCCGTCCCCGTGGTGGGGCCGGCTGGCGGACATCGGAGATGCCGTGGCGATCGCGTCGCTGCTGCCGCTGGCGCTGGCCGTGGCCGGCGTATTCGGGGCCCTGCGCGGGCTCGCGGGGTGAGGCATGCACGACCATCGCGACCTGCTGCAGGCGCACCGGCTGATGACGCACCGGATGTCGCAGGCCCTGCTGTGCGGCGAGCCGGATTCCAGGAACCGGCCGCTGCGCCGCATGTACGCCGCGTCGGCTTGCGCGGTCGTGGCCGGCGTGATCGCCGCCGGGGTGTTCGCCGCGCTCGGCTTGTTCCTGCCGCGCTCCGGCCACGTGACGGGGCTGAACCAGCCCGGCACGCTGGTGGTGGACACCGACACCATGACCGCCTTCGTGCCCTGCGCGGGAGGCGAGCTGTGCCCCGCCGTGAACCTCGCGTCCGCGCTGCTGGCCCTGGACTCGCCAGGCGCGACACGCCGGGTCGCGGTGACCACCGGCGCGCTGGCCGGATACGCGATCGGGCCGGCGGTGGGGATCGCCGGGCTCCCGCCGATGCTGCCCGCCGCGTCGGCCCTGGTGCGCGGTCCCTGGTCGGTCTGCGCGGCGGACGGCGCGACCGTCCTGGTCGGCGGGGTGTCCACCGGCGGCCGCGCGCTCGGCCCGTCGGACGCCGCGCTGGTGTCGGCGGCGGGCGGGGAGTGGCTGCTCTGGGACGCGACGCGTCTGGCGATCCAGCCCGCCGTCGCGCAGACGCTGTTCGACGCCGGCCCGGTCAAGGTCCCGCTTGCGTGGCTGGACTCGCTGCCGCGCGGCCCGGACTTCGCCGCCCCCGCGCTGCCTGGCGCGGGCCAGCTCGTGGCCGGGCCGTCCGGTGCTGACGCGGCGGCCGGGCAGGTGTACGTTCAGCAGTCACCGCCCCAGTTCTACGTGCTCACCGCCGACGGGCGCCTCGCGCCGGTGACAGCGGTGGCGGCCGCGTTGCTTGAACGTGTCCCTGGCGCCCAGCCGGCTCAGCCGATCTCCCCGTCGATGGCGGCCTCCGACCTGGGCAGCGCCGCAGTGCAGACGAACGGGCTGCCCGCGACCGTGCCGCGCATCGCGGCGGCGTCCTCGGCGCTGTGCGCCGTTTACGGTGCCGGGCCCGGGCCGGCGATGACCGTCGGCGGGACGGTGCCGTCCGGCGGGTCGACGGCCGGGACGGCCGGCGACGTGCGCGCCTGGTTCCCGGCCGGCGGCGGCGCGCTCGTCCGGTCGGCGCAGGGGTGGTTCCTGCTGGCTGGCGCGCACCGGTACCCGGTCCAGTCAGCCGCGGCCGCGCAGGCGCTCGGCTACGACCTGGGCCGGGACGCCGTCCCGCTCCCCGTGAGCGTGACAGACCTGCTCGCGCCAGGTCCCGCGCTCGATCTCGCGGCGGCGAAATCGCCGGCGGGCTAAGCCATCCCTAAGCGGGCCGCGAACGTACACCGGGTACAGGCGAGCAGATCGCTGCGGGGGAGCCTACAAAGGAAAGTGAGGTGACCCGCATGGCAGCGGGAGAGTCCGCCGTTAACAGGGCTTCCATGGCCCAGGCGGCACAGCAGGTCGAGGCAGCGTTCGGCACGATCACCGGGCTGCAGTCCAACATGAACGGTTACTCGTCCCAGCTCGGGGGCGGCTGGCAGGGGAACGCCGCGGTGGCGTTCACGCGCACGTATGAGATGTTCAGCGCGGACTTCGCGAAGGTGCTGAACGCGCTGCAGGTCATCCACGACAAGCTGGTGTCGACCCGCAACACCTACCAGGCGACGGAAGACACCAACACCGCCCGGGTTAACCAGGTCGCCGGCCTGATCAACGGAGGCACCGCCAAGGGTGGTGCCGCGACCGGGCTGGGCGCCGTGAAGGGCGGCGGCGCCAGCGTGGGCAGCGGTGCCGGCGCGGGCCTCAGCACCGGGCAGGGCGTCACCGACATCGCCGCGAACAAGGCGGAGGCGAAGCTATGAGCGACTACACGCTGGCTGTCTTCGGGACCCTGCAGCAGGGCCAGGCCGATTTCCAGCAGACCTACAACAGCCTGGTCAGCGAGGTCCAGATGCTGGAGGCGCAACTGCGCGCGAGCCTGTCACAGTGGGCTGGCACGGCGCAGCAGGCCTACTACGAGCAGCAGGCACAGTGGAACGCCGCCATGGCGCACATGGAGCAGGTGCTCGCGCAGCTCGCGGTCGTGGTCGGCACGGCCAACGAGAACTACCAGCACGCCGAGCAGGTGAACACCTCGCTCTGGTCGGGCTGACCAACGTGGGAACCGGCGGCTCGGTGACGGTCAGCCACGATGTCCTGATGTCGGTGGCCGCCGCGATGCGGGCGGACGCGGCAGACCTGGACGCGGTGATCGACCGGCTCGGCCGGGCCGCCGGCGCCACCAGCTCGCTCGCGCGATGGCCGGGCGGCCACGCCTTCCACGAACGCGCCGAAGCCGCGCTCACCGCGCTCCAGCAGGCAGGACGGCGCGCGGCCGAGGACCAGGCCGGCGCGGCCAGGAAGATGACCGACACCGCGCTCAACTACGAGCACGCCGAATCCGCCATCCGGCGCACCCTTGCGAGGACCTCATGAGGGCTAAGGAGATCATGGAGATCCTGCGCGGCCTCGACCCCGGCTCCGTGGCCGCGGCCGGCGCTTCCTACAGCGCGACGGCCAGCGAGCTTGAGGCCCTCGCCGAACGCATCGCGCAGCGCACCCGGACGCTGTCGGAACACTGGGACGGTGCCGCGGCGGACGCCGCCCAGGCCTGGCTGCGGCAGTCCCGGGAGCAGGCCCTGGACGCCGCGGCCCGGGCGAAGCGGGCCGGCGCGGCCCTCACCTGGCTGGGCACCGAGATCCTGCCCGCATTCCGCTCGCTGCCCGATCCGGCGGGCCAACCCGACGCGGACGCCGTGGCGTCCCGCTACCTGGCCGCGCTCGAAGGCCACCTCGCGCTGGCGGCCCAGGCGCTTCCGCTATCCGGATTGCCTTAGCGCACGCGCACCCCGCGCACCACGACGGCGGCGGGACTGGCCAGCACACCAGGATCGTCTCGCGGGTCAGCGTCGTAGGTCACGATGTCGCCGGCCGGGTGGATGCCAAGGAAGTCACGCGCGCCCGAGCCGGCGGCGGCGATCGCCTGCTCAACGGTAAGGCCATGGCCGGCCAAGAGCGCGATCTCGTCCGCGATCGTCCCGACGACATCGGTGCCGGCCAGCACCCGGACGCCATGGGCGACGGCGTACGGGAGGCAGTCACGGAGCCGCTCGCGCAGTTCGCCGACTCGGGTGCGGACCGCGGGATCGGAAGAATCGCGCTGCTGTAGTACAGCGCACAGCGTCGGTGTCCAGGCGCCGCCGCGGGCGCCGAGCTCCGCAAGCTCCGAATGCCCGAGCGCCTGGCCGTGCTCGATGGAGTCGGCACCGATCCCGACCAGCCCTGAACCCGGGAGATTGCTGTGCACCGCGACCCGCGCTCCGGCGGCGTGTGCCGCGTCGACCGCCTGACGCAGCGTGCCGAGGTCGTATGTCGCCTCCGTCGAGCCTGGCACCGGGCCGTCCGCGCCCCATTCGGGGAAATCGCCGATAATTTTCACCCAGGCCGCTCCGGCCGCCACCTCGGCCTGAATGGCCGCGACGACTTCGCCTGGCGCGGCGGGGGAGTACATGCGGGGAAAGTACCGGTTAGCCGGGGCGAGGAAACGGCCGGCCGCGGTCACGACCGGACGCCCGTCCACCGCGGTGCGCGCGAAGCCGAGGGTGACGTTGCTCCGGCCCCCGGTGTCGCGGATCACCGTAACCCCGCCGGCCGCGTATTCATCCAGTCGCGCGGCGCCGTAGTCGCCGTCTGAGAGGTACGGCCCGCGTTCATCGACGGCGACAGTCGGGTGCGAGTGCGCGTCGACGAGGCCGGCGACCGCATACCTGCCGGGCAGCTCCTCCGGCTCGCCCGTCCCGGCAACGATCCGGTCGCCAGCAGCGCCATCCAGGACTATCCCCGAGAAAGTCCATGCCATGGAGGCACATTACTGCGAACGCCCCGTTATCCGGCGCGGAGCACGGGCCGGGGCCAGTCGATCGCGAGCACGACATTCCGGTCGGCCGCGGTTCCCGCGCCGGCACCGCCATCAACCGTGATCTGGTCGCGGATCTGCCAGTCGTTGGCGGCGAGCTCGCGAGCCAGGGCGGCCAGCACGACGGGGTCGGCCAGGTCCTCGTGGCCGCGGTAGTCCGCTGGCGCCGCACTGTCGAGCACCGTGCAGCCGATAGCGAGGCCGCCGTCGGTCTCGAGCAGCTCGATGATGCGAGCCTGCTGCGGCCAGTCGATGTGCGATGCCGTGGTTATCTGCCAGAACCCGCCAGGGGCGCCGTCCGCGCGGATCGCCCGGATGGCGTGCACGTGGGTGTGCCCGTTCACCCAGCCGACCACGCACGGGTGGGCGAGCAGCACGTCGCGCAGTTCGCCCGCCAGGACCCGGCGGCCGGCTCCCGGCGGGCGCCAGTCGTTGACCATTGTCTCCAGCGCATGATGGCTGAACAGCAGCACGGGCCGGTCCGCGCACTCGCGCAGCTCGGCGACCAGCCAGTCGAGCTGATCGGTGTCCAGCGATCCCTGCCACCCGCCGTGGTGGTTGACCGTGTCGAGCATGACGCACCGCACGACGCCGTGATCGAAGGCGTAGTACGCGGTACCCTCGTCGGCGTTCCGCCGGGTGTAGCCATGTCCTGTCGGCCGTCCCGACGTGCGGAAATGCTCGCGCACGTGGGCGGCGCGGGTCACCGGCCTGCGGCCCGGGTCAGGGGTCACCGCGATCCGCGTGCCTCTCGCCAGCTCCGCCAGCGCGCTGGCCTGGGCGGCCTCGAACTGGCTGACCACTTCCGCCGGGTTGATGTCTCCGGGCGGGGAAACGAACTTCGCCGGGCCGACCAGGAAATCGCCAAGCCAGCCCGCCGCGGGCACAGTGCCCTGCAGCATGTTGTCGTGGTTGCCGTGCACCGCGTACCAGGGCAGGCCCAGCCCGGTGGCCTGGAACGGCCGGCGCGCCGCCGTCAGCACCCCCGGCACCAGGGGAAACCCGTACCGGCTCCGCGGCAGGTCAGGGCCGCCGCCGTCGGGATGCCAGTACCGCTCGTCCTCGACGCCGGACGCGGCCACGCCCTCATACCGGTCCAGATCCCCGGAATCCGGCCGCACGCGGCCGCCGTCGAGCAGGTCGATATAAGCGCGTAGCTCGTTCTGCTGGCAGTTGTCGGTCGCGTCGCCGGTCACGACCGCGAAGTCGACAGGGGCGCCGGACAACGGAGCCGACCGGGTCTGCCGCACCGCCCGGACCATGGCGTCGGCCACGTGGAAGGTAAATAGCTCTTGGGCCCGGTAGGTGCCGATGACGCCGACCGCCTCGCGGACGGGGGAGTCGGGGTCGGAGTAGCGGTCGAACAGCTCGACCCGCCCCGGTGACTGGTGATCCATCACGTGCGTGTCTGACAGCTGCGCGATGACCAGGAGCGGCCGGGCAGACCGGCGCCAGCCCGCGGGCAAGCTCGTGCCTGTCAGGTCATCCCGGACCAGGTGCTGTTCCCCGTCCACGGCCGCGAGGGCGCGGTACCCTCCCGCTCCCGCCTCGCCGGGAACCAGGCGGCGGCCTGTAGTCACTGGGACGCCGTCCGCCGTCATGAGCCCATCTTCATCGCCGGCGCTTGCCCCGCGAGCCCGGCAGACGGCTTATCCCGGACTCATCACCGGAAATTTTGATGGTGTTTCCACTTTGTTTTCCCTTTGTACACGTGTTGGTATACGACTAGCAGACTTTGCGGAGCGGGTGATGACAGTACTGGCGAAGCTGTCGGCGAACCAGACGCGTAGCTGGCTGGCCGCCATGCTGGCGGCGTCGCTGTGCGCCATCATGATCACCGGATGCGGCGGCAGCGGTGGAGCCGCGCCGGCCTCGGACACCGGATCGCGGAACCGTGGCCAGCCCCCCTCGGCCAGCCCCGCGCCGAGCGCCTGCTCGCAGTGGACGGGCCTAGACGACCTGTTCAATCTCGTGACCTGGCTGCGCCAGATGATCGGCGACGTAGTGATATTCGGCGCCAGCACCGCGCAGGCCAAGAGAGACGGCCTGGCCGTCGTCCTGTACGGGCAGTCGCTCGACGGCCTCTCGGAGAATCTTCCCCCGCAGTACACGCGCGACCTGCGGAGTTCTGTCCTGTCGGTAGCCGCCAGCCCGTACAAGCAGACTCCGGAACAGCTGAACACGGCCGCCAATGAGGCCCAGAGCCTTGCGACCGAGATCAGCCAGCTGTGCTTCTAGCCGCGTACTCGGCTACGGCTGGAAACCAGACTCCGTCCACCGCGCGAACGCCTCGGTCCATGACTGCGGCCAGGCACCGTCGCACGGCATGGTGCCGTCACGCAGCCGCTGCAGGATCTCGGTGGCGTGCTGCTGCACGTCGTCGCGGGACCACAAGTCGAACGCGAACCGCATGGAGGCCCGGTCACGCTCACGGAAAAGCGGCCGTATGTGCGCCTCGAATCCCACGGTGTCCTCCGGCCCGGGCAGCGTGACGCTCGGCTGGGCGGCGGAGTCTTCGGCAGGCTCCTGCGGCGTGTCCGGCCGCCCGCCAGGGCCCCAGTCCCAGCGGGGCACATCCCCGGCCGGGCTGACCGGGGCCCGCGACGCGAAGTCCAGGAAACCGGTGAGCGCCGCGCGGAACGCCGGATCGTCCGGCAGGCCGGCCTCGTCAGCCGCCCGAACCGCCAGCGCGGCCCACCGGGCTCGCTGGGCGGGGGAGAGGTCCCGGTCCGCCAGCGCCGTGGCGCCCTGCCGCTGAGGCCCGCCGAACGCCTCCGCCAGCCAGGCCGCCTCCCGTTGCGGAGCGCCGGGCGGCAGGTCAGCGAACGCCGCCGCGAGCAGGTCGTCGCCGGGCAGCAGGCTCTCATACAGCATCCGGGTCATCCGGGTCAGCGCCGGCAGCCCGCCAGCCCACTCGAACAGCGTGGGATCGGCGGCGGGAGCCGGATCCCGGAACTGGATGTACCAGTGCATGCCGCTGCAGAACGGCTTGTTCTGCGAGTGTCCGCACCGGCAGAGCGCGTAGTGCTCACGCGATGACCCCGCAGCCCTGGCTACCTCCCCTCCTGCGGCATCCGCCAGCGGGATCCCGCCGGTCACCCGGTAAGGCCCGTCCAGCGACACCTCGATCGCCTGCTCCCTGACGCCATGCCAGTCAGTCAGGTCGCGGGTTTCGACGCCGTCGAACTCCAGGCTCAGCGCCCCGGACGGGCAGTCGCGCACCGCCCGGACGATCTCGTCCATCCGGCCGCCGCTCGGCGCGACGAACGGCTCAGCGTCTGTCCGGAACACCGTGGGCAGCCGGTCGGTGCAGAACCCGGAGTGCTGGCAGATGCCCCGGTTGTCGAAGATCGTCACTTGCGCACCGGGATAGGTATCCCGCCGGTCCGGCACCCGCTTGGGGTCCTTGGCGCCGCTGAAGCCGGTCCGCGCGTGCGACCCGTCGCAGAACGGCTTGTCGCCCGACTCCCCGCACCGGCACAGCGCCAGCTGCGGTGGCACCCGCACCGGCTCGCCGAGGTACGAGCGCACCGCGGCGGCGTTGGTGACCAGGTACGGCCCGTTGTCCGCGACCACGATCCGAGGGCGCAGTCCGCGCTGCAGCTGCGCCAGCTCGGCGGCCTGCGCGGCGGCGTCCGGCGCCAGGTCCACGGCGACCCGCTGCAGCGCCGCGACCGCCTCGAGCAGCTCCGGTGGTGCCGTCTCCGCCAGCTGCGCGCTCAGCCGGGTCGCGTCCGTCGCGGCGCGGCGCGCCAGCTCAGGCACGGTCCCGTCCGGCACGCGGGGTTCCGGGATCGGCGGTCCGTCTGCGGCTGTTCCGCTGCCGAGACGGTCGGCGAGCGGCCGCAGCGCGCTGTCGGTGATGTGCGCCACCGTGACGGCTTCCGCCGCCGATTTTCCTGAACGGCCGGTGAGTTCCAGCACACGGTAGGCGGCCCTCGCGACGTCGGCCAGCGCCGCGGAGACGGCGTCGTCCCGGGAGCCGCCCGCGCACGTTTCGTACAAGGCACGGGCGCGCTCGAGCATGGCGGGCACTTCCCCGGCAACCCCAGCCGGAGCCGGGGCGGGGCGGGCGGGCAGGTGCGCTGACAGGGAGCTGGCGATACCGGCCAGCGCGCCGCGGACCTCGGCCAGCTCCGCGGTGACCTCCGGGGTGCAGTCGGCGCCGCCCGGATCGCAGAACGCGGCGGCCGCCTCGATCCGCTCCGCCAGGAGCACCCACGCCGCCTCCCGGTGCGGGAGCACGTAGTCGCTCTCGTAGAAGAGCTCGAAGCTCGGGCCGGCGGTCTGGCCGGGGTACTCCGGGCCGGCGGGCAGCTTCGTGATGAGGTCGCCGAGCGGCTTGATCGCCTGGGCCATCAGCGCGTAGGTCCCGTCGGCGAGCACCCTGAGCTGGGCATCGGTCTCCTCGGTGTGCGCGAAGAAACGCTGCAGCATCAGGAGCAGGACCTCGTAGCAGACGTTGAACAGGTCCATGACGCGCTGCGCGAGCGGGTCAGTGACAAGCGGCACGTTCGCGTCGCGCTCGCTGGGGCGGACGTTCAGCGGGACCACTGGGCGCACCGGATCGAAGCCGCGGTCGGCCTCGCGGAACTGCTCGAACTCGTCGAGGATCTTCACGAACTGCCCGAAGTGCGCGTTCCGCCAGTCGCCGCGCGGTCCCTCGCCCTGCTCGAGGATCTCGTCGATCGCCTGATGCGCGGACGCCACGTCCGTCACCGCGACCAGCTCCGGCCAGCCGAAGTACTGCTGGGTGGCCTGGGCGCGCGGCGGGCCGACGAACAGCCACCGCTCGCCGTACTTTTCCGCCAGGTGGTCGATGCCCGCCTCGATCGACCGGTACAGGTGGCCGACGGTCGCGAAGTCCTGGGCGTGCGGCGCGATGTCGCCCGGCCGCATCACTGGCGCCGCCCGGCTGAAGGCGGCCAGCCCGGGTGCGTCGTGCAGCGCCATGCCTTCCGGGCGCTCGAGGAACATGAAGTGCCGCAGCGCCGCCTCGCCGAACGGCAGCAGCGTCAGGTTCACCCCGGCCGGGTAGTGGCTGGCGGGCTGCGGGAAGTTAGGCCGCGACACGTGCGGGGCCGCTCCTATCGCGGACAGCAGGTTCTGCACCAGCGCCAGGTGCAGCATCTCCTGCACCGCGACGTGCGATATCTGCTTGCGCCAGCGCCGGACCGCCGCGGCCTGGTCCTCCGTCAGGCCCTCGGCGGCGTCCTCCTTCATGGAGAAGACGGCGTACAGGTACTGGCACATGATCCCGTGCTCGAGCTCCGCCGCCTCGCACAGCATGTAGATCAGCGCCTCGCGGTGCTCGATCACGAACGGGGCCTCCGGCGGCGCCAGGCCGCCGCGCGTGGCGATCACCCGGGCCAGCCTGCCGGGCATTGCGTTCTGTTGTTCTGTGCTCTCGGTCATTGCTTTCCTCACGGTTATGCTGAGCCAGCGATGAACATTGAGCTGCGCCATCTCAGGTACTTCGTCGCGGTCGCTGAAGAGTCGAGCTTTACCGCCGCCGCGCAACGCGTCCACGTCGCGCAGCAGGTCCTCAGCACACAGATCCGGCAACTCGAAGACGCTGTAGGTACACAGCTATTGAACAGGACGAACAAGGGCGCCACCCTCACGAGGGCCGGCGCTGCGTTCCTCACCAGCGCGCGGGAGACGCTGGCCGATCTGGATCGCGGCGTCGCCGCCGCGCGGAATGCCGCTCGCGCGGTGACCGGCAAGCTGCTGGTCGGGGTCGGCTCCGGCTGCGAGAACGAGACCAGAACCCGGCTGCTCACCGCCTTCGAGCGGGCGTACCCGGACGTGGAGATGAGCGTACAGAGCTTCGGCATGACCCAGCCGTCGGCTGGCCTGCTGGACCACAGCAGCGATGTCGCGCTGGTGCGCCCGCCGGTCGCGGCGCCCGGGATTGAGCTGGCGGTGGTGCGCTCGGAGCCGCGCATGTTCGTGCTTCCGGCCGGGCACCCGCTGACGGCACGCGCGGAGCTCAGGCTGTCCGACGTCGCCGGCCTGCCGTTCGTCACCGCGGACCTGGCCACCGACGGCTGCGAGCCGCGGGCCTGGCAAGACGACTGGCTCATCAGGCCGCGGCCCGGCGGTGACGTGCCGATCGTCGGCGCGACCGCGCGGACCGTCGATGACTGGTGCGAGCACGTGGCGGCCGGGCACGGTATCGGCCTGTCTCCGGCGTCGGGGGCGAGGTTCCACGGCCGTCCGGGTGTCTGCTTTGTCCCGAGCGCGGGACTGCCGCCCGCCCTGATGTGCGTTGCCTGGCGGACCGGCGACACCCGGCCCGTGGTACGGCATTTCGTCTCACTGGCCGGGGAATGCGAGCCGCAGCCGGATTCGGCTGTCACCTACTTAACCTCCGCCTCGTGTTGCCCCCGAACCATCCTTGCGGGCGACACCGCCGGGAGGCCAACACTCCCTGCGGATGGGGCTACAGGCCGCAGCTGTCGGGGTTGATTCGGGGGGTTGCCGTCCTGGCAGACTGTCGCACGTGCGGCAGGCGCGACACGCTGAGCCGGGATCGGAGCGGGTGATGAAGGCAGTGCGGTTCAGCCGGTTCGGGGGACCGGAGGTCCTGGAGATCGTGGATCTGCCCGATCCGCATCCGGGTCCCGGCCAGGTGCGGATTGCGGTGCGCGCGGCGGGCGTCAACCCGAGCGACTGGAAGAAGCGCAAGGGCCTGATGGACCAGGAGCTCCCGCAGACTCTGGGCCACGAGGCGGCGGGCGTCGTCGACGAACTCGGCGCGGGTGTCGCGGACGTGGCCGTCGGCGATCGCGTGTTCGGCTTGTCCGCCGACGGGGCGGCCCAGGCCGAGCTGACGGTGCTGTCCTACTATGCGCCGATCCCGCCGTCGCTGGACTTCCCTGGCGCCGCCGCGCTGCCGTCCGCTATCGAGACGGCGACGCGGGCGCTTGACCAGCTCGGTGTCGGGGCCGGGAGCACGCTGCTCATCAATGGTGCCTCAGGAAGCGTCGGCAGCGCCGCGGTTCAGCTCGCCGTGGCGCGCGGCGCGCGCGTGATCGGCACCGCCAGCCCGGCCAACCACGACTACCTTCGTTCGCTGGGAGCGGAGCCCGTCGCCTATGGCGAGGGCCTGGCCGGGCGGGTTCGCGCGCTCGCTCCCGGCGGCGTCGACGGCGCGCTCGACGTCGCCGGGAGCGGGGTGCTGCCCGAGCTCATCGAGCTCGCCGGCGGCCCTGAGCATGTCCTCACGGTCGCCGACTTCGCCGGCGCGCGGGAGCACGGGGTGAGGTTCAGCAGCGGGGACGCCGGCCGCGCGGTCTACGCGCTCGGCGAGATCGGCGAGCTGATCGAGTCAGGGCGCTTCTCGCTGCCGGTCGCGCAGACCTTCCCGCTCGCCGACGTCGCCGAGGCGCACCGGGTAGGCGAGCAGGGCCGCGTACGCGGGAAGCTCGTGCTGCTGCCTGTCCTCGGCAATAATTCTGATAGCTGATACCTATTTCCCGGAGGGACGAAGACGTGGCGGACAGCCCGGTACGGTGGGGAATTCTGGGAACGGGCGGGATCGCGAGCACGTTCGTGACCGATCTGCGGCTGACTGATTCCGGCGTGGCCGTCGCGGTCGGTTCGCGCAGCCAGGGATCCGCGGACAGTTTCGGGGACATATTCGGCATCCCCCGTCGGCACGCCAGCTATGAGTCGCTCGTGGCTGACCCGGACGTCGACATCATCTACGTGGCGACGCCGCACCCGATGCATCACGACAACGCGATCCTCGCTCTGCGGGCAGGCAAGCACGTGCTGGTTGAGAAGCCGTTCACGATGACCGCCGCCGAGGCTCGCGATGTTGTCGGCGTGGCGAGGCAGCACGGGCTGTTCGCCATGGAGGCGATGTGGACCCGGTTCCTGCCGGACATGGCCATCGTCCGCGACTGGCTGGCTCAAGGGGTCCTCGGTGACGTCGTGACCGTCACCGCGGATCACGGCCAATGGTTCGCCGAGGATGCCAGTTTCCGGCTGTTCGCACCCGAGCTGGGCGGCGGCGCACTGCTCGACCTCGGCGTGTACCCGGTGTCGTTCGCGTCAATGGTCCTTGGCGCGCCCAGCAGGATCGTGTCGATGAGCGACCCGGCCTTCACCGGGGTGGACGCGCAGACGTCCATGCTGTTCGGCTACGACAGCGGCGCCCAGGCGCTGCTCACGTGCACCCTGCGGGCGAAAAGCCCGACGAGGGCGGCAATCGTCGGCACCGACGCCAGGATCGAGCTCGAGGGCGACTTCTACACCCCCACGACCGTGACGCTCATCCCGAGGAAGGGCGACCCGACACGCGTCGAGTCAAGGCACGAGGGCAGGGGCCTGCGCCACCAGGCCGACGAGGTCGCGCGCCGGCTGGCCGCCCGCGAAGTGGAAAGCCCGCTGATGCCGCTGGATGAGACCATCTCGATCATGGAGACGATGGACACCGTGCTGGCCCAGGCCCGGCGGGACGCATGACCGACGATCAGCAGGCCCTGATCGCGTCGCTCGAGGAACAAGAGAAAAGGCTGGTATTCACGCGGTTCCTCCTACCTGGTGGGCCGGCGGCTAGCGGCGCGCGGGAAAGAGCTGGACGAGGCGGCGGGCGTCGAGCCACGGTTGTTCGCCGCGCACGGCGGCGCCTTTCCGGTCCGCATCAAGGACGTGGGCGTTGTCGGCACGGTCACCGTTTCCGGGCTGCCCCAGGCCGACGACCATGCTTTTGTCACCGAGATGATCGGCGCCTTTCTCGGCATCTGATGGCGTCTACGGCTCGTGCAGGAACGCGCCCTGCCGGCGGAGCTCCTTGCGGAGTTCCTCGACG
>Ga0335072_10008434_pt1 | contig 14943 bp, 14 predicted proteins | sample Lox_Sample_21_FD_206725 | JGI IMG/M metagenome (GOLD analysis project Ga0335072, IMG submission 206725) | Soil microbial communities from Loxahatchee National Wildlife Refuge, Florida, United States - Lox_Sample_2.1 | ecosystem: Environmental > Terrestrial > Soil > Wetlands | place: USA... | reverse complement strand
AGGAATGTGGGAAATACCAGGTCGGTGGCCGTCAAGCCGTTCCACTCGGCATGGCGCATTTCGGCCCAGGAAGTGTCTCCACCGTTGTTGTTCACCATGATCATGAACGCAATGGTGACGCCGCGAAGAATGTCGAGTGAAAGCAGCCGCTCAGACTTCTTCTTTATTCCTGAACCCGCCCGTTCCTCCGGCGACGGCATGGCAATAACCGTTGATTGACTCATCCTGTTCTGCTGCTCCTGTATGCGGCCGTTCGACTTTTCGCCGGGTCAGCGCGCCGCGTCCGCCATTCATATCGCTGTCTTGTGTTTAGGTTCGTAGATTCCCAGCGAGCCTCCGCCGGGCAGCGTGATGTGCACGATCGATCCCCATCGTTCCTGGTGCGCCTCGCTGCAAACTACGCCTTTGCCCTTGAGCCTGGCAACCTCAGCGTTCAGGTCGTCGCACATCAGGTAAAGCTCGTGCCTGCCATTCTCTTCAGCCGGATGAAAAGCCGCCTCGGCGGGCGGCAGCGCGAAGATCAGCCAGCCGTGTCCGGCATCAACCGAACGAAAACCGAGCACATCGCGAAAGAACGCCCTGTCGGCATCCGCGTCTTTGCTGTAAACAATTATGTGCGCTCCGACGATCATCGATGCCTCCCGCACAGACGATAAGAATACTCCGCCCGGCGATCGCACGCTCTATCTGTCGTTCCACGGGCCACTGCTGCTACACTTCCCCATTCAAGGGATTGCACAAAACTTTTCATGTTGGAGGCTGACAGTGCCTGAATTCCAGCCTTTTGTACCCGCGAGCGAAAAACCGGCGGAGTTTACATTCCGCGCGTTGGCTCTGGGTTGTTTCTTCGGCCTCATCTTCGGCGCGGTAACCGTCTACGTGGGCCTGCGCGCCGGCCTTACCGTCGCCGCCTCCATCCCCATCGCCGTTCTCTCCATCAGCATTCTGCGTGTTCTGGGACGCGCCTCCATTCTTGAGAACAACATCGTCCAGACCACCGGCAACGCCGGCCAGTCCATTGCCTCGGGCGTCATCTTCACGCTGCCTGCCTTGGTTTTTCTCGGCTTCGATCTCGAATATTCCCGCATCTTCATGCTCGCGCTCATCGGCGGATGGCTTGGCGTTCTCTTCATGATTCCGCTGCGCCGCCAGCTTATTGTGCAGGAGCACGGCGTGCTTCCGTACCCTGAAGGCACGGCCTGCGCCGACGTTCTTATCGCCGGCGAAAAAGGCGGCTCGCTCGCCAGCCGCGTGTTTCTCGGCCTCGGCATCGGCGGCCTTTACACCTTTTTGCAGAATAAATTCCTGCTCAGCGTTTGGCCCAGTTCGCCTGAGTACCAGCCCGACTTCGGGGCGCAGCATGTTTTGAAGGGCGCGAGCATTAACGCCGATGCTACCAGCGAGTATCTCGGCGTGGGCTACATTATCGGCTCGCGCGTCGCGGGCATCATCTTTGCGGGCGGCGTCATCTCCTGGCTCGTCATCATGCCCCTCATTTATTTCTTCGGCAAGGCGCTGCCAAATCCGGTCTACCCCGGCCAGGTGCCCATCGGGCAAATGGGCCCCAGCGACCTGTGGGCAACTTACATCAAGCCGATGGGCGCGGGCGCGGTGGCGGCTGCCGGCGTTATTACGCTCATCAAAACCATCCCTACTATCTGGAGCGCCCTCACCGCCGGAATCAAGACTATGCGCTCTGGCGCAGGCGCGCAGGCCGAGCCCATCCGCACTGAAAACGACCTCTCAATGCCGGTCGTGCTCATTGGCTCGCTGCTCATTATGGTTTGCATGTTCCTCTTTCTCGAGTTCAAGCCTGTCCCCGGCGCGTTTGTCGGGTGGGCCGCGAACCTCGCCGCATCGATTCTCGTCGTCGTCTTCGGCTTTCTCTTTGTCACGGTGAGCTCGCGCATCGTCGGCCTGGTCGGTTCGTCGGCCAGTCCGGTAAGCGGAATGACCATCGCCACCCTCATGGCTACGGCTGCCATCTTCCTCGTGCAGGGCTGGACGGCTCCCGCATTCGGAGCGCTCGCCATCACCATTGGCGGCGTGGTGTGCATCGCCGCTTCAAACTCGGGCGACACTTCGCAGGACTTGAAGACCGGCTACATCGTCGGCTCCACGCCGCGGCTGCAGCAGCTCGCGCTTATGATCGGCGTGGTGGTTTCGACCGTCGTTATCGGCGTCACGCTCAACGTGATGAACTTCGGGCTGCAGGAATTTCACGCCATGTCGAAGCCCTGGGACCCCGCAGCAGCCCACGCCGGCGTAACCGCTCAGCCCGACGCGCAGTCCAAACTCCCCGCCCAGGTCCATGTGGTGGACGAAGCCACCAAAGCGGCCGCCGACCACAGCCGCTCGGAGTACCTCGTTCTCAACGCAATCGGCTCAACCGAACTGCAGGACGGCAAGTATCTCTACTCGCCCGCAACCGGCCGCATTGAGGCGGCATGGATCCAGGGAATCGGCAGTCCCAACGCGCCCGCGCCGCAGGCTCGGCTCATGGCCACAGTCATCAACGGCATCCTAAGCCGCAAGCTGCCCTGGGGACTGGTCCTGCTCGGCGTTTCGCTGGTGATTGCGGTCGAACTGCTCGGCATCCGATCGTTGCCCTTTGCAGTTGGCGCGTATCTGCCTATCGGGACCACGCTGCCCATCTTCTGCGGCGGAGTGGTGCGCTGGATGGTGGACGCAGCCGCCAGGCGCGCCGGCGAGAGCAGCGAGAACGAAGACATCTCGCCTGGATCGCTTTTTGCTTCCGGGCTAATTGCCGCGGGCGGAATCGCGGGCCTGATCGGCGTGGGCCTCAAAGCCGTTGAAGCCACTTACTACAGCAATCGCGACCTGCTCAACCTGCCGCACACCTTCCTCGACAACCAATGGGTCTCAGTCGCAGGCTTCGCAATGCTGGCGTTTTCGCTCTATCACTTCGCGAGGAAGCCACTGAAGAAGTGAGAGGCTTAAAGCGACTCGGCAGCGCTCCCACGATCCGCAAAGTTGCCGTGCCGCACAGTCGATTTAGTATCCTTTAAGTGGAAGCGGGCGAGGTTTGCAAATGAAGCCTAAGAGAAAATTCACTGTCCTTATCGAACAAGATGAAGACGGATACTTCGTGGCTACTGTTCCGTCCCTTCGTGGTTGCCATACCCAGGCGAGAAGCCTCGACACGTTGATGAAACGAGTCCGAGAAGTGATTGCGCTTTGCCTGGAAGAAGAGAAGAGCCATCCGGTGGCGCTTGAGCTAATCGGTATTCAGCAAGTTACGGTATGACCCGCCGTCCGCGCATTAGGGGAAGAGAACTCGTTCGCGCTCTTGAGCGGGCGGGCTTCGTCATCGAGCGAACTCGCGGCAGCCATGTTTTTCTGAAGCATCTCGACGGAAGAGTCACAACCGTTCCAGTTCATGCCGGCGAGATCATAGGCCCCGGTCTGCTGCGGGCGATTCTGCGTGACGTGGATTTGTCTGTCGAGGAGCTGACGGGCTTGCTTTAGGGCTCGTACCACCTGCCTGCCGACCACGCGGTGATTTTGGAGCGCGAACTCATGCCCTTGCGAACATTTCACCGGAAGTGCAAATTTCACTGCAGTGCCTCACTCAGGTTCAATTTGTCATTTGACCTTACGCCACCACCCTCAGCTTCACCCCTTCCTCTTCCTGTAAAGCAGCGATAATGCTGAACAGATTGGCTGCGGTAGGGTTGCGTTTTGGGCCGAACATCTGATGCAGGGTCTTCGCGTGAATTCCAGTCTTCGCGGCAAGCTCGGGGAACCCGATCGCCGCATTGATAAAGTCGCGCAGAATCTCGCGCCCCAGCGCTGTTTCGCCAGCCAGCAGTTCCTCAATTGCATCCTTGAGCAGCCCACGACGAAACTTTTCGTCATTGCGTACCCGCGCCTGCACCGTCTCTCGAAAACCTCGCATCGGCGTTCCCGCCCCTACGGCCTCGCGCCCTTCGGCACCAGCAGCGTCACCGCGTCGGGTACGGATTCCATGCGCGCGGGCAGGTGGCCCAGCACCTCGCCGTCGGCCTCGACAAACGGCATATGACCGTCGATCGCTCGGCAATCCACGGTCGCCGTCTCAACCAGCTCAACATTGCGCGCAAATGTCTGCCGCCCGGCAATCGTCGCCAGCAGAAACCTGAAGTAATGCAGCCGGTTGCGAGTGGCAAACGCGATTAGGTGCAGCGCATTGCTGCGCAGCGTGGCTCCCGGAGCAAACTGATTGAGCATTCCGCCAAACGACCGTACCCGCACGGCCAGCAGTTGCGACACCTGCGACACCTTGTCGGGGCCGTGGCCATTTGAAGCAAAGGCCGCCTCGAACAGCGGAAACGGATCGGTGGCCCAGATGCGGAATCCCTCAATCACGTAAAGCAAATAACCAAGCTTGCGTTTCCGCGCCGTATCCATGCGCGACATCATCAGCGCATCGGGGCCCACACCAGCGGCCACAAGAAAATACCGCGACTCGGGTCCGTGGCCGTTTTGAAAGTGGATGCGCCCCACCGGGATGCGCGTCGGCACCGCGTCAACTAGCTTGCGCGCGGCCTTGCCGGGGCTCCCGATCAGGCCCAGGTTCGACGCCAGCGCGTTTGCCGTTCCAAGCGGAATCACGCCCAGAGCAGTCTCGGTTCCTACCACGCTCTGCAACACGGCATGCACAGTGCCGTCGCCGCCGCAGGCGAGAATCGCATCGCACCCCTCGCGCACCGCTTGCCTGGCATACTCTTCGGCGCTGCCAACAGTCTCGCTTACAAATGCGTCGGCCTCAACGCCGGCGCCGCGAAGGACTTGCAACACTTCTTCAACTGCCGCCTTCCTGCGAGCCGAGTACTGGCCCGAGGCAGGGTTGTAGATTAATGCAACACGATCCATCGAAGGTTCTTCACCTCAGCGCACCTGCACAGCTTGGGGATTGTGCTACAGGCGTTCTGTTCCATCTTCGCAGGTTTATCGCTCTCTGTGGAGACGGATTTCGCCCAAAGCTCTTATGATGCAGTACGAAGGCAGGTGGACGCATATGGAGCTTTCAGGAAACACAATTCTCATTACCGGCGGCGGCTCGGGCATCGGGCGCGGCCTGGCTGAGGCCTTTCACGCCCTGGGAAACCAGGTGGTGATCGCCGGCCGGCGCCAGAGCGCGCTCTACGAAACCACGGCCGCAACTCCTGGCATCAAGTCGCTCGCTTTCGATATTGAAAGCCCCGAATCTATCCGTTCATTCGCCGCCGAAGCCGCGGCCGCGTTTCCTTCGCTCAACGTGCTCATCAACAATGCGGGCATTATGCGCGCTGAACGGCTGCTGGCCCAGCAGCCCGACCTGGCCGACTCCGAAGCCATTGTTCGAACCAACCTGCTCGGCCCCATCCGTCTTACCGCCGCGCTGGTGCCGCATCTCCAAAAACAGCCCCGCGCCGCCATCATGAACGTCTCATCGGGCCTGGCCTTCTTGCCCCTCGGTCTCACTCCCACCTACTGCGCCACCAAGGCCGCCATCCACTCCTATACGCTCTCAATGCGCCATCAGCTCAAAGCCACAAACATTGAGGTGCTGGAACTCATCCCGCCCTATGTCGCCACCGACCTCATGAACGGCCGCAACGATCCCCGGGCCATGCCGCTCGACAAGTTCATCGCCGAGGTCATGGAGATCCTCAAGCAGCAGCCCACGCCGCCTGAGATCTGCGTCGAGAACGTCAAGCCGCTGCGCTACTCAGCCGAAAGCGGCAAATTCGACGCCATCTTCAATGGCCTCAACTCCGCCATGGCCGATATTCACTGATCTGGTTCCCGGTACCCGATGAAAGCAAAGAGTTAAGCGGATTCTCAACAATTTCGGCGAGATTTCCGCCTTCTCGCAGATGAGCAATCCGCCTACACTTTTCAGGTAATGGCAACTATTCCCGACATTGTTACCGACGCTGGCCTGCCCGCGAACATCGACGCCGAAAAGACCATCCTCGGCGCCATCCTGCTCGATAATGCCGCCCACGCCGAGGCCGCCGAGCGCCTCGAGCCCGACGACTTCTCACTCGACTCGCACCGCCGTATCTACCAGCGGATGAGCGAGTTAATCAACTCTGAGCGCGCGGTTGACATTGTCACCCTGGCCAATGAGCTGGCCCGCAACAAAGAGGTTGAGTCCGTTGGAGGCGTCGCCTATCTAGCCTCGCTCACCGAAGGTCTGCCGCGCCGTCCGGTCATTGAAGAGTACATCCGCATCGTTAAAGACAAGAGCCTGCTGCGCAAGCTCATGCTCATCTGCTCGGCCGCCATCGCGCGCGCCGCCGAGCAGAGCGACACCGCTCTCGACGTGCTGGGAGACGCCGAGCAGCGCCTGCTTGAAGTAAGCGAGAAAGGCGTCACCAACGGCCTGCAGCCCATCGAGCAGATTGTCGCCGACTCCTTCGGAACCATCGACAACCTCTACAAAAACAGCCGCGAAGTTACCGGCCTGCCCACGCACCTCGTCGATCTCGACCGCACCACGAGCGGGCTCCAGAAGGGCGAGCTCATCATTATCGCGGCCCGTCCCTCAATGGGCAAAACCGCCCTCGCCATCAACATCGCCCAGAACGCCGCCGTGCACTCGGGCGCAATCGTGGCCGTCTTCAGCCTTGAAATGAGCCGCGCGTCTCTGCTGCGCCGCATGCTGGCCTCGCAGGCTCGCGTCGACCAGCGCAAACTGCAACAGGGCTTTCTGCCCAAGGAAGAACACAACAAGCTGCAGAACGCGCTCAACGAGCTGCTTGAAGCGCGCATGTACATCGACGACACGGCCGGCATGTCGCTGGCCGAGATGCGCGCCAAGGCTCGCCGCCTGCGCCAGACCGCCAAGGGCCTGGACCTGATTGTGGTGGACTACCTGCAGCTCATGACGGTTTCACTGCCCGCCGGCGGCAAAAGGGGCGGCTACGAAAACCGCACGCAGGAGGTCTCGGCCATCTCGCGCGGATTGAAAGCTCTCGCCAAGGAGCTTGACGTGCCCGTGGTGGCGCTCTCGCAGCTCTCGCGCGCCAGCGAGCGCCGCGGAGAAGACAAGCGCCCCATGCTGAGCGACCTTCGCGAGTCAGGCTCCATTGAGCAGGACGCCGACGTGGTCTGTTTCATCCATCGCGAGTCTTACTACAACCGCGACGAAGAGCTGAGCGAGTCCGATCGCGCGAAGAGCGAGATCATCATCGCCAAGCAGCGCAACGGCCCCACCGGAACGGTGCTGGTCAACTTCATCTCCAGCTCAACGTGCTTTGAGTCGTACTCCTCGCACGACGAGCAGTAGCTCTTTAGCCTCGTTTTCTCTGGCTCGCGCTCGGCGAACGACGCTAACCTGCTACCTCGCTCACCTGCTGACTCGTTAGCTTGCTAACCTCCTTAACTTGCAGGTGCCCCATCCATTCGCGTTTTGTGCGAATGGGTGGGACAGCACATACCTCACCCGTCTTTTCTAGCTCCGCTAACTCCGCTAACCCCGCTATCACCGCTAACTCCGCTAACCCCGCTATCACCGCTAACTCCGCTGCTCCCTCACACCTCATTCAGTATCAGCGCCACGCGGCCTACCAGCAGGTCTTCTGGTTCTTCGCCCGGCCCCACTTCAATCAATTCCACTGGAAACACCGCGCTGTGCGGCCGCAGCACCAGGCGGTTGGCCGTAAAGTCGACGTAGCGCAACGCCAGATGCGCGTGACGCCGCACGGCGTACAGGTTTGGCCGGTTGGGGGTGTACGGACTTAGCGAGCGGTAATGCCGGTCGATGAGCACCGCGGCATCCGGCAGCACCAGCGGATCCATAGCCAGCGCATCCTGCGCCGGTATGCGCACCACCACAAATCGCTGCCAAACTTTGCGAATGTTCGCAGTGCGCGGATGGATCGACGCCAGCGCTTCAGCGGGAAAATGCAGCATCGATTGAATGGCCGAAGCACGGATGACCGGCTCAAAAAGCGCTGTAGAGTGCGAAACCAGCGGCACCATTCCGAATTCCTCGCCGGGCGGAGCCATGCTGCTGCGCGCAAGCGTGGGCAACAGGTCGGCTGCCGTCAGCCGTTGCGCGGCCAGGATTGTATCCATCGCGTCGAGCGACAGTTTTCGCCGGCTGCGCAAAAAATTCGACAAATGCGACTGCCCGAACCCTGTCTGCCGGGCAAGCAGGCTCACACTGAGCGTTCCTCTCTCTATCCTTCGCAGGAGTTCCAGCCGGAGACGCTCATGCATCTGGGTGAAGTTCATCTGTGGATTGTTCGCCGTCAGTCACGAGACAACACTGGCGCTGTTTTCCCACGGAATAGCCAATTGGTGTAATTGGCCTACATTTTCGGCGTTTGTTGCGGCGATTGAAAGCACTCAAGGGTAACACCCGCGCAAAGGGTTGACTCAAAAAGAAACACTTTCTAGATTGGTTTTACTTAATCTTGCTTATGTGTGGGGATGTCCCTTCAAAGCGCTCAAGTCACAAGACAGAGCGCGGGCTGAAGCGTGTCATCGCCGGCGATGGAGAAACAAATGACTCCCGAAACTGGCAGTCAAACCCGGCCAACCACCTGCGCACAGAACCTTTATCGGTTGCATGGCGAGATCTTTCAGCTTCTGCGCAATAACGTCGGAACACTCAACCTGGGAACGCAGGCGGCAAACTCAAGTCGGGACACGAGAAGCCCGGTGTGGCTCGCCTGGCTCTCTTTACCCCGGGGCCACATGAAACCAAGAACCAACCACCGGGCGCACTACGAACGACGGAGAACCGATGATGGAAGTGCGCGTGCAATTGAAAATTTGCGAGGGTTGCGGCAGCCTTTTTTACCGCGCCCAGACTCAAGGGACCATTTATTGCCGAGGCTGTGAAGCAAAACTGAAGACTTTTCCAACGCCTCAAAGCCGCAAGCGCAGAGGCCGGCCAAGCCGAAAGACCCTGGTCAGAGTCTGGGCGGTGGCTGAATCCGCACAGCAGTTTCAAACGGGGCAGGTGAACCCGGAAACTGTTCACGGGGGTGCTGAATGAGCGCAGCACTCCAATTACCCGGTTTTTTCAGGGCGAGTACCAAACAGGCAGAATGGCGAAAGCATTTTGAGAAAACGTCCTCGCCGGCTGCGCCAGGCAGCATTGAACAAACAAGGAGAGGTGAGGAAGATTTACCCATCAGCCTAGCGTTTTATCGCAAACATACTGAGCGAATGCTCCGGCGTTATCTATACGCATCAATGCAGGTGGGCAGGGCGCCATCAATCCTCAGCGAGCCCATCGCTCGGGGCTGGGCTTCGAGCCGGCCGGTTCGAACTTTCGAAGACGCGGTTATCTTCGTCCTCGACATTGAAAGATGCCTCGAGAGGCTCGATCAACTCGATCGGGAACTGATCGGCCGCATCGTGCTACAGGAGTATACGCAGCCTGAGACCGCGGTGATGCTTGGAATGAGCGCGCGAGCCGTCTCGTACAAATTCCTGCGAGCGCTCGACAGGCTTACGCAAAAATTGCTCGACAGCGGGCTCCTATTCCTTCCGCCTTCCTAAAACCTCGGTCCGCTCGACTTCAACCCGATCAATACTCCGGTTTCCCAGGTCTCGATTCTGAGGCTTGGGAAACCACGGGCTGCCTGGACCGGTCTTCAGTTCATCGTCGCCTCGGGATCGAGCAACAACGGGAAAAATCTTCCTTCCATCTTGTGCCCTTTGGGAATAACCGGGACACCCGCCAGCAACGGTTCGTCGCTCGCCGAGCGCACGCCGTCGCGAAACGCATTCACCAGCGTCGCGCGCCGCGGTCTGTCAGAGCGGTTCTCATACGACCCATGGACCGTCAGCGGATGGTGGAATGAGCACTGTCCGCGCTTGAGCTCGATCGGCACCGGCTTGAACGCCTGCTTCTGCTCGTCGTTCAGCACAGTCATAATCTCGTTCATATCGCCCGCCAGCCCCGTAATGGGCAGCAGTTCCCACTTGTGGCTTCCGGGCACGTAGTAAAGGCATCCGTTGTCGCGCGTGCTGTCGTCAAGCGCCATCCAGCACGTCAGGTGCGCCATTGGCTTGGTCCGTGTCCAGTATGAGTAGTCCTGGTGCCACGCCACCACGCCGCCATGATGCGCCGGCTTGCAGAAGAGCTGATCGTGCCAGAACCGTACTCCTCCTTCAAGCAATTGCGATGCCGCCATCAGAAACGCCGGACTCCACAACACGTCGTGAAAGGCCGGCCCCGTCCGCCACGCCCCCAGCGCGTGAAACAGAATCGTGTCCGGGTTGCTCGACTCGTTCGAGTGGTACTCGTGGAAAAGCTCGTGCGTGGGATGTATGGGATCCATCAGCCCATCCAACTCCGCGCACAGCGCCTCAATCTGGCTATCGTCCAGCACCTGTACGCCGGCCAGAAATCCGTCGCGATTGAACGCCGCGACCTGTTCCTCACTTAGCCGGTACGGTTGCCACTCATTTTTATGCGCGGGAAGAGGTCCCAGCGCGCCTGTGGGTGCATGCAACTCTGAGTAATCCTGAATCATTTGTTGTCACCCGAAGCTGGGGAATCGGGCACGAAGTTTGCCCTCGCGGGATTTCTACATCAACAGGCATGCAAATGACAAACCTCGAGCCCTCCCCAGGCATTGTCATCATGAGGGGAGCGCAGCGGAGTCGAAAGATCCCCAGTTGCATTTCACGAGTTTGCCATCCCTCGATTCGAACCTGCTATCGTTGACGCGTCGCATTTATCGCCACCATTGAGGCCCACTACCTATGACTCGTCTTGCCGTCTTCATCCTGGCTCTCGCGCCCGCGGCCATCCTTGCTCAGCAACCGGCTCAGCAACCGGCGCCCACCACCGCGGCCACCGCGCCCAACTCCGACACGAGCTACATCGACGCGCAGGGCACAGCCCACGTCACGCGCGTCATTCCTGTGCCCCAGACCATCAGCACTGAAGCCCAGCGCTCTCTTGCGCAACCCGTACCCGACCAGGGTCCACCCGTTTCACTCGCCCAGCGCCGCGCAGGAACCGACGCCTACACCGCCCGAGCCCGCGTTGAGTGGACCAAAATCTGCCCCAACACCATCGAAGAAACCAAAATCTCAGGCGTACCCGTTCGCATCGTTACGCCCGCAAACCTCACCGACGCCAACAAAGACAAGGTGCTGATCAATCTGCACGGCGGCGGCTTCAACTCCGATTCCGGCTCTTACACTGAGTCGATTCCCATCGCCTACTACACGAAGATGAAGGTCGTGGCCGTGCTCTATCGCCTCGCGCCCGAGAGCCCGTTCCCCGCCGCCGTCGACGATTCCATCGCCGTTTACCGCGAGATGCTCAAGACCTACAAGCCCGAGCATATTGTCATTTACGGAACCTCGGCCGGCGCCATCCTCACCGCCGAAGTAGCCGCGCGCCTCAAGCAGATCAAGGCCCCCATGCCCGCCGCGCTCGGCATCTTCAGCGGCATGGGCGACTTTGCCCGCGACGGAGATTCAATCGCAATGTACGCGCTGCGCGGGCTCTCCGGCCATCTCGACCCGCCGCTACCCGAACCGCACGACCCGTTTTATGTCGGAACTGCCGATCCCAAAGACCCGGTGCTCTCGCCCATCTACGGCGACCTGCACGGCCTGCCACCAACGCTCTTCATCACCAGCACGCGCGACCTGCTGCTGAGCGGCACGGTAAACCTGCACCGCGCCTATCTCGAAGCCGGAGTCGATGCGCAACTCGTGGTCTTCGACGCGCTCACCCACGCCTTCTGGTACGACCCCAGACTGCCTGAATCCATCGAAGCCAATCACCTGATGGCGGAGTTTTTTGTGAAGCATCTGGGGCAGTGAGTCCCTCAATCCCGCGTCTCTGCTTGGCGGCAAAGCCCAAAGGGGATGCGAGTTATTAGCTGACGTCAAAAAAGCCAAGGGCGCGGCCTCGCCGCGCCCCACCTTTTTCCCTTGTTCCCTGCCTTACACCACTTCGTTCCTCTTGATCACTTCGCGGTACCACTCCGCGCTGAGCTTGGGGTACCGCTTCAGCGTCTTGAAGTCTACGTAGTGAATGCCGAAGCGCTTCGAGTAGCCATCGGCCCACTCGTAGTTGTCGAGCAGGCTCCACAGGAAGTAGCCCTTGATGGGGTAACCCTCAGCTGCCGCGCGATGCAGATTCATCACATGGTTGCGCAGGTACATCACGCGGTCGATATCCACTACGCTGCCATCGGGCTTGAGCACGTCTGAAGACGAGCAACCATTCTCGGTGATGAACATCTTCTTGGGATGCCACAAATCGCACACATTGCGAATGCCCCAGTAGAGGCACTCCGGCGCAATTTCGATCCACGGGGAGTACATGTGCGGATACGACGCCGGCCGCTTCTCGACCGTAAATCCGTATTTTGAATCGCTGGCGCTCACATAGTCCGGCGTGTAGATGTTGACGCCTACAAAATCGAGCGGGCTGCTAATCGCTGCAAAATCTCCCGGTTCAACCTTCGGTGCATTCGGCCCCATCTGCGCCAGGTACTCGTCAATGTATTTGCCTTCCATCACCGCCGTCAGGAACGGCGCATTCATCAGCCGCGTGGCCTTCTGCGTCGCGCTTATGTGCTCCCCGGTCTCCATCACCGGCACAAACACCTGCGCATTCTCAGCTAGCCCCACCTCGATTGGTCCCTTGGCGTTGGCTCTGAGAGCCTGCACGCCCAGCCCATGCGCCAGAATTCCGTAATGCCTTATCTGGCACACGTCCTTGAGCGGCAACTTGAGCCCCGGCGCGAATTGGCCAATCTGGTAGCCGAGATCGGTAAAGCATACAAACTCGTTGGTCGTCATAAAGTGCTTCACGCGGTCGGAGAGATGTTGCGAAATGTAAGCCGCGTAGTCGCCGAACGCCAGCGAAGTCTCGCGCGAACGCCAGCCGCCCTCGAGCGCCGCCGGAAGATCCCAATGAAAGAGCGTTATGTAAGGAGTGATATTGTTGGCCAGCAGCTCGTCGACCACTCGGTTGTAGTAGTCAATGCCAGCCGGGTTCGGCTTGCCCTTGCCCTCGGGAAACACGCGCGACCATGAGATCGACATGCGATAAGTTTGCACGCCCAGATTTTTCAGCAGTTGCACATCGGTTTTGTACAGGTGATACGAATCGTCGGCCACGTCGCCCGTATCGCCGTTGTGGGTTTTTCCCGGCGTATGGCTGAAGACATCCCACACCGAAGGCCCGCGTCCGTCATCCTTCGCGCCGCCCTCAATCTGGTAAGCAGCCGTCGCGCATCCCCACAAAAACCCATCGGGAAATTTGCGGCCCGAGTCGTGATCGGCGTCGCCGCCGGCCCGGCCGAGTGCGAATCTGGGTAACGAGGTCGAGGCAAGCGCAGCCGCGCCAGCCGCGATCTGGCCGAATTTTCGGCGAGAGAGGTCGTTCATCGCGGAGATACCTTTCACGTGAAGAATTGTCTGCTTGTGGTTCTCAAATGAAAGGTTGTATCAGACGCGGCGAATGGCGCGCAAACGCGCGGGTAAATCGAATCGCCTGCGGGTAGGGTTCTAATTTGAAATCCACAGGTTCGGCGCCCGTCGGTACAATGGCAGAATTATGCTGAAATATCTGGCTATAGCATCTGTACTTGGAGCATTCCTGCTTCGGGGGCCAGATTTGTCCAAAAAGCAGGAGAGCGCTCCCCATACGGCACACAACGTACCTCATGCCAACGCACAACCAGCGCAGCCTGCAATTCCGATTGTGTACGGCACAGACTGTTGCAAGACAGAATCCCCCAAGAGCCAGAATGCCTCCCAAGAGAAACTGCTGCCATGGCCGCTCAGACCCGAATGGGTCATCGTATACGTCACGATTGGCTATGCAATTATTGCTTGGTTCACTTTGCGGTCCATCAGTCGCCAAGCCGACTATATGGAGCGGCAAGGCGCTGACTTTAGGGAGTCCAATGCTGCTACCGCTTTGGCTGCGCAAGAGACCCTTTCTGCTATCAAACGGCAGGCCGATTCTATGGACACTCAAACGGGGCACCTGGCCAGCCAAATCGCCGAAATGCAGGCTCAGACTGCCGTTGCCAAAACCTCCGCAGAGAATGCGCTTTTGAATGCCAAAGCTCTTATCAACTCCGAACGAGCTTGGATAATGATTGAGACGATTTGGCCTCACAGTATCGACCAAACTGTCGAGAAGCAGATGGCTATGGGGAAGCGGTTTTTCGCCATTATTGAGTTCCAGAATTACGGGAATACTCCAGCTTGGATAACCCAGTCGTGCGCTTTCCTTAAGCTGTGGAACGATGAAATGTTCAAGAATCCTCTAGATTACGGCAATCCGCCTCCCCACCCGAATCAATATCCTTTGTCGCCCGGAGGCACGGAGCGCAACAAACTCAGTATCAGGGTCGAATGGGAGGGCGGAGGATTCGGCAATTTTGCTGAATTGCGCAAAATGAAAGAGGAAGGTTCCTACCCCATCTTGTACGGATTCGTTAAATACAGAGACCCTTTCCCGAACACGATAAGGGAGCGAGACCCCGGAATCTCGTTCTGTTATCGATATGATTTGCAATCGAATGGATGGATTCCGTGGGGACCGTCCGGGGCGAATGAATCCACTTAGGCGCAGGACCGCCAGCAGCGTCCCAATCCAAATTAGGACACTACCTTCCGGTGAGTTGAGTGTCGATCGGCCCGCCTACTCGTAGTAAGTTGCCGTGGTGGTGTCAGTCTCCCAGATGGTGCAGTCCTTCACGCGGACGCGGCCGCCGGTCATGGTAGCGAGCTGCTGATTGGTCTCGTCGAAGAAGAACCTCGCGATGTTTTCGGCCGAGGGGTTGAGTACCGTGAAAGGCTCGAGTTCGTTGAGCATCTGGTGGTCGATGCGGTCGATGACCGGGCGCATGACTTGCTTGAGCAGCTTGAAGTCGAGCAGCAGGCCGGCCTCATCGAGCGTGGTTCCGGCCAGCGTGACGCGCACCTTGTAGTTGTGGCCGTGCG
>Ga0335072_10008432_pt1 | contig 14944 bp, 13 predicted proteins | sample Lox_Sample_21_FD_206725 | JGI IMG/M metagenome (GOLD analysis project Ga0335072, IMG submission 206725) | Soil microbial communities from Loxahatchee National Wildlife Refuge, Florida, United States - Lox_Sample_2.1 | ecosystem: Environmental > Terrestrial > Soil > Wetlands | place: USA... | reverse complement strand
GCTTTGGGGATACCACCTCCCGCTAAGTGGGATACCTCGGTCACCTGGGTTTCCTTATAGTCAGGTCATATTTCAGCCAGGGCCGAGGGCGGTCAGGACAGACACCTCTGGTTCGCTTCTCCTGCGAACCGATCACCGCGGCGGCTTCTCAGGGAAGCTTTCTGGCCTTTCTGCTTTGGTCTCTCGGGGTGTCTTACCCCATGCCGCGCCTGCCTTTCCCACACACAAGCCAGACACAGCGCGAGGTTTCGCGGTGATGCGTTCGGTTCGGCGGCATGCTGATCTGTGACTCGCGGGTCCAGCGAGCGTCAGGTTACTAAGAGGATTCCGGTGTTCCTTGTTAACACTCTTTCGTGATTGACAAAGAATAACTTTGGATACACTGAACTCCCTTGTGGGGAGACACGAATGGAACGCAACGAACAGCAATTTGCCCAAGATCTTTATGCCGGGCTGATCGCCCGCTTTTCTCCAATCTCGGAACTGACTCAAATCGCAATGACCGGTGGTGGGGTGCAGTGGAGATGTTCGGCCCAGCGTGATACTCGTTCCTGCTGGGTGGGATGTTTCGACGTCAGCGGCCCTGAGTTTCTCACCTTCTTCGAGGCCGAGGGCACGCGAATCGCAACCGGACGCACGATATCCCAGGCAGAAACAATCGACGCCATCTGGAGCTGGCTTGATGGCGCCGGGCTGGCATCGATGTATGAGCACTTTTCTTTCGTCGACCGGGAAAAACGGAAAATCATGAGCATTCGGGAAGGTGCGCTGCGCGTTTTTCCCGCTCTGGCGACGGCAGCGCGGAGTGAGCTCACGGTCACGCCGTCGGGCGTCTCGCATCTGTGGTTTCGCAACTCGTCGCGCTCGGCGCACATCTACTTCGTCTCCCATCACGAATCTCCCGAGGCGGTCTTTTACTGGGACGAGTGCGAGATGTTTCGCTTTGAGGCGACGGAGGCGGAGCCGCTGGCAAAGCTGTCTTCGCGGTGGTTTGCCGACAATGCGCCGCCCTCGGCTCTGCGCAGGGAGTTTCCGTGGCTGGACATCGGGCCCCTGGCAGACTTCTACGAGCGAGGCAATCCGGTCGAGGGGGAGTTCCTGGAAAGCTGGAATCAGATGGAGGACGTGTACGAGGGTTCGCGCTTCCCTCCGCGCACGATGGTGATTCCATTCATTGCAGAACTGCGCCGCGCCGGCTATGACAAGAAACTGCGCGCAGGGCAATCGCTCTGGTCGCTGATCGTCTCGCGTTCGCGGCGCCCGCGGCTTCGCCCCGAGCAGCCGGTGGTCTCCTTCCAGTTTCGCGATGGGTCGATGGAGGTTTACACGCGCCATCGGAAGGAAGAAAGGCTCCAGGATATTCCTATCGCTCTGACGGACACCGTGGATGAGGTTTTGCAGCGACTGATCGCACTGCCGGTGGACTAAACCGCCGACTCGATCGCATCACAACCTCATCTCGGACCGCCCGCTTGTGAGCAGGCTGGCGGTCTTCTCTTATCGGTCAGCGATTCCCTGTCCCGCAATGCGAGATTTGAGAGATTCGCCGACACACGGAAATTTGTTGCTGCCCCGGACTATACTGGCGTCTGCTGTTTGGTCGCAGGAGAAATAATGCTGGCTTCTCGTCGTCGATTCCTGGGCGCTATTGCCGCCGCGGGCGCTTTCTCTGCTCTTCCCTTTTCCAGGCTGTTCGCGGCAGTCTCCTCCAGTTGCCCCTTTCGCCTGTCGGTGATTAACGATGAGATTTCGCCGGATTTTGACCACGCGTGCTCGGTCGCGGCGAACGACTTCGGGCTCCACTGGATTGAGCTGCGGAGCATGTGGAAGAAGAACGTCACTGATCTGGACGCGAACGAGCTGGCCGAATCGAACCGGATTCTGAAGAAGTACGATCTGCGGGTCACCGACATCGCGAGTCCGCTGTACAAGGTCGACTGGCCTGGCGCGCCGCGCAAGAAGACGCAGGAGCGCGATCAGTTTCACGCCGCGGACGATTTCGCAAAGCAGGACGCGCTGCTCGAGCACTGCATCGAACTCACGCGCACCTTCTCGACCGACCGCGTCCGCTGTTTCGACTTCTGGCGGCTCGAGGATCAGGCGCCGTACCGGGCCGCCATCAACGAGAAGTTACGCAAGGCGGCTGAGCTTTGTGCGAAGAGTAACGTGATCCTGCTTCTGGAGAACGAGATGTCCTGCAACACGGGTACCGGAGAAGAAGCCGCGGCAGTGCTGAAGGCGATCCCGAACAAAAACTTCATGCTGAACTGGGATCCTGGCAATGCCGGGACGTTCCCCGGCGAGGTTCCCTACCCCACCGCTTACAATCTTCTCCCTAAACATCGCATCGGGCATTGCCACGCCAAGAATGTGACTCGCCTGGCGGACGGAAAATTTCAATGGGAGCCGGTTGGGACGGGCGGGGTGGATTGGGTTGGACAGCTGCGCGCGCTGCGCGAGGATGGCTACCATTACGCGGTGAGCCTTGAAACCCACTGGCGCGGAGCGGGAACTGCGGAGGCCTCAACGCGCAAGAGCATGGCCGATCTGAAGGAGGCGCTGGCGAAGTCGGGCGCAAGCTGCTGACTGGATCGAGTTCGTTTTCAATGGAGAAAGCATGATCACTCGTCGCGAATTTCTGGACACCATGGCGGTGGGGGCTGCCGGCCTGGCGGTCGGGACTACTGCCAAGAGTTACGCGCAGATTCTGGGCGCGAACGACCGGCTGAACTTCGCCATCATCGGACTGAACAGCCGCGGCTACGCGCACCTGTCGGCCCTTGCTGCCAACAGCAAGACGTCGCATGTGGCGTATATCTGCGACGTTGAAAGCAACATCATGGCGAAATTCGGCGCCGAGGCGCAGAAGGAGCTCGGATATTCGCCGCAGACCGAAGGCGACTTCAGGAAACTGCTCGAGCGCAAAGATATCGATGCCATCTCGATCGCGACGCCTGACCACTGGCATGCGCCCATGGCGATCGACGGCGTCGAAGCGGGCAAACATGTCTACGTCGAGAAGCCGTGCAGCCACAATCCGGCTGAGGGCGCGCTCTTAATTGCTGCGCAGAAGAAGTACGGCAAGGTCGTGCAGATGGGCACGCAGCAGCGCTCCTCACCGCACACGATTGAGATTGTTGAGAAGATTCACAACGGGCTGATCGGGCGCGCCTATTACGGCTATGCGTGGTATGTGAACACGCGCAAATCGATCGGCGTCGGGAAAGACGCGCAGGTTCCGTCGACGCTGAACTGGGATCTGTGGCAGGGACCAGCGCCGCGGCGGCCTTACAAGGACAACTACCAGCCTTATAACTGGCACTGGTTCCGCGTGTGGGGGACCGGAGAGACGCTGAACAACGGCACGCACGAGATCGATGTGTGCCGCTGGGCTCTGGGCGTCGATTATCCCAATCGCATCACTGCTGCGGGCGGGCGGTATCACTACAAGGACGACTGGCAGTTCTACGACACGCTTGTGACGAATTTCGAATACGACGACAAGATGATTGCGTGGGATTGCCGCTGCTGCAACGGGATGCGCATCTACGGGCGCGATCGCGGCGCGACGATCATGGGCACGACCGGCTCGGTGCTGGTGGATCGCGACGGCTACGAGGTCTACGACCTGAAGGGCCAGAAGACCGATGAGTTCCGCATGAAGAAAGAGGCGACTTCATCGGCGGATCTGGTGGGGCGCGATTCAATGACCAACGACCACTTCGCGAACTTCATCGCCGGCGTCACGCACGGCGAGAAGCTGCACTCTCCGGTTGAAATCGGCAACGTTGCGGTCACCATGCTGCAGCTTTCGAACATCGCCTGGGAAGTGCAGCGCGAACTGAAGCTCGATCCTGCGGACGGCAAGATTCTCGGCGATCCGGAAGCGATGAAGGGATGGGGCCGCGAATACGAAAAAGGATGGGAGCCGCATCTGTAAGCGGCTTGCGCCAAAACGAACGGAAAATCACATCTCGCACGGTGGATTGCATGAGCTCTGGTATCTCACGTCGCAATTTCGTTCTCTCCGGCAGCCTGGCGTCGGCAGCCGCGCTGGTTCCTGCTTCTTTGCTGGCCGATGCCGCCCCGGTTGCCGGAGAAGAAGCGCCTTCTCCGGTCCGGCTTGGCATCGCCAGCTATACGTTCCGCAACTTCACGCGGGCGCAGATGATCGGTTTTATGAAGGAACTGCGTGTCTTTGACCTCAATGCCAAAGACGCGAAGGACCATCTGCCCATGGATCCGACGGCCGAGGCTCAGGCGGTCGCCGACTATACCGCAGCCGGTATTCGGCTGCACGCGGCCGGCGCGATCTATTTCCAGCAGGCGACCGACGATGACATCCGCAGCAAGTTCGAATACGTGAAGCGCGCCGGGATCAAAGTGATTGTGGCCGGCGACCCTTCACCGGAGACGCTGCCGAAGATCGAGAAATTCGTGAAGGAATATGACATTCGGCTGGCCATTCACAACCACGGCCCGGAGGACAAGCTTTGGCCGTCGCCGCTGGATATTCTGAAAGACATTCAGGGGATGGACGCGCGCATCGGCTGCTGCATCGATGTGGGGCACACGGTCCGCGCCGGTACCGATGTTGTTGAGGCGATTCAGAAGGTTGGGCCACGACTCTTCAACATGCACATGAAGGATCTGACCGACTTCCACGATAAGGGGAGCCAGGTGGCCGTGGGCGATGGCAAAATGCCGATCCGCGCGATCTTCGAGGCGCTCATCCGGCAGAAGTACGAGGGGTTTGTCGATCTTGAATATGAGGTGCACGCCGACGATCCGATGCCAGGGGTGACGAAGAGCTTTGCGTACATGCGCGGCGTGCTGGCGGGGATGGGTACGCGGGGTGAGACGCACTGACGGCTCGCAGGCGGCAGGATCGAGTTGTGCCGGAGGTACCGTTACGGACGGGACTCCCGAACTTGTCTCATTTTGAGACAAATCAATGAACTTCGGCGATCTGTCGACCTATACTCGCTAGCGTTCCTGCCGATACAGGCTGCAGGGGCACGCACGGAGCGGACGCAGCAAGGTGCAGGAATGAGGGGAGTCGCGGATCTTGCAGAAGGAGACCGCCGGGGTGTGCACCGGCCGTTGATTGCATGCTCCGTGGTGGCTCTTCTAACGGTCGTGCTGCTGAGCCCGGCGCGAGCGCGCACCACGGCTCTCCCGACCCTTCTGACGGCTCGCCAGGCGCACACACTTCGTCCCCAGGAAGCCGAGCGGCAGTATCCAGTCCATCTGGATCGGGCCCAGGTCACGTTCTACGACGAAGACCTGGGACTGTTTCTCCGCGACTCCACCGACGGCATCTGGGCCCATGTTTTTCCCGCACCTGACTTCCACCCGCACGCCGGAGACATAGTCAGCGTGGACGCGATCAGCGGGCCGGGCAAATTCTCCTCGGTGCTGGTCTACACTCATCTGCATCTGCTGGGTCACGCCTCTCTGCCCGATCCACCTGTTGCCAGCTTCGATCGTGTCCTCTCCGGAGAGCTGGACTCGCGCTGGATCGCTGTGCGGGGAATCGTTCGATCCATCCGTCCGCTCTGGGACGATGACCTTGCCATCACCCTCGCCTCGGGTCCGGACCGTATCGAGGTCGTTACACGTCGTCCGACGGCGATTCCCGGGAACCTCATCGACGCCGCGGTGCGGGTTGAGGCATCGGCAGGCGCCAACTTTAATGACCGGAACCAGCTCGTCGGCACGTACCTCTTCATGCCCGACTTTTCTTTTTTGCGGGTCGAGGCTTCGCCCGTCGACCCCTTTACGCGTCCCGCTCGACGGGTCGAGGACGTGATGCGGCCTGGCGTGCGTGGTCCAGGGCACATGGTTCATGTGCGCGGGGTCGTGACTTCCACCTGGGGCAGCCAGCATTTTTCGCTAATGGGTCCCGAACACGGCATTTACGTCACCACCCTGGACCCGGTAACGGTGAACGTCGGGGACATTGCCGATGTCGCGGGCTTTCCCTCAATCGGCGACTATACGGCGGTGCTGGAGAACTCGATCGTCCGCCGGCTGGGCTGGACTCCGCCGCCATTGCCGGTTCGGCTGGCCGCAAAGGAAGCCCTGACGGGAACGCACGACGCCGAATCGATCGAGGTCGAGGGTGTGTTTCTCAGTCACTCGCACGACGACAGGGACGTGCCCAGCATGCTGCTGAGCGATGGAGGTGTTTCTTTCTTCGCGGTTCTGCCTGCGGGGACGCGACACGATGAGATTGACCAGCTGCGGGCGGGGAGCCGGCTGCGAATTCGCGGAATCTGCGTGATCCATGCCGCCGACGATAAGACGCCGAGGGAACTCAGCATCCTTCTTCGCTCCCCGGCGGACGTGGTGGTTCTGCACCGCCCCTCGTGGTGGACAGCCGAACACACGCTGTTCGTCGCCCTCCTTTTCTGGGCGTTGGCGCTGACGGTCGCCGGGTGGAATTTTGTCCTGCGGCAGCAGGTTCGACGGCACACGGAGACGATTCGCGAACAGCTGCACGAGGCCGACGCTCTTCGCCTGCAGGCGGAGGCCGCGCATCGGGAGAAGAGCAAGTCACTTGCCAGCGTTCTCTCCCTCCAGCGGGAATTGCTCGAAGCTCAGGAGAAGCTGCGCTATCAGGCCACCCATGATCCTCTTACCGGTCTTTGGAACCGGCGTGCTCTCCTGGAACTCCTTGAAAAGGAGATTGAGCGCTGCTGCCGAACAGGGTTATCCATGGGAATCCTGATGCTTGATGTGGATCATTTCAAACCCGTCAATGACAGCCTGGGCCATCTGGCCGGCGATCAGGTTCTGAGGGAGATCGCCGTCCGTATCGCGCATGCTACTCGCGGCTACGATCTCTGCGGCCGGTATGGGGGCGAGGAGTTTCTGATCCTTCTGCCTGGATGCAATCGCGAGCAAACCAGAGCCAGCGCCGAGCGCATTCGCTCTGCGATATCTCTGGCGCCGGTTGTGGTTGCAGAGTCGGCTATCTCACTGACCGTCAGCATCGGCGCGACGGTGGCTCCTGACTGCGCGCGCACGGAGATGGAGATCCTGAGCCTGGCCGATAGGGCGCTTTACGAAGCCAAGAGCGCGGGACGCGACCGCACGATCCTGCGCATATCTGCCGAAGAGGTAGCAGCCGAGATCAGCTGACCTTCGCCGGCTGCGGAATTAGTTTGGTCCTGATCCACTTTTGCGCGGGGCGCTCGATCCACTTCATGGCCAGCACTGCGGCGAGCAGCAGGAATCCGTAGCTCAGCCATGGGTCAAGGGCTGACAACCCCAGCTTCGCAACGAACTGATGGTCATGGATGATGTTCCACAGATTAAAGTGCAGAATATACAGGCAATAACTGGCTTGTCCCACAGCAACGAGCGGAGCCAGGCCAAAGAACTGAGCGATCCAGTTCCTCCCCGCCAGGCCCAGCACCGCCATGCCGAACAGCGGCATCATGAGCCCGTCATGCATCATGGGAAACGGAAGATGATTGCCGAAGTACAGCACGGTGAGGATTCCGGCCAGCCCCAGGGCCCCCAGCGCGAATCGCCCTCGCGCTCCGCGCGGGATCAGTGAATCGACGTCCGCCAGCACAATGCCGAACAGGAAGGACGGAACATGGGGCGGCGGAGTGAATTTCAGGGCCCGCATCCAGAAGCCGTCGGTGTATCGCCCGGGATCCATCACGCCGTCCGGACGGAGCAGCATATAGAGGCCCGGCGCCACCATGCCGAGGGCCCACAGACCCAGCAGGATCGCGCACAGTCGTCCGATGTGCTTTGGCCGCTTCCACAGGATCACCAGCGGAAAGATCAGATAGAAGAACAGCTCGGTGCACATGGTCCACGCGGGCGTGTTCCAGAAGGTGGAAAGGGAGGGGCTCCAGCCCTGCAGCATCAGCGGCGTGAGGACGACACCCCAGGCGAACTGAGCGTGGGAGCGCGCGTGCCACTCTTCCATGAGCATGCCGAGGGAGACCACGAGGGCAACCAGGTAGATCGGATAGAGCCGGGAGACGCGGGCGATCCAGAAATTTTTGGTCTTCAGTTGCCCCTTCTGTGCCCGGTCAGAGTAGTTGTAGGCGAGAACGAATCCGGAGAGCAGCAGAAAGAAGCTCACCGAGGTGTAGCCGTTTTCCACGATGGGCGAGAGCGGGCCGAACCACTTCGGATCGCAGAAGTGGTAGAAGACGATGTTCATGGCGGAAAACGCGCGCAGCCCGCTCAGCGCAGGAAGGTGCTCTTTCCTCGACTTCATCACCTCCGGCTTGCCTGCCAGAGTTTGTCGTGGGGGAGAGGGGCTCCATGTTTCCACAGGGCCCGGTACGACCTGGACTTGTGCGCTCAGTAAAACGCTCCTGATTAGGATTGGACGGCGAGTGCGAAGCGTGAGCCGCGCTTCGAGTCGTATCTTCGATGCGGCGTCCATGGGGACTGTCGCTCGAAGACGGCTTCAGGCTGTCACCAGAGAGCCAACTTTCTCCCCGGAGATGACCCGGCGGATATTGCCCTGCTGGTTCAGATTGAAGATGATCATGGGCAGATTATTGTCTTTGCAGAGACTCACTGCTGTGGTGTCCATCACCTTTAACCCGAGCCGCAGGATTTCCATGTAAGTAATCTGGTCAAATTTGACTGCGTCCGTTGAGATGACCGGGTCGGCGTCGTAGATGCCCTCGACTTTTGTTGCCTTAAGTAACACATCCGCTTTGATTTCCATCGCGCGGAGGGAGGCCGCCGTGTCGGTGGAAAAGTAGGGGTTGCCGGTTCCGGCGGCAAAAATGACCACGCGGCCCTTTTCCAGATGCCGGATGGCGCGCCGGCGGATATAGGGCTCGCAGACCTGGTTCATCTCGATGGCGGACATGACCCGGCAGTAAACGTCACGTTTCTCCAGCGCATCCTGGATGGCCAGGGCGTTGATGACGGTGGCCAGCATGCCCATGTTGTCAGCAGAAACGCGATCCATGTCGCGGGCCTGCTCGGCCACGCCGCGAAAGAAGTTGCCGCCGCCCACGACGATGGCGACTTCGACGCCCATCGCGTGCACTTCGGCGATCTCGCCGGCGATTTCGTGAATGCGGACCGGTTCGACGCCAAATTTTTCTTTTCTGGAGCCGGCCAGCGCCTCGCCCGAAAGCTTGAGAACGACCCTTTTATACATGCCAAAGGCAGTATCGCACGGAGGCCGCAAGAGCCAGGAGGGTGAATCTCTCTGACCGGACCGGCGGATTGTGACAGAGGTGTAATGACGGCGATTTCCGCAAACGTATTCCCGTGATTAAGTGCTTGGGGCGCGTCCCCTTCCTCCTGTAGCATTCGGACAAGCTTCTCTCCCCTTCCCCATGAAGGCGTGATCGGATGGCGTTGTTGCGCTCCCGATTCGCGGCCCATAAATCCCTGCGCTTCGGAGGTCGTCTCTGATGGGTCTTCGTTATCTGTGCCATCCCCCTGCTTTCGTCCGCATGCTTCCCTTCTTCCTTGTTCCGATGTTTGCTGGCTTTGCGCGCGCGCAGGCCGCGGCGCCACCTTCTGACATCGTCATCAAAGGGGCGACGGTGATGACTGCCAGCCACGGCACGATCGAGCACGGCTCGGTGTGGGTGCACGCAGGCAGGATCGCCGGGGTGGGCGCGACGGTCTCTGCACCCGGGTCGGCAACGGTGGTTGATGCGACCGGCCTTTGGCTGACGCCGGGGATTATCGATCCGCACTCGCATTCGGCGCTGGACAGCGACGTGAACGAGGCCACGAGCCCGGTGACGCCGTCGATGCACATGATCGACGCGTTCGACAATCGCGATGCGGACCTTTATCGCGCGCTGGCCGGCGGCGTGACCACGGAGCTGCTGCTGCACGGCTCGGCGAACATGATTGGCGGGCAGGCAGTCGTAATCAAGAACAAGTTCGGCCTGGACAGAGACGCGATGCTCTTTCCGAATGCGCCGGGATCAATCAAATTTGCCTCGGGCGAGAATCCGAAGCGCGTTTACGGGAGCCGCGACCAGCTTCCGTCGACGCGCATGGGAAATTTCGAAGTCATGCGCATGGCGTTTGAGGACGCGAAACACTACATGGCCGAGTGGGACGCTTACAACGCCAAGGTCCAGAAGGGCGATAAAGACGCGGTGCCGCCCAAGCGGGACCTGAAGCTCGAAGCGCTGGCCGATGTGCTGCGCGGGAAGCTCTATGTGCAGATTCACTGCTATCGCGCCGATGAGTTTCTGACGGAGGAGGCGATCGCGAAGGAGTACGGTTACAAGATTCGCGCTTTTCATCATGCGCTGGAGATGTACAAGGTTGCTCCGCAGATTGCCGCGGACGGGACCGCCATCGCTACTTTTACCGACTGGTGGGGATTCAAGGACGAGGCTCGCGACGCCATTCCGTGGAATGCTGTCATGTCGATGCGAAAGGGCGTGCGGGTCGCGCTGAAAAGCGATTCGGACGATCATATCCGGCGCCTCAACGCTGAAGCCGGCAAGATGGTGCACTATGGCGGCGCAACCGAGGATGAGGCGATCCGGATGATCACACTGAATCCTGCGTGGATCATCGGCGTCGACGACCGGGTGGGGTCGATCGACGTTGGGAAGGATGCGGACCTTGTTCTTTGGAATCACGATCCGCTTTCGACCTATGCCCACGCAATGAAGGTTTACATCGACGGCGATCTGTTCTTCGACGCGTCGCTGCCGGGCTGGGGGACGACCCACTTCTCCGGCGTGATGCACGATGGCGGCGGCTTTGGATCGGACGACGAGGAGGACGGACAGTGAGAAAGCTTCTGGTTTATGGAACCATGGCGGTTACGGTTGCTGCGGCGGGGACAGTTCTGGCGGCCGACACGGCCTCGTCCGGAGTAACGGCGATCGTCGGCGGAAAGCTGCTTACAGTCAGCCACGGGACCATCGAGGACGGCGTGCTGATCATGCAGGATGGCCGGATCTCCGCGGTCGGAACTGCGGCTGAGGTGAAGGTTCCAAAAGGTGCGCAGGTCGTCGACGCGAAGGGCATGACGGTGTATCCGGGCCTGATCGATCCGGAATCGAACTTTGGGCTCACGGAGATCAGCGCCGATTCTATGACCAACGACCTCGTCGAGCGCTCCGACGAGATCATGCCGCACATGCACGTGGCCGACGCTTTTCATTCCGAGACGGAATTGATTCCGGTGGCGCGGCTCAACGGCGTGACGAATGCTGTCGTTGCTCCGGCGAGCGAAGACTCCATCCCAGGCCAGGATATTTTTATCCAGCTGTACGGGAGCCGGGCGCAGATGATGCTCGCGACCGATGTGGCTCTGGCGATGAATTACGGGGCAGAACAGCGGCGACGCGGCGGTCGTGAAGGCGGCGGACGAGCCACCTACCCCTCCACGCGCATGGGTCTGATCACGGAGCTGCGCCAGGCCTTCCTCGACACGCAGGACTACATCGCAAAACGCGACGCGGCCGCAAAGAAGGACGACAAAGCTTTCAAACGCGACCTGAAATTCGAGGCGCTGATTCCCTACCTCAAAGGTGAACGGCCGGTCGTTATCGGCGTCTATGAATCCTACGACGTTGAAACGATCATGAAGGTCGCTCAGGAGTTTCATCTCAAGGTCATCCTGAATCACGTCACGCATACGCAGGACGTGCTCAACGAGATCGCGGCGTATAAGGTGCCGGTGATTGTCGGGTCAATCTACGACGCGCCCCGCGCCAACGAGCGCTACGATGCGGTCTACTCGCTGCCGGCGGAGCTGGCGAAGCGTGGCGTGAAGATCGCCATTTCGTCTGCCGATGGCGGTGGACCGGTCAGCAGCCACTCCGCGCGCAACTTGCCCTATTCGGCGGGCTTCGCAGTCGGCTACGGTCTCCCGTACGACGAAGCGCTGAAGGCGATCACGCTGAACGTTGCCGAGATGTTTGGCTTCGGTGACAAGCTGGGCTCGCTCGACACAGGCAAGATGGCGAATGTGGTCATCGCCAACGGCGATCCGCTCGATGTGCGGACGGATGTGAAGCAGGTCTACATCCAGGGCGTGGCTGTACCGATGGTGAGCCGGCAGACACAGTTGAGGGATGAGTACAGCAGGTAGAGAAGCCGGTAGGCTGTAGCCGGTACTGAGGGCTGCGGAGGATTTCGGCGATCGCGCCAGTCTCGGAGCGCCTACGGGAACATCGATCGGTCGCTACCGGCCACGGGCTACTGCCTGCCGGCTTTCTTAATCAGGCCTTTCTGTTCCGTAGTCGTGATGTTTTGCGCTGCCCTCGGGGTCGTGCATCCAGTGCTGCAGACGGTCGGCGTTCACTTCGAGGCGGACCACATCCAGTTCGCCGTGCTCGTAATCAACGATGAGCATGCGCATGGCATGGCCGTCGGGCTGCGCGTAGATCAGGTTCAGCTCCCCGTTTCGCTCGCGATTGGTGACGAAGCGCTGCCAGTCGCCGCCCAGGCTTTCGTCCACGAGCTTATCCAGCTCGCCGGTATCGGCAGGACCGACGAAATGGTCGAACTCGGCGATCTTCAGCCCTTTCACACCGCCGCGCGTGGCCACCCGCGCGCAGAAGCTCACCAGGCCCATGACCGGAATGCGTTCAGGGCGCGCGTCATAACGATGTTCAACCGCAGACACCACGGCGTCGAAATCATGGTGTCCCGCAGCCGTCACGGTCATCGGCAGGACGACAGCAAAGACTGCGGTGACAAGAACTGCCGGAACCGCAAAGCTTCTCATCTTCATGGCTGCCCCTCCTTCTGCGCCTTGCCGGCGGCCTTCAGGGCCTTGTCTTCAGCCTTCTTCGACGCCTTCTCTTTCTCTCGCACGCTCAGATCCCAGGTTCCGGCAGGAATTCCGAAGTTCCCGCTCAGGTCCCGCAGGTCGCTGGGATCAATGGGTCCGGAAATGTAGACGAAGTTCAGCTCTCTCGACTCGGCATCAAGGATGAACATGCCCTGCACGGTGTCATTCACCAGCTTCATATAGATGTCCGCGTCGTCGGACGCACCTCGCGAGCGGGTCTTGACCAGGGTGGTCCACTCCGGAGTGTCGAACTGGCGGCGAATCGCATCCAGGTCGGCGGCCGTGTACTGACCAGGCTGATCGAACTCGTAGCTGCGCACGTAGACGCCGTTCAGTTTCTCGACAATGCGCTTCCCTTCCGCATCGTCCTTGTCGTTCATGAAGCGGCTGGCGAAGGCCAGCATCTTTTTGTCGAGCGACACCTCGGTATATTCCTTTGCCCGCTCCGCCAGTTCCTTCTGCAGCGTCACCGGAAAAGGCGGCTGCGACTGTGCGATCGCCCCCAGTCCCGAGGCTGCAATCATCGCCGTGCCCCACACTGCATTTCTGATCGATGCCCATCGCATAGCCTGCCCCTTTCGTCTCCTGCCCCTTACTGTTCGTCTTTTTCCAGAACGTCGCGGCCCGCGCCCTTCTGGCTCAGATTCTGCGGCGGGCCGCCGCTGTTTACCTTCTGCTGCACATCGCGCAACGTCGAACCAGTAATCCGCAGCGCGAGTAAGACCTGCTCCCGCGCGCGCTCGCCCTCAATATGCTGCTCGCGTTCGCGCTCCAGGCCGCCGACCACCATTCCCACCACCAGCAATGCCGCCACGGCCCACTGCCAGACCGGCACGCGGAACGGGATCCATCCCCGATCGACGCGGCGCTTTGGAATACGAGCCAACACGCGATCCGCAAAACCCTCCGGCGCCGATCGCGCCTGCAGCTGTTCCCGCAACTCCCGCTCGAAATCGTCCTTCAGTTCAACCACGGCTATACTCCTTCAGCGTCCGTTCTGCCTTGGCGCGCAGCATCTTCACGGCGCGCTGCAGATAACTCCTCACCGTCGCCAGCGGCATCTTGAGTTCCAGCGCAATGTCCTCCGGCTCCAGATCCTCCTGATATCGCAGCAACATCACAGCTCGCTGTGGCGGCGGCAGCGTCAGCAGCAGCTGCTCGACGCGATTCATCAGCGGCAGGAACTCGCGCACCGCAGGCCGCAGAGCTGTGCCGTCCTGGTACTCCTCGGCTTGAGCGTCGCCTCGCGCTGCCCGCCTCCGGAGCGCATCGGTTGCCCGATGACACGTCACACGACGGAGCCAGGCGGTTACGTGCTCTTCGCTCTCGATCTTCGGTAGGAAACGATAGAGTTCCAGAAACACGTCCTGTGCTGCTTCTTCTGCCGCACCACTGTCGCCCAGAATTCGAAGTGCAATCGAGAAGACCCTCGCCTGATGGCGCTCGACAACAGCTCGAAATGTCTGCGGCGACTGGTCCAACGGGAGGCGCCCTCGATTGCTGTACTCGCATATACGCAAAAGGGCGGCCTGCGCGATGCAGAATCAGCAGAAATTTTGGGAATGTTTCAGAGTTCAGATTGAAAACCTGGCGAAAACTTTCACCACAGAAGACACGGAGATTCTCAGATCGAAAAACTGCCCTCCACGGCTAGCCCCTTCACGTTTTCAGCCACGTCTTTTCAGGATCAGGGCCGGGTATCAGCCATGAAGTGAACAGGAGGTGCTTGTAACAAGGTTTCCGGGGCAGTCTACTAGCGGCCGGCTGCGGTGGCACCGCCGGCTGTGGTGACTCCCAGGGCAAAGTCGGAGTTATCCGCGCTGCGGCTCATGACGGGGTGCTGGCCCACGGTTGCTCCGTCCGCGGTCACGCGATCGGAAACGGACTTCGCGACACTTGCGAAGACTTCGCTCATGGGCGCCATGCCGTTCTTCTCTTTGAGCGCCTGCAGCAGGTAGTAGGTAAAGTAGCCGTGGTGCAGCTGATCGCTCTCGAGGGACTCCTCGTCGGAGCGCGCAGCTGCGATCACGATACGACCGGTTCCCTCGGCCATGCGGTTCAGAGTCTCCGCTCCCGCTCCGGCATTGGCGACACCGGCTCCCATCATCTTCGAGGTGTTTGTTACAGCGCCGCCGCTGAAGCAGGTATCGAGGATCACGGCTG